>Ga0307511_10000316_pt1 | contig 51406 bp, 43 predicted proteins | sample 13_EM_MG_FD_200266 | JGI IMG/M metagenome (GOLD analysis project Ga0307511, IMG submission 200266) | Populus trichocarpa ectomycorrhiza microbial communities from riparian zone in the Pacific Northwest, United States - 13_EM | ecosystem: Host-associated > Plants > Roots > Unclassified | place... | reverse complement strand
CATCTTCCGAAGCATTCCTTCAAAAGTCAGCAGGACCACGAGAAAGAGCAGCATTCGTCGCAGATAGGCGATGATTTTTGGGTCGTTCATGGGCGGGGAGTCCTGATAAATTTAACGAAGGTGTTCTTGATGAGGCCGATCATGTTCTTCGGGCGATTGAGTAGCGAGAAAGCTTTCTTTTCCAGTGCCCATGCGCGGCGCCATGTTTTCGGTTGGCAAAAATGGAGAGCCAGCTTGCCATAGCAAACACCCAGATTGTTGGAGAGGGTTTTGCGCCATGGAGCCAATTCGGGATCATTCAAGAACCGGGTGCGGACGTAAATGGTATTCCGAAGATTTCGGATGCCCGTGGTTGCCGATCCCGAATGAGCGTGCAAACGGTAGCGGGTCAATCGTCGGGGAACATAATAGGCGGCGCGATTGTTTTTAGTGGCGAGATAGGAGAGCCAGTGATCGTAGCAGCCTCCGATTTGCGGAGGGTATTCGGCCCCCTCCAGGATTGATTTGCGCAGAACGGAGCCCATGGCCATGGGAATCGTTTCATGGATGACAGCCATTTCCAGAAAGGGTTGATGGCGGCCTGGCGACAGAGTGCTGCGTCGATAAAAGCGAGAAATATACTCTGTTCTTTCGTGGAGAAATTGGCCATGGTCGTCGATCAGGTGGTGATCGCAAAAGGCAACGCCGATCGAGGCATCCGCTTTAAGGGGAGGAACGAGTTCGGCCAGAAATTCGGGCTCCCAGATATCATCATCATGGAGGGTGGCGACATAGCGACCTTGGGCCTCTTGGAAAGCGGCGTAATGGTTCATTGCGATTCCAAGGTTGCGGGCATTATGGCGATAGCGAATACGGGTGTCTTGAAAAGAGGAGACGAAAGGAGCCGCCTCACCGCCGGGGCCGTCGTCGGTGACCAGAATTTCAAAATCAGTGAATGTCTGGGCCAGGGCGCTGGTAAGCGCCTCCTGCAAAAAATGAGTGCGCCGAAAGACGGGAATGACAACCGTAACGGCGGGTGTTTTCATGGGGAGATTACGGACGTGCGGCCAGAATTGAGGCAAAATCTTCCAGGTGCTTTTCCGCGATGCGATCGAGGGAAAATTCGGCGGCCCGTCGCCAGCCGCATTCAGCGACCCTGGCGCGGGCGGCAGGATCGGAAGTTAACTGAATCAACTTTGAGGCGAGAGTCTCAGCCGGATCATGCGTTTGATGGTTGAAAAGAAAACCGGTTTCCGAATCGACGATGTATTCGGAGAAACATTGTAGGCTTGAAGTTAAAACGGGACATCCGCAACCCATGGCCTCCAGGGGTGCCAATCCGAAAGATTCTCCTTTTTCCGCAAGAGAGGGGTAAATGAATAAACCGGCTTGGAGCAGTTTTTTGCGCAGTTCCCTGACGTCACTCACGAAACCAGTCCAGGTAATTCTCGGCAGGATTTTGGGCGAACAGGATTGGCGCAGTTTTTGCAAGAAAGCTTCACCACCACCACCGAGGCTTTCTTCCCAAGGACCGACAATGACAAGGTCCCAAGGCTGGTCCTGGGTGGCACAGTATTTTTCGTAGGCTTCCAGGAGAAGGAGCAGGCCTTTTTCTGGGTGGATCCTCCCGACAAATAAAAATTCGTTGCGACGTGGGGTTGTCGTTAACTCCTCTTTGCTTGCGGTGACATCGTTGAGCAGGGGATAAGGAATTTTTTTGACAATTTCTTTGCAGGCTGGGCTTTGATGGATAATGGCATCAACGACCGCGGTGGAGATGGTGTGCAACCGGGCGGCGTGACGGTAGAAGCCCATTTGACCTTTGGGATAGCGCGCGACATGGACGTAAAGATGGCCGAAGCGCTGATGGCGGATAAGAAAAGGGAGCCAGAAAGTATGGGTCACCAGGATATCGGCGGCGGGTAGTTTCCCGAGGACTTTGAGGGAGTAAGCGAGGTCGAGAATCTTTAGAACAAATAAGGAGGCGGGCGAGGCGAACCCCGAGACGCGGATGTGCCGGACGCCGTCGAGTACTTCCTCATCCGGCAAGCCGGGGAAGCGGCGGGAGATATGCACCACTTCGTGTCCGCGTCGGGCAAATTCCCGGCCCAAGGCGAACCAGATTTTTTCCACGGCACCGCCGAGTAGAGGTGGTACGGGAAAGAAGGCTCCTTGAACAATGGTGATGCGCATGCTGATTAAGTGAGAGGCGCCTTTTCCCTGCTCGATCGGAAAGAGTTCTTTAATCTATTCCGCGTCCCTGTTTCCGGGCAATGGAAGTCAGCGTTTCCACCAGGAGTCTGCCGCTTGTTTCCCAACCGCCCAAGCTTTTTGCGCGGGCTTGTGCGGCGTCGGACATGCCCTGGAGCAGGGCTGGGTCGTCCGCGAGTCTCTGTAATTTTTCTGCGATTACTTCAGGTAAGCGGATGGGAACGAGAAAACCTTCCTGTCCGTCCTGGAAGAGATCGGCTCCGCCGCTGTTGACAGTGGTGATCACAGGCAGACCAAAGGAGAGTGCTTCTCCAAGAACAAGGGCCAATCCTTCCTCTACGGTGGGAAGGACAAACACGCTGGAATCTCGGTAGGCGCGGGCCAGGTCGTCTCCCTTGAGGGTGCCAAAGAATCGAGTCCCATCGGGAGGCCTTACATTTTCGATCCCGGTTTGTTGGGTGCGAGGGCCGACAATCCAGAGTTCTTTTTTTGGATGTCGCAGGCGTTCAAAAGCATCGAAGAGATAGCTGAGGCCTTTGCGGACACCGATTTGTCCGACGTAGAGCACGCGGAAAGTTCCATCAGATGATCGCGGGGCCGATGTGGCGGCAGGAAACGAAGCGCCGTAGGGGACGACGAAAAGGCGATCGCGCGAAAAACCTTCGCTTTCGAATGATTCCCGCACAAAGGCGGAGGGGCAAAGAATGGCGTCGGCCAGTTCATATTCCTTCACTCTTCGCGCCACTTCACGCGGATGGAAACGGGGAGGGGGCAGCTTTCTTCGCTGGTGTTCTTCGCGCATGATCCGTTCCTGTACGAGGACATGACCGTTGACCGCCTCGACCATGCGGATGACTCCAGTCGACTGAAGGTGCTGGGCGGTGTGGAGCCCGGCTCCGCTGTAAAATAAAAAAATATCAGAGGCGCGAGCTGGTTTTTCCGCCAGCCGGTCGATCCAGATTTTGCTGAGATAAGCCAGCTCATCGCTCATTGCGGTTGGCAGGCGCAGTTTTAAACTGGCCAGGTAAAAGTTTTGGAGATGATCGACCCGGAGCAATTTGTCCCCAACTTCCGGCAGGGGCGCGCGCGGACTGAATCGTGAGAACCCACAAACAAATCGGTTCAGGCAACCCGCTCGGGCAAGGGCCGAGGCGTAAAGATAGTGATGCGACCGGTTGGGAGAGGCGTAGGTTACCAACATGGGTTCTGAAGGGAGTTTGGGAATTACGCCGAGACGCGGGTAAAGATTTGCAGATATTTTGCCGCCACCGTGGCGGGCTTGAATTGATTGAGGTGGGGGTCGAACTCTTGCGCCAAGGTTTGCCGAAGAGCCGGCTGAGTCAGCACGGTGTAAAGAGCTTCGCTCAAGGCCGTGATGTCACACATTTCGAAAGTGATGCCGCAAGGGCCGACGACATCGGGCAGACCACCCGACTGTGCGGCAACGACGATGCAACCGCTGGCAATGGCTTCAAGTACGACGATGCCGAAGGGTTCCGGCCAGCGGGAGGGCACGACCAGAACGTAATGGGCATTGAGGAGGCAGGCGATTTCTTCCGGACTTTTTGAACCGGTGAAATCGATCTGTCCGTTGACGTCAAGATCTTCCGCCAATTTGCGCAGGGCGGGTTCTTCCTCTCCAGAGCCGATGATCGTCAGCCGTGGCGTGAGGCCGCGACTCTTCAGATCAGCCATGGACTTGATGAGCAGGTCGATTCCTTTGTCTGAGACGAGTCGTCCAAGATAAACGAGTTCCTTGTCTCGGACGACATTCCTGATGCGCGTGAAGACATGGTCGGAGTAGGGATTGCCGACGATGGTCGAGGGAACGGGAATGTCGTTTGCCACGGCACGGCTGACCGTGGCGTTGGCGCCGAAGCGCAGGAGAAAACGTTTACATTCACCTCGCCAATCCCAATTTCGAGTCAGGCGTCCTATCCAGGTGTGGTGGGCGATGACCCAAGGGCGGCGAACAAAGAGCAGAGGCCACGCATAGTGGATGCTAATGTTATTTTGAAAATAGACGTCGCACCAACGAGTCAGCTCAATCATTTTGGCCATGCTGGGTTGGCGATAAACGGTAAAGGGCCAGGAGATTCCGTCTTCTTCCTTGGTGTTGGTGACGAGAATCACTTCGTGCCCGGCTTTGACAAACTCGGGCGCCAGCAGGGCGGAGACGGTTTCGATCCCGCCAACGCTGGGCGAAAAGACGTAGGAAGAGATGAGTATTTTCAAGGTTAGCGTGGAAAGAGATTTTATGAATTGGGAGTCGTTGCCGTGTGCAGGAGTTGGCAGAATTGCGCGGCGATTTCGCCCTGGCGGGAGTGGACGGGCCGTTTGGGAAGGCCCATCACCAGTTTTTCTTCCAGAGAGTCGTCGCACCGATAGAGGAAAGGATCTGTGGAGGGTGGATCATCGGGGAGGGGCTGGGGCTGATAATCATCACGAGTGACGATGACAGGGAGGCCATGATCGAGCATGGTGGCGAGAGTGCTGCTTTTTCCGACGAGTTGCCAGGGCGATGCCGCAATGCCGAAGTCCGCACTTTGCAGAAGAATGGAGATTCTTGCCGCAGGCTGTTCTCCCGATTTTATAAAGGCGATTTCGGATGGATAAGTGTGCTTTAGATTTTCCCAGAGAATTTCCCCAGGAGCGCCGGGGCGTCCGGCAAGGAAAAGACAAATTCGTTTGTTGGCCCGTCGCGCGGCCTGTTTCAGGATACTCAAGAATGGCTCCGGTTTCCATTCGGGGTGAAGGGCTCCGAAAAAAATCCCCACCCACCATTGCTCACGATTAGGTTGGTCCCGGGTTAGTCCTGTTTCCACCAATTCAACGGGTAATTCCGGCTTGGAATGAATGAGGGTGACGGGAATATTGCAAAAAAGCGGCAGGAGTGTGGAGCGTATGCCGGTATTTTTGAGGAAGAAGCGATAGGCGGGATTGGAAGTTGTGACGAGTTGCGGTTGCAGCCGCCGGATCAGGTATTTGAGCCCGAGGCGCTGAAGCAGGCCGATGAGTCGTTGCTTGAGGGGAGCGTCCGGAGTTTGGCCGATCCATAATTCATGGAGCATGAGATGAAGTGGGCGGCCAGAGGTGAGGGTATGAAAGGCCCGGCTCAAATTCAAGACGATGCCCTTGTCGTTAAAGCCGTAGGGGACAAACTGGAGGCTGATCCAGTCGGGTTGAAAACGCGATCGGAACGCAACGGCTTGGGCAATTCGTTGTGGCCAGGTTAATTTTGAGGGCAGCCGCAGGAGGGGAATTTTTTCTTTTCCGGTGGCGATGGATTCGGTCGGTTCAGTAACGAATCGGTCATTCAGGGCAATGAGGGCGCAGGAATGACCCTGGCGGGTGCATTCATCGGCCAGGGATTGCGTATAGTCGCCGACTCCATCCCGGGCGGGTTCAAGGCAGCTGCACAAAAATAAAATTCGCATCGAGTCGATCCGGAACCCGCAGCAAAACCCATCTAGGTTTTGCCGTTGTCGGCGTGTTTGATCTCTGCGTATTTACCGCCGTAGTATTTGCGGTAATTGTAATTATAGTTGTATTCCGTCTCCGAGAGAGTCACGCCATTGCAGATGATGCCGATGACGTTGGCCTGGCGGCTGTTCAGGAGTTGGAGGGCCCGTTGGCTTGCGCGAACGGAAGAATTGCTGAAGCGAATGACGAAGAGGGTGGCGTCGATTTTTGGGGCAAGGCTGAGCGTGTCATCGAGGATGATGACCGGCGGGCTGTCGAAGATGACATAGTCAAAGGCTTCGTAGACGTCTTTCAGGAATTGGTCGGTGACTTTACCGAGGAGATGTTCAGCGGTGTTATGAAGGGCGGGACCGCAGGGCAGAACGAAGAGATTGGCAATGGAGGTGGTGTAGATGGTTTCGTTCCACGGGATCTTTTGTTGGAGGACGCTGGAAAGTCCATCGGCGCTGCCGGCATCAAAGACCTGGCTGAGTTTGCCACTGCGCATGTCGCCATCGACAATCAGGGTCTTGGCACCGGAGAAGGCAAAGGTGATGGCAAGATTGGACGCGACGGTGGTTTTTCCTTCGTTGGGCAGGGAGCTGGTAACGAGGATGGTTTTTGGGCGTTTGCCCTCGACGGGCATAAAGATGATGGAAGAACGCAAGGTTCGGAAAGATTCGAGCAGAGCTTGCCGGTCGTCGCCGGTTTTGAGCAATGCGGTGCGTTCGGCATCGAATTTTTCCAGGGGAATTTGTCCGAGGAGCTGTTGCGGGAAATGGGCCTGCAGTTCCATGAGCGAGCTGATCCGGTCATCCAATTGATCGATGACGAAGATGATGATGAGGCCGACGAGGAGTCCGCCCCCGATTCCACCCATGATGATATTGGTCAGGCCGGGTTTTATGGAGACGCTGAGCGAAGCCCTCTCCAGAATGGAAATGGCATCCTGATCAACGTTTTTGGTGACCGTGACGCTGCCCAAGTTGGCCAGTTGGCGGTCATACTCCGCTTTGGCGCGGTCGGCTTTGGTTTTTAGTATTTCATATTGGGAAAGCCGACTGCTCAAGTCCAGGGCCTTGGTTTCCTGTTGCTTGATCAGGTCCTGGAGATTCTGAATTTGTAGCCGGAGGGCTTCGCGATGGGTATTCAGCGCGTCGATGCTTTGTTGGCGAAGAGCCGTGATGAGGGTTTCCTGCCGCTGGATTTGATCGTTGAGGTCGACGATGATCGGGTGTTTGGGTTTGAGGTCGTGGGAGCGGTCGGCCAGATCGGCTTTGAGCAAAGCGATTTGCTGCATGGCCTTCTGGTATTCGGCGATGGGGCCGAAAGTGGCCAGCGTGGAATTGGCCTTTCCGTCATCCGTCGAGGATGAGTTGGAGGGAGAGGTGTGGTTGAGTTGACGATCAAGATTTTGGTCCAGATCGAGAAGTTGCAGAAGATTGTATTCTTGTTGGAGCGCGGAGAGTTGACTGGTGAGTTCGGTGAGATGCTTGGCGGCGCCGTTTCCCTCCTGCTCTAAGAAACCAACGTTGTTTTCTTTTTGGAACTGCAGCATGGCGGTATTGTTGTCCGCGATTTCTTTGTCGAGGCGCGCCATTTCCGCGGAGATAGCCGTGGCCGTGGTATCGGATTGGTTGTTGCGCATCTGCTTTTTTTTGTCGATGTAGGCGTCCATGCAGGCATCGAGATAGGCTTGGGCGAAGACCGGTTGTTGGGCGGTGACTTTCAGGAGAAAGATCGAGGTTTGCGGTTCCAGGGCCACTTCGTAATCGACTTCTTCCGGGGGAAGTTCGGGGTGGAGGGTCTCCACCCGGGCCAGGGCGGCCTGCTGAACTTCACTACTTTGCATCAGGCGCATCTGGGTGCCAAAAAAGTTGGCGGCTGCTTCGTTGTAAGAAGTGCCTTCGTTGAGTTGAATCTGCCCTTGGTCCATCATTTGTGCGACCGAAAGGTAGGCCGGGGGCATTTGTGAGACCCACCAGGCGGCGATGCAGGTGCCCGCGCTGGTAGTTAAAGGCAGCAACCACCAGAATTTTTTGATGACCCGGAGATAGCGGTTGATCTGGACGCGCGCTTTACCCCATAGGTCAGATTGTGGTGCTGGTTCCATGACGGGATTAAAAATTAATTAACTTTTCCGGAACGTTGATGGTATCGCCAGGCTGCAGAACGAGATCTTTTTCCGTGTTTCCTTTGTCGAGAATTTCGGCGAGATCGATGATGATGATTTCGGTTGAGCCGTCGGCCTTCTTGCGCATGAGCTTGACCTTGTGCCGATCGGCGAAATCGGCCACTCCGCCATTGAGCAGGATGGCCTTGCTGACGGTGAGGCTTTCGTGCATGGGAAGTTCAATCGCTCCCTGCCGCGCCACTTGTCCCATGAGATAGACTTTACCCGGCGGTGGCGGAGTGGGGGACGGGATGGGGTTGATCGTGTCGATTCCGATAATGACGGTGGCTTTGTTGAAATAATCTTTTTCAAGCAGGGGCTTGAGTTCGACGGCAAGTTGTTTGCAGGTTTTTCCGGCGGCCTGATAGCGACCGAGGAGGGGGACTTCGATTTCCCCCGAATCACGAACGGACAGGATGAGCGGATCTTTTCGCTCTTCGATCACCCGATAGCTGATTTGATCTCTTTTGCTGAGCTTGGTGTCGTCATTGAGAGCGTCCATGGAATTAATCGTGGCTGCTGTGCTTGTGCTGCTTGGAGGAGGAGTAGGGGGAGGGGCTGGCTCAGGCGTAGGGCTACTGATGTTCGGGGTCGGTATGTTGGTGGGGGTTTGGGCCAGAAGCCCTTGAGAAAAGAGTGCCGCTGCTACGACCAGGACAATCCACGATGTCTTGGGCAAAAGCCTTCCAGAATGGCGAAAAAGGAGGGCTCCCATTAAGTTCACTTGCTCAACATACCAAAACCATATCAAAAATGGTACGTTAGAATCATGCCCAATTTAGTCTGTTCGTAAGCTTGATCGGAACTATCAGCGAGTTTGTCGTTGAACTGGTAAAACACGGCTCCCGAAAGATTTTTGGTGACTGGAAAATTAGCCTGAGCACCGGCATTGAAGAGGTTGTAGGAGGAAGCGCCGAGCAGTCCTCCATTTCCCTCGTCCACATTCTGGAGGCCGAGGTTGAAGGCGATATTCAAGTGATTGTTGACCTTCCAGCTGGAGGTGTAGTTCAGGTAAGTGGAATCGCTTTGATTGCCGAGAAGGTCGAGTTGAAGATCATGTCCGAGGGAAACTTTGTGGAAGTAAAAGGCATTGACCTTTTGCTCCAGACTTAGGTTGGCGTAGTAGCTGTCTGAGCTGCTTCCGGCATTACTGATAGGGAAGGAATTGGGCTGGAGGATTTGGCTGGCCGCGAGGGAGTTGGTCGGAGAATTGATATATTCGAAGCCAGCGGAAGCTTCGGCTTTGATATGATCGGTCACCTGTACTTTCATGAAGGGACCCACGGTGACGGTTTCGTAAGCTCCGGAAAACTGGTCGTAAGACCGCATGGAAGCGACAGATTCCAAGCCGGTGATGAAGGTTGAGCTAAAGTGAAGCTCAGCCGAAGCGGAGACTTGATCTGATGAATAATTAAGTGCGCCGGGATTGGATGCATGCGAGCCGTTGATATTTTGAAGGTCGAATGAATAAAAATTGATGTGATCGTAATTGAGGGAAAGGATCACCTTGTTGAGATCCCAGATAACGCCGATTCCTGCGACATTGGTGAAGCGATCAAAGTTGACGATATTGCTCAGTACCGCCTGGCTGACGGGATCCTGTTCGTAGGAAAACTCATCGTGAAAATTAATTTTAAAGTCTCCTGTGTAAACATCGAAGGACAGGCGGGAGTTAGGAGAAACGAGAACGTGGGAGGTGTTGTACTGGGGATGGAAGAGGTAGAAGGTATAACCCAGTGACGTGGCCAACGAGAGGGTGTTCACATCGCTGACGGGCCAGGACATATCCATCCCAACTTCGGGCGTAAGGAGGAAATCCGATACCGACCCGGAACGGTTCAAGCCGACGTTGTCATTATACTCCCCATCGAGAGAGCTATTGAAATTAAACAAAACCGGTCCCAGTTTGATATTATAATCTGTGGGAAGCGCGTGGGTCTGGTCATCATGATGAGCCATCGAGGGCCGAGGCAACTCTTGGGCAGAAAGAGTGCCTGGCACCAGGACCGTTATCAGACTGAAAATGGGAAGTAGCTTCTTCACGAAAGCAAATTTAAGCAAATAGTGTTCCTACGCGTGTCGCTTGATAATGAATCATTTATAAAGGTATGTACGCAAAGTCAGACTAACGAGAGCGAATGGAAACGCAAACGAAATAAGTGTTCATGAAGACATAAAATAGCGCATAAACAATTCATTATGTAAACCGTCATTTAGGTGAAATCTTGGTGGCAAAGTTAATAAGCGCAGAAAGTGTAAAGTTTGAAACAAAAAAACCTCTTCAAACGAATCCATGATTTTCCAAGTACATTAACAGGTGTTGCTTGCCAACAAGCCTGTTTTGCTTTAAGGTTCCCGGAGGTGCATTTTTCAATGCCTGAACATAATCAGGCATTGGTCGTGCTGCGATGAGGTATGAATAAGCCAACTAACGTACTCCAAATAAAGCGATTAAGCCTTCTGGCTTTCGCAGGGGTGCTTTGTGCTCAGGCGCTACGCGCTGACGAATCAGTGGAGACGCTGGTTAATTTTACGGGGCCGAATGGATCTTATCCTGGAAGCATCATTCAAGGGGCGGGCGGTAATTTTTACGGGACGACATTTAGCGGCGGCAAGAGCGACAAGGGGACAATCTTCGAGATCCCTCTTAATAAGCCACTGATAACCTTGGTTACTTTCGAGGGGCCCAACGGGGCCAATCCTTCTTCACGTCTTGTGCAGTGGATCGATGGAAGCTTTTTCGGCACGACTTTTAGCGGCGGCAAGGACAACAAAGGTACCGTTTTTCAGGTTTCGCCCGATGGAAAATTCAAGACCCTGGTTTCCTTCGATGGAACCAATGGCGCCAATCCTCAGGCGGGTCTCCTGCTTGCTCCGGATGGTAATTTGTATGGGTGCACCAATAGCGGGGGCACTTTGAGCGATGTCGTTGGGTATCCCCCAGTTTCCGAGAGCTTCAATGCGACGCCGACGGTGACCCATCATCCCAAGCTTGGTGAGGGCACGATTTTTGAAATTACTCCGCAGGGCAAGCTCAAGACCCTCATTGTTTTCGATGGCACCAATGGCGCTCATCCGCAGGGACTCAACCGTGGCTTGGACGGCAATTTTTACGGGACAACCAGTGACGGCGGAGCTCCCAATCTGGGCACTGTTTTCAAGATTGGCCCGAATTCGAAGCTGAACACCCTCTTCTCCTTTCATGGGCCGGATGGAGCCAATCCTCGCTCGCATATGTCGCAGATGAGCGATGGCAACTTCTACGGAACGACGTTCAACGGCGGCAAGTACAACTTGGGTACCGTGTTTGTCATGACCCCGGATGGCGTCGTCAGTAATCTGGAGAATTTCAACGGCAACAACGGCGCGCACCCCGATTCAGGTCTCGTGGAATGGAGTAATGGCTATTTTTACATGGAACGGCTTTGGGAGAACATGCGGATCAAAGCCAGCACGGTGCAGTGGAGCGGCTTGAACTTCGTCGGCACGACCTCCGGCGGCGGTGAGCACGATCAGGGAACCATCTATCAAGTTATCTTGAATGGATCGATCCTCACTCTTGTCTCTTTCACCGGAACCAATGGCAGTCAGCTTGGAACGATCCCCGATTCCCTGATTGCCGGAAACGACGGCAATCTCTACGGCACGACCTATTATGGCGGACAAATCAACAAAGGGACCATCTTTCGCCTGACGTTGCAGAACTGGTCGCCCACAGGCGGAGGCGATCAAAACGCCACGGCTACCCTTGCTCCTCTTGTTTCGCCCTAAATTAGGGATTATAAAAGAGAGAGGCTTGTTGTCCGATTAAGTTACTGGGGTGACTCCCTTGTTACCTTCGGAGGGAAATACTCTATCCAGTTGAGTGATGGATTTGACCAGCTTTCAGAGGAGAATGGTCGAAAAGTCGTCGGGCGACTATTCGGATGACTATTCTCTTAGACAAGCCACGGAATGTAAGTCGGAATTGACCGGAAGTCCTCGATTAATAACTAACTCATTAGTGTGCCACATGCTGCAGCCACCGCTTGGACTTCGATCCTGGCCTTTTCCCACTTTTCTTTGTCACTACCATGGCAAACGAGGAGAGCCCCTAAAAAATCATCAAATTCCCATTCGAGGCCCGATGAGTGAATAATTTTATTAGTAACTTCGCGCAAGGTTAGAGGTTTCTCTGATCCGTCCTTAAAAATTAATCGACCAAATTCGTGACTGGTTGTTTTAGCATAATATTCTGAGATTTGCTGTTCTTCGTCTAGCATTCGCAAGAATAGGGCTAATTCAAGGCATGCTTTTTCAGCATGTTCCTCTGAAATAGAAAAAAGGACTTTATTTAGATATTTCCACTCACCAACAAAAGTCTCTTTAATCATTTTTTCAAGCGGTCCGCGCGAAAAAGCGAATGTCATCACGATGGATAAATTCTCGTGGATTAAGTGGGTAAATGGTAAGGAAAATCTAGACATACTAATTTGCATTAGATCGTTTCTTACTAAAGTGCACCCGTCGAGATTTGAACTCGAAACCCCTTCCTTCGGAGGGAAGTACTCTATCCAGTTGAGCTACGGGTGCGGTCACGGCCAAGTCTCGAAAGAAGATCGGCGCGGCGGCGAGTGTAACCAAGCAGTTTCATCTCGGCTACTGGAAAACTTGGGCGATTTCACCCAGGGATGGAACCTGGATAAAGCCAGAGAAGGTGACGCCTAATTACTAGAGTTGTCCGCGACGAGGTTGTCGCGCTTCTTCAGTACGTTATCGGCCGTACCCGGAGAGTGCCAGCTGATGGAGGCAAATTTCGGACCGCTGGCCGCGAATCGTTGGCCTTCGCTGCGGTTATCGAAATAGAGATCGATCACCAGGGCGTTGCGCTCTTCGGAAGTACGCCCGGTTTCCCTGGCGGCTTCGCGGGAAATCACGGCGGAACCTGTGTCCACGGCCAGGTAAGTGCCGAGTCCGGCAATGCTGACTTCGCTTCCGTAGGGGATAATATGGGGGTCGACAGCGCAGTGACCTTCATGCAGATGGATGCCAGTCGAGCTGATGCCATGTCGGGTATAGTAGTCGCCTTCACTGGCCCAGTAGGCGGTCAGGCGGGCGAGCCGTTGGCCGGGTTCGGCATGGCCATGGGTTGTTCTTGGCTTGTCGTCGGCATCTGCTCGGGCGGAAGATCTGGCCAAGGCAGAGGAGGATTGATTCTTGCTCGATAAGGCAGTTCTCGAGCTTCTTTCCTTCACGTGGTTATTCGTGCAGGTCTCTTTGTCTTTGGCTTTCAGGGGCAAACCCAGGCAACAAACCAAAAAACCGGTACTATATAAATAACGAATCATTTTATGTCAGGTTGTTAATAGCGAATGAAATACATGCCCAAAGTCACGTAACTTGGAAGGATCTAAGACCACTTGCCTACAGAGAGCTGATCGGAACGTAAGCTCCGGCTATGAGGTCTGATTCTGGGGAGCCTGCTAAGAAAAGCTGGCGGCCGAGAACATGTATCGCAATCTCGCGATCAATCGGAAATTAAAGAAATGGCCAAAGTGCGCAATCTTTTTTTACAACAAGACGAAAATCTATTAATTAAAGTTAAAATTTATCAACACGTCACATGATTGTAACTAATGACTGCTTTTTCATGCGTAGAGTGCTACACATCATAGAGATTTATGAATTTGTTAATCACAGGTGGGGCAGGTTTTATCGGATCGGCCCTGGTCCGTTGGCTCCTTTCTGATGATGCTAAAGCGGAAAGAAAAGTGATTGGGCTTTGTTCTTTGGTTAATCTCGACGCCCTGACTTATGCCGGAAATCCAGCCAATCTCGATCCGGTTCAGGGCCATCCGCTCTACCATTTTGTGCATGGGGATATCGCCGATGCCGGTCTGGTGGAGCAGATTTTCCGCGAGCACGACATCACCGCTGTGATCCATCTGGCAGCGGAATCGCATGTCGACCGCTCCATCGACGACCCGGCCCGGTTCATTAAAACCAACATTGAGGGAACCTACCGGCTGCTCGATACTGCGCGCCGTCTCTGGCCCAAGGGCACGGAAAACCGCTTTCTTCACGTCTCCACCGACGAGGTTTTTGGAACACTCGGACCTGATGATCTGCCCTTTTGCACAACCACGGCCTACGCGCCCAACAGTCCTTATGCAGCCTCCAAGGCAGCGTCCGATCATCTGGCCCGGGCCTACCATCGCACCTACGGTTTGCCGGTGTTGATCTCGAATTGTTCGAATAATTACGGCCCGTATCAATTTCCGGAAAAGCTCATCCCCCTCATGATCCTGAACGCGTTGGAAGGCAAACCGCTGCCGATTTACGGCGACGGGGCGCAAATCCGCGACTGGCTTTACGTGGAAGACCACGCGCGAGCCCTGGTGGCCGCCTTGGCGAAGGGCACGCCGGGCGAGGTCTATCCCATTGGCGGCGGCAACGAAATGACGAATCTCTCCTTGATGAAAAAACTTTGTCTGATGCTCGAAGTGCGTTGTCCGAAGAAAGAAGGTCATTACGAAGACCTGATTCGTTTCGTGGAGGATCGCCCTGGGCACGACCGGCGTTACGCCATCGATTCCTCCAAGTCACAGCGGGAACTGGGTTGGTCACCCTGCACCGATTTGACCGCGGGGTTGGGTCGAACGATTGACTGGTACTTGAAGAACCGAGCTTGGTGTGAGGCGGTTACCCGAGGGACTTATCGCCGCGAGCGGCTGGGGCTCTTGTGACGGCGAAGGGAACCTGTCCTGGGCGAGGCTGAAGAGAGCGGGCCTGATTCCTCTTCATCCTCTTCGATTTCGCGGCGCATGGCGCGGGAGAGGAAAGGTCGCAGAAAGCCGTAGAGCAGATAGGTCACGAACATGACCGCAATCATCCAGGGGTAAAAAAGGATATTCAAACCCAGGATAAAGACCGCGAGGAGAAATTTGGGCGGCGAAAACTGGGTGCGCCAATTGAAACCCTTGAAACTCGGATACTCGAATTTGCTGATCATCATGAATGAGAGAAAGACCATCAGCGCGGCCAGGCCGTATTTGGCATAGCCAATGGTCAGGTCCTGTTCGTGTTGGTATTGCGAGAGGATGAGAAGTGTGATGGAGGAAATTAGCCCGGCGGCGGCAGGAATCGGAAAGCCGGTGAAATCCCGCGTACCGGTGCCGAGATTATAAGTGGCCACGACGTTGAAACGCGCCAGCCGGACGGCGCCGCAGACCAGATAAAAGACCGCGAAGAACCAGCCGATGCGGTGGGGGATTTCGTAGAGAACGATTTTAAAAACGAGCAGGGCGGGCGCGACACCAAAGCTGACGATATCGGCCAGGGAATCGAACTCGCGGCCAAAGGGACTCTCCTTGCCGCCGAGTCGGGCCAGACGGCCGTCGAGTAAATCGAACACGCAGGCGACGAGAATGCATTGCAGGCTGACGACATAATAGGAAATCCAGTCGCCGCCGGTTCCTTCGCGATGAATGGCGCCTTCAAAAATTTTCAGAACGGCCAGAAAACCGAAGATCAGGTTGCCCGCTGTCATGAGATTCGGCAGGAGAAAAATCTTGGCCGGGTTGACGGGGCGTTGAGAGGGAGGATTCATGACGGACAAGAGATAGGGAAATTAAGGCCAGCGCGCGATAGGAGAACTTGCGCCCGCCACGCGGTCGCCTGGCTTGACTAGCACGGAGCATTCCAACGGGAGAAAAACTTCCGTGCGCGACCCGAAGCGGATCATGCCGAAGCGATATCCTCGGGTCAGGGTGTCGCCTTCCTTCGACCACGCAACAATGCGGCGGGCGATGAGGCCCGCGATCTGCCGGACTACCACAGGGCCTTGCGCTGTTTCCAACGACCAGGAAAGGCATTCATTGCGCATGCTCGATTCGGGATGGCGCACATCGAGGAATTCGCCCGGTTTGTAGATCGTTTTCAAGACCCGGCCCGCGACCGGCGCACGGTTGACGTGAACGTCGAAAACGGAAAGGAAAACGGAGATGCGGCGCATGCGACCCAGCTTGAAATCGGTCTCGTCCATTTCCTCCACGCCAACGACCAGGCCATCGGCGGCGGAAACGATAATTTTTTCGTCAGGCGGCACGACCCGTTCCGGATCGCGGAAGAAATAAGCGATGAAAAAAGTGAGCGCGAGGAAGAAGATAAAAAGACCCAATAGGACTGGCCAGTTCCATGGCCAGCACCACCAGGTGACAAAAAGCAAAACGTTGATGAGGTGCAGCGGAAAAAGAAACCGGCGCGATTCTTGGTAGGCGGAAGGCATACACCGCCATCGTAGCATGTTTCCCAGTGAAATAGTCGAATCCGAAATCAGACCAGTCATCCTGAGCTAGCTCTGGGATTTTCAGGTAGCCGGCGCAGGTTCTGCGCCAATACTGCTCTCTGCAGGAGCGTCGCGGAGCTCGCGACGGCTACCGATACTAACTAATTGATTTTCCGGCCCCGCCAATACTTCGGCTGGGCGGAAATCGATTCCGATGCTTGGGACGTTCCGGCCACAGGGGTCTGCTCGCGCGGTGCGGTTCCCCCATGAATTGCGGATTCGAGTCCTGCCATCTCCATCAGACCGGCGGCCCGAAAACGGGCAACCGTATAACGAACCATCAGGAGATCCAGATTCAATTCTCCCGCCAGCTGTTGGGTTGAAAGGAGGCCATCGGCCGACTTGAGGGCCACGGCCAGTTCCGCGGCGCTAACCTCCAACCCGGCGGGAATGGCTCCCCCCATGTATTTGGGAACTTCGCGGTCTCTCGGCATGAGTTCCTGCAACTGCTGCGCCTCCTGCATTCGCGTTTCCAAAAGACGGATGACCTCAACCGTGGGATACGTGGCCAGATTCCGGCTCGGGGCCGTTTCGCCATCCAGAAACTCGAATTCACCCCTGCTAAAGAGGGCCATATGCTTGATCGCATCCAGCCCGACCAGATTGCTGGTCTGGGCATCGACAATATCGCCGCGATCAAAATAGATCGATCCGTTGGCCGGGCCGCTGACCACGGCCAGGCGCCCGCTTTTTTGCGTGGTATTGAGCAGGCGCGCCACATCCGGAAGCGGGATTTCGTCCAGAGAGCCTGAAAGTAAAAATGGAGCAGCCATGGCAACGCGATGAAGTTAGAGGTGAGAAGGAAGCTTCACACCCTTAAGCAGACTGAGCATAAACCATACCGTGCTCACACTTGTTGTCTCAATCTCCACGTGTATCCCCTGCGCTAACAATCGGTTTATGCCGGTACAGTAGATAAAGATTCCGTCCATAAAGGAACGGCAAAAAACAATTGCCCAGGATAGTGGGGGCCTTGTCGATATGGATAAAGTAGATAAGGGTCATGACACTACCCCAAAAACTCAAATGCCAAAAAATGGTGGGAACAACGACTCTTTTGACTTTTTCCGAATGAATCCATTGAAGAATGAATCGCGCCCCAAAAGTGAAAGTACCCAAAAATCCAAATACGGTCCACCACACCGACTCCCCATATAACCAGGGCATGTAAGGGTTAAGAAATGGCGCAAGAAAACCTTCGGCTGATGGATGCATGGCAGACAACTATTCAGCAGAGATCAATTTTGAGAAGGATTTCTTCAATTAAATTTAATTCATCAAATGTGATAACCCGGATACCTCGTCGCAAACAGCGGGGCATTTCAAGTAGCCGCCGTCGACTCGACGGCGGATCGCCATCCAGCGGATGGCGGCTGAAAGATTGAATTTCCAAGAGACGCTCTGGTCGAGCTGCGGAACTTCTGGTAGAGTCACCCCTCCTGTGAGCACCTCAACCCCCATCCTTCGCGTCGGTTTGGCTGGCTTGGGCACGGTGGGAGCCAGCGTTTGGCGCCGCCTTGCCTCGCAAAAGGATTTGCTCCGGCAACGGACCGGTACGGAAATCCGCGTCGATCAGGTAGCCGTACGACGGGCGGAACGCGCCAGGGAAGTGGGTGTTCCGGAAAAGCTCGCGGTCACGGATTGGCGCAAGCTGGTCACCAACCCCGATCTCGATGTCATTGTCGAGCTGATCGGGGGTACCAAGGAAGCCTTTGACCTGACCAAGCAAGCGCTGGAAAACGGCAAGCACGTTATCACTGCGAACAAGGCGCTGTTGGCCGAACGCGGCGCGGAACTTTTCCAGACCGCCATCAAATATCAACGCCATCTTCTCTTCGAAGCCAGTGTGGCGGGCGGCATCCCGGTCATCCGCGCCTTGCGGGAAGGACTGGTGGCCAATCGCATCGTCTCCATTCACGGCATCATCAATGGCACCTGCAATTATATCCTGACCCGGATGAACGAGGCGGGGCTCGAATTCAAGGACGCGTTGGCCGAGGCGAAACTCAAAGGCTACGCCGAAGCCGACGACAGCCTCGACGTCGACGGCCACGATACGGCCCACAAAGCGGCGGTGCTGGCCGCGTTGGCCTATGGCTTCTGGGTGCAGCCCAAACAACTTTATACCGAAGGCCTGCGGGCGGTGGAAAAGCAGGACATCGTTTACGCCCGGAAACTGGGCTATGGCCTCAAGTTACTCGCCATCATCAAGACCGATTCCGACGGAGCTGTCGAAGTGCGCGTGCATCCGACCCTTGTCCCGCAAGCCCATGTTCTCGCCTCCGTCAGCGGCGTATTCAATGCGGTGCTGGTGCGCGGCGATGTCGTGGGCGACACCCTTTATTATGGACGCGGCGCGGGCGGCGACCCCACGGCCAGCGCTGTCCTCAGCGATCTCGCGCAAATCGCCAGCCACTTCCCCCAGGAACAAAAAAGCCGCTGCGTGGGACATGAAGCTCTTCATTCCCGACTCAAGACGATGGATGAAATCGTCTCCCGCTACTACCTGCGTCTGCTCGTGGTTGATCGCCCCGGCGTTCTGGCCGACGTCGCACGTGTTCTGGCCTCGCGCCAGATTGGCATTTCGTCCGTGATTCAACCCGAAGCCCAGGCCGGCGAAACCACCCCGCTGGTCCTCATGCTGCACGATGCCGCCGAAGCGCAATTCCAGGCCGCCATCCAGGAGATCGCCAAGATCGGCGCGGTCAAGGCGCCGCCCGTCCACCTCCGCGTGGAAGACTTTGACTAAACCATCCATTCCCATCATGCATCGCAAAACTCTTCCAGCCTGGCCCGGCGTCCTTGAATATTACCGTGAACACATGACGTGGCTGCCGGAAGGCGCTTCCATTGTCACCCTGCAGGAAGGCAACACGCCGCTGGTCCCCGCTCCCCGCATGGTCAAGCACGCGGGTGGTGGTTTTGAACTTTATCTCAAGTACGAAGCCGTCAATCCCACCGCTTCGTTCAAGGACCGCGGCATGACCGCCGCCATGACCCAGGCGCTGGTCAACAAAGCGAAGCTGGTCATTTGTGCGAGCACGGGCAACACCTCGGCCTCGGCCGCAGCCTATGCGGGACGCGCGGGACTACGCTGCGCCGTGCTGCTGCCTCACGGCAAAATCGCGCTGGGAAAGCTCGCCCAGGCTCGGATGTACGGTGCGGAAATGATTGCGCTACGCGGCAACTTCGACGACGCCCTGCGCCTGGTGCGCGAACTCGGCAACCAACCGGGCGTGGAAGTGGTCAACTCGATCAACCCGGTCCGGATCGAGGGCCAAAAAACCGCCGCCTTTGAAATCTGCGATGTCCTGGGCCGCCCGCCCGATTTCCATTTTCTGCCCGTCGGCAACGCGGGCAACATCACGGCCTACTGGAAAGGCTTTAAGGAATACCATCAACAGGGAAGGATTTCTTCGCTGCCCCGCATGTGCGGATTCCAGGCCGCCGGGTCTGCCCCGATTGTCGAAGGCCGCCCCATTTCCGATCCACAAACAATTGCCACCGCCATTCGCATCGGCAACCCCGCCAGTTGGGAAGGCGCCACTCTGGCCGTCAAAGAATCCACCGGCTTGATCGAGAGCGTGACCGATGACGAAATTTTAACCACCTACAAACTACTCGCGCGCGAAGAAGGACTCCTCGCTGAACCGGCCAGCGTCGCCCCACTTGCCGGCCTGATCCGAATGGGACAAAAAGGTCTCATCCCGAAAGGCAGCCTCGTGACCTTGACCTTAACTGGCCATGGCCTCAAGGACCCCGATACCGCCATGGATCAAACGAAGGTCGAAGCGCAAGTGGTCGAGCCGAATGTGGAAGCCGTTTTCAAGGCTATGCATATCTAGAACTTGTTCACATCGGTCTGGAAAATCATCCCACATCGCCTCATTTAATTTAATTTACTAACTAATCAATCGACCGCTGGCATATCTGATGCTTTTCTTTGTAGGCAATGGACTCCAACCCTGTTGCCATCGCTATTCGCGAAGTCCTGACTGCCATTCGGCAGCGTAAGCGGGTTGATGAAATCCTGGAGATGGTGCTGACCCACTCCTCGGATTTGGGACGGGCGGTTCACGGCTCGATCGTCACGATCGATCATAATAACCAGAAGCTCATCATTACCTCGACCCAAGGCGAAGACTGGACGCTGGAAAAACAAATGTGCCAGTTGAGCCTGGGAGAAGGACTGACCGGGCATGTGGCCCAGACAGGAAAACCTTACCTGTGCGCCGATACCCGGCTGGACCCCAATTATTATTCCCTTTTCAGCAATGTCCGTTCCGAACTCGTGGTGCCCATCATCGTCGAAGAAAAAGTCTGGGGACTGATCAATCTCGACGGATTGGAAGCAGGAGCTTTTGACGACTCAACCCTTTCCACCATCGCCTTGCTGGCCGAACTGGCTTCCTTTGCCATCAAGCTGCGCATCGACCTGACCGAGCAGGAACGGTTGCAACGTCACCTCATTCAATCGGAAAAACTCGCCTCGCTCGGCGAGACCATCGCAGGCATCGCCCATGAAATCAATAATCCGCTAACCTCGATTCTCAGCCACGCTCATTTGCTTTCTCTCCATCGTGGTGGGGCGACCGATGCGGCTTCCATCCAAACTATTGTTCAGGAATCAAAACGAACAGCCGACCTGGTGAAGAACCTTCTCGCCTTCAGCCGCAAGGAATCGAAACAACGGGAAGTCATCGGCGTCAACGAACTCATCAAGCAAGCGGTAAACCTGAAACGCTACCAGCTCCGCGTAAACAATATTCAACTGATTTCCGAGCCCTGCGAAGTTTCCTATCCCGTTCTGGTCACGGCCCAACAGATGCAGCAGGTCCTGCTCAATTTGCTCAATAATGCCGAGCAAGCCATCGCCAAAGCCGACCGGCAGGGCATCGTCCGCGTGGAGGCAGGCCGACGTGGAGAAAAAGTTTTCATCACCGTAACGGATAACGGCGACGGAATTCCCTCGCATATCCTGCCCTATATTTTCGATCCCTTCTTCACCACCAAGAACCTGGGCGAAGGCACCGGCCTGGGCCTCTCCATCGCCCATACCCTCATTGAAAATCACGGAGGGACGATTACAGCCAAAAGTGAACCGGGGCATACCGTTTTTACCATTGAGTTACCGTTGGCCCGGAATCCAAAAATTTCCACGGCCAAGGATACCGAGGACCTTCCACCGCTCCCAGCCCGTACTTCCAAACAAATGGGACGCGTCCTCGTCGTGGACGATGAACAGGCCATCGTGGACGCTATTTGCGAATTTCTTTCCCTGCAAAATATCAATACCGACAAGGCCAATGACGGGCATGAAGCACTCAAGTTAATCGCCAGGCACAACTATGACGCCATTATCAGCGACATCCGGATGCCAGGGTTGGATGGCCGCCAGCTTTATGAAAAGGCCTCGGAAATCCAGCCTGCTTACCGCACCCGTTTCCTTTTTATGAGTGGTGATTTGGTGCGCGAGAGCACCCAGGCTTTTGTCTCCTCACTCAGCTGTCCCTGCCTGGCCAAGCCCTTTGCCCTGCACGTCCTCTTTCAGCACCTGCAACCGCACTTGAATCAATTTTCAAGCGCTGAATGAGAGACTGATCACCAAAGCGGGTTACTTGGCTGGAGCAGGCGCAGCCTGGACCAATGTTGAACCGGAATTGTGCAGCATATCGGTGTAGTCACACATGATCTTCACTGCTTCGTCGAGTTGCGGATCATCGCTGGGATTATTGATCGCGTCATCGGGATTGGGCCCACCACTTGAATCCACGTCATCGGGATCAACTTTGGGTTTCTTCACCACCGGAGGCGCTGCGGCAAGATTGTTATCAACCATGTCGAGGGTCAATTCGAGCATTTTGTCCCGACTCGATTTACGTGCTTCGAGATCCTTTTTCCGCTGGGCCATCAATGTCTTGAGATCCCCCTGTTCCTTCAACCGGACCGCTTCATTTAACGAGATGATCTTGTCCTGCACCTTCTTTTTATAAAAGTCGATGTCCTGCCGAAGATAGGCAAAGTCCTGGGAACTTGCCACGCGGGCGGTGGAATTGGCGCGCAGGGCAGGCAGATAGGCAGCCGTCAGGTTAAGATATTCAAAAGTCGCCGCAGGAACCGTATCGTAAGGCAGGTAGTAGGGAAGCGTCGTCTCACCGAGTTCAAACGCATCGAGCAATGACGGCAGGATAATATCGGGTACGACGCCCTTTTGTTGGGTAGAGCCTCCGGCTACGCGATAGAATTTTTGGACCGTCATTTTGAGTTTGCCCGGATCGCCGGTAAAACCAATGGGGGCCGATTGTTCCAGCGGAATCAAGGTCTGCACGGTGCCTTTTCCGTGGGTGCTTTGATCTCCGACAATAACAGCGCGTCCATAATCCTGCAGGGCACCCGCGACAATTTCGGTGGCGGAGGCACTGGCCTTGTTGATCATAACGAGAAGAGGGCCGTCGTAAATCTGCCGGGTATCTTCTGGTTTAAGCTGGTCGATATATCCGTCAAAACGACGGATTTGCACTACCGGCTCCTGTTTGACAAAAAGACCGGCCAAGTCGACCGCCTGATCAAGCAGGCCACCGCCGTTATTGCGAACATCAAGAATAATCCCTGAGACTTGCTCCTTCTTCGTCAGACGTTGAATAAGCTCGGCAACATCCGAGGTAGCGGAATGGTGTGTTTTGAGGTTGTTATAAAAGTCGTGTAATTCGATGACGCCGATTTTCTCCGCGCCTCCTCCCGGAAGCGGATGATTAATAATGTCGGCCTTGGCAAGACTGTCCTTGATGCTGACCACGTCGCGCTTGAGCAGGATATCCTTGTGCATCGCACCCTCAGCTGCTCCGGCCGGGAGAACCACCAGATGGACGATGGTTCCCTTTTGACCGCGAATCATGTCGACCACCCGATTCAGTCTCATATTAACGGCATCGACCGGTTCCTTCGTCCCTTGCCCAACCGCAAGAATTCGATCTCCCGCCTGAAGGCGTTTGTCCAGGTCAGCGGGACCACCGGTAATAATTTCCTCAATGGTCGCATAGCCATCATCGGTTTTGAGAACGGCTCCGATGCCGGTTACGGCATGATCGATAGCCGAGATATTGAAGTTCTCGGCTTCGTCCGGTTGAAAATAATCGGAATGAGGATCGTAAGCATGAGTGAGCGCACTGAGATAAATTTCCAGTACGTCCATCTCCTCCATCTCGGCCCGGTCTCGTAAAAGAGCGGTGTACCTTTTGGAAACACGCTCGATCGTTTTGGCCACCGGTTTCTTGTCGAGGAGCCCGTTGAGAAGATCCGATTTGATCTGCCCCTGCCAAACCGCATCCGAAGCAGCTGCATCCTGAAGCCAGGGCGACTTATCGGTGCGAACAGTAAATTTATCATCCTTGGTAAAGTCGTACTGATCATGTACCAACTTTTCCGCCTGCTTAACCTTCTCGCTCACACGTTCCCGGTAACGGTCAAAAATTTCAAAAGCAGGCGCAACTGCCTTTTCCTCGCTGGCGCCATGGAGAAGAAGATCGCCCAGGATATTACCGTACTTGACGGTGAATTCATCGACGTCTCCCTGCAAAAGAAAGAGGTGAGTCGGATCGAGGGCTTGAAAGTAATTTTTCAGCCAACGCTGGGACATTTCACGATCAATCGGCTTTTGCAGGTAATGATCTTCCTCCAGTAGTTGTCCAATGAGATGTCCGATTTCAGCATCACGATCCGCATGGACGACAATCGGCTTGATCGGAGGCAGCGGCAGATTGGCCTTGGTCTCCGGCTGTGCTGCCGTATCCGATTTGCCCGCATTTTTTGTCTTTCCAGGGACGAGAAGATCACCTGCGGGTGGTTGGCTGATTTTTGTCGTGGGCGACGATGTTGGCGGTGGCATTATCACCGGCCCGCCACTATCAAGAGCCCAACCGGCCAGGGTAAAGGTCAGAAATAGGGTCGTCAGAATAAGGGCGTAACGGCCGGGAATGGACTTCAGTCGGGATATCATAATTTTAAAGTTCTTTCAGTCCACCCAGATAAGGACGAAGCGGCTCGGGAATGAGAACGTGCCCGTCCGCCTGCTGGTAGGTTTCCAGAAGCGCAAGGTAAAGCCGGGGCAGGGCCAAGCCAGAGCCATTAAGAGTGTGGCAAAAGATATTTTTCCCTTCGTTGTTTTTATAGCGCAGATTCATCCGACGGGCTTGAAAATCCTCGAAGTTGCTACAGGAGGAAACCTCCAGCCAAGCCCCGACCCCGGGCGCCCAAACCTCCAAATCATAGCACTTCGCCGCCCCAAAGCCAATATCACCCGTGCAAAGGGACAAGACGCGATAATGCAGGCCAAGCTCCTTGAGCACCCGTTCCGCGTGACCGACGAGAACTTCCAGGGCTGTGTAGGATTCCTCGGGCGTCACGATGTGAACCAGCTCGATCTTATCGAACTGATGGACCCGGATCATGCCCCGCGTGTCCTTGCCCGCGCTTCCCGCTTCGCGACGGAAACAGGGCGTGTAGGCGGCATAACGGATCGGCAGCCGGTCGGCCGCCAGGATTTCCTCGCGATGAAGATTGGTCACCGGCACCTCGGCCGTGGGCACGAGATACAGGGGCGGTTCCTCTCCTACGCCGTACATGTCTTCGGCAAATTTCGGTAATTGCGAAGTGCCCACCATGCATTCGCCCCGGACCATGAAAGGCGGTGAAACTTCGGTGTAACCATGCTGGCCGGTGTGAAGGTCGAGCAGGTAATTGATCAGCGCGCGTTCCAGCCGGGCGCCAGCCCCTTTAAAGACAATGAAACCGCTACCCGAGATTTTCGTCGCCGCATCGAGATCGATCAAGCCGCGTTGCGCCCCGATTTCCCAATGAGGCTTGGGCTTGAAATCAAACGTGGCTGGTTTGCCCACGACGCGCTCGATTCGGTTGTCCTCGGCGGTTTTGCCGATGGGCACCGAATCATGATTGATATTGGGAATGCGCAGAAGGATATCGGTCAGTTCGGCCTCCCCGGAAGCCAACTCCTGGTCGATGCGGGCGATCTTTTCTCCCGCCGTTTTCATCTCCGCCGATTTTTCGGCGATATCGCCGCCCTTGGCCTTGACCATCCCAAGTTCCTTGCTGACACGATTGCGCTCGCTCTTTAGCGCCTCGCCTTCCTGCAAACGTTTGCGGCGTTGTTCGTCCAGAAGCAAAACCTGGGCAATCGACTTTTCATCGCCTGAATTTCGACGGGCGAGGCGTTCCCGATAAAGATCGGGGTTTTCTCGAATTTTACGTATATCCAGCATGTGGGTAAGGGCTTGAATATCCTGTTAAGACCGCCCCAACGCAAGCCTCAGAGCGTCAACTAACAAAGATTTAATACCGTTGCCAAGGCCCCCTGAACCAACGGGGTGGCAGGGAAAAGCCCCTCCCATAAAATAATCACCCCTCTACGGCTTATTCGTCCTCTCCATCCTAAAAATATAGACCGGATAAGCCAATTAACACCCCGTCCGGCGGACGGCTAGCTACCCTCACCCTCAAGCAACCTTCTCAGGCTGGGGCTTGCGCCTGCGGCGCAGACGAAAGACATTGTTCCAAGTCTTCTTCAAGGCATTGGCCGGTGTGAGATAACGCTGCCGCAAAGCGGGACCTTTACGGATGGCCTCCAGCACTCCCGCGACTGAAAACACCTCTGCTTCCAAAATACTATAGGCCGTCCCCAATGCCGCACTGTCGTGAGCATCACTAGCGGCAGTCATGGGCAGCCCGCGACTCTGGGCATATTGGAAGGCGTGTTTGTTGTAGCGCTTAAGAGTGGTCGCTGCATTGAAAACCTCAATGGCGTCGATATCGAGTGTCTCCAGAACTGGTTCCCGGATACCGGCGCGAAAGAAATCATAGGGATGAGGAGGAATGGCCAGACCACCCGCCTTATGAATCAACTCCACCGCTTCCAACGCCGGGATGCCTTTCAAATCAGGCAGGCGGACACCCAGCGCAAGGAGATGTCCTTCGGCGGTGGTGATTTCCTGCCCCGGAATAATGAGCAGGCCATCCACTGGCAGACCTTCCTTGTTCAGAAAGCCATGTTGCTCAAAATAATCGACACAGGCGCAGGTGTTGTGGTCGGTAATGGCGAATCCATGCAGTCCACGGGCACGGGCCTCGCGCACCAGAGCCTCTGGCTCCGCCACCCCATCGGCGGAAAAGCGAGAGTGGCAATGAAGATCGATGAAAAGTTGCATGAACGTAAAACGGGCCGTAAAGCCTATTACCAGACTAGAAGATCAACGGCTGAGAGCAAGTTTTCGAGCAGCCGACACTTAAACGTCACACCGCGTTGGCCAGTCGCTCGGCGAGACGGGCAGGAAGCCCGGCATTCATAATCTTGGCCTGGGCCTTGGCGAGATCGTAAGGCAGACGGCGCAACTCGATGGTATTGGCCCCGGAATCGTAGATCACGTAGGCCGAACGCCAGTCGCCGTCACGGGGTTGTCCGACACTGCCGACGTTAACGAAGTATTTCTTCTCCGGCTGGATGTCGATCTTCTTGTAGAAAAACTCGTGCACCTTGGTGTCCCGAATAAAAACATGGGGAACGTGGGTGTGACCGAAGAAACAGATATTCGTTTTTTGATATTGGAAACTGCTCTCGGCCTCCAAACAGGAGAAAACGTAACCCCAGCGATTCGGTTGATCGAGAGTGGCGTGGACCACGGTGAAGGCATTGACCGGGCGCTGCAGTGGCAAGGCGCGTAAAAATTCGCGCTGTTCCTTGGTCAGTTGGGTGCGGGTGTAGCGAATGGCTGAAAGAGCCATGTCGTTGAAATGCTCGACTTCGCGTCCTTCGGAAGCCTCTTCGTCATGGTTGCCCTTGACGATGGGGCAACCCAGTGCGCGGACGATTTCTAGGCATTCCTTGGGGTTGGCATTATATCCCACGATGTCACCAATGCACACCGTATGAGTGACCGCTTGGGCCTGCATATCCTCCAGCACAGCTTCCAAAGCCTCGAGGTTACTGTGAATATCACCAAAAATGCCAAATCTCATGAGAAAAGTCCGACGGGGATGTCAGGCAATCTAAACTTAAGGACGCAGTTCTATTTGGGAAAGATTCTTTTTTCAGTGGGCACGGAAAGTTTTTGTTCCAAACGATGGATATTGGACTCGACTTTCTCTTTCCAATGTTCTTTCTCCTCGCGTTGCTCTGGAGTCAGGCGCTCCCATAATGATTTCCAGGCAGCATAAGCAGCCTGGTCATCCCCCGCCAAACCGTACATAAGGGCGGGAAATCTTTCATAAAAAACCGGTGCACCGGGAAGTTCGCTCGTTTTCTGATAGTAATAAGCGGCATTGCGATAATCCTTCAACCGCTGCTGGTACAATAATCCGGTATGGGCCCAAAGCGTCCAGCTCTGGGGATTATTCTCGATTCCCCTCTTATAAATCTCGAGCCCCTTTTCGATCCAAAAACGGGAAGCCCGCAAACGTCGCAGGGCATTCGGTTGTTTCAAATCCTCGGCCGCAGCCACCGAGGCATTCCAAGAAAGCTGCCATCCCCCGATATCCCAAAAAGTAGCTGCGCGAGGTTGGAGCGTCGTACAGAGATTGATCAAACCACTCATCCTGAACCACTGTTCGTCCTCCCAGGCCAGAGTTACATTAACCGCCCAGATGAAATCGGCGACGACACTCCGCATGCCGCTCAGCACGCCGATGGTCAATCCCTGCCCAAGTTGATCGCGTAATTCGCGCGACATGGTAACGCCGTGGTAACGCAGGAAGTCCTGCTCATGCGCAATTTTTTGTTCCCAAAGAATCTTGCCCGGCGCCCAAAGCCCCAGAAGAAGAGCCACCAGCGCGGCCCGCCGCAGACGTCGTGAAAGCGGCAAAGTGGAACTCATCATATTTCGCGAAAATCAAAAATGATGATGCTGACGGCCAATAAAACGACGAGGTAAACTTCGGCATAGCCGAGCAGGTTCAATGTGTGGACCCAGGGAACATGATTGCCCGCAAGAATCTCATCCACGATGGTGAAAGAATTCAGATCAGGAACGAGCAGGGAGATCAACCCCGCCAGACCGCTTTGCCAAAGGCTCGTTTCGGCACCACGTGCCAGCCATACATCGCGGGCCACTCCTTCCAAGTGCCCGATCAGGTAGACCATGAAAGTGGTGATGATGGTAAAAATGGACGACGTGGCGAAAGTGGAAATGAGGAGGGCGATGCCCGCGGTCATGACCAGCTTGGCAAAAAGCAGTAAAATCGCCTCAACCAACTGGGGGTCCTGCACCTTGCTTACAATGTCCTGGATATCGTGATTATACTGGGAAACCAACTGCGGGGAATTCTGCCAGTTGGGCATGTGTTGATCGTAAACATCCTGCGCATATTTGAGGCCTACCGTCTCCTGCCAATAAAGTGAGGCGGCAAAGGCGAGCGACATCAGCGTCACCGCCAGGGCCAGCAGCAGGACCACCCCAAGAAATTTCCCGAGCAGAAATTCGGCCCGACGCACCGGCTTGGCCAGGATGGTGTAAACGGTCCTGCTCTGCAGTTCCTGCGGAATAAGCTGCGCTGTTGAAAGCAGGGCGATGGCAAAACCAAACAAGCCAATCGCGCCACAACCAAAGTCCTTCACAAATTTGATTTGCTCGTCGAACAAACCGGCAGCATCGAGACCCGGAGTGGCAATGGTCGAGACATAAACCGAGCTCCCCACCAGAACCAAGCCAAAGATCAGCAACACGCTCAATACTTTTTGGCGCACGGCTTCGACGAGAGTATTGCGGCCAATCACAAGAATGCGGAAAAAAGAGGGGATCATGAGTGTGAAGAATCTTTGGCGGGTGTCGGCGCGGGCAAGCCTTGCACCGTGCGCAGATAAAGCTGTTCCAGCGAAAGATGCGGACGGGAGAACCGAATTTCCTGACTGGTAATTCCAGCCTGACCGAGAAGCAGCCGCACCTTTTCCTGCTGCTCGGCGGTGAGTTCGCCGGGAACGTGAACCTGGGTGCTTTGGTCTTCAGCCAGAAGTGAGTCGAGCGAACCTTCGAGCACTTTTTTGCCCAGCGAGAATATCGCCACGCGATCGGCCACTTCCTGCACCTGTTCCAAAAGATGCGACGAGAACACCACCGTCTTGCCCATCTTTTTCAGTTGCAGGATCAGGTCGCGAATCTGTGCCGAGCCGAGCGGATCAACTCCTGCGGTCGGCTCGTCGAGAAAAAGGAGGTCGGGATCATGAATCAGGGCCTGCGCCAGCCCGATGCGCTGGAGCATTCCTTTGGAATAGGAACGCAGCGGACGTTCGCGTCCATTCTGCAAACCAACCAGATCGATCAGCTCCTCGATGCGCTTCTCCAGCTTCGGCCCAGTCACGCCGCAAAGCTTGCCGTAAAAACGCAACGTCTCGTCCCCATTGAGAAAAGCATAGAAGTAAGGATTTTCCGGCAGGAAACCGACCCGTTGCCTGGCCTCAAGACTATCGGGAGGCAGTCCAAAAATCCGCGCCTCGCCCTCCGTCGGCACGGCCAGCCCAAGAAGAAGTTTGAGCGTCGTGCTCTTGCCGGAGCCGTTCGGCCCCAGCAGACCGAAGACTTCGCCGGGGCGAACCTGCAAATCAAGATGATCCAGGGCCACCAGCAGCTTTCTTTTCCAAGCCAGCGGATAGCGCTTGGTCAGACCGATCGTCTCAACGGCAAAAGACGGGGCGGAAGCTTCCATGACACCAGACTCTATCTCAAAATACCCCGTGTCCGGCAAGTTTCTCCCGCGAAGAACGCTCGCACGGAGGGGGAAAGTTAAAACTCAGTGGTTCTCTGCGTACTCCGTGCGAAATACCGGTTGCCTTCGATACCGTGTCACCAAATCAAGGTGATCTTTGGCAATGAGTTCTAATGAGGATCCTCTTCGCTGATGCGATAGCCGACCCCGCGAACGGTCTCGATATAAGAAGCCAGAGGACCAAGTTTCTCACGCAAGCGCCGTACATGGGTATCGACGGTACGCGTATCGATAATGCTTTCGTAACCCCAGACATCGTTCAGAAGACGGTCACGCCCCTGCACCCGTCCGCGACGATCCATCAACAAAGCCAAAAGCTTGAACTCCGTCGCCGTCAAATCGACCGCCTGATTCTTGACCAGAACTTCATGACGTCCGTGATCCAGCACGAGCTCTCCAATCGTCAGTTTTTCCACGCTGGGTACCTTGTCCTTGCCGCGACGCAACGACCGATTGACGCGCAGGATCAATTCGCGCGGACTGAACGGCTTGGTGACGTAATCGTCGGCGCCGAGCTCAAACCCGACGATTTTATCCACTTCTTCCGCCTTGGCCGTGAGCATGATGACCGGGATGTGCCTGGTGGCGATGTCGCTCTTGAGAACCTTGCAGACTTCCAGCCCCGACATCTGGGGCAGCATCAGGTCGAGGATGATCAGCGACGGCAATTCGGCGCGGGCTTTCGCCAGCGCGGACGCACCATCCTCCACCGTGATGACCAGAAAACCAGCGGCCCGCAGATTGATAACGAGCAGATCGATAACATCGGCCTCATCGTCGACCAGAAGAATCTTATGTTGCATAAATGGAAGGATCCCGCCCCCATTCAATGGCAGGCGACTCTCTCGACATGTAGCCGACAAGATATCGGCGGCAAGCTCACGCTATGTTACATTCCCGTGACGCGTCAGTAAAACTGTAAACCAGAAACTTGCCTACCCTCGCTTCGAGGCACAATCTCCTCTCCATGAATCTCACTCCCACCGAACTTAAAGCCCGCCTCGACCAGGGGAAAAATTTCCGCTTGATCGATGTTCGGGAGGCAGACGAATGGGCTGTGACCCAACTTCCCCAGGCCGAATTGATCCCACTAAGCCAGTTCCAGCAGCTTGCCCTCCAGAAACTTGCACCTGAAGAAACCATCGTCCTTTATTGCCATCACGGAATGCGTTCGGCCCGGGCCCAGGGTTTTCTGAAGGCCCAAGGCTACGCCAACGTCTTTAATCTGACCGGCGGCATCGACGCCTGGGCGTTGCAGGTGGAACCCACCATGAAGCGCTATTAGAAGACCGTGCAAAATTCAAGATTCCTCGACAGAAATCCGTAAAAGACCTAATCTTAGCTCTTTAATTGGCGTTCAGTTGTTATGGCCCAGCCCCTCATCTAACCTTTGCTCCCAGCCTCTGTTCTTCCTAACAACCGAAGGCCCTCTCTCTCCTTTAATCCATGAAATTCATCGAAAGCGTCTTCCAAAAGCTTCGCAGCCACCCCAAACGGGTCGTTTTCCCGGAAGGAACCGAACCACGTATTCTTGCCGCAGCCTCCGAGTTTGTGCATCTCCAGCTTGGCGTGGCCATTCTCCTGGGCAAAAGGGAAGAGATCGAAGCCGCCGCCCAAAATGCCAAGGTTTCCCTGAAGAAAATTCACATCATCGATCCGGATACCGCACAGGATTTGCCCCTCTTTATCAAGCGCCTGGAAAGCCTGAACCGCTACAAGGGCATCGCGGAAGTCGACGCGCGCAAGATCGTGACGAACCCGAATTATTTTGGAGCCCTGATGCTTCAAAATGGCCAGGCGGACGGCTTGGTTGGAGGGGCTACTTCCAATTCCGGAAGTATTTTGCGGCCCCTGTTCCAACTCATCAAACCCCTCGCGGGCATTAAATCGATCTCGTCCTGCGTCGTCATGCAGGTGCCCAACCATACTTATGGCGAAAAGGGGGTCTTCACCTTTGCCGATTGCGGCGTCATCCCCAATCCCAGCGTCGAGCAACTCGCCAGCATCTCCAGTGAATCGGCCCGGCTTTTTCGTCAATTGACTGGCGCCATGCCCCGCGTCGCCCTGTTGTCATACTCGACCAAGGGTTCGGCCCAGACCCAGGATACGGAAAAAATCGTGGCCGCTACCGCCCTGGCCAAACAACTCTTCTTCGAAAAGAATCAGACCGGCGAAATCGACGGCGAACTTCAGGTGGACACGGCGCTGATCAAGGAAATCGCCGAAATCAAGGCCCCGGGCAGCCCGGTGGCAGGACAAGCCAATGTGCTGGTTTTCCCCGATCTGAATTCCGGCAATATCGCCGTCAAACTCGTCCATCGCCTGTCCGGTGGAGAAGCTTACGGTCAAATTCTGCTGGGTCTGGATAAACCGGCGGCGGACCTGTCGCGAGGCGCGAGTGTCCACGAAATTGTCGGCGTGGCGGCCATCGTAAGTTTGCAGGCCATCGAATATCGCCGGCTCTATCCCGAACAAGGAGCCGGACGCTACGATGTTGCCCCTTGATTTGCCGGGCCCGCAAGGCTCCTGGTTAATTTTGAACTAGCTTCTCCTATGGCCAATTCCGTTTTTTCCGAGCCCGCATCCTCTCGTCTCGAATTGGCCCTGCGTAACACGATCACGCCCCGGATTTTTGTCGCGGCCACGCGGATGGACGACGGCAAGACCACCACCTCGGTCGGTTTATTTGCCGCGTTGCAACAACGCTTCCCCCGCATCGGCTACATCAAACCGGTCGGTCAACGTTTTGTGGAAATCGAAGGCAGCAAGATCGACGAAGATACCGTCCTGATCAACGACACCTATCATCCGCACACACCTCTGCGCGCCATGAGCCCGATCGCAGTCGAGCCCGACTTCACCCGCCGCTATCTTTCCGGCGGAATCACCCATCAATTGCATGATCGCGTCCGCACCGCCTTTGATGAAGCTGCCTGGGAAAAGGACTTCGTCATTATTGAAGGAACCGGACATGCCGGAGTCGGCAGCGTTTTCGATCTCTCCAATGCCGCTGTGGCCAAGCTGCTCAAAAGCAAAGTCATCATCGTGAGCCGCGCCGGTATTGGTCGCCCCATCGATGAAATCAATCTCAACCTGGCCTTATTCGAAAAACATGGAGTGGAAGTGATCGGGGCCATTATCAATAAGGTTGTGCCGGATAAAATGGCGATGCTGAAGGAGTACGCCACTCTTGGCCTGGCCAAGTTGGGGCTGCCCCTGCTCGGCATGATTCCGTTGCACACGGAACTGCATAAACCGACCATTAACCAGGCCTGCCTCCAACTAAAAGGGGAGTTCCTGGCGGGAGCCCAACACAAACGCCGACGCGTAGCCAAGATCGGCATCGGCGCCATGTCCTCCCGTCATGCCGAGCGCCTGCTTACCCCCGGGACACTCATCATCACTCCTGGAGATCGCGAAGACCTCATCATGATGGTTCTCAATGAGGATTCGCAGACTCCCTCCCGGGGTCATCTCGCGGGCGTCGTCCTGACGGACGGCATTCTTCCACACGAAAACGTCTTGGAATTAATCCGTCAGCGATCCATTCCCTTTATCTCCACCCGGTTGGATGTATCGAGCGCCACCACGACCATTGCGCGCATGACCGTGAAAACCGAAGTCGGTGACCGGGACAAGATTGGCCTGATCCAGAAACTGATCCAGGATCACGTGCAAGTCGATCGGATCGTTGATCTTGTCCAACAACACGGTCCTCATTCGTCCTTGCAGATGAACTTGGGAGTATAAGCATCGCACCCGGCCTGAAACCGGATGCGATATTTCGGTAAGAATGCTTCGGGTCGTGCCAATTATCCGTTGGCTTTATCACTCATACCCGTGATGAGCTTGACCATGGGCATAAAGAGCGCAATGACGATGGTGCCGACAATGACGGCCAGCAACACGATCATGATCGGTTCCAAAATGCTGGTCAGACTCGCCACAACATTATCGACCTCGCCTTCATAAACATCGGCGACTTTGACCAACATATCCGGCAGCTGCCCGGTTTCCTCACCGACCTGGACCATACTCGTAACCATGGGCGGAAATACACCGGATGCTTCCATGGGGCCAACGACGGATTCACCTTCTTTCACGCTATCATGAATCTTACCGATGGCGTTGGCGACAACATGATTGCCCGCCGTTTCCCGAGTGATATTAAGTGCTTGCAGGATAGGTACACCGCTGCTGATCAGCGTTCCCAAAGTACGGCTGAAACGGGAGATCGCCGTCTTGCTCATCAAGTCTCCAAAAATCGGAAGCCGCAGCACAACCCGGTCAATGATTTCTGCGCCAGCGGGAATGCTGGAAAAAATCTTGAAGCCAACCACCAGGGCAACAATACCGCCAACCACGATATACCACTGCGAAACCAGGAGATTACTAAGACCAATCACGAACATGGTGATGCCCGGCAATTCCTGCCCCGGTAGAGCGTCTTTGTAGATTTGCTGGAATTTCGGAACGATAAAAACGAGCAGGAAGGTCAGAATACCCGAGGCAATGACCAACACGACGATCGGGTAGACCATGGCGGCAACAACCTTGCCCTTGATCTTTTGCGATTTTTCCTGAAATTCAGCCAACCGGGTCAGAACAATTTCAAGAACACCGCCTAACTCGCCCGCCTTCACCATGTTGACGTAAAGCTTGTTAAAAATGCCAGGATGCTGGGCCAAGGCTTCGGAAAAAGTACTCCCTCCCTCCACCGAAGTGGCAAGGGTCGTCATGGTATTGCGCATGACCGGATTGCGTTCCTGCCTGGCCAGGGTGGTCAGACTGCGCAGCAAGGGGAGACCGGCATCAATCAAAGTGGCCAACTGCCGGGTAAAAATGGTCAAGATCGCCATCTTGACGCGTCCACCCTTCTTTTTGAGCTTGGGCTTTTTATCCCCTGCGACCGCGCCGTCTTTGGTTTCATCAAGCCGTTGCGGATAAAATCCGAGTTGCCGGATCTGCGCAATGGCTTCGTTCTGATCATTGGCCTCAACGATTCCGGTGGCTTGCTTGCCGCGGGCATCGACTGCTGTGTAGGAAAATTTGGGCATATTTTTATTCGCGTGCTCTAGGTGTATTTCAAGACTTCTTCGATGGTGGTTTCACCCTCGAAAATACTGCGCAAGCCGTCCGCTCGGAGGGTATCCATCCCCAACTCGATGGCTTTCTGCCGGATAACAACGGAGGGCGCGCGCTGGGTAATAAGTTCGCGGATTGGCTCCGTAATATCGAGCAGTTCGTAGATGCCCTTGCGTCCCTTGTAACCGGTACGATTGCACTGGTCGCAGCCTGTTCCGTAATAAAAATTCTTGTCCCCCACATCGTGAATGGAAAGACCGATCTGACGAAGGATGGCTTCGCTCGGTTCGTAGGGTGTTTTACATCCGGGACAAATTTTACGAACAAGGCGTTGGGCCAGGATGCCCTCCAAACTTGAAGCGATAAGGAAGGGCTCGACTCCCATATCGATGAGACGCGCCACCGCGCCGGGAGCATCATTGGTGTGCAGAGTGGAAAAAACAAGGTGCCCCGTCAGCGAGGCTTGAATGGCAATTTGCGCGGTTTCGAGATCGCGCGTTTCCCCCACCATGATGCGGTCGGGGTCCTGGCGCAAAAAGGCCCGCAAGGCTCGGGCAAAGGTCAGCCCGATGGCTTCATTGATGGGCACTTGTTGAATGCCTTCGATTTCGTATTCCACCGGTTCCTCGGCCGTCAGCAACTTGCTGTCGGTGGTATTGATCCGGTTCAGGCAGGCATAAAGCGTCGTGGTCTTGCCGGAACCTGTCGGACCGGTGACGATGAAAATACCATTCGGCTTTTCGATGACATTACAGATGTAATCGTAAATGCGCTGCGGCATGCCGATGGAACCCAGGTCAAGACGGACGGTCGTGCGATCCAAAACGCGCAACACCACGCTCTCACCAAATTGCGTCGGCAACGTCGAAACGCGCAAGTCAACCTGGCGCCCGGCCATGGTCGTCTGGATACGTCCATCCTGCGGAATGCGGCGCTCGGCAATGTTCAAACTGGACATGACCTTGATGCGGGAAGTGATGGCCGTGGCGAGTGCTCTCGGCGGCGGGGACATTTCGTAAAGCGCGCCATCGACACGATAACGGATTTTGAAATCGTGCTCGAACGGTTCGAAGTGAATATCGCTGGCCCGCGCCTGGATGGCCTGGGCCAATACCGTATTGACGTACTTGATGATCGGGGCGGAGGAGGCCCCTTCAATATCGATAATGTCTCCCTGATTTTCCTTGGCCGCCACATCGCCCGCCAGACTGGCCAGGACGTCCTCCATGTTGGTGACTTCCGAGCCGTAGAAACGCTCGATCATCGTCTGGATTTGGTCCGCAGGCGCGACGTAAATCAGAACATCCTTCTGCGTGGCAAAGCGAAGATTGTCCGTTACGTTTGGATCAAGCGGATTGACCACCACGACCCGGATGGACTGACCATCGAAGTCCAACGGCAGAGCGCCCTGGACGCGGGCCGTCTGCGGCGGCATAAGGCTGAGCAATTCCGGCGGAAATTCCATACCCGAAAGATCGACGACTTCCGTCCCCAGCGACTGCGCGATCAACTGGTACATCTCGGCCAGGGAAATGACTCCGCTGTTCGCCACCACCTCTTCGATGGGCTTGCCGGTGCGAGACTGCTCGTCGAGCAGATCGGTCATCTGCAAGTCGGTGATCTTGCCGTTTTCCCGCAGAAAGGTGAGGAGCATTTCCGAGTTCATCGCGTCTAGTCCTTGTCTCCCATGGTTGCGGTAATAATTTCATCCGGCGTCGTCATTCCACCAAGCACCTTGCGCAAACCGTCTTCACGCAACGTCCGCATACCGAGATCGCGTGCGCGCTGCCGGATCATGGTCACGCTCATTTTTTCATTCACCATGCGTCGGATTTCATCGTCGAGCACACAGATTTCAAAGATACCCATGCGGCCCTTGTACCCGGTGCCCCGGCATCGGTCGCAACCGTGACCCTTGCGGAAATTGGCTTGCTCGAGTTGCTCCGGCTTCAGATTCAGGGAACGCAACTCGGCTTCGGTCGGCTCATACGGCTGAGTGCAATTGGCGCAGATACGCCGCACCAGCCGCTGTGCCATGATCGCGCGAACCGAGGAAGCGACGAGAAATTGTTTGACCCCGATATCAACGAGCCGGGTGACCGCGCTGGGCGCATCGTTGGTGTGAAGCGTACTGAACACGAGGTGACCTGTGAGCGACGCATTGATGGCAATGCTGGCCGTTTCCAAATCGCGGATTTCGCCGACCATGATGATGTTCGGCGCCTGACGCAACATGGCGCGCAACGCGGCCGCAAAGGTCATACCGACATCCTCATTGACCGGCACCTGATTCACCCCGGAAAGCTGGTACTCGACCGGATCTTCCACCGTAATGATTTTACGATCCGGCTTATTGATCAGATTAAGGCAGGCGTAAAGCGTCGTGCTCTTGCCGGAGCCGGTCGGGCCCGTGACCAGGAAAATGCCGTCGGGCAGACCCAGAATGCGCTCAATGGTGGCCTGGTCATCGGAAAGAAAACCAAGCTCCGGCAAACCGAGCGTAAGGCTTGATTTATCGAGAATACGCATGACGACCGATTCGCCATGGTTCGTCGGGATGGTTGAGACGCGCAAGTCGATGGAAGTGCGTCCGTCCGCCGTACGGATCTGGATGCGTCCGTCCTGCGGCAGACGCTTTTCCGCAATACTCATGTTCGACATGATTTTGAGGCGGCTGATAATGGCAGCCTGCAATTTCTTGGGCGGGTCGGGCATGACCTGCAGCACGCCGTCGATGCGATAGCGTAAACGCAGGCGCTTCTCCAGTGGTTCAATGTGAATATCGCTGGCTCGCATCCGGTGTGCTTCCAGGATCATCAAATTGACCAGTCGGATGATATGAGCATCGTCGTTCGGGCTGGCGTCCTCACCGGCTTCCTTCTTTTCACGAACCAATAATTCATCGCCACTGTAATCGCCGATGAGCGTATGAACCATCTCGGAGGCATTCCCGTAGTGACGCTTGATTGCCGTCTCGATCTGGTCAGCCGGCGCCACTACCGGGTCGATTTCATAACGCAACTCTTTGCTCAACGTATCGATGGCGTCGAAATTAAAAGGGTCGCTCAAGGCGACGCGCAAATGCCTTCCTTCAAGGTGTAGCGGCATGACCGAGAGCCGAAAGGCAAGCTGCTTGGGTATCGTCTCAACGACCTCTTCCGGCACCGCTTCGATTGTCTCAACCAAATCGACCCCGGCCTCAGCCGCCGTCGTGCGCAAAATATCGAGATGGGTCACCAGACCATTGCGCACCAATTCCTCAACGGGACCGTGACCATTCTGGCTGGCCGCACGACGTGCGTCCTCCATGTCGGAGGGTTGAATCAAACCGTGTTTGATTAACAGCTCAAGAATATAGTCGTCGTTGGCAGCCACAGCATTCCTTCTTACATCAAAGTTCCACTAAAAGTACCCCATGCTATTATTGCTGCCAAGCATATGCAGGAGGTCAAGGATACTATTTTTCCAGTTTACTTTGTCATCAGTCGATCGCGTAACAGCCAGAACGGATCACGAGATCACAGAGTCTGCGTAAATTTTTCGAGTTGATAACATTCGATAACATCATCCGCCAGATACTCGTTAAAATCGCCCAGACGGATACCGCATTCGAGGCCCGCGCGAACTTCCGAAGCATCGTCCTGGAAACGTTTGAGCGTAACGACAGCGCCATCATAGATGGGCTGACGTTTGCGCACCACGCGCGCACGGGCATTGCGGACAATGCGTCCGCTCTGCACACTACAACCCGCCACGGGATACTTTGACAGATGGAAAACTTGCTTGACCAGGGCGGTACCCAATGGCGTTTCGCGTAATTCGGGGTCGAGCAGGCCGACCATCGCTTCCTTCACCTGGTCGATCAATTCGTAAATGATGCTGAAAAGCTTGATTTGAACACCCTCACGCTTGGCGGCATTGGCCGCGGCATTATCGGTACGGGTGTTGAAGCCGATGACAATCGCCTGGGACGCTTTGGCCAAAAGAATGTCGGATTCGGAAATAGCCCCGGCGGAAGAAAGGACAACTTCCAAATCGATCTTCTCGCTCTGGATCTTTTTCAGCGAAGCCACGATGGCTTCCACCGACCCTTGCACGTCACCCTTGATGATCAACTTGAGCACCTTGTGCTTTTCATCGGCGATCGCTTCAAAAAGATTTTCGAGCGTCATTTTCGGCGGCGCTTCGAGTTTGCCCAAACGGAGCTTGTCGTGACGATCCTCAGCCAGCTCGCGCGCTTCACGTTCGTTCTTGAGCACGTTGTACTCTTCACCTGGCGACGGCGCACCATCCAGACCGAGGATTTTTACCGGGATCGAAGGACCCGCTTCCTTCACATTCTGGCCAAGATCGTTAATCAGCGCCTTGACGCGGCCGTAGTAGGGGCCGGCAAGAATGGCATCGCCGACGCGAAGCGTACCATGTTGAACGAGAACCGTCGCCGTAGGGCCGCGACCTTGTTCAAACTGTGCTTCGATCACTGTCCCCCGGCTATGGCCGCGAGGGTTGGCTTTCAATTCCAGGATTTCGGCCTGCAGTAACATCATTTCCAAAAGTTTTTCAATGCCGATGCCCTTGGTGGCGGAGACTTCGCAGATGATCGTATCACCACCGTATTCCTCAGGAACAAGTCCGTGCTCCTGCAATTGACCCTTCACGCGGCGCAGATCCGCACCCGCCAAATCAATCTTATTAATGGCGACCATGATCTGCACCTTGGCGGCGCGAGCATGATTAATCGCCTCAATCGTTGTCGGCATGATGCCGTCATCCGCCGCAACCACGAGAACGACGATGTCGGTCACATTGGCTCCGCGCGAACGCATGGCGGTGAAGGCTTCATGACCGGGAGTATCCAGGAAAGTCATGGTGTGCTTGCCCCGCTTGACCGTGTAGGCACCGATGTGCTGAGTGATGCCTCCGGCTTCCCCGGCGGCGACTCGCGCCTGACGAATGGCATCAAGAAGGGAAGTTTTACCGTGATCGACATGCCCCATCAACGTGATGACCGGAGGACGCGATTCCAGCTCGGAGGCCTGCACCGGTTCCGGCTTGGGCGGCTCGACAATCTTGACCGGCGCATGGACTTGTCCCGCGCCCTTTTCCCGTTTCTCGATCTCGAAAGTAAAACCGAGTTTGACGCAAAGCTTGCGAGCCACCTCTTCTTCCACCGACTGGTTCGCGCTCGTAAAAATATTCATTTCCATCAGGTGATGGATAATCTGGTAGGGCTTCAGTCCTAATTTGGCCGCCAGGTCCTTGACGATAATCGGCGGCTTAATCACGACGATCTTGTCCTGCAATTGCTGGGCAGCCAACGCAGCGTCATCGCTGGCCGTGTGAGCCGATTCCACCGGCTTGGCAACGGGAGCGGGAGCCGAGACCTCTGCCTTATGAGAAGATCCTACAGGCTTGTTTTCCGACAAGCCTTGCTCGGAGAGCGTCAAAATCTGGCGCGGCGCGGCAGGCGCTTTGGTTTCCACGGGCGTAGGCTCGGATTTAATCTTTTCCGCTACTTTCTTGGCTGGAGCTTTCTCCACGACCCCTGCGGATGCGGTAGCTTTGGGTGCTTTAGCCGCCTTGGGCTCGGCTTTGGGTTTGGCTTTGCCGGGGCTATCACCAGCCACAGCCTTGGCGACCACTTTCTTGACAGAACGTGGTGCGGTGGCGGCTTTTTCCTGCTTCGGCATAGTGTATAAAATTTTCTAAAAAATTAACCTTGGGCGGGAGTTTGCAGACTCCGGGCCTTTTCATGAATTTGACGGGCAACGGCAGGATCGAGTTCGGGTACGGCCCCGGCCAAATCGTCGGCTTCAACTTCAGAAATACCCTCCACGCTCAGGAACCCGGCGCGAACGATCTGCTCGGCGACTGCGGGTTCGATCTGCAACGTCTGGGAGAGACCTTCCGTCGCCTTCGCCAGCTTTTGTTCAAAGCCAAGCGCGGCAACTTCCTCTTCCTTCTTCACATCGATTTCCCAACCCGTCAGCTTCTGGGTCAGGCGCGCATTCTGGCCCCGGCGACCAATGGCCAGCGAAAGATTTTCTTCGTCGACGAGGACGGTGACTTTTTTGGCCGCTTCGTCCACTTCAAGAGTCTTGAGCTTCGCGGGCTTGAGCGCCTCGACGACGAGTTCGCGGATATTGGGCGACCATTTGAAGAGATCGACCTTCTCGTTATTCAACTCGCGCACGATATTCTTCACCCGGGCGCCGCGCATGCCGACGCAAGCGCCGACCGGATCGACTTTCTCATTGGCGGACCAGACCGCGATCTTGGTGCGATAACCGGCTTCACGGGCCATGGCCTTGATCTCGATCGTCTTGTCGTTGAGCTCGCTGACTTCCAGCTCGAACAGCTTGCGGACGAAATTGGGATGGCTGCGCGAAAGAATAATTTCAGGACCGCGCGGCGTGTTCTCCACCGCGAGGACGAAGGCGCGAATGCGTTCACCGGGGGTATATTCCTCCGTTGGCACCCGTTCGCGAGCAGGCATGACCGCCTCGAACTTGCCCAAATCAATAATGACATCGGAACGCTCGAAACGACGCACCGTGCCCGTGACGATTGCGCCCATGCGATCCTTGAACTCGTCAAAGATCATGGTGCGCTCGTGACTGCGCAGAGTCTGGTTAAGGGCCTGCTTGAAAACCTGCGCGGCAATACGACCCAGATCGCGGGTGTTGACATCGACTTCGACAGTGTCGCCGATGACGGCATCCGCCTTGATCTGGCGAGCCTTGGGCAGACTGATCTCGTCATGCGGGAGAGCGACTTTTTCCACCACCAGCAAGCGCGCAATGGCGTTGATCTTGCCGGTCTTCGGATCGAGTGACACACTCAAGTCACGGGCCGGACCAAAGCTCTTGCGGGCCGCTGCCAGCAAGGCCGTCTGCACCGCGTCCAGTAGAAGTTCGCGCTTGATGCCGCGTTCCTTCTCCATGTAATCCAACATCGCAATAAATTCTTGGCTCATAACTATTTCCGGTTTTTTCAGCCAACAACCCGCGATGGGGAAAAAAAAGGCGGGAAACCAGTTAAGGCTCCCACCGCAGGCGCGGACCGAAAAGTTAAGACTACCTCGTGAGCAACAAGGGTCAAGAGGAAAAGGTATACTCATTCCCTCTCCCTTCGGATCAACCGGTAGTGCTTTCCCAGTTGAGCTTATAAAATTGACCGAGTGGATACGTTTGCCGCTCTCCTTTCGATAAATTCGCTTTGAAACGCGCCCCTCGTCCGCACAATGAGACACTCATGTCCCTGACTGAAAACAATCCGTTCATGCAGGATGCTCAGCAAAGAAACATGCTCCGGCAACTTTATGCCGTGTCGCTTCTCAAGTTACCCGCCTATGGTGATAAGGCCGATGATTCTCACATCAACAATCATCTGATCGAGCGCAGCATAGCTCTCCTTGCGCCGGAAATAAGCGGGATCGTCTTGGAAGTCGGGTGCGGCGAGCAACCGTATAAACGCTATTTCACAGGCATTCAAAAAATAATTGCCACCGATTTCGATCCACGACGCGGCACAGTTGACGTCGCATCACCTGCGGCTCCGCTTCCCTTTCGCTCCGAGATTTTTGACGGAATCATCGCCACGGAAGTTCTTGAGCATGTCCCTGATCCCAGCGCTGTTTTCGCCGAATTTTACCGTGTTCTCAAACCGAACGGGAAACTTCTCCTCACGACACCCATGTATTGGCCCTCACACGAACAGCCCTACGACTACTTTCGTTACCCGGGCCACGGCCTCCTTGCGCTTGCCTCCAGAGGAGGATTTGAAATCAAAGCGCTTTATCCTCGCGGTGGAATTTACGCCTTAATGGGACAAGTCATCCTCCAATCTCTCCAGCAATATTTTCGCTTTGCTCTTCAGCGCCGATTTTGGAATCAGTTCATGCTTTACCTTGATCGCTTGCGGGCCAATCCACGCATCACTTTGGGGTGGACACTCCTTGCCGTAAAACTCGAAAAATAATCGAAGCCGATGGGAGGTTTCCTTTCCTGCCGGAGAACAGCGGTATCTATCAGCGAAAACCTTTGTGATTCCGATTGATCGACGGATACTTCGCCGCTTAACTCACCCTTCTCTTTATGTCCTCCCCCGCCCCCTGGCCCTCCCTGCGTGTCACCTATCACGTCACCGCCCCCAACAAGTCCGACCTTGATGCGCGGGTCGAATCGCTTCTGCTCGAGCAGACGGTGGAACTGCCCCGCGTGGCGCTGCGCGACAAGTTCGTGCTGGAAAATATCGTGGGACGGCTCGCCTCCATCGAAGCCATCGATGCGGCCAGGCATCGTGTGACCATCGACTTTCCGATCATCGCGACGGCGGACGATCCCGCGCAATTTCTCAACGTCCTCTTTGGCAATTCCTCCATGCAGGAGCATGTTTTCCTCGCCGATTTTGAATTGCCCACCGAATGGCCCGGACAAAAAAACGCCCTGCCCGGCGCACGTTTCGGGACAGCCGGTTTGCGCAAGATCGTTGGTGCATCGGACCGCGCGATCACGAGCACGGCCCTCAAGCCCATCGGTTTGAGCAACGAGCGCCTGGCCCAGCTTTGCGGTCTTTTCGCGCAGGCGGGCATCGACATCATCAAGGACGATCATGGCCTGGCCAATCATGGCTTTCATCCCTTTCAGGAGCGGGTGGTCGCCTGCCAAAAAGCGACGCAGGAAGCCAACCGTGCCACGGGCCGTCACGCGATCTATGCGCCCAATCTCACCGGCACGCCCACCGTCGTGCTGGAGCAACTCAAGTTCGCCCAGGATGCAGGTGTCGGCGCCGTGATGATCGCCCCCATGCTGCTGGGAATGCCCTTTCTCGCGGAGATCGTGGCCAGGCATGCCAAGGTGCCGATCCTCGGTCATCCGAGTTTCGGCGGGGCGACGCGGATTGCGCCGGAACTTCTCTACGGCAAGCTCTTCCCGCTCTACGGCGCCGATGCGACGATCTTCGCCAATTTCGGCGGGCGCTTCGCCTACAGCAAGGAGACCTGCGGCAGTATCGCCGGCGCCCTGACGAAGCCGGGCATCTCCGGTTTGATCCCGACGTTGCCTATGCCTGCTGGTGGGATCAAGTACCACCAGGTGGCCGATGTGCTTTCCTTCTACGGACGCGAGGTGATCCTCCTTATCGGCGGCGGGCTTTACGAAGCGGGCGACGATCAGGCTCTGCGCGCCCGCGCCGAGGAGTTCGTCCGGCACGTGGCCGAGTTCAAGGCCTAGCCGCAGGCTGGCTTTGGGGTGGGGTGCCAAATGCTATTTGGCTTGTCCGGCTTATTTTTTTAGGACGGATAGGACGAATAAGTCGTATAGGCACCGCCATCGAGCCGACGGCGGTTACGACTGAACTGATCCCTCGACGAGTTCGGGATGATCGCCCTCCGCAGGTGCTGCCGTGCGCAGCACCTACATCCCGCCGAGTTCGGCGATGTAGCCGACGGGGGTTTTGCCGATGCTTTTGAGGAATTCGAAGCCCTTGGCGGAGATCTGAAAGAGTCGGCCCTGACAGCCCGCATCGCAGATGTAGCCGCCGGTGACGAGTTCCTCGAAGGCGCTTTTCCACATGGCCGTGGCTTCGGGGCTGCCTTGTTCGACCAGTTGCCTGCCATTGGCCTGAATCTTGAGTATGTCGCCGTCCTGAAAGCGGCCAATGTAGGCTTCGGGATCTTCACAGGCTTCGACGAGAAGTTCGCGGGCCGGTTTCGATAATTCCCGGGCGCAGGGTGCGACGGCGGGGATGGCCGTCGGTGCGGTGGGGCGGGCCGGGCCATCGATCTGGAAATGGGCATGGGAAGCGAGGGTCGTTTCGAGGTCGCGGGCGAATTTCGCGCAAAACTCTTTTTCGTCTCCAAACGATTCGATGATGGCCCGGGAGCCAAACCGTTGCTTGAACTGATCGAGGGCGCGTTCCTGCCGGGCCGATGTGCCGTTAAAATCGACCCGTCCCTGTGAAAAATAGATGAGGACGGGCTGGTTTTCCTCAATCCGTTTTTTGAGGGCGAGCGAAAAGGCTTCGTCGGTTGTCCCCTGCGAGGCACAAAAAAAGGCGACCCAGAGGTCGCCAGAGGAAGCTTCGCCGACTGAAGTCTTGGATTGTTGCAGCGGTACCAGGACTTTGTTTTGTTCCAACAAGTGGGAGGCGTTCCATTCGTAAACGACCTGCCGGGCCATGACCAATTCCATCCCCTCGTCTCCAGGGGAGGCGATTTTCACGCTGAAAGCAGTGACTGCGCAGGGCATGGCCGGAACTGGGTTAACCGGAAAACCTATAGCATCTTTCTAAATTATGGCCACAAAAAGATGTGATTGCGTTAGTCGAGCTGAAAGATGTTGTCTGAATGCCGTATTTTGTGGGGAGCTTTGTGCACCCGGGCCACCAAGGTAGCCCGCGCACTCCGTGCGACGGTTACCCTCCATCCTAATTGGCGCGAAATGGAATTTCGCGGGGAGCAAGGGGCGTTCCCAAGTGCAACTTGGGAACGAGGAGGAACGGGGACAATGCACCGCCGTCGAGCCGACGGCGGCTACCTACGGAACCGATCCGGCACAAGATGGCTACCGGCCACCGCCTTACGGCGGCGGCTACTACTGAATCGGAGCTGCCGGCACTGGACAAAATCGTTTAATCCAAGCATTGTCTGCACTACCTAACGTGCCTCTCGATAGCCCGACATCTTCCGGCACCTATCCTTCCGCGGTTCCCACTGTGGAGAAGGCGTCCTTGACCCCGCGTTCCAGCATCAATCCCCGTACTTTCCTCAAGCGGCTGGTTTCGTGGGTTGCGCTCTGGATCGTCGCGCTGATGTGCATCTACTCGGGTTGGGAGACGGGCTCCCTGCTGCTGATTGCGTTTTTCGGCCTGGCCGGTCAGTGGGAGTTCTACCTGGCGCAGGAGGAAAAGGGGCACAAGGTTTTCAAGCAGAGCGGGCTTTTTTGCGGCGCGTTGGTTTTCTTTAATTCGTGGTATTTTCTCATTTTTCATCCCAACCATTCCCATTTCGTTCATTTGGGGATGGAGCTGGTCCTGGGCTTCAGCCTGCTGGGGGCCTTCATCCGGCTGGTGGTGTGGCAGGAAAAGCACCGTGCGCCGATCACAACGGCGGCGCTGACTCTGCTGGGGCTGATGTACGTGCCGTTTCTTTTCAATTTTGTGGCGTTGCTGGCTTTCATGCCGGGCGATCCGAGTCAAAATCGGTTTCTCCTGATTTATCTTTTGGCGGTGACAAAGTTTTCCGATGTGGGGGCCTATGTCATCGGCTCGCTGGTCGGTCGGCACAAGATGATTCCACGGATCAGTCCGGGCAAGACCTGGGAAGGATTTGCGGGCGCGATTCTTACTTCGCTGGCGATTAGCGTGGCGCTGACGGCCATGATGGGGCCGCGCGCGCAGGCGCTTTCCTTTACTTCGAGTATTGTGCTCGGGTTGCTCCTGCCCCTGATCAGCGTGGTGGGCGATTTGGCGGAGTCGGTGGTAAAGCGTGACGCTTCGATCAAGGATTCGGGGCATACGATTCCCGGGATCGGTGGCGCTCTCGATTTGATCGATAGCATTCTCTTTACCGCGCCGGTGCTTTATTTCTATCTGCAGTTTACGGCGCCGCAGTCGTGAGGTGGAGAGCCACGCTCTTACGAGCGCGGCTACACTAAAGGCAGCGCTCCGTGCGACGGACCGGCGCAAGGGCCTGCGCCGGCTACCAACTGCACTTTAAGGCACAATGGTGAAGCCACGAAGGCCGCCCTGCGCGGCCTGCCAGGTTTCGTGTTTTTTGGCGATCAGGCCGGACAGGCCGCTTTCGTCGATACCGGTGAGAAAGGCTTCCAGTTCCGGGCGTGTTCCTTCGGCGATCAATTCAACGCGGCCATCCGGGAGGTTTCGAACGGTGCCGGTGACTTCATAACCACAGGCGAGCTGCCGCACCGAGGCGCGGAAGCCCACTCCCTGGACCCGGCCTGAATAAAGCACTGCGATGCGTTCCATGATTTTGAGATAGATTTGCCTAGAGGCTGTTCGAAAAATATTCAAAAATCAACTGGAGGCTGATCCCTCGACAGGCTCGGGATGACAGAGTTCGTTACCGCCATTCATGTTTGGGATACCGCCGCTGCAATTCCTGTTTGATTTGCGGGTAGCTCTCTTTCCAGAAATTGGCCAGATCGGTCGTGATTTGCACGGGCCGCTGATTGGGCGCGAGAATCTGGATCGTCACCGGTTTGCGGCCCTTCGCCACGGTCAGGCTGGTGACACCGTATAAATCCTGGATGCGTGCGGCGGTCATGGGCGCTTCACCGGGCCGGTAAATCACCTTGGCTTTGCGACCGCCGGGAAGCTCCAACCGCTCCGGGGTAAACTGGTCGAGCCAGCGTTGGCCCTGGGACGAAAGCCAATCGCGCAGGACAGGCCACACCTCGATGTCCTTGATCGCCTTGTAGGTGAAAGCGCCGTGGCAAAGCTGGCTGACGAGAAATCGTTTGGTCTCCTCATCGGCCACCGGCAATTCGAGTTCAGGCATCCATTCCCGCAGACAAGCGAGCCGGACAAACCATTGCTCGACGTCGTCATTCCAGTTTTTCAACGGGCAACGGCCTGAGAGCACTTCCTCCGCGAGCAACCGCGCGGCGGCCTCGGGATCGGCGCCGTCCTGTTCCGCGTAGTCTAGAACAAGATCGCGGAAAAGACGGGTGCGGCGAGTGACGATGCGGCGGAGATTGGCATCGAAAAGCGTTTCCGTTCCCTCGGCAAAGTCATCGGGAAAAGCGTCGAGCAACCAGGCTTCTTCCACGGCGGTCGCTTGACTGAGCAGAACGCGAAGTTCATCGCGGGACTGGACCTCGCGAATTTCCCCGGCGACGAAGAGGTCGCTTTTGCGCACGACACTTTCACGGGCCAATTCGCCGGTGCGCTGGTGAATGAGACGGCAGCGAAGCGTGCCCTGGTCGATGCGCCGCGCGAGCTGATCGGAAAAGCCGGTGAGGATGCAACGCTGGATGGCTTCGGCACTCGCTGGTTTTTCCGCGATATCGAGCCCGGCCCGTTCCGAGAGACGCAGCAATTGGTCGAGCGTCCCGGCCACTTCGCGCGCCGACCCGGCATGAATGCCCAGTTGCCGGCAGCGTTGCGGATCGAACTGGCGGCCCTGCGCAAAACGCCACGCGCGCATGAGGAGAAAGAAATCGGATTCGGTCTGGCCGCCGAGCACATCCTCCCGCGTTTCGTCCATGCGCTTGCCTTCGCTTTTCAGCAGGATGCCCCGGCTTTGCGACAGGGCCGCGATCAACGCCGCCGCGCGCACGCAACCGAGTTCATGCGCGGAGAGCAGCATGCGGGCGTAACGGGGATGGGCGGGAAACGAGGCCATCCGGCGTCCGGTGGTGGTGAGTTTTTCCTTGTGATCGAGCGCACCGAGATCGTGCAAAAGTTGCACCGCGCGGGAGAACGATTTCGGTTCGGGAGCCTCGACCCAGGGGAAGTGTTCCAGGTCGTCAATGCCGCTGGCCTTGAGCGTCAGCATCGCGCCGCTGAGTTCGAGTCGGCGGATTTCAGGCAGTGTTTGGGCGGAACGCTGGTCGTGCTCGCGTTCGGTCCAAAGTCGCACGCCGTGGCCGGGCGCGGTGCGTCCCGCGCGGCCGAGCCGTTGTTGCGCCGAAGCGCGGCTGATTTTTTCGATGAGCAGGGTGTTGATGCCGCGATGAGGATCGAACCGGGCGACGCGGGCCAGTCCGCTATCGATGACAACGCGAACGCCGTCGATGGTGAGCGAGGTTTCCGCGACATTGGTCGAGACGATGACTTTGCGCTTCGCGCCGGGTGTGACCGCGGCGTCCTGCTCGGCGGGCGGGAGTTCGCCATGCAGCGCGTGAAAGGCGAAATCGTGGGCGCTGAGGTTGTCCCTCACGGCCTGGAGCGTGCGCTGGATTTCATACGCGCCGGGCATGAAGATGAGGATGTCGCCCTCGGGACATTTGCCCGTATTGAGGAGCCGTTCGCAGGCTTCGGCGGCAAGTTTCCATACGGGCGCGTCGTCGGGCTTGGGCAGGTATTCGATCGAAACGGGAAACATCCGTCCGGGCGATTCCAGCACTTCGACCGGCTTGAGATAATCGCAGAGAAGCTGCGTTTCGAGCGTGGCCGACATGACGATAATCTTGAGATCGGGGCGTGCGCTTTGTTGAATCTGCCGCGCGCGGGCCAGGGCGAGATCGCCTTCGAGATGGCGTTCATGGAATTCGTCGAAGACGAGGACACTGATGCCGGGGAGCGTCGGGTTCTCCTGCATCTGGCGCAGAAGGATGCCTTCGGTGACGTAGAGAATGCGCGTGTCGCGGCTGGAGACATTTTCGAGCCGGTACTGGAAACCGACTTCGCCGCCCAGCGCCACGCGACGCTCCTCGGCGACCCGCTTGGCGAGAAGTCGCGCGGCCAACCGGCGCGGTTGGAGGACGACGATCCGGCCCTTCCCGGCCAAGTCGTCATCGAGAAGATATTGCGGAATCTGCGTCGACTTGCCGGAGCCGGTCGGGGCCTGGACCACGACACGATTTTGTTCGCGCAGGACGCGGGTCAAATCGCCGCGCAGGGAGATGATGGGAAGAGACGGGGGATTCAAGGGTCAATCACTTTAGCTGCGAAAGAACACAAGAAACGCAAAAAAGAAGGGGGGCAGGCAATGGAATTGCGCAGACAATTGCTTCCCAAATAGAGTTTGGGAACGAGGGGAGCGTCTGATCCTTCGACAAGCTCAGGATGACGGATGGGAACTCCGCAAAGGATCTGCTCGCTCTCGCTCGGGATCATTCTGAAGGCCTAATTAAGACACTACCCTTTTTTCGGTAGTGACCTAATTTGAAATCGGCTACGTGCCGATAATTCTTGGAAAGCCCTAAATTTCGGGGATTGACGACGGATTGGGATTCGATAGGCTGCGCGTACTAAAGGAACTCACGAAAGTGGGTTCCTTTTTTTTTGGCCTCAAAGCCAAGGTGAAAACAGTTTTACTTCCCGAGGTTGCCCTGAACCGCGAGGCGGGCGACTGATCACCCCAGTTTTGAGACCTCGGGAGGTCTCTTTTTTAAACATCTTGTCCGTGTAAACAACCTTTATGAAGAAAACCAGAGTTTGAGCGCACTCAGCTAATCGGGCCTGATCCGCTGAGAGGGCGTGAGGATATAAAAGGAACGGGCGACGTGGTGCACTCGGAAAAGTAGCCACGTCGCCCATCAGGCAAAAGAATAAGAGAGCATAAGCCTAACGGTAAGGCCCCCATACGTACATATGGGAGATGTCGGTTCGACTCCGGCTGCTCTCACTTCTTTGAATAAACTATGCCTTACGTCGTATAATCTCGCAAGAGTTTTTCGACTAAAGGAGAGGATTTGCCTTTCCACTTACGCAGAGCTTTAGCCAAAACCTCGTTATCGACCGAAACAGAAATCTTGGTTTTAGTCTGACCGGAAGGCCGACCGGCTCCTGCCCGTGCGCCTCCTCTAGCTGATTTATTTCCTACTTTTTTCATTGACGTATTTTGAAAAAGGTATTACTGTATTCAAAACAAAGCAAGAACTATATGGCAAACATTCTCCCTCTCGAAAAACAAACGGCAGTCATTCACGCTCTCGCGGAAGGCTCCAGCATTCGCAGCATTGAACGCATGACCGGAATTCACCAAGACACCATTGGACGCCTTGGCCTGCGCGTTGGCGCGGCTTGCGAAAAGCTCATGGACGAGAAGATGCGTAACCTTGAAATTACCAGCATTCAGCTTGATGAAATCTGGGGCTTTGTTGGAGCCAAACAAAAGAACGCTCGCCGTGCTCGTGCTTACGGCGATGTTTGGACGTGGATTGCCTTGGATCGAAAGACCAAGCTGATACCCTCTTACGTCGTTGGCAAAAGGGACGGCTACCACGCAAATATGTTCATGGAAGATTTGGCTGCTCGCGTTACCAGTCGCGTGCAAATCTCCTCCGATAGTCTGCGCGTCTACAAGGAAGCGATTGAACGTGGCTTTGGTGCCAATGCGGATTATGGCCAAATTGTAAAAGCCTTCGCTTCCGATGACTCCGTGCCGCAGGGTAAGTACAGTCCGGCAGAGGTTGTTTCCGTGAGCAAGGAAGTTATCGCGGGTTCGCCAGTGGAATCGGAAATCTGCACTTCCCACATTGAAAAGCAGAATCACACTTTGCGGATGCACTGCCGCCGTCTCACCCGCCTCACGAACGCTTTCAGCAAAAAATTAGAGAATTTTAAAGCTGCCGTGGCCTTGAATTTCGCGTATTACAACTTCGTGAAAATTCACGGCTCCATCCGTTGCACCCCGGCAATGGCGGCTGGCGTCAGTCCGAATATCTGGAATGTCTCCGATCTCGTGGAGATGGCGCAATGAGCGATCTTTATATTAG
>Ga0307511_10000315_pt1 | contig 51440 bp, 68 predicted proteins | sample 13_EM_MG_FD_200266 | JGI IMG/M metagenome (GOLD analysis project Ga0307511, IMG submission 200266) | Populus trichocarpa ectomycorrhiza microbial communities from riparian zone in the Pacific Northwest, United States - 13_EM | ecosystem: Host-associated > Plants > Roots > Unclassified | place... | reverse complement strand
TTCCAATACTATCTGCTTTCCTCGTCTTGATGGTGTGACTTTGAAGTGTGAAAAGATAAGATAAGATAACGCCATGTCATGATTTGAACGAGTGTTTGGGCGCTTCGAACTTAGAAGAAAATGAGTGAAAATGTGAAAATCGTAACAATCTCTAACTTCCAATCTGCCGTTTTATTGCTTGGAGTGCTCATTACTGGCCTACCTCTCAGTTCAACACCACTCCGCTTTGCAATTAGTGAGTGTCAGTTTGCATCAGGGCAGCCTACTTGGGCTCCTCTAGTACCACTAGAGGAGGATAATAGTCTTGTGGTATAGACTGAGGTCTGGAGGCACAGGGTAAAGAGTGGCCCTAACAAATGGTTGGGTACAGTATGGGCAAATTGCTGGGTATTTTGTGAAAGAAGTTTTGATGGGTGGCTCAAGCACATGATAGGCACATTTTGATCAAATTATCAAAGAACCTACTGGGTATTTTCAAACAAGAGCCCATAGGGTTCTTGGATGGGTTCTTTTAAAACTTACTCACCACTTACCCAGTGATCCCATCAAGATCAAAGTGGTGAGTACATTGGGGATTTACCCACCATTTACCCACTGGGTTAAGTGTGAGTAAATTGTTTAAAAACTCTCAAAAACCTCTCAATGTACCCACCAGGTAAGACCACCTCTGCCCCCAGTGGTAGGGGTGGGTCAGTAGGATGCATCATGTGATAGTTGGGTGGTGCAGCAGAGGGTGTCAAGACAGGTGCCCAGGGGAGGAAGACAAACAGTTAGAGTAGGGAGAAACTTCAAGTAGGGTAGGCATTGCAGCATGCCTCATTTCCTCAGCAGAAGTTACCTCTGTAATGTAGTTGCATAGCACAATGTCACATAGTTCAATATAGATTGTTTATTTTCAAATATTCCCTGAACTGAGTGAAGTCAGAGAAGATCCAAAAGAAGTGCAAAGTGACTCTCACTTTGCACCACTTCTGGGCCACTTCTAAAGGACTTTAAAGATTGCAGGGTTGTTCCAAAGGTCTTGAAAGAGGGTATGAGCATTACACACTTCCTGACTTTTGATCACTTTACAAGGTCTTTGAAGACTGGAAAAGTCAATTCCCAGTTTGCTGATGAGAGTTAGCTGACAGAAACACAAAGAGAGGTGAGTGGTGCAAGGTCTTTGGTGTTGGGTTTGGCAATCAGACTGAGTCCAGTCACCTGGGGTTAAGAGCAGTGGTGACCCTGAATAGCAGATTGGCCAGCTGATTTGGCTGTCTTCTTGAGCCTAATTGTCACGATTTTCACCCATTTCACTTACTTCTCTAAGTTCGAAGTGCCCAAACACTTGTTCAAATCATGACATGGCGTTATTTTATCTTATCTTTTCTTATCTTTTTCTATCTTATCTTTTCACACTTCAAGTCACACAAGTTGAGACGAGGAAAGGCAGATAGTATTGGAAAACCGATACGAACTATCTACACAGACGAAGGAGCCACAACCCACTCGTTCTCCTTATCGGACTCCCCCAATCCATCAAAGTCCAACTCGTCATCAGCCTCATTCCCACCATGCGGCCAAGTCCTATCATACGACTGCCAATCCAAGTACCGATCAACAGTAGCTTGGTTGGCGGTCAGACCTGGAATCTCATCTGGGAATCCGATGTTGGGAAGAGGAGGAGACGCAGGACGGAAGACCCCCTCCCTTGGAACAGCCGGAGGAGGGTTGGTCAACTTCTCAACCATCCTCTCGAGAGACTTGACGCGAGCCTTGAGGTCAGCAATCTCTAACCGACCCTCCCTGGAATCCTGTCAGTACTCCTCATCAAGAAAGAAGTAAAAGAGGACACCACCTTAAGGAATCCTCAAGGGACCTCTTCACGTCCATACGCTCCCAACCATCGAGAGCCCTCTTCTTCTGCTCCTCCCTCATGTCGTCCTTCATCTCCGCGAGAGACTCGTAGATTTCGCAGCCCATAACAGCTGCGAAACCGAGACAGGCATCCATGTGCCCATCCATTGCATCATTCTCGTGATGGATCTCCCGAAGCCCCCTACCTATCCAAGACTTCGGAAATGTCTCCAAATCCAGCTTGTTAATGTGCTTCCTCCACCGCTCCTTGGACACCATGACGGCATCCCTCAAACCTAAATCCCTCAACCCGTCATGCCGGTACTTGCTGGTCAACATCCAACCCCTTACCGACTGAAGGGAAGGATAAGGCTTCCCCCCATTGTCCCTCCTAGACGCCTCACCACCCTGGTTGTAACGATAGACAAACAAATGTTTGTCTTGTTCCTCCCTCTCTTCTGTCGTGGGGAAATGTCCCCTCTTCCTCTTTCCAAACAAGTTGGAAGAGAACAGCGAGCCTGTAAAAGATTCTTCAACATTCTTATCAAGAAAAGAAGGAAGAAGAATCTGACCTGAGGACTCCCCCTGACTCTCACCCCGAGGATAGCCCCTGCGAGTCTTCTGCTCCTTCCTGGTCAGAGGCTTCTTGGGAAGGAGCGACTCCTCTTCCTCTTCAGGCGCAATAGGGACCAAAGTTGCCCTAACAGTTGGCAGGATGGTGGCGAAGGGGCAGACGTACCCCTGGTCGAAATCGAGGAAAGGGTTGGTGAAATCCATCACGGGCTCGTGGGTGTAGATGTCGGACATGGTATAAGAGGAAAGCGTAGAGGTAAAGGAAGACGAGGAGTAGTGCTGGAATGACGGAAGAGTATCGACTGAAGACGATGGAGACAACTGGACCAAATTCATCTCCCTTATATATCAAGAAACCGGTCATCAGTCAAGTCCCCTATCTTCATCGGATCTCTCCGAGCCCCTATCTGTCCATCAAACCCTCAACCCTGATGACTCAGTGTGACTTCTTCATTTATCTTTATATGGGTGATCTCTCTCACGATCGTTACCAATTATTCCCACAAGAGATCACATGCATTCTCACGGTGCATCTTCTTTATTCATTTCTTATCTTCATGATGCACCATCATTTATCTCATTGCCTATTCATCTTTATCATATCGTTCATTCATCCCTTCTTCACGACTTGTCCATTGTTACGTGTTTGCCTGTTGACTTAGTCAGATGCTTACATGATCACAAAGTTTAGTATATAAGTACGTACTGATGTTCTGATGTATTCCCCAGACTTTGTCAATCACAGTCTTCTCCCTCCGACAGGCGGATCATTAGTGATTAACCCCTAGCCTCCCTTGTTCCCTTCCGATCAGACTTCGAGAAGACCCCCTCCTTCTCTAGTGCCAAATCGCGTAACCTCGGCCCCCTCTACTCTCCTACCCGAACAACGGATCTTCCGGAGCCGCAAGTTACGCCAACACATATGGGAGTGGCCTGTCCCGGCCCACTCTGAAGTGATCCATTGTTAACAAGACAACTTTGTGCACCAAGAGACATAGAAGACTAGCATCGGTTCAGTAGGCCCGTTGGCGAGGTTGGTTCTGACACTAATCCAGAACATAGCCACCATGGTGTTCCCTGTGGATTTCAGAGGTTGGTTGCAAGTGACAACAATGATATCTGTATAACTCACCCCTGTCATCATGGCTATAGGGATGTACTGAGTGAACACCACTCCAATCTCCAGAGCTTTATGCCCAGACTGGAAACAATGTGTTGAGAGGGGGGCTTGAAGAATAGGGTGGACATGTTGCCCCTAAAGTAAGGCTTGAAGGGTTGCCAGATGGGGCTGAACAAGAGTATCCAAGCTGGGTAGGGATAAGAGGAGAAGGGAGAGGCATAGACAGTAGAGGGGAACAACATAGTAAAAAGTTTGAACCCAATTATAATTAATTAAAATCTACTCTTGGTGATTTATGAGCCCTATTATTGAGGGGAAACAATCAAAATCTCAGCTCAAACAATCAAAATCTTAACTCAAATAACTAAAATCTTCACTCAAATAATTAAAATCTTGGCTTGAACACCTGAAATCCTATCATTATCCTGTTTTATAATATGGCCATGAACTCAAGCTGGGGGTCACTAGCTGCCAATTCCCACATTCCAGCCTGGATCAATACATCCTACAAAACCCACCTCTGCCAGATAGGCACCATCTATGGAATCTTAGAGCAGCTGGCACTTGGGCCTCCAAAAGTAGAGTTTAATCCCCAGTTTCACAAGTGTAAGTCTTTACTATTCTCAATAACTACACATCTCCTCACCATAGCCTAGACCCTACTTATCAGTTTCCCAAGCCCCTACCCCTCCAGTTAAAGTTGCAAAAGTCTGTTGAGGACAATCTTGCATCAAGGTTTGATGTGGCAAAGAAAGACATCCAGAGACTTTTCAAGTTAACAGTGGTTGAGCAGTGGGAAAGAGTTAGGTCACTGACCCAGATACTGATGATATGATCTGGGCTGTAGCAATGCAACCAACATCAGAAGATCAGCAAGAGGCTTCCTATGTGAGGGTAAGCAACTAAAGAACTTATCTATCAGGACCAACATCCAATAAGGAACGAGGGCCTGAGAAAAGCAACCAAAGGGGGCATTGCTGCCAGGGATTTGTATAGCACCAGGTGGACCTAGAGTCTAATGAGCTTGACTTCAGTAGGGGACCGCCATCCAGCTTGAGGGGACCTTGTAGAACGAGGGTAGATGAGAGATTGTAGGCCATCTGTAAAGATCAACTATGGCTGGACCACTGATTTGCCATTAAAGGTACTCACAGGACTCTGCCATGATCAATTGGAGGTAACAGAAGGGAAAGAGAGGAGGCTACAACTTATCATCCAGAATGGTTGTGAATGATGACCGATAGGCTCAAAGAGACTATAGGGAAGAGACTGGAGATAACAAACTAAGGAAATACAAAGAGCTAAGAACAGGCTTTAAGTACTCCTACGATGCCATGACGCTATCCGTGACCATAACACCATTATCCTACCAAACATCAACATACAAGGTCCGTACATGGCTTGCCGATGGTCTGTGCGCAAAGCCAAAGACTGCAGAGGGAATGTCTTGAAGTGACAGGTGTCTTGAGGAGTGGAGAATGATCTTGAATTCCAAGATCACCAAGTAGGCCGGGAGTGCTGATGAGGAGGCCGTGAGTTCAAATCCGAGAAGTGCAGTCAAGGTATTGGGACAAACCCTGACATTATCTAGAACAGCAGCTTGACCACCTTCCTCAGTACTTTCAACTGGTTGCCAAGAAGCATTTGTTTGGAGAAGCTAAGGAGACTAAGGTTACATTCTATGGGCAGCTCCAGCATCTTGTTGGGATGGCAATCATAGACTGTACAAGATTCATGACACTTGTACAACCAAGGATTAATACCAACTACACTCAACACAACCTAACCTAACCTAACTCAACTGAACACACCAACATACTAACCTCATAACCTAACCTAACCCAACCTTAACCTAACCTAACCTAACCTCATCAGCAATGAAGGGGGTTGTGTTTGTTTCCTATTTCCACCTACCTATTTCTGGGCCCCACAACAAAATGTTCCTCACCACTCTGGCTACAAGTCTTACTGGACATTGAGGGTACCAGCAATTAGAAACAACTGGACATGCTCTTTTTGAAGGCCATCTGACCAAAGTCTCTCCAGAAGAATATAGTGACAGTGATGGCCACAATTTGGAGTATGATTCTCCAGAGTAGAATATTGGATTAACTAGGACAGATCATATGAAGTCAAAGTTCATGCCATGGGTAAATGTTACTGGTTAGATTACCCTGGGGCAGGTGGGAATCTGGGTAAAGGACAAGTGAAGTAACCAGTGAGTAGGTCAGAGGCACAAATAAGGCAGTGGCAATGGTCAATGTTTTCATAACCTTGGTCATCTCATGTCATGACATCTACACAATGGCCACCATCATAACCTGGGGCCTGGTGATTTTTGGGATGGAAACATCAGACTCATGTTGAATAAGTAATTGCTCAAGTTCTTCAATATGCCCACAAACCTCTCAATGCTGGTTAATACATGCTATAGGTTATATATACTCCTCCTCTATTGCCTAGTGATCACAGATTATATTCTGCATTGCCCAGCACATTCATGAGTGGCCAGCTAGTCAGGTACAATTATAAGTTACTTTGTGCTTGAGGTGGATAGTTTGTCTGAGTTGGAGGGAGTTTTCTTTGATGCTAGTTCAAAGTCACTGAAGCCCAAAGGACTCTGGACAACATCTTCTGGGGCACCTGGTTCAGGATCTCCTCTGGAATTCCTCCAGGCCCATCAGTAAACATGCTCATATCTTATTTGTCCGAGTTCCCTGCCATTTGGACACACAAACTTATATAAGTTTTGGACCCAGATTATAGAATTGACAAATAATCAACATAAGGTCAGTCAATCATCAGATAACTGTAAAACAAGTGTTTTTCACATTTTCTGATGCCCTGCAGTGTGGGGAAGATTTCACCCACGTACTAGCTGACCATGAGAGGGTCATCAGCTTCGAGGCCATCCCACCAGTCACCATCTGGATCCACTTCCAGTGTAGTGGACCACTTGGAATGCGCAACAGGATGCTCCTCAACCTCTCCTTGTGGAATGCACACTTCCTCCGGCAGATCAGATGATGTATGATGCTTCTTTACAACACACTTAGATTCTTCTTCATCTACGGGCTTGAACTCTTTACATGAAGATATGGTGCTGAGCGACTTAGTCTGAAGGATCTCAGCCTTGACACGATGATGAGGATCAATCACCACTGGATCGCCAGGGACCAGAAGGTCCTCCTGGATCTGTTCAAGCTGTTGCAGCTGCTTGGAAGTGGAAATGACAGCCTTGTGGGATTGCGGCATGCCACCAGTCACAGCTTTGAGAGGTTGCTGAATAATACTGGTCATCGTCATAACCATGGATTTCTTTAGCACCACGCCATCAAACTTCTCCTTTGGGTTGCCCTTTGTTGTGTTTGCTCACTGGCTTCTCCTTTTGGTTCTGGTTGGATGGACCTGCAATTTTGCCCAAGGCAGCACGCTTCCTCTTCATCAGGGCCATAGGATCAGGTTTGGTGTCAGTGAGGACAGTTTTGGCTGGAATCATGAGTTTGAGGTGACTTTGGTAGAAGCTGTTGCAGTGGATGTTGGTTTGGAGCGGGTGACCAAACAAGAGGATAACCTGATGTTGACATTTCAGTATACTATGGATAGGTGTGAACATGGTGGGAGGCAGAAAATAACGCACCAGCCACAGGGTGGAGTGTCTCTGAACTCAGGATACCAACACTGGGCAGGGTAGCGATGAAGCAGCAACGGCCACACAACACATCCCATCCACCCACAGGCAAAGTGCGGGCATCCAGACAATGAAACCCCACAGGAAAGGCAGGCCAGTCAGTAAAAGATAAAAAATGTGCCACAGTGAGCCTAGCATCAGTAAACGTGCTCGTGTCTTATTTACTTATTATGCTTATTTGATCTTATTTGTCTGAGTTCCCTGCCATTTGGATACACAAATGTATATAAGTTTTGGACCTGGATTATAGAATTGACAAATAATTAACATAAGGTCAGTTAATCATCAGATAAACATGAAATAAGTGTTTTTCATGTTTTCTGATGTAGGGGCCGGGAATATACCAGGAACGTGCCATGGCATGATTGCAAGTGAGATGGCTGGGTTTAAACACGCTTATATCAGCACCAAGACACAAGAATTGCAATTGCAATAGTCCCAGGGTGGTTGGTAGGGAGGGGTCCATGGTGCGCACTGAGGTGGATGAAGAGGTGGGAGCGATTTTTGACCAATGACGTCAACCATTACAATCCCCATGATGAACAGCCAAGAGCATGACACATACCCCATGTTGTAATTTTTCAACTTGTTCCGCACCTTGTTTGCACTTCAATACTTTGTTTGCACTTCAATACTTTGTTCACGCTTCACTTAGATACTTTGCTTGCACTTCACTACCTTATCACTTCGCTATAACCACACTTTGTGCATTCACTTTTTGTTTCGACATAGAAACCTGCCCATCTTATCTTTTCACTATTGTTATCCATTCGATATAAGATGTAGCTAGATTTCTCAACATCCCTCAGTGTTCGCTCTTTTATTTCGCGCACTGAGGTCAGTTCCCATTTTATTCTCTCACACAAATATCTGTATTTACTCTTGAGTAGCTCACTATTCCGCTTGCTCTCTAGCTCAATCATTTTCACTCGTATTCTGGCTCAACACCCCACACAAACCTGACCATTTTTGGTCTGGGGGTCTGAAGATTATGTATCTCTTCCTCAAAACACTTTTTAATACCTTAGTTTGGACCTAGTTCTTGTAGATATGGTGCTACTCTCAAAGAACTAGGTGTGATCCACCCATCACAGGTAATTGCCAGGGAGGAGATAGTTTTTGTTTGATTCTGTCACACTTTTCGAACGGTTTGGCTGAGGAAACAGCATGGGACAATGACGTCATTGGTTGAAGACACCAACCTTTAGTGCACTACAAACGACTACAAAATGCCATCATGCGGATCAGCGGAGTTGAATTCTGTGGCAAGAGAGCGTTCTTCGTCCGTGGGTAGCCCATAGGCAGCGTTGTGAATACTGACGCTCCGACCGCTGGGATCGGCTGAACAGCCCCAATCTCCTCTGGGTATCCACCTCACTGCAGTTTTAGCCGCAGCTTTGGAAGGGAACAAGGCTGCACAAATGGCATCTGTATCGAGATAGAGAACGAGGAGGCGGATAGGAGCGCACCGTCAAATATTTCCCTGATGTAGTAACCTTCTTTGGTGTCTGGGGTGCTTTCTGGCCACCTCCCAGAACGAGATGCGAAATCTTCATCGGAGATGGCGTTTTCCGCGGTTTCCTTAAGGCCGTCTATCCATGAATACCCAACTCCGTCAGAGAATTGCTCTTTCTGACGCCACAAGATCGATTTAGGGAGATAAGGCTAAGGGGATTCATCCAATCCGTGAGCTTTCCGTTTTGGGGAAGGTGCAGAACGTCGAGAGAGTGTGTTTACCTTGCCGTCGGGAGAGACGTCGAACGCTTTTCGTAGGATGTATTTCTCCATTTTGGGGCACCCATCTTCATCGGTTTCTTGGGAGGTGCCTTTGAAGAATTGCTTCTCCTTTGGATCAACGTTCATCGCTGCCTCGAGGAAGGCCTTGTCGAGGAATGGCACTCGGGCTTCAAGACCCCAAGCCATGGTTGACCTGTATACGCAGGATTAAATGTTGTGAGGTGGGAGGATGGGGATGAGCTCGCACTTGTTGGCTCGGAGGCAGTCAGAGGTGTGGAGGTTCTTGACACGTTTAACGCATTCCTGGTGGAAGGATTTCGCGTCTGGCGCTGCGTGGAAATAGAGATAACCTAATCGCCATCTTATCAGCTATCTGTTCTCGCCGCCAAGCGAGGAGAGATAAGCGTACCTCCTAGGATCTCATCGCTCCCTTCTCCGCTCAAAACCATCTTAACGCCCATAGCCTTGACCTTCCTACTTAGGAGGTACATAGGCGTGCTCGCCCGCACCGTCGTAACGTCGTAGGTTTCGAGATGGTAAATGACATCAGCGACCGCATCTAAACCCTCTTGGACCGTGAAGACGTATTCGTGGTGAACGGTCTGGAGATAATGCGCGGCTTTCCTGGCCGCGAGCAAGTCAGGTGAGTTCTCGAGCCCGATGGAGAACGAGTGGAGTTGTGGCCACGTCGCGATCGTTTCTAAACGCCACCAGCATGGCCGTGGTTAGCAAACGGGTCACGGACAAGCAAGAGATCTGGTTGTACCATATTCTGATGCCCCGTTAGGGTTGGGGGTTCCAGGGCCACTCGAAGCTTCGGCGAGTTTCTTCCTCCTGACCTCAGCTTGCGCCTGAGCAACCTTCTCGGTCTCCCTCGCCGCAATAGCAGCAATCAAACTGCTATCCAGACCTCCACTCAGCAAAACCCCATACGGAACTTCGCTCATCAGTCGCTTCTTGACTGCATTCTCCAACGTTTTCCTCAGGCTCTCCAAGTTGGCAGGCGTGGTAGGGATCTTGTCGTCGTGGTCGGAATCCCACCACGTAGGCTTGTAGTACCTCTCGATTGTGTCGGTTTGACTGTCGTACACATGGCCGGGTGGGAAGGAAATGATTTCGTCGCACTCCAAGGGAAGGGCCTTGAGTTCCGAGGCGAACATGACGACTCCCGGTTTAGAGGAGACTTGGCCTTGGTAGAGAGTTGTGATGCCAATTGGGTCTCGCGCGGCGATGATCCTGGTAGGGGTGACGGATTCGTCAAGGAGGACGAAAGAGAACATCCCGTCCAGCATGTTGCAGAGGTCCTTCCCATATTTTTTGTACTGGTGATTTTTCGCATCAAGCCCAATTCAAGGTGGCGATGGGGAACGCACCAAAGGGATGATAACCTCACAGTCGGAGTGGGTCTTGAACTTGTACGACGAAAACTCGGCTCGGTGTTTTACGCAGTTATATATCTCCCCGTTAACGGCAAGGATCTGTTTGCCATCGTCGCTGATGAGTGGCTGAGCACCGGTGTCTGGGTACGAGCACGGTTGTCAGCCAGCCACACACCAGGGGTGGAGGAATACACACTCACCCACGCCAACGATAGCCAAACGTTCGTGGACGAGGATTGACCTGGAACCAACGTAGCAACCCGACCAGTCAGGTCCACGGTGCCTGATCTTCTTGGAGCAGGCGATATATTTTGCTCGCTCAGAGGCAGGGTTTTTGATACCGTGCACAGCTACGATTCCACACATGCCTTTCGTCGCGTGAGAGGAGGAGAAAACGAAGAAAATGTTTTGACTCGTTTCAGCATCCGAGGGGACATGGCCGATAAGACTATCGTGACGTGATCGATCCGGTCGTGAATTTCATTTTTAATCGTCGAAGGGATAATCAGCCGCCGGGGGGCCAACGTCTTCGGTGTCGTGTATTGTACGTTTATCGATAACAGTAGGGTACAAGTGTCCGTAGCTTAACCTACCCGTAGACCGAGAACTAACCCAGCTGCAAATGTGGCTCGTGGCTGAAAGTCTGCAGCCAAAAAGTTTACGAGCCAATTCCAGAGGGAACCGATCGTGGGAGGACGCCTGATTCCGCCCTCTGTCCGATAGAACAAGTTCTCAAACCGGCCGGCGGCGCGAGGCCAGTCGACCCGAACGATGGAAAGAGATCCGAGGTACTGTGTGGTGGGAGGATCAGATTTCTGTATGGGCGTCGTGCGATTGACATCACCTGAAGGAGAACGAATGTTCCACCGAGCATGAAGGCGACGAGCTTGGCGCCTTTCTTGATGAAGATACCTGCGCATATGCCACACACGCTACCGAACGTCAATTCGTATACATTCAGGGCGGATGATGGTGGGGGAGGGAGGTCTGAATTGTTCGGGTCGGGTGGTGGGGCTGCGACCGCTGGCGACGGTTGTTGTGAAGTCGGCTCTAAAGGTACGCCATTGTCAATACGCACGTTCAACTACAGAGTGAGATGTTCCCATACTGTCACAGTAGACGTTATTCGGACCGTATGCGTGTAGACCTATTCCAGCCCCTGCCAGTCCGACGTAGAGAAGGAGATTTGCTCTCCTGGCAGGCGCAGTCCTCACGTAACTCTGTCTAGCCAACTGGCAGCCAACACGCTTGGCTGCTGCGCTGCGCGCAAACGTGGAAGTGAGGTTGACACCGACTCGAAGCGGGAGCATTTGGTCTGGACGAGGTTATGGTGGATGATGTCACACGTGATGCTACTCGGCACATGTGGTGGTTTCCACGTCGGGGAAGACCCATGCGGAATTTAAATAAGAGAGGAGAGGATTCGGTCGTTACTTGTCCACAACGCCCATCATCCCCGTTATCCACCCTGGCGTCCTCAAACCAGCCCCTCGTCTTCTGTGTTCTTACCGCACTAGCCCTCTTGCTCCTCTGGAACTCGCGATCATACTTCACGCCAGAGCTCAAGATGCAATCCGCCATCGCCAACTGGAGGGATCGCGCAGAGCGAATCCAAAACCCAGAGTCCTGGCAGCCTGAAAGGAAGAACCTGGTGTTCGCGGTCGTCCGTAACGCCCCAGTCGAACACCACGCTCTCACCCTCGCCCTCTTCCGCCCCAACATCGGGGTGGATGCGAGCGGAAACGTTCTCGCTCTCAAAGATGACGACTTTTCCTCCTTGTCGCGCCTCGCTATCCAAACCCTCGATTTGCCGCAAACCGGTGAATTTAGGAACGCGTGGATCATCTCTCGACCCACGACCAGCCAGCCAATCGAACGTCTCCTTGTTTCCACCAGCGAATCCGCAGTCGCAGAAACGAGCGTACAGGGTTACAACAACCAGGGAGAATTCGAGCTCAGGGAGCCCGTGGGGGACATCACCGTTCTCCCCCATCTGTTGCAGGATCTCTTTGGGTTGATCCTGAAGGCGAGGGATGGTTACGACCGGCGAAACCGCCATGAGGCTGTCCTGACCAAGGTCCTTAACGTCGTCGGAGACGAATGACCCAAGGTGCGGACGGTATGTTGCATCCTGGTTTAGACACGCTATTAACGGCCGGTTCTCGTCGTAGGCACCGCGGTACGATTGTTTGTCGTTGTGGAGATTACGCGTATATACACGTTGTATGGGTTTTATGTACAACTTGATAAGATGAAAACCCGAGACCGACCTAGACGAACGAGATCGATCCGATAAGTATCGCTGGGACTTAGCCTCAATAATCTCCCCACGAGCAGAAAGATGGAGTGCTTTATAAAGCTCGCTGCGCCATTTTACCGCCCAACGCTCTCCTTCCCTTCCTTCCAGCTTCCGGCTGTGAGTTGACCAAAAACCCGATCAAATCCGTGATTTCCCGCATTTTAATCCATCCCCCGGATGTCCACCAGGTCTAGAATCCAGCAAGTGGCAGACCATATTGCCCCCCCTAGAGACGCAAAAATGTCCGTCGGTAAGCACCAGCCCTCAGAGCTATCATCGCGGTTACATCGGCCCGACCTCTGAGCACACACATCCAGAAATCTGGGAAAATGTCCCCCTCGCCCCCCCTGACGGCATATTTAAGCTTACTGCTGCGTACAAAACCGATACATACCCCCATAAAATCAACCTGGGAGTCGGTGCTTACAGGGACGACGATTCCAAACCATGGGTGTTGCCAGTTGTGAAAAAGGTGAGCTCCTTCCAATCCCGTCACGGCTTCGGTAATCTGACCCCGATACCGTTCGGTACCAGGCTACCGAGATTTTATTGAACGACCCGTCCCTCGACCACGAATACCTTCCTATTACTGGTCTTCCGGAATTCACCTCCGCAGCTGCCCGTCTCGTACTGGGTGCTGACTCCCCCGCGATCGCAGAGAAACGAGTCGTTAGCGTCCAGACCATTTCCGGCACTGGCGCCAACCATCTAGCTGCCTTGTTCCTCAGCAAGTTCTACGAATTCAATGGACCAAAGCGAGTCTACCTCAGTGACCCAACGTGGAGTGCGTTCGAGTTTACCTCACGAAACGTCGAACGACGTGCCTAACGTATTTTCACAGTAAACCACTTTGCTATTCTCAGGAACGTCGGAATCGACCCTCCCACCTACAAGTACTACGACCCCAAGACTATTGGCCTCGCCTGCAACGAATTCCTCAGCACTCTCTCCTCCGCTCCGGACCGTTCGGTCTTTCTTCTCCACGCCTGCGCTCACAACCCGACCGGTGTAGATCCCACTCGGGAGCAATGGGGTCAGATCGCAGATGTGATGTTGCAGAAAGGTCACTATGCCTTCTTCGACTCCGCCTACCAGGGTTTCGCCAGCGGTGACCTGGACAAGGACGCATGGGCCGTCAGGGAGTTCGCAAGTCGCGGCATCCCGCTGTTGGTCTGCCAGAGTTTCGCCAAGAATGCCGGTCTGTACGGTGAACGTATCGGCGCCCTTCACGTCATCACCACTTCAGCCCAGGTCGCGGATAAGGTCCGCAGTCAACTCTCCGTCCTCGCTCGAAGCGAGATCAGCAACCCTCCGGCTCATGGCGCGCGATTGGTCGCTTTGATCTTGAACGACCCCGGGTTATTCGAACAGTGGAAAGTTGATATCAAGACGATGGCCGGTCGTATCATCGAGATGAGGAACGAACTTTACAGGTTGTTGACTGAGGAGCTCAAGACCCCCGGCACTTGGAACCACATTATCGATCAGATTGGCATGTTCAGGTCAGTGAACTTCCTATCCCACTTCCATACAACCCGGGTTATTCAGATATATTCGGCAGTTTCACTGGCATCAACCCCGAGCAAAGCCAGGCCCTCACTGAGAAGGCTCACATCTACCTTACCACGAATGGTAGGATATCCATGGCAGGCTTGAATTCCAAGAACATCAGATACTTCGCCGAGAACTTGGACAAGGCGGTCAGGGGTCAGCTCTAGGATGAAGGTACCGTGTTGTGTGTGTTTTACGTAGCGAATGAAACGTAACAAGAATGTATATCACTAATATATCGATTAAATCCCCCTCCCCTCAACTGGCGTTCTGTGCTTTATAGCGACGTGCGACCGCAGAAGCCACCACCATGACATCTCTGAACTTTCCGTTGATCGGGTATTCCTCCTCATTGGCACTAGCCTTCAAGGCGCAAATGTCGTGGAAGGCGACTTCAAACCCAAACTTCTCTCCCAACAAGTAAGCGTACGACGCCTTGATCTCCTTGACCATCTTGGAACCGCGGGGAAGCGAGTAAAGGTCGGGTATAAGTTCCGGAGGTGGACCAGCCATGAACTCCCTTCGAATGTTGGCGACGGTCGAATTCTGCTTCTGCTTGGCCGCCACTAGAGCCTTCGCGTTCTGGCTGGGGGGAGCCCTGGAGGAACCACCCAACCCCGCCCAATCACGCCTGCATTTGTCGATGTGCTCCTTCAAGATCTTCAGCTGTTCCGAGTGAGGGGGACTGGTGAAACCCGCCATCGCTTCCTCGTACGGCCGAAGTAACTCGTGATCGTTGGGTTTGCCGAAAGACCTCGACCTTAGACTCTTGTACTTGTTGTTATGTCCCTCCCAGATCTTCTTGCCGTGGTCCAGGAGTGCGTCCAGCACGAACTTCCCGAGCCGACTGGGGCGGTGACACTCGCCCGATCCGTCTCCATCTTTCGACAAGGATTCCGGAAGCTCCTTGTTGTACTTCCGCATATCGTTCCTGAACACCGATTCATTCACTCGCAGACCGGATTTTCCAGAATCAAGACAGGTGTTTGTCCTTTCGAGTGGGTATTTTAGACACAGGAGAGGCATGAAAGGGGAAGAACTTACATGTGGGCGAGCCTCACTGTGTCCGGGTGATCATAACCCCTTTCGTAAAGCGACGCGCTATGGAGGTTCGAGTAGATTCCAGTTCGTGCCTCATACACCAAGCCGTCGACAAAAACGCGGTGCACTTCCTGCTCTGCTTCCACTTCCCCCATCCCAGAGATCTTGGCAGAGAGCGACTCCATGAGTTCGATTTGCTTCTCGAAGTTTTCCGCGAGGAACCCCTCAGGTACAGAGCTCAACCCTGCTTGCCGAAAAGCGGAGACGAGTTCTGGGTTCCATGTTAGCATCGCCGTGTCTGTAATCCTACGGGTCAGAAAGGGTCATATTAATGAAAGAACGGTGCAAACCTCCGTCATAATCTGTTGTAAAAGCGTACGTCAGAACCCATCCGCCGTGAAAGGAAATAAGGGGACGAACCTCCTCCAGCAAGTTTGCTGGCTAAGGATTGTTCACCCTTGACGGAGCATACGATCACGTTTCGATACTGTCCGTAGATGTCGTGGTACTTGTCCACCGCCGTGACGAGTTGGATATCAGAAGGGAGCATTGTCGGATTTCGGTTGATCTGGAGGCGAGCCACTAGGTCAGAGGGTGGGGGTGAGTGTGCTACCCCAACGTACCAGGACGGGTCCGGTCACAGTGTCGGAAGTTGCGCCACCCAAGTCCTCCACCACGTTCTGGTTGGCCCGGAAGTAGATCTCGTCAGGCTCGAGTATCCCAAAGGGGTCTGTACTACGCCGTCAGTAATGTATCTCCAAATAGGTGTAATGCCGACGTACCAGGCACGATGAACGCATCGCAACTCTGGGGAATGGGGATCCTGCATTCGAACACGTACGAACGAATCAAGTTCATAGTGAACTGCTTGAGAGAATCGTACAACAATTCAGACCGCAGAGGATGGAATCCGGCGACGATCATGTCGAATATCTTCTCCGACAGTGCCGCAGGGGGACCAGACGACGGATCGCGCTCCAAATCTTCCTCGACAAGCCCAAGGTCTGATGCCTGCGAGGTCGGGATGTCTTCCATCTCGCGTCCACGAAGTCCCAGAATGCGAGCCATGGTTCCAGCCCTCCTTCCCGACCGAGTCCCGGAGACTCCCCCGAGCCTCGAGACATTGGAAAGCAGAAACTCCATAGTCTCCTCGCCTTCCCATGCAGTCAAGTCCTCAAAGTCCCTTTCCACTGCGGCCTCCAGCATGTTGGCAAACACGGAAGTGGGCACCCCATTCGACGAAAGATTGATGATGACTTGTTTGTTCAACTTCGAGGGGTATACGAGACGTGCGGGGCCGACAAGATCAAGGATGAAGTATGCCCTTGACCTCCCGTCGTCGGGTCCTGAGGAACAGTCGTGCGTAATCTTCTTCTGGGAGTCACGGATCCAGACTCTGGGCGGGTTATCATCAGGGAGTTGGTGGTCTGGGTGTAATAACCAGACACCCTTGGATCCTCCAAGACGGCCTTGCACAGCGCAGAAGAATCCGGATCCGGACCGTTGCGCGACAAGGTCTAGGGCCGTCCGATTCATGAACCCGCAACCATCTGAGATCAGTTCTCCATCACGGGGTCGGATGTCCGTCCTCTCGAGCCCGAAAGGATCTGCATTACCTCAATGAGGACGTGCTAGAGAATGGGACATAGAAACGTACATGTGTCGCGAACGAACTCGACGTTCTGGGGATCGAATTCGACAACGGGGACAGTTGGCGAGAGTCCTAGATCAAAGCGGGTTATCCACTTTGAGACTGGCTAGAGGAATGGTTTAGTCGGATACACGTCATAAGTGTCATGTCACGGACCTGCTTCCTATTGAGTTCAATCGGATTGTGCCATTGCACGAATTCTCGGAGGGTAAGCCGACGGTGATCACCCTCAGATACCTTCGGGTAGCGATCAACGTTCTCGTTCACCTCGACAAGATATACCTTCCAGGCTTTGCCGCTCTTTGAGTCCCTAGGGCGCAGCGCGACGAACACTCTTCCGCATATGACAAACTTCTGTGCCAAGAAACTGCGGAGGCGGACTTTTCTGATGCTCGGAGGGATCGACAACCGGAGCATTCTCCTGGACCCTAGGAACCGGGCGAATCGTGGAGGGTTTCTGTGGTAGGTGGGAGGATCCAGGACGACTTTGAACCGGCCAGATTCTTCAACAACGCGTGCTCGCTGGGAGATCCTCCCACCGTACCAATCTTCTGCGGGACCTGGGTGCCAGGGTGCCCAGTCGCCATAAATCCCAAGACTTCTCCTTGAGTTATGGGCCTCGACAATTGCCTCTTGCTCCCTGTCGTACTCCGCCCTTTGTCATGTATTATTGACTGACGGAGACGAGTACGTAAACCAGACGCACCATACAATGTCATCAACGGGTTCTGACCGTTGGGTTCGCAGCATCGCTTTGGCGACTTTCGGAGCGGCTTCAGCGTTGGGGCCGAGGAGGCAGCTGAGTTCCACATTTGTAACGTCTTCCCACTTCCAGCGACCACGGGATTCGCCTCTCGCGAGTTCCCATTGCACTCCCCAGGAGATGTTCAAACGATCTAAATCCCCTTGGATTTGAGGAGAGTGTGATATAATGAATAGGCCTGATGGTGGTGTTGATACACCGGTGGGTTGCTGTGTCCCTAGAGATGAACAGATGGGGTCATTACGTTACCGCCAAACAAGGAGCATCCGTACCCTGAGATAGGGGGGGTTGCGACGGGCGAGGGGTTATTGTAGGTGTCATCCTCACGATACGGGAGGCAACTCGTCCGCCATTTCTTCCATCGCCACGGAGTTGGTTTGTTGGCGGAGGGCCACCCAGTGTAGATTGTTCGCGTCTGACCGCTTCTTCTGCCTTCTTGGCCTCCGCTAAGGTTAACTCTGCGAGGGCTTGGATCGTGACAGGATCTTCCCAGAAGCTTTCTTCCCAGAAGCCTGAATCTTCGTCCCAAGACTGCCGAGTTTGAGCATCAGACCGCGATGTGAGGCGGATGCCATCTGAAAGTTCACTCACATCGTCCATCGATGGCGTTTCGCGGTCAAGAAGCGATTGGTTCCGGTCTAGCCCGCAAACATTCATATCTAGGTGGCTGAGTGTGGCCGGATGACGTGTGTAAAACGCCGTGCATTCAAGTTAACATCGTGGTAAATGTCCGAGATTAGATCAACACAAAGCCATGTCAAAACGCAAGACAAGGTCGACGACCACCAACTCTGCCAGCGCGGTGACAACAAAGGCGACAACAGGACGCGCACCACCAAACAATGTCAAGTTCCCTGAGCTGTCGACAAAGAAAGGCCTCGAGTGTCGTGTGTTGTTGGAGGATCAGATTCTGCTGATAGATGTGCGTACTACTACGGGGGAGGGGGGCATCGCACACGGTTACTTGAGCTGAAGACTTTTAGAACTTGTTTTCCGCGGAGGAGTGCAAAGGATTCGTCAAGTTCATCGAGGAGTTGCCGTTGGAGCTCACGCCACCAAAGAAACGAGGGGAGGCGGAGCGGGTAAACCGTAAGTCAGGGAACCGAAACTCGTGTATCTCATCCTGATACCAAGCAAGATAGGATCTCCGTCATCTCCCCAGATTTTGCGGCCCGCCTGTTCGACGTGATTGGTCCGCACCTACCAAACTTCCCATACCCTGCGTCGGTGGCGACCAAAGCGAGGGCCACCGCTCGCGCCGGAAATTCGCTCAACTCAAATATTCGCATGTACAAGTACACGCCGAACCAGCATTTCGGGCCACACTATGACGATGCGGTCGTAGATCCGTCCGGGAGCGGGTCGAGGTCGGAGTGGACGCTACTCATCTATCTGACTGGCGTCGAGGACGGGGTTAAAGGTGGAGAGACGGTCTTCTACCTGGACAACAAGATGAAGAAACAGGTAAAGGCCCCGCTGAACCGAGGAACTGCACTCCTTCATCGGTACGAACACCGGTCGAGTCAACCTCCTATCTTAGTACTAACCCCTTTGATACGGCGGCAGACACGGATACGAGTGTTTACTTCACGAGGGGTCCAGGGTAGAGAGTGGCACGAAGTATATCCTACGCTCAGATGTTATGTTTATGAATTGATGCACGAGCCATCTCCCGAACATGTGCTCGAGATGAGTTTCAAACGTGAGAATTTCGCGGCAAGCCCTGACCTTCTCCGCACCATCATTCTGGATGGAATGCACCAGCCTCTGCTTCAGGCGTTCCCGGAATACTGCGTCGTGAAACGTCCAGAAGGTATCTGCGAATTCAAGGTTGAGAATAGGGACTACTTTCGCTCGCGAAATGCCTCTTCGCCTTATTACTCGGGTCTCCTTGACTGCGCAGTCATGCTGGTCTTTCCCGTCTTGGGGGCGGTCGTGTGGCAGACGGTTTGCGTGTTTCTGGTAAACCCAGGGTACCCTCTGCTGAAACCATCCTTAGGCTCACAACTGGGTGCTGGCACTTGTCTTTCTAGTTCTCCTAGTGCTGTTCGGATATTGGAAGGCAACGCGAGTGCTTTGGGGTGACATTCCATCATCCTAATATAGACCTAACCCATAAATAACCGTGATCTCGGATTTCCAGAAGCCGTGATCGTACTACCCTCCAAGGACCTGGAATTGGAGGTCCACAGAGGTCTACCCGGTCTCCCCATGTTCGTCAAACGTCGGGTAATCCCTGCTTCGACAATCTCAGCAGTGATCATTAACGAAGGTCTCTACGGCTGGAATGTTCGCTACTACCTCGCCGTCCTTACCAAGGGGGACGAAACGCAATCATTGCACGTCTTATACGAGGTACGGTCCTCCCTTCCCGCTGTCCGCGTCGGCTAAAAACCGCCTTACGCAGAACCAGCTCCCTCGGATGCTCGTACTCCGCGACGTATACCACAATCTCCAAGTGTTATTATTCGACGGGTCGTGACGAATGCAGTGGACAAAAAGTTAAAATAGTGCAGGGCGGAGAGATAGCCCATTGGGAGTAATTCGTACAGATGGGGGTCCCGGTTTATAATTAGTGCAGCGATGTGCAAAGCATTTTGAAAACAGTTACCTGGCATACCCTTCTTCGCTTTCGTACACACCGAGCAAATCGTTGTAACCCTCGTCATCACCTTCCATCTCACTGAACCCCCAGAAACCCGACCCCCCCGCCACCAGACACTTTCCGCTGTCTCGTATTCTCCCGGTCCTTAGCGGAAGTCTTCCGGGGCCAAGCCTCCCCGTCCCAAGAGGACTCGCGGGGGCGCCTGGGCGATCGCGGCGATCGTGGGGAGGGAGGGAACTGAATTTTCGAGTCGGTAGATCGGGGAGTGGCGGCCTCTCCTCGCCGTGAGGCCATTCCAGGAGTCGAAGGGTATCCGGACTGGCCGTCATAGTTCGTCCTGATTCATTCGTAGCAGTTCGGGGTCGGGGGAGCGGACGTCGCGGCTTCACTCGTTGATTGTGCCTGATACAAGCACCACCCGTTGAGGTATTGGAGGGAGCCTCTTCAAGCAACAGCTCGGTAGGAGAGCGCGTTTTCTTTCAAAGGAATGATTGAATAGGGGTGTTGTCCTCCGATATATCGTTAAGGACGAGTGATCTTCGCTGTGGCTCCGTATCTTGAACGCGAACCCCTTCAGAGATGGGCGAGATCCAACTGGGCGAGTCTGGAGGGGAGATTGCATTGGCGAGGATGAATTTGCGCTACGTTCTTCGGGGATAGAGGGTTGAACTCTAGCTTCAACGTTCGGTTTCGGCTGCTTGGTACGTGAGCGACTGAGCTTGGCCCCATTGCAGCAGGGGACACGTTGCCGGTGCCATGTCGGATGGGGACAACTCGGCTCTTGGTCGCGTCTGAGCCCCAACTGACGCTACCCGTGCGCCGTTTCGACATATAGTCATCGACGAGAGGGAGAAGGTAGAAGAGATTGAATCGCAAGCGATGTGGTTCCAAACCTTCCTGCCTTCGTTCGTGGGTGAGGTAAGGTTCGATGCAGAAAGCAGTAAGGACTAGGAACCACCGGAGATGGATCGCCCTGAGCTCCGTTTCGGCCGATAACGCTGAGTTCATAGGGGAGAACATGGACTCATACGCCGAGGAAGACGCTATCCCGTGGTGGGCGGAAGTGAGAAGGACGAGGTGGAGGTGTGTACGTTGGGTCCGCATCTAGGAACGAGGACCCTCGTATAAGAATTTTCACTTTCTACAGAGTATTGCGGTTGTGAGAGGCAGCAGACAATAACTCACCGTCGTTCGGTCCGGGTGATCGCTCTCCAACGCTTCACGCTTGTGCCACGCATCCAGGGCCATTACCCTCAAGTTGGTACTGGCTTTGGACAACCTGACCGCGGTGTCGGAGTCGCGAAGCTTCTCGGCATAGTTCCAGCGATTGGTTCCAATCGCCGCAGAACCTGGGGTACCACCTCACGAACCAAAAGCCAGAGGAGACGGGGGTCCTGACGAGGAGGTTTGAGCGGGAAGTTGAGGGAATGGAGGGCACGGAGATTGAGGAGCGCTTGCATCCATCACGCCCTGGCTCGTGATACCCTGCCAGACGGTATCCGCCAGTCGAGAGGTGAATGGTGAAACCTTAAGGGTTAATGTCGGACTGGTTCCGTCCACGGAGAGTGCCCACGTCGAAGGCGCATACCGCCGGGGTTGTTGAATGGGCACAGATGATTCGATCGAAGGCTGGACTCCGTAACAGGTGACCGTCACCGCCATGATCCCCCATCCCGTTGCTCCTGAGAGGCGGCAAGATCAAAAGCTCGTTCCTCCTATCCCCACCCCGCGTGCCTACAAGCAGGACGTTGCAGAGTTATCCGAGACACCCACCGACCGGTATTCGAGGGCCGCCCGGGCCTTCTCACCTAGAGTTGTCGGTCCGATGCCTGTGAAGAGGTTTATCAGGCGATATTTTGAGCTCCCCGATGCTCCCCCCTTGCACCTCGAGTCTATTTCCTTTGACTCTGTTCAGGCCGAACCGCACAGAAAGGAGGAGATATGTACCCAACTGGTACGCGGACGCTACCCAGATCCCTTTACGATGAACTGACTTTCCTTCAAGCTTCCTTGCCTCAATAGGATCGTGGGACCTACCAACTTTAGGTTCAGAACCACGTCAGACATGACCAACGGCTATCACGGTACAGCCCGCGGCGACAAACCAGACCTCATACTTATGCACGACGAGGGTGAAAGTCAACCTGCGCAGACAGGGTTGGAGAAGGCAGACGCTGAACGACTAGGCAAAGGCGACGTCATCTCTGTCGGATCAGTCCAGCTGTTCGCCGAGGTCAACGACAGCCCCGAGCACGATTTTTTCACCGAGCTAGTTGGGGGTGGGACCACCGGTCCCTTCCTTTACTCCGATGGCGATGACGAGGACGAGGACAGGGGAGCGAGTGAGGTGGAGGGTGAGGATAGTGATGAGGAGCACTGGAACGGGGAGACATGGGACGAGTTGGGTGACTGGGATGGTAGCGTGGGTGGCTGGAACTGGCGCCACATCGACGACCAGTCTGAAGAAGAGGATGAAGACGCCACAGAATCAACGCACGTCATCGACAATCGTACTGTGACAACCTTCGGCCAGAGCGCATCCCATGCGGAAACTCTGCTGACCCGTCAATTCCGTACCTGCATATTCTCGCTCTTTGTGTCAGGAAGACTCGTCCGCTTCTTACGCTGGGATCATGAAGGAGTCGTTGTTTCCGAGGCCATTGACTACAAAGCCAACCCAACTCCTCTCACCACCTTCCTTTTGGCCTTCACTTCTGCCTCACACTCAAGACGCGGGTGGGACACTTCCGCACAACCCTCGCACGATCCAACAGATGAAGATCTCTTCCACGCCAAAATCACTGAGCACGTTATGCAACAGCTCAGCATGAAAAGGACTGACCCAGACCTGGAGAGCAAGGTTAACGAACACTACCAGGAGAATGTTATCACGAGACTCCTCATCCCTTCCACAGGGCTTGAGGAACCACTCCAGATCTTGGTTTCACGTCCATGCTCTACACTGCACTCCCCTACTGGTCGGTTGGCACGTTTATACTGGGGTGTGGATGTCAGGAAAACCACAGAGGAATCACAAGTTGTTTTTGTCAAGGATGTCTGGCGATCAGATGTGGAGGGGGTTGAGCTTGAAGGTGATATCTTGCGCTACCTCAACGAGAAGGGAGTGGTGAATATACCGCCATTTATTGCCCATGGAGATGTAAAGGTTGAAGGTGAGCCCTGTATCAGTCATCTAATCCCTCCTTCCCTAAGGTTGGCATAGGTTCAGTTCAAGTAACGGACACAGATCAACTAGTCCGAAAGCAGTGGGTGGCTGGCTTGACGAGCAAAGAGTGCCAGAATTTGGGGATATGCTCACGTGTTCACTACCGACTGGTTACTGGGAAGGTTGGATACCCCCTTGATACATTTGCTGGTTCAATGGAACTCCTCAGAGGGACATATGATGCATTCCAAGGTCAGAATCCCCCACACTCCATATATTTTACTGACCACACCATTTATAGCGGTCATCAATGCACATGACAAGGCCAACACTCTCCACCGGGCTGTGAACCTTGAGAACATCATCCTGTACATGGACATAGATGGGACTTCAAGGGCTGGACATCTTGTCAACTGGGACCTCAGCTGCAAAACCAACAGCCCTCCAATTTCTGCCTCTAAGCTCCCTGTACGTAGAAATGCCCCTCAACACCCATGATTGCCTCTGATGCAAGCTTAGGGGACAGCTGCTTTCAGGTCCTTTGACCCTGTGAGGTTCAAGGTCTATACTCACAAGCTCAAGGACGACCTTGAGGCCTTCATCTACATTGTTCTGTATTGTGCCCTGCGATGGCTCCCAGTCACATCAGAACACTCATTCGAATGGTGGTCAAACAAGTTCTTCACTGCCATCCCATCAGCAGACTGGTCTGGTAGCCCCAATTACAAGTGTCGTAATGCCCTCAACCGCACCTTCACCAAGGGTCTGAAATCCAAAGGGAGCACCAAGGTTCTCGAGTGGCTGCACACAGCAATGGACCTTCATTACAACAAACTCCCAAACCCACTATGGGACGATGGAAAAGCATTGGGGGACATGTGGAGGGAGAAACTCAAAGGTGATATACCTGATAAAGATCGTCAGCAGGACAAGGCCCGCAGCATTGGATTCCAAGACAAACAACCACTTGGCGCAACATTTGCTGCCCAACCCCCGATTCGGCTTCTCAAGAATTCCCAACGCTCTGTCCACTCACCCACCAGTGCGAAGCGCCCACGCCAATTCCGCGACGATGGCGCCGATGGTTCTCCCTCTAAAAGGTCCAAGCCCAATTGGAGGGGCAATTTCTGTAAGTCGACGATCACTCCGGTGGTCATTCGCCATCACCCCGGCCAAAACTGATTTGACCGGATGTTGTAGCTGCAACTTTGGTTGTGGGAGTACGCTAGTGGTGGCTCCAGTCTTCGGTGACCCCACTGTAGAGGGACGCCAAACAATCGTAGGATGTTCAAACTTTGAACTTTGACCCATTCTCGATGAAGAAACAGCAACGTTTTCATATTCGCTTGATCATTTCGACTCCTTCACAGATGACATCGCTTAGTGGCCCGCCAGTGGTCGTGTCGAAACAACATATGTATGCGTTCAATAGATGACAGCAGCTTGCAATTCGATGACTCGTTTTTGAAGGAGGGATACACGTATTTGCGCGTGAGCCCAGCATCAACGGCATGCTCCATCAGTGCGCATCATCCTGTCTTCGACCGTAGCATTGGCTTTCGCGACATCACGGTACACATCCAGGCCTTCCTTCAGTGCGAGTCAAAGATTTTTTCTTTGTAATAAGTACTAGTATGTATAACCTCAAGCCGTAACATCTATTAACGCAGGAAAGAGGGGACCAGGGAGGTATATCCACCTGCCGTAGGGCCTCTCAAAGGTCGTAACTGAGCCAATGAAGGAAACAACTGATAAAATTGCTGGAAGGAACGAGAGTTGTTGAATAGAGGAGAACGTAATTATACGGACACGAAAATTGAAGAGCGGAAGTATTCGACGCAGGGAGCTTGCAACGGCTCGCAGAAATCCTGCGGCCACACACATGACACATGAGTTGTGAATGAAAGAAAGAGAAATATTAAGGGGAAAGGGGAAACATCGGACGGATACACGAAGGGAAAGGGAGATCGGACGCGTGGGAGTCAATGTAGATGTATACGTGTGCTGAACGTGAACGCACAAAGAACCTGCGAATAAGGAGAGGATATAAGGGTACCAAGAGTGTATCGAGAGAGGGCTTGAGTGATACTGAAAGCGACAGAAAAGAAGCGGAAAGGGAAAGAGGAGGACGGAGCAAGTAATGAGGGACGGGGGTAATAAAATAAGCATGTAACGAGCATCATTAGCAGACGAGGAAAACGGTGCATGAAATGGTGAAGGAATGTGGGTACAGTGTCATGGCGAGGCAAAGAGAAAAACGGAAAAAGGAGGGTGGGTGACATGGAGCAAGTGTGAAGATGGGGGATATTCGTAGTCGCAAAACGGTTTGCTGGCTGCGATGTTGGTGATAATGTTAAGGAGCCATGGGGCGGCGATGAAGGTGAATAGGGCTGGGGAGATTTCGCAAGAGTCTACACACAAGGTACGCAAAACGAGAGAGGATTGCTCAGCGAAGGCGTCATGCCGCCAAAGAAGGATCATTCGCCAAGGCCTGGCGGTACATCCCGACGCCAGAATCCTCCGAGGGTGATGAGAGCCTCGTAGTCGAATTGTTGTTTGGCGTCCTGGTCGCGACAACTGCGTTTGGCTTTGAGGTATTCCTCTGGCGCTTTGGTACCGGGCTGGAGGTCGACCGTGGGTTCTCATTCCAAGCGGGTCGTGTAACGGTGGACTTGACCGCAGTGGTCTCATCGATGAGCGGTCGGCGGACGGGGGTGGCCGCGCCGGTACGTCGACTTGATGGACGAGGTGGGGCGATGAGTGGTTCGGCTGACAGTAGACGGGTGCCGAATTTGGCGTTAGCGGATGATTCCCTGTTGTACGTCGTAATACCTGACGTAGGGCCCCTGCGCACGCCGTTCTGGGTAGGAACGATTTGTCGTGGTTTCGCGGTGACCGGTTTCTGGAGAGTGATCTTATCGGCTCCCCAGTACGAGAAGCTCATTTTACTTTTCCGATCCGAGTCGTCGGAATCATCAGCCTCCTCGTCTTCGTCATCATCAGGAAGTGGCATGATCCGCGGTTGCACCGAAACGTGCAGCGTTCGTGAACGCACGACCCTATTATTGGATGAATGTAAGCGTCATGGAGTCGATCGGAAGTAAAACAACACACTCATCCATTGAGACAACACCTTCACGCGGTTTAACAACGTTGCCAATGTCCCACGTTTCGATCTACGCAACTCATTAGCGAGAGCGCCGGATGTGACGTGGATAGGAAACAGACCTTGATGAATTTGTACAAGTTCCTCGGCCGTGCGTGGGGATTCTTTCTGCCTGTGGTGGCGTACTTGGCTTTCCCTTGCATCTCAGGAAGCGAATTGGTCCTCCCGTACGAGGCACCACCTATCGGTAATGATGTGGTACCAGTCCGTTGGCATCTCAGGACGACGTCGTTGAACACCACGAGCCACAGATCCTTCTTCCCCCCGATCCCGCTGGATCCCGGCTGCAAGATATCACTGAGCCGCTTGAACGAAGGCTTACCCTTCACCCTCCCTCCGTTGGCCCCAGGTGGCGGCGTCCCGGAACCAGAGGGCCCCATCTGCACAACCATACGTTCCTCAACCAACACTCGGGAAGGTTTCGGCATCGCAAGCTGCTTCAGTTTATCGAGTCCATCGATCCTTCCAAGGACGTCTCTTGTCTTGTCACGTTCCTCTTTCTGGATCTTCTCGTCTTCGATACTCCGGACGATCGTCTCGACCTCTGCCACCATCTGCAGCGTGCTCTCGTACTCGAAGGTACTTGGGTCGGTATGGAAGAGGAGGTTTTGGAACATGAGCGGGTATTTCAGCAGCCGTTGGAAGGGTTTCGACAAAGAGATAGCCAGTCCAGTCTCTCCCTTCTCCGCAGCATTCTCCTCCAGCCGTTGTAGGTAAGTGCCAATTTTCAAGAGCTGGTCGTTTTCTTGCTTCTTCGATGGTTTGCGTCCTGCGCTGGCCGCGTGCTTCATGGCATTATCAACCTGTTCCAGGGCCTTCTCTAGGTGGAGCACGTATTTGGCGTAGCCTGTCAGAATATGGGACTAACGGTAGAAGCGGTTGAGCGATGATAGACAAACAACAACAACAACAACAACAACGTACGCTGCTAACGAAAACGTCTGCAAGAGATCGTACAAGGGGGTATTGTTCTTCGTAACGCTTCTTGAGCGCCTCACTCAAACGAACATGGCCTTCCAAAAGATCATTCTCGATGACTTCTAGGCATATCCGTAGGTCTTCCGGGAGTTGGCGCGGAGGGATGGCGCCAGGAACAGGCGCAGGTTCAGAGACGGAATTCTTGTGAGTCCTCCGCAACACCCTCGTACCCTGTGTTTGGATTGTTCCCTTCGTGGAGAGCCCACCATCAGCGATGAGCGATTGGCGCCCAAGTGACTGGGTGGAGTCTGCAGGGTTAGTCACGCGGAGAGGGGGAGGTAAGGAATGATGAGAATGGGATGGGAATGGAACTTCGCCATTCCTACCAGATCGGTTGGCGGTGGTGTTATACGGAGAGCGGGGGTGGCTGTGTTTAGCAGCTTGCTTGGAGGAGAAACCCTTTGCAAGGTCATCGTCGACGTCGTCATCGGATATTTCTGGGTGTGGAGTTTCTTCGCGCTTTGTCGATGGTGGCGCTGGGGTTGTCGATCGGCCAGCAACAGGCGAAGCAAGGAACCGGGAGGCGATCGGGAGGTTTTCCAAGGACTCGGAGGGTCTTGCACGTAAGTACTCGTCGTAATCTCTGAAATTCCCTAGCGATGTGCCCGGGTGGGGTGTGCTTGGTTGTGGAGACGTAGAAGCCGTGGAGAATGGATGCAGAAGTGGATCTATGAACGTCTCCTTCATCTTGGCTAGCTCGCTCACATATCTGAGGTTCATCAGCGGTGTTTACAATAGAGGGATGGGACGGATTGTCTGACCTTTCTTCACTGGACACGATTTCAAACAAGACTTCCTGCCGGGTGCGCTCCCGAGAGCCGATGTTCGCGACCAAGTCAACCTCTGTGTGTTCACTCCAAGAAGCGGGAGTCATAATGCGGCTACTATTTGATTGGGAGTACGGGGTACCCGATCGAACAGTCTGCTGCACGGATGCACTATCCGCAAAGACCTTGTTGGGGTAAGGCGAAGTCGTGGTTGCCCGAACAGCAGGGTATTTCCCGGATTTGACAGACAGATCCGTCCTGGAACTTGCTGGACCTGTCGTAGAGATTTTACCAGAGCGGTTCGAGGGTATCTTCTTCATGGGTTGAGGCAGATCGCTAGTGGGAGTTGGAGACCGTAGTGGGCGTTCGGCAGTAGGCGTAGTCGACGGGGACATAAAGGCGACCTTTTTATGCACGTCAACCGTTATAGCGGTGGTGGTAGTAATCGTCGCAGTGGTATTCGCCGTTGGTTTTGAGGGGCTTCTGGGGGGCGTGGGCTCCAGTGAGTGGGGAACTGGGGTCCGTGTTGAAGACACAGCATTAGGTTCTGCGGATTTGAGGGTGGGGGTGGGGGGTAAGGTTGGGAAGTGAGGTTGTGTTGGGGTTGTTGAGGAGCTGGAGGTGGAGGAGGACTCGGCAGGGTCGAGAGATGGTGGGTGGTCAATTGGCGGGAGTTGTCTAGAAGATAAGTCTGGTAACGGTTTGAGGGACTTGACCGAGGTCGGGGTCGCACTGATCAACGGAGCAGGGGGCCAATCTGGGAGGGGACCGAGCTGGGGAATCCTCTCCTTGCTTTCACCCTTTTCCTTGTCCTTGTGAGATCCTAGCTTGAACTTGTTGAAGAGGAAGGCTTTCATGGTTTTTAGTGGCCCGAGCGGGCGTTCGGCGCGGGTCGTGACAATGCCTCTGTTGAGCGGAGTTTCGGGGGGAGGGCGAAGGACTGCCAGCGGAGAGAGCGGGGACGGTGAAGGAGTGGGGGGATGTCTGTGGGGAGGGGGGAGAGGGAGGAGGAGCAGGTGAAGGTGGGTTAGACGCTCATTGGCCTCGTTGCAACCGAACGATGGATGGACCGAGCCTGCACAGGCCAGCCCACCTTACAAAATCCGAAAAAGTCCTGAGGTATTCTGGTTATTCGCTTCGTCAGTCAGATGACGGGGCAACGAACGGCACTACCCTCTGGTTGGGCGGTCAAATCCTATCCGCATACCTTCCGACTCTCAAGACGCGACCCGGCAAGGCGATTGAGCTGGGTTCTGGAATTGGGCTCTCTGCGTGCGATATCTAGTATCCTACAGCCCTCTCTGCCCTTCTGACGCGCTTTCAGACTCACTCTCGCTTCACTTGGATGGGATGTCGTAGCGACCGACCTCCCCGACGTGATTGACTCCGTCCTCAATCAGAACGTCGGCGATAACATCCACCTCGTGGCCGGAGCTATAAGCGTTCGGGAGCTGGACTGGATGGTGGAACCTGTGCACTGGTCCTGGGTCGACGCGAAGTCAGTGTCTTCGCCTTCTCTCCCCAAGTGTCCGCCCGCTGCGGAACCCCTTGGTCCCCCCTTTGACCTGATCGTGACCTCCGACACGCTCTACATCCCCCAACTCGCCCAGCCTCTTCTACGCACCATCCACACACTGGCATCCCTTTCCTCCGCCGATGGCAAATCCCCCTTGATACTCCTCTGTTTCGAGAGACGTGATCCGTTACTGATTGATCGCACTCTAAATGATGCACGCCAAGTCTGGGGATTCAAACCAGAGCGCGTCCCTCATAAAAAATTGGTCCAAGCGATGGACAAAGCGGGCCTTAGGTGGGACAAAGACGATTGGGATGGTGTCGAACTGTGGAAGCTCAAGCTGACGAAGCCCTCGAGAGGTGTACCTGGTGAGAATGGGTCATAAACAAAACGCGTAGTCCCATGGATCGTACAGACTCTACATCCGTAATAAATCGTAATCGTAAAACATGCAAAGAGGTTCATATACCTCTTGAAATCAAGAAGAACTTGCAGCATCGTCGGCGTTGACTGTGGTTTGAGTCTTTTCTGGTGAACGCTCGGCGCTCCTGGAAATAACAATCAACATCTGGTCTCAAAATCAAATGACAGCACTCACGGGGTTTGTTGGTCGGCATCCGCATCTACATCCTCTCTCCTTGAAGCGACGAGCCTCAAGTTTCTGTCGAACCCGTGCTTGGACTACGAACCGTGTCAGGACGCCGTCCGAGGTTGATCATGGATGTTGCATCGTACCAAATCTCTCCAGGTTTCCTCCTCGTCATTCTCCGTCTGGAGCTGGTAAACTTGAAGGAAGCCCTTAAACCTGTACTCTCATGGTTAATGGGCGGTGGCAAATTCGTGGAGCGGCAGTCACTCACGTTAAGCACCCAGTATCCGTAACATCCAGAAACTCCATCAACTCCTCTTTCGTATCATCCGAGAACGGAGTCCCGTTGGTATCGGTCGCCCACTCATCCAGACCTTCACTAGACAAGTACGCGCTCTCCGGCGGTGTCAGGAAAATACCACCCTTCGCATTCGGCCCGGCAGGCGACTGAGGAGAGCAATACTTTGCAAAGATGTGCTTGAGACACCGCTCAAACTAAGGCCATCGATGGAAGAAAGATTAGCGTGAGGCTTTGCGATCAACTGGATGCAGCATACAATCCCACCTCATCTGAGATCGACCCATCGCTGGTAAGCAGCTGAGCGGATCCCGCGTTCCTGTGACCCTGGCGAGCTCCAAGCTCGGGGGTGTTTGGACGAGGTCCGGGAGATTGAACCCTTTCCAAGGCTTGACGCATAAGCTTCCTCGGGGAGCGCCCTCGATAAGAAACGGAGGGAGAAGGGAGATGATCGTTGGAAAAAGAGATTTCAAAAGGCGGAGGTGATCGACCACTGGGATCAGATTGACCCCCGCTCTCTAATCTTTCTCCTCGACGATCATCCAGCCAGCGGGAGCTTCAAGTCATGAAGAAAAAGGTGGGGCCCTTTTGACGCAGGCACCGTAGTTGCCTCCTCAAGCGCTCATCCCTAGGTTCTGCTCATGGGTGCCTCAGGCAGTGGCAAGACCTCCATGCGGTCTCTCATATTGTCTGTCCCTTCCCAATGATGAGATCACCAAGACCAACACTATCCTCCCAGCTCAAATAACCCCGCATCCCTCACCACGAGGTTTGGCGCAACCATCGACGTAGAACAGAACCACGTCCGCTTCCTTGGAGACTTGGTTCTCAACCTCTGGGACTGTGGTGGTCAGGACTCCTTCATGGACAGTTACCTTTCCACCCAACGGTCAACGATATTCCAGCACGTTGCAGTCCTGATCTACGTCTTCGATATCGAGACACGAGAAGCTCTCAAGGATCTCGACTATTATCGTGACTGTATCGACGGACTGAAGAAGTATAGCCCCGAGGCCAAAATCTTCTTGCTCGTGCATAAGATGGACCTTGTGCGAGAGAACGCAGATGGCGTATTGGCAAAGAAGAGGGCACAACTCGAACAAGAGAGCGCCGGCCTCACGATCACCATGTTTGGGACAAGCATTTACAATGAGAGTCTTTACAGAGTACGCCATCTATCCCCCGTCCCAAATTCAGATGATAAATTCCCATACTCCAGGCGTGGTCTCGTATCGTTCACAGCTTGATCCCCAACGCAAACATCCTCTCTAAACATCTCTCAACCCTCGCCCAAGCATGCAGTGCCACTGAGGTTGTCCTCTTCGAACGTACAACCTTCCTCGTGGTCGCTACCTCCTCAGAAGCAGACAAAGATGCCGAGGACCCTCACAAACTCGATGGAATTCGCTACGAGCGGACCTCCGAGTTGATCAAAGCGTTTAAACACTCATGCGCGAGAGCTCGCGAAGAGTTCCATTCGCTCGAGATGGAACTATCCGAGTTCACCGCGGTGTTGGACGAACTCACACGGAACACTTACGTTTTGATCATCGTGCACAACCCAACAATCGGTCGGTCCTTTCACGCTCTCTCTTATTTTATTATCCCCGCTCCAGCCTCATGCTCATTTTATATTATTAGAAACCGCCGCGTTGAAGATGAATATATGTCTCGCCAGGAAGAAATTTGAAGAACTCCAAACGGACTCACTGTTTTCCTCATGATTTTTCCGCGTTCTCAGCCCCTCGGTGATACCCCGAACGCTCGCATGAACTCGCAGTGTTCGCCGCCAATACCTGTGGAACGTTCGAGTATGACACGTTCCCGCCAGCGCCATTAACTACACCAGAAACTGATATTGGCTCAGCCACAACCGCCCCATAGCAAACCTACTCACTGAGTTCTCATCTCCTACACCGCCATCCACCCCCTATTGCCCACGTTCCACGCACATTGTCGGTGATACGGCCAAAGTCTTCTTCTTCCGATTGTAATGCCCCTAGGGCCCTCAGCCACGTTAATGCAACATCTAAACACCGAATTGGCGGCGTTTGTCCGAAAGTATGTTCCGTAGGCGCGTGCAGCATTTCAAGGCGATTGTATACATGCCTTCTTCAAACAAGAGGTTAAACTTTGGGGCCGGCGGCGCTGTGCGTCAAAAAAACGTGTCCGTGCCATTCAGTATAAACAACAACACTGGAACAGGGCTGTTGACACCATCAACGGGGACTGGCGAAGTAAAGTTCCTATCCTTGGTCCTCTGCATCACGTTTCCTCTTCATATCCCTCGTGATCTTGTGCTGCGCAGCTTCGTGCTTCGCCAACTCTTGTGACAGCTTCGAAACCGGGCTCTTCGATATTTCTTTCAAAGGCAACGTAAGTCAGCTAAGGTCCAAGTAACGACCACCGTTACGCACCCTGTTTGAGATCATACATAACCTCATCGTCGTCGTTGGACAGGAACGTGATCGCTGTTCCCTGCTTCCCGGCACGTCCAGTTCGTCCAATACGATGGATATAGGCCTCGATTGTGTTCGACATCTGGTAGTTGACAACCAAGCTGACGTCTGTCACGTCGATACCACGACCAGCGAGATCGGTGGCCACAAGGACGTCCGCATCTCCGGAGCGGAGAGCTTGTAAGGCTGCCTCTCGTTGTTCTTGGTTCTTGCCAGAATGTAGGGTAGACGCGTTCCACTGTAGAACGACCAAATAAGAGGTGTGGAACGAACACGCAAAGAGAGTCGGCTCACCCCACCGCGGATAAGGTCCTTGGCGACCACGTCCGCCGTCTTCTTCTGGTTGACGAAGACGATGATAGGTGAAGCGTAATCGCCGCTGTTGAGAATCTCTAACAGCCGTTGCCTAAAAACCAACGAGGTGAGATGAGTTTAGCACAAGGATCGAAATCGGTCTCCCACTTTCTCTTCTCTTCTCCCTGAACGAACTCGACGTTCTGTTCGACAGTGTCGACAGCTCTCCCTGCTTCACCGATCGTAATAATAGCCGGTTTTTTGAGGTACTTCTTGGCTAAGCGTTCGACGGGAGGGGGCATAGTGGCCGAGAAGAGAGTGGTAACTCTGTTCCGTCCCTTCTTTACCATCGTCTCTCCGTCGACGTCCATTTGTTCTCCCTGGTCTTCGCCTTCCATAGCTTCGCTCGGCAACTTGTCCAGAATGAAGGTAAGATCGGCTTCGAAACCGAGGTTGACCATTCGGTCTGCCTCGTCCATGACGATGTACCGACATTGCGAAAGGACGATCACATGCCTTTCGATGACGTCCTTCAAACGACCGGGCGTCGCGATGATGATTTCCGCACCTGCGCGGAGGTTGAATTGTTGCTCCTCGACGGAACGCTATTGAAACCACGAGGTCAGCTCACGTCAAGCATCTCGTTATCTATGCTTGAACTCACTCCTCCGACAATAGAAACACACGTGAACCCTAGCGGTCCGGCGAACTTCCTTGTCTCCGACTCAATTTGTTGAGCCAATTCACGTGTAGGAGCCAATATCAAAGAATATGGACCGAGGTGCCGGTTATCATCAGTGAAAAGTGGGAGGCCTGAGATGAAGGTGAGCATAGGAATAACGAATGCAGCAGTTTTGCCGGAACCTAAATTTACTTTGTCAGGTGGGCAGCGACAAATTAGAAAGGGGCCATCTCACCAGTCTCAGCGATGCCAATAATGTCGCGGTTTTGCAAACCAATTGGAATAGCCTGCCTCTGAATGGGCGATGGGTCTTTGTATCCAACCTGATCGATTATTCCGAGGATCTGCGGAGGGATAGAAGACTCGTCCCAGGACCGTAGAGGATGGGGAATGGAGCCACCTGCCCGGAAATCAGGGAATGCAGGATGAGAGAGGAGGTTCAAACGTGCGTACCTCGGGCAGCGATGCTGAAATCCTCTCTGAAGATGCGCCAATCTCGGTCCTTCATCTCGTGGAGTTCCTTATCAGACCAATGTCTCTCGTCGATACCATTCTTAGCAGCCCGCCTTCTCTCCATTGGATCTGTGAGTTGAGAGTCAACTCCCGTCCTCCGTACGGTGTGATAATCGTCCATTCCGGCAATGTGCCCGCGACCGAACATGACCTGAGCCACGCCCTGACCTTGAACCACTGGTGGCGCGGGCATGTCTGCAGCAGTATCGTCTTGTGTATCCCAATCAAAGACAAACTTCCGGTCGTTCATCTTGCGAATCTTCCGTTTCTTCTTGTCCACTCCAAGGTAACGCGACCGAATTGCACTGAGATCCGTATCGGACATGGGCGGGACATAAGTGGAGGTGTTGGGGATGATATCGGTATTAGATGGCGGGGGTGGGGGCAGCATTGTATTGGATGTCGGCGTTTGTGACGGTTGGGTGGCCGCCTTTTCGCGTTGAGCTCTAGGGGCTGTGGGGATGCCATTTTGATATCCTCCGTTGGTCAAGGCAGGAGGTTGTCGTCTTTCACGATCTTTACCTCCACCTCGGCTACCGTATCGGTCGTCATCTGCATAACAGAGGCAACATGAGACTGTGTTCGGAAAGTGTAAATTAACCGAGACACTGACTGCGTGTACCACTTGAGCCATACCTGGATTCCCTGTTGCGATCCCGGTCGCGAGCCCGAAACTCTTCAGCCTCGCGTTCGAGAACTTCTCGGTCTTTACGTTCGCGCTGTTCCTTTTCCTTGCGTCCCTGTTCTTCCTGGGTTTTCTTGGCAAGCGCGAGTTCCGTTCGTTGGGCCTTGGTTAGGAACTTGGGCTGTGGGAGGGTGGTCAAAGTTGACCCAGCGAGGACAGATTGTGGGGTTTGCGGTGGACTTACTCTGGACGCGGCTTCCTTTTCCTCCTTTTGTTTCTGGAGCAGTGTTTCGATGGATACGGGTTGAGCCCGGTCGACCATGATCGTGGTGTGTGGGAGATCAGCAAATCTGGGGTTTCGAGTGGGCCATGGTTTACGCCTTCGCTATTTTTGCCAGGATGGCGGACGACCGCACTTCACGCTGCACTCCGGGCTTTCGTTGACGTCTGTACCAACCTGGGCCGCGCCAAGTTCGCAGAGCCCAAGGGGGTATATATGCCTCCTCTGAGATCCGAGAACCCCTCATCATTGCCAACCACCCCGGTTCTACCTCCTCCAACATCTACGACACATCCTTGACAATGCAACAGTGCTTCGACGTCGCGTATGGTTTCGACCAACTCCATCGTTTTGACGCATTTGTTCCGGCAAATCACAAGTCAAAGTGTATCGTATTTGTGCATGGAGGGGCATGGAGATCGTAAGCTTACATCCCCTCTCTCTGTGTTCTCCTCGTCGCTGACACCCTGCTTTCTCGACTTTCAGAGAGGATAAAAGCCACCACACTGACCTTGCTCGAAGAATCGCAAAAAGGACTCAAAGCGTTGTTCTGGTGCCAAATTATCGCCTTACACCGAAGGAGCCTACGCCGGCGAATAACATCTACCACCCGTCGCATGCGAACGATGTTCTCCTCTTCCTGACCAGGATCCTCGTCTGGGACGGTCCCCCTGGTACCGACATCCAGGAGGCCCTGAAGGATATCCACCTCATCGGACATAGCTGCAGCGCACATATGATCGCCTCAATCGTCCTCGATTCGACTTCCATTACTCCTTCGCTCAATACTCCAGCCAGACTGCTTGATGTCATCAAAGGCGTCATCATGTCTGAGGGAATCTTCGACCTCGACCGACTCGTTGCGTGCTTCCCTCAGTACCGCGAGTGGTTCGTGACCAACGCCTTTGGCGGCATCTCCAAATTCTCCGATTTCTCCGTCCTCAACTACGCCTCGCGCGAACACATAGACTCCACCCGCTGGCTCATCATCCATTCCAAGGGCGACACCCTGATCGACGTTGGCCAAAGCCAGTCCATGTACGAACACATCTCCAGATTATACCTTAAACAGAACCTCCCCATCAACAAGCACGTGTACTTCGACACCGACGGGCTCCAAGCTGGGCACGACGACATCTTCCAGGAGGACAAATACATCGAGATGGTCTCGTCCTTTATCCTTAGCGCTTAAACCCCCTCTTCCTTCCGTCCGCCCACATATTTCTTACTTTTAACTATATATGTACGCACAGTTACCATACACTCCTTCTTGGATTTAATTATTTGTACGTGCCCATCTATATTCGTACCCATAAATCCTCGTCACCCATGATCCTCTGCCGGCGGCTCAGACTTGGTCACGTCGCTACCGTCCCGCTCGGCTCCTAAGCACCTGGTGCGGGAACACCGGAAGCCCGACACCATGCTCCGCCCGAACACCGTCGGGTCACCGTTGGGTCATAAAAAGCCCACACGGCTCTCACATATTTCGACACTGACACCCATCGTCAGAGCCTTTCCTTGAAACGACAACCTCCCTACCGCAAAAATGTCTTCGACCAGCAAAACCTACAGAAATGAATTTATCCTCCCCAACAACAGGGGCGTTGGCGCGACCAACGTGGCGGCGGAAAGGCAAGGTGAGCCAACCTTGCCTACACCCCATGGACTGAGCTCAAACCGCTTTAGACTCGGCTTGCGTATACCTCTGCGGTAACTCTCTGGGTGCGTGCCCGAAGCAATCTGCGACCCTTATCCGAGAAGAAGTGGAGATCTGGGGTAAACGGTGCGCTCGGACCGCTGGTTCGTTCATTTCCTCGGGACTGAATGTGATCCACAGTGCCGTCGAAGGTCACTTTCACCATCCTCATGGAAGGGCTTGGTCGAGTATGGTGGACCACGTCAATCCCCTGATGGCCGAAGTCGTAGGTAAGAACACCCCTGGGCGAATCCCAGAGGCAGCCTCGGTGACCTCCAGAGTTTCAGGTGCGAAACCCGAAGAAGTCTGCGTAATGGGCACCCTGACCGCAAATCTTCACCTGATGATGTCACAATTCTACAAGCCCACATCAGACCGGTACAAGATTTTTTGCGAGGCCAAGGCCTTCCCTTCAGATCAGGTTAGTAGTCGCCCCGAAAAACAAATGAACACAGGCGCACGCATATTGTATGCGGGCGGGTACTCACACGTTCGTCTTAGTACGCTTTCGCTTCTCAAGCTCAGAGCAACGGATTTGATCCTAAGGACGCCATCATCGAGATTGCGCCTAGGGAAGGCGAGTTTTGGCTCCGGGAAGAAGATATATTGGATGTCATCGAGAAGGAAGGTTCCAAGATCGCCCTTGTTCTCTTTGGCGGCATCTCGTACTATACTGGACAATGGTTCCCCATGAAGTCGGTCACCAAAGCCGCAAAGGCTAAGGTACCTTCACTGCTTTCTGATTACCGGTATCCAAACTAAACAATTACCTCCAGGGATGCATTTGTGGATGGGACTTGGCCCACGCGGTTGGGAACGTACCGCTGTCCTTACACGACTGGGACGTAGACTTTGCCGTCTGGTGCACGTACAAGTACCTGAACTCTGGACCTGGAGGAATCGCAGGATTATTTATCCACGAAAAGTGGAACGAGACGGAAACACCGAAGTGAGTCACCGTCCACCTGTCGCCCCCATTCCCTCTGAGTCCCGTCGAACAGATACGCCGGCTGGTGGGGACAAACCGTGGATACCCGATTCCAGATGGGCCCGAAATTCTCTCCGATTCCCGGCGCGCAAGGATTCCAACAATCGAACCCAGCGACCTTGACCATCGCGTCGCTTCTGGGGTCGCTACAAATCTTTAAGAAAGCAGGGATGATGGGCCCGCTCCGCGAACGGTCTAAGATGCTCACGGGGAAACTCGAGAGCCTCCTACGACGGTCTACCTTCTTTGTGCCTCCCGAACAGGCGTCGGCGAGGAAGAACCCGGGCTTCACCATCATCACTCCCACCGACCCCGAGTCTCGAGGTGCCCAGCTATCGCTCCTGTTTTTACCACAGGGATCTACCGTGATGGACAGAGTATTTGTTGGCTTGAAGGAGGGGGGAATCATCGGCGACGACCGCAAACCGGACGTTATCAGGTTGGCACCAACGCCACTGTACAACACTGAGGAGGATGTGGAAGCTGCTGTGAGGCACTTGAACCTGGTTCTGGGTCGCCTGACTCGACAGACCCGCTTATGAAGGAGGTGTATGGAGAGTGTACCAACAGACGTCGAATACTTTGAAGTGTACTCGTGACCATGTGTATACCCCGGGGGGAGCTCGATGGATTGACAATAACACGGATAAATCAGTGACCTCTTGAGCTTCGGGCCTCGACCAATCTCGGATCGGAGCAGTATCCGTGGAAAAACCGCATCCAGGAATGTCCAAAGGTGTATCTCTGCGGAAGCGGATGAGCCCCCCTGATTATCCAAGCAAGTCGGCGTGCACAGCAACGGTACCACGGTCCACGGGGGCGGTACCCGGATGGGTCAGCCCGTCATCGCGTCATCAGGCAACCCCATCTCGTACAAAAATCTTTGGGATGGTTGTGAACCAATTTTCCCACTCGGCTCAGACGACATAGGTGAGAGAGCCCAAGGAAACACTCAGCACTCGTATTCTCCTTTCTCCCCCCTTCGATGACGGTAATCCCGGTACAAAACGGGCACGCCAACGGCGAGGCTAACGGCCATGCCGACTATTCCCCGCGAGCTCCTGGCCGGACGAGGCGGCGCAAGGCAGTCATTGTGGGTGCTGGGCCAGTGGGGTGCTTGGCGGCGATCGCTCTGGCGAACAAGGGCTGGACTGTGGAGGTGTATGAGGGGCGTGCGGGTGCGGCTTGTTCTTCATCCCTCCGTCACCTTACATATCTTTTTTTTCTTCTAGACAAGCGCCTGAAGAAGTCTGAAGAGGGGCAGCGATCGATTAACTTGGTGTTGTCCTCACGTGGGTTGGCGGCTCTGCAGGCGATTGACCCGCTCCTGGAGGAGAGGCTGATGGAACACACCATTCCAATCCACTCCCGGATGATTCACATGAAAGACGGAAGGTCGAGCAGCCTCCAATATGACCCACACAACCAGGCAAGTTCCGTTTTTTTCACTAACCAAAATTAAAGCGAGTAAAAATATAAAGAAACTGACCTATGCCCATCGTCCATTTGACTCTCCGAACAGACGATCAATTCCATAAGCCGTTCGCTCCTGAACGAGAAGCTCATGGAAGAGGCGCTCCTCGTGCCGAACATCCGGATATTCTCTGAGCACAAGGCACAGACGGTGGACTTCGAGCGGAGGATCGTGGACGTGCACGATGTGGTGGGGGACAGGACGAACCAGGTCGAATTCGATTTGTGCATTGGGGCAGATGGCAGCCATTCACTCGTCCGTCGCCAACTGATGAGGGTCACAAGGTACGTACTCTGGGTTCCATACGTTCTTTGCCCTGTCACGGCTTCGCGAACCGTCGGGATGATGGAATCCTGTCAGTTGGGCCGTTCCGTTGATCCTTGCGTCTGTTACCCAGAATGGACTATCAACAAGAGTACATTCCCCACGAATACATGGAACTCAAGATGCCAGCAGCCCATGATGAGGGCGGCAACCCAACGTTCGCTCTTGATCCAAATCACCTCCACATATGGCCACGCCATTCATTTATGCTTATGGGACTGCCGAATAAGGTGCGCCCTCTTTCCTATACATTTTTATCTCGCACCTCTTTTCCTCAACCCCATCCTGCGGGATTTAATAGGATAAATCATTTACATGTACCCTGTTCGCACCAACGGCAGACTTCTCGCGGATTACGAACCCGGCCCTGTTCGTGAAATGGATGGGGGAATTCTTTCCGGACGTTCTCCCACTGATAGGCGAGCAAATGTTGGCAGATATGTGGGTTCACAATCCTCGCGGTTCCTTGGTCACTATCAAGGTGAGCACCTTACCACTCGCCCCTCTCGTCCCCCCTTGTCCCCCTTGTATTTGTACTTTCCACGCCGTCGACAGCTCCGATCTGATTCTCCCCCCACCCTTCTCATTTCTCTGACCGAATCAATTCCCCAGGCAACACCATACCACTACAAAGACTGTGGCCTCATCATTGGGGATGCGGCGCACTCGCAGGTTCCGTTCTATGGCCAAGGACTGAACTGTGGGCTGGAAGATGTCCGAGTTCTAGACCACCTGCTGAAAGAATGCAGAGTCGATCCCACGGCCGAATTGAACGAGTCAGAGAGAAAGCTAGAAGACGAGAAGCTGTCTGCTGCGCTCACCAAATACACCGAAACGAGACACGGGGATCTTGTAGCCATTTGTGATATGGCCATGAGGCAATAGTAAGTCGTCGGTGATTTGTTCGCCATCGCCTCGATATTTGCCCACCATTTGCACCGCCGACTCCCTTCACCCTTAACCCTCACCTCACCTCACCTGTTGGGATTTATTTGGTGATCTTATCTGTGGCGTGTTTACAGCATTGAGATGAGGCACGATGTCACAACCTCATCCTTCCATCTTCGGAAGAAGATCGACAACATCCTATACAAGCTGAGTGGGAGACAGCCAGAAACGCTCGGGTCCCTTAGCCATCGGTTCCAGACGGCCGTGTACCCATCCCCCCAGCCCAGGGGATGGATGCCGTTATACACGATGGTCACGTTTAGACCCGATATCGGATACGCGACGGCGAAATCCAAGGCAGAACGTCAGACGAACATCCTGAACGCACTCGGGTTCGGAGCAGGAGTTTTGGGGGTAATATCCCTTGTTGCCGGGATGGCATACCATCGATTTCGTGGGCAGTGGTAGAGATGGCTGAGGTCGGCGTTTTACGTACTTTACAGAATAGGTTACCTTTTCTCCTTGTGGTATAGCTCGGGATAGAATGTTACAATGAGTGGCCGGGAAAATTACGATTGATGGATGGGATCGTGCGGCTCTGGGCACTTACGGCGGAAGGAAAAAGGGAGAGGGAAAGTAGGGAGGAAAAGAAAATGCTGATGGAAGAAAAAGGACAAGATCAGGGATCATTCAATGTGAATGAATCGATCGGTCATATAATAATGGGAGCGTCCCACTAGCGCAGTGAGAGTGGACAATGGGGTCGTGATGCAAGGGAGTAATTATTACGCTAATCGAGAACAGCTGCCAGTGCGTGTGTATTCTTCAATATACAGGTAAGACAAAGCAATCAAGAGAGGAGGCCGACAGGAGGGGGGTCGATGACGATCTTCCATCCATGGAACCGATCGTAGAATGGAGTGTGGAACGTGGGGGAAAAGCGGAGAGAGGGGGAGCAGGGAAAAGAAGGAGACGAAGATTCATCGTGAACAAGACAGGCAGATAGGAGTAGGCATGACAACAAACACATCGGGCGAGAGGAGAGAAATACACGCGGGGGAGACGAAAGACAGAACCCACATATGCCAGGAGGTACTAGGGAGTGTGGTGAGATATTATGGACGGGGGAGTCCTGTACATGAGGGATTAACCGTTCTTGGGCGATCGTAGTCGCCTCGAGATGGGAAGCTAGTTGTTGGTATCAATCGTCCGCGACCTTGCGAGGTCGGCCCGCCCTCTTCTTCCTCGTCGCGGTGCTGGATTCAGCGGGAGCAGCAGCAGGCTCGACGTGATCGGCGTCTTCGTCGGCATCCGGCTTGGGGTTCTTGGGAGGGCGACCGCGTTTGCGCTTGGGTGGAGGATCGACGCCCTCATCCTCAGCCTTTCTCTGCGCAGGTGTGGGAAAGTGAATAGGAGAGTGGTGATGAATGATGAGAGAGTTGGACGTGATAGGTAAGTGAGATAAGAATGATGCGTACCTTGGGGGGCCGGCCTCGTTTCCTCTTGGGTGCCTCCTCGCCGGTGGCCTCTGTGGCAGAAGTGCCGGACTTCTTGTTCTTGGACCCCTTGGGACGGCCTCTACCACGCTTTGCGGGGGTTTCTGTGGCAGCGGCTGAAGAAATGGACGCGGGGGAGTGATAAGGAGGGGAGGGAGGACGATAAGGAGTGAGCTTGGGCACGGAAGCAAACCGGGATACTGAATGGGGTACAGACCGGTATTGGAGGCAGGGTCGACCGCGGTGCCTGGACCGCGAGCCTCGTCGGCGGGTTCGTGCGGAGGGGAGCCAGACATCGATAGCGGATTGTTAGGACTCGGTTGAGGAGGGGGAAACGGGGAGGGAAAGGAGGGGGAGGAAGAAGGATTGGAAAAGCGGGCCCTCTTTTTTTGAAGAAGAGGGAGAGTTGGGAATGATTAAAAAAAGGCGGTTATTATAACAGAATAGAATATTCTCGCGTGGAAAATGATACCAACAAACAACAAAGTCCTATACTCATTCATCTGTTTCCCCTTCCAATCATAAAATACCGATAATGTTATTTTTCGCCTTTTCTCTCTCTCTCTCCGCCGGAGAGTTGTTTGGGCGACGAGGAGGGAGGATGGGGCCGGACGGGCGTCTGTTTCAATCGGCGGTACCCACGGATATTACCGGTAACTAAACCGGCAATTTCCCCACCACTGTCGAATTATTGTTCCCGTCCTCATCCACCGTCGGGCACTTGAAATAAAAAATAATTCCGGCTGGTCAAAGCGTCTCTCTCTGATTGGTGGAAAGTTCCGGCGATTCCTCGATTGACCACGTGCGCTCCCATCAATCGTCCGCAACACATCTCGCGGCAGCCCTCCGACAGCTCAGCCGGTCCCAGCACAAGGTCAGGCGCAATGCCCCCCTCCCTCTATCTCCTCTTCACCACCCTCGGTCTCTATTCCGCGCACGCCGCAGCCGGTCGGATCCACGCCTCACTCATCCCAGAGGACCCCCACGCCTTTCCAAAATACGACGTCACGTTCCTCAACGGTCTCCCGGTCTTGAATGAGACCGCGGAACGCTGGTTGCACGATGGGTTGCAGGGTGGCCTCTTGGAGTTCCTCGAGGAGCCCTGGGTGTCAAAGAACTCTCCATGGAGTAAATTCAAAGAAATAGATCCGACAGAGGTATTGTCGTTCCTGCACCCGTCCATGCTGGGCTAAACTCATAAATAAAAACAACAGCCATCACAATCCCTATCGTCGCCCCCATCACACGAGCCAGAGCCGGTGTTTAAACTAGAACTAATGAAGATGGGACCAGACCATTCTTATCTCTGTCTTATTCCACCGGAGCCACCGGTGTCAGATAATCCATCTCACCTGGAGGATTCTTCCGAAGAGACCACCCTCATTCAGAGCTGGAACTTGCTCCAGGCCCTCTCCGGTAAATGCCTCTATGTTAGTTTCTTACGTTTCGCCTTTGTTCCCTTGTTCGCCCTAAATGATGTCCTCTCCCCTTTCAGCACAGACAAGGCTGGTTTACATATTCCTATTGCCACAATTCCCACGTTCGCCAATTCAGAGAAGCGGTACATACGCACCCTCACCCTATCGGTGAGCCCCTCTCCCTTCACGCGCTCATCCGTTCCTCTCCTCAACTCGTACTCTGTTCTGCCACTTCTAGGCTACAAGCCCGAGGAGGACACCGAGGTCTGTCCGCTCCGTTTCCCTACTTCATCACCCGCGCCGTCACCTTTAACCGCCCTTGCTTGACACAGTGGGAGGCCTATACTCTCGGGCAGGCCCCAGCAACGACCCCTGAGTCGGGCGCCGATCTAACCGTCGCAGAGCAGAATGCTCTCGCCGTCAATCTCGAACTCGCCCGGGGTGCCGGTAGTCGTTATCTCATCCAGCGATGGGGAGATGGCACAATGTGCGACAAGACTGGAAGAGAGCGAGAGATTGAAATTCAGGTACCCCGATCCCCTCTGCCGGTCGAGTGGATGAGGTTAACACGCTAACCGACCCTTTGTGTATTCCCGACAGTTCCACTGCTCGATGACCGTCACCGACACCATCTTATTTATCAAGGAGACGTCCACCTGCCATTATATCCTCGTCATTCAGACGCCGCGGTTGTGCGGCGACCCTGCCTTTCGTTCCCGGCGCGACTCTCAGGAACAATCGACCATTCGGTGCAGGGAAGTCATCCAATCCGCTGAAGAGCTCAAGGGTAACAACCTCCAGCCCGAGGTAGAGGCTCAGGTCCCTCTACACGTCTGGGCTTCCGAAAAGGAGTTCAGGGATCAGATGTCTCAGCCGCTCCCCAAGGAAAAGGGCAAGAAAAACGGCAAGGTGTCAGCGATTGACGATGCGTTGTTGGCTAAAATTGTCGACCAGCTGCGAAGCAAAGGAATCGGCAACTTCGACCGAGAAAAAATGGTCGTCCTCGACGACCCAGACAGCGATGACACCGTTTTCCTCGTCGAGTTCGAGGGTGATGACGCGCAGGGGCGGGGACAGGGGCAGCAAGAGCAGCTGGAGATCCAGATTACTGAGGAAACGATGCAGGCACTACTGGAGCAGGCGAGGAGCGTTGAGCCGACCACAGACGGAGACGAGGATGAGCATTAATGACCGGTGCCCGGCGAATGCGTAACCCTGTGCCCTCCTCCGGGGCGGGCCACGGGGTCTGTCGGGTGTACACTCCTGACGCCTAGAATTCTACCTCCATGATGTAAGTTATAATGGATTGCCACCGGAACGACCGCCCTTCCAGACCAGAAGGCTCCTGCTGATGTATGTCGCATGTGTATAGAGCGTCGTTTGTAATGATCTCTCCCACTTTCTGACAAAACACAGTGATGTTGCTACATAATTGCCGTCACGATTTTTTTTCATGATGCCTGCTCCTTACCCGCTCTCGTCATCCCTCACTTTGCATCTCACGTCGGTATCGGTCCACACCGACCGAGCGCGTGGAAGTGCCAAGTCCAATCGTGTTCAGTAACTAATTAACGGCCAGGGAGACCAAATCCCGGGCCGAACGACAGCCAACTACGTATACTTAAATAAGAATAAATTACGACTCGTTTCATTAACGCCTCGACGCGTAGCGCCAAGGAGAGGTGGGTGGGAGGGAGGTTACTCCCTTTGGGATTCAACTATTCGTAGATTCACAAATGGGCATGGCCATGAACTTGTTGGTCGATGGCGCGCTTGACTACATCCTGAGGGGGGGCCTGGGAGGTAGGTCCATGCGGGCCGATGGAAACACCAAGGTCAATGACGTCTCCAGTACTGATATCGTAGACGAAACCTGTTGAGAAGAGAGAGAGAAAGCCAAAAAGCATGAGTCAATCTTGTCCAGGTACGGCAGATCGGCTCGAAGGGGAGGAGCCGAAAAGAGAGCTGACTCACCGTGGACGTAAACTGGCTTAAGGTTGGTCTTGGGAACATCAGCACGACGATGAGGAGTGGAGGAAGTGCCGTTCTGGGCTTTCTCCTGAGCAATGTAGGCGGTCCAGTGTTGGCGCATCGCGGGGCTGGTGATGATGTTGAACACCGAGTCCTTGACGTTCTCCTCGACCAGAGCGCGGAAAGCGGGGTCGTAGATCTCGGGAGGGTCAACAGTAGTTTGATCCTTGTTGTTCTCTCGCCACGAGATGATCTCTGGGCTAGACCACGCAAAACACGATGGTACCAAAAGAAAACAAGAAATACAGGCCCGGACATCAGAAATTTGAAATTTGAAACAAGCTGAGGAGGGCGCCAAAAACAGGACGGGCGTTACTCACCGGGAAGAGTTTGCGAAAGTGTAACGGATCGGGTTAATCCAACCCTGAACCGAGTTGCCCGAAAAATCATCGGTCGTATTAGGTTTGGGCAACATGGCGGCTTTAACGCCGCCACATCCGTAGTGACCCATGACGATCACATGTCCCACGCCCAAAGACTGAACTCCGTACGACAAAACGCTGATCGCGTTATTGTCGACGGGCTGGAACTGGTTCGCGATGTTCCTCTGGGTGAAGATAGTGCCTGGTTGTGCATTGAAGATCGTACCCTCGGAAACTCGGGAATCACTGAAGGACGTCACAAGCGAAGAATGTAGAGGATCAGCTACCGAAACGATGAGATCTGATAAGAGTACGAACCTGCATCCCAAAAACAAGAAATTTGGGGACTGTCCGTTCGTCGCGAGATCCTCCAACAGGTTGGGGTTGGAAGAATTCGCGACTTCCGAGCGGAACACCTGGTTCCCCTCAGCCAGAGGTGCCATATCCGGGAACCTCGTGGCCGTATCGCTCAAAGGAACAGGAACTTGAACGGTGGAGTTCTTGTCATCTCTGGCGATGACGGTGCGGAACGGGAGCGAAAAGGCGGGGGTAACGGCCGAAGAGACCACCAACAAAACGGGGATAAAGAGCTTCATGAACATGATTGTTGTGACGGGGCGTTGAACAGACCGGCTGAGAAGAATGTGGAAGGTTGGTGGAGTGAAGGAGTCGTAAGAGGAAGAGTGGTCGTGGGGTCGTTAAAGTTACTGAAACAAACGAGGGAGTGTGAGAACGCTCAGCGTTGCTCGAATGGAAATGACGAGGCTCGGGGGAGAACGAAGGAATCTAGATGGGCGACCCCCTACACTTTTAAAGCGTCTCTGCTGGATGTCACCCTCAGCGCAGCGCCCCCGTCTCACCGTGGTGCGTGTCTATCAAAGCTTATGCGTTTCAAACGGCCATGCAAAAAATGGGAGGTGTCGGCTTACCGCGATACAAGCATTGATGCACGACGGCGATGACGCTGGTGAACTGCCCTTGTCCCCGAAGGGTGATGCGCCGAACAAAACATGTAAGATATGATCTTAGGAGATAAGCAGTTGGGGTTGAAACGAAAGACTTCCTCGCATTCTGTAAAAGAATCGGTCGAAATGAGCCCAACCTTACACCTGACCACAGATTCCGGCTCGAGCGAGAGTCAGACTCACGAAAAACTTCCCCGATAATTTACCTTCGTCATCAGCCAGTGGTATCAAACTCGCCTATGCCACTTTGGCGGGACGGGGGGTATCGTCTGGGGCATATGCCGTCGGCGACCTGAAACTCGGTCAGAACAGCGCCGTCTCCCCTTGTAGGAAAAAAGAAAGACAGAACCCGGGCCACCGTCCGAGACTTGTCTCACGCTCCCGTTGACGTTGTATAGGGACGGTTTCTGGGCACCGCAGCGGTGCGCCACTTTGGGTAACTCGGTTGGAGGCAGTGAGTCGAGCTGGGATACCGTATCTCACGTTTCTGTCCACGTCATCCAGTTAAGTGTTTGAGGAGAGCGCGAAGGTTACGGATTGAGTTGAGGCGCCAGCATTGGTATTGCTCGTTCATTTGATAAACGCCAGCCGCCCAAGTGTTTGACAGTTGGAAATAGGATCCGACGGGACGCGGCTGGAGACACCGAACGAGGAATGCACTGTGGAATCAAGGAGCGAGCCGGCCCTGCAGTTCTCGATCACCGGCGCCAAGCTATCAGTGTGGGGACCCTGCACCCATTTGATCATAGTTCGGTCTGGTCGCAACATGATGCAGCTAGCACCGAACTGTTTTACCTGCGGCGTACCTGGAGAATGCGAACGTAAGATGGATAGGCACGAAAGGGGTCTATAAAACCTCATAAAGTGTGGATTCCGAGCTGACCAATATCCACACCAAACAGGCGATCACATACACAGCATATCCGTAGCAGAGAGGGGAGCATAAAAACGAATGAAAGGTCGAGGTCCATCTAGCATACGTATCGTCCGAAGGGGGCGGAAGTAGATGGCAGCGATAGAGCACAGGATATGGGGACGGACGGATAATCGACCTGAAACCTGGTAGACAGATATGGCCCCAAGGCGGTTATCCGTGCTCTGGAATTATCAGTGAATCTACGTAGTTCGAAGAGAGCGGAGAGGAAAGGCTGTGTAAGGACGGACAAAGAAAACGCAGAGCATCAATAGAAGAACATAGAACATATAAAGACGCGCGTGCTAGTGAGCGGATAATGCGATCCGGGCGATTAGACTTCCCAGCATCGGCGACAACAGGAGCCCAACTCTTAATCACAATGCTAGAAGAATCTTTTCTTGTGTTGCTTCTCGTCGATCGCGATCTTCGTGTGTACGTGGGTCGCAACGGTACCTGGGATGGAACAGCACTCGACAGACTTTAACCACTCGTCACCGTCGTCCTCTTCCCCGAATCTGTGGTCTTCGCACTCGAACAAAGGAGGAGTGTCAACCCCCTTGATACTACCCGCGTGGTTCTTGCACCCGCACAGGAGATCTGGGAGTTTTCCACGACCCTTGAGCAGGTCCGTCAACGTGCAGCGCTGGGCAGGATCTAGATGCATCATCCTCCTTAAAGCGCCCCTCGTTTCTCTTGGGAGTAGTCGGAAGACTGAATCTGCACCAGCGTTGTGGTAGAAGGTGGCAACTGAAGCGCCGCTATCCGCTCGCCGCCTCCTTGTAGACTTCTTAGGTTCTGGAAGCTCTAGGGCAGAAGAGTCGACGACGGGTTCCGGGCACTTCCTGGTATCGATGGGTGGAGTCAACGGACCATTGAAGGTGGCGGATCTGTTACGGGGGGTGACTGGGGGGGCTGATGTTTTAGTCGCGGATTCGGTAGGAGTGGGTCCGTTGTCGTGGGCGGAAAGGGGCGGGGCGGACGCCATTGAGATCGGTGGTGGTCGGGATCGAGGGTGTTCTTCCAGAAGAGGGTTGGCCAATACAGTGGTGGGAAGGGATTCTGTCGAAGTCCCGGGGCGGGCAAACTTTTGGACGGAAGCGTCCAGATCCTCTGGGCTGTCTACGTGCCGCAAGTGCAGCGAAACCCCATTGGTGGCAGCATCGGGGTGACCGTTAACGAAGGCCGGTAAGGTCACAGTGGAATTGGCCATGCCCTCCGTTTGCAATAGGTTCCTGCGAAACTCGTCCTCACGGGTCTCCTTGGTCGACGCAGCATCGCATGATACGTTCGGCGGAGTGGTGGAGCCGGTAATACTGGAGGACCGATCTACGTCATCGCTGGACGAAGTACGGGAGAAGGAGCTCGACACGTCGGTGTTCATGCTAACCATGTCTGCGCCGTGCGAGAGTTCGCTGTCCACGCTGCTACCACTCTTCCTCGTCGCTGAAGAATCGACAGTCCCTACGGAGATTTGCCTGGTCCGGTTCATTAGCTCAGGAACCTCAAGAGTTCCCACGGCCGGTGCGGGGGTCTTCTTGGGTGATGGGGGTCGTGTCCGTGGTCCTGCCGCGAGATCCGGGTGTGCCGCGACGAACGCCCTGAAGCTAGGGTCGGTCTTGGGATCAGGAATGGTCCACGGGAACCGGCGCAAGATCATGCACATGAAGATAATGGCCACGCTCCACACATCAGTCTTCCTCGGATCGTACGTCTCATCAGAAAGTACCTCTGGGGCGAGGTAGGGGTCAGAACCAACGATACCGCTGGCCTTTGTGAGCTTCTTCCCGGGGTAGTGGAAGACGGTAGCTGTGCCAAAGTCGATAAGCTTAACAACATTGCTGGTTGTCATGACGCAGTTATCAAGTTTGAGATCACGATGGGCGAGGCCAATAGAGTGGAGGTAATCTACGCCTTCGCAGATCTGGCGGAAGACACAGTAGATCTCTGGACGGCACATCTTCTGCGACATGACGACGCTGAAGAGGTCATAAGGTGCATACTCCATAACCTGCATCACTGGTCAAAGGATGATCAGGGCGTAAGGATTGGAAGTAGTACCTCATAGTAATGACCGCGATCGCAGACGATGTCGAGGGTTTCGATGATGTTGGTGTGTTTGAGAGTGGAACCAACACAAAACTCGGCGGTGACCTTCTTCTGGTACTCCTTCTGGCTCTCGCCAGATCGTTTAGGCCTAAACTCTTTGACAGCGAAAATATTGCCATTCTGTTTTCCTTTGATCAGCCGGACGGTACCGCCCGCGCCCGACCCGAGGACCCGGCCCCATTTGCCATACTTCTTGGCGAGGTGTGCCTGTGTGGCCTCAGAAAGTGACGTGATCGGGTGGACGGCAGGGGTGGACGCTCTGCTGCTAGTGGATATGGCCGTGGAGTGCGAGATACGAGATTCTACGCTAGGCCGAGCGGACTTGGGTTCCTGTACGGATGGTGGAGGGCTAACTTCCGGAAGGTCACTCCTGAGGGAACGCTTGCTGGAGCCGGACAGAGAAGGGGCACAGACGGGAGGCTGCTCGTGGGAAGGGCCAGGGGGCTTGGACTTGGCATGCTTATCACGGTCGCGGCGCATAAAGCCGGACAAACGACCGTCCTTGCGTGATTCGGGTATTGAATGTGCGTCATCGCTCTTCGACTCGGGAGAGGAAGTGGGTGAATCTTTCACAGGATGGTCAGCAGCCGGGACGGAGAGAAAGTCGCTGGGTGCAGACTCTGCGGTCGGCGTTTCCAGTGCATGAAAGGGGGATGGAGAGGACACTTGAATGGAGGGTGAGGTGGGATTGCTGTGATCGTCGTCGTTAGTTGGGTGGTGGTGATGTAAGTGGTTATTGAGGAAGCGTTTAAGATCAGGCAGGTGGTGCTTATGCACCTTGACCGCTTGAGCTGGGGTCATTGGTGTCTGTGTGTGTTGTTCTTGAGTGGGAGAGCCGAGGGCTGGGGACTTTGGTGGGGTGACGGTGGACTTTGGGGCTTTTTTAAAGAACCAAGAGCTAGATCTCCTAAGCTGGGGTTGTGGGGGTGGGGGTAGGGTTGAAGAAGAGACGGGGCGGGGCTGCGTGGTCGACGCGGAGGAAGACTGTGGGGAGGGCGTCAGTTTCTGAGGAAGGATTCGGCGGGGGAAATAAATAAGCAGAACCTGACGAGAGTCTATTTCCGGCTGGGGCGGGATTTGTAGCCTGGAGGACTCGAAGGGGGGCGAGGGAGGGCTATCGGCGGCCGTGGGGGACATGGTTGCTGGGAGGCGGGGGATCGTAGACGTCGATAACATTGAGGGGAGGGAGAGGTG
>Ga0307511_10000314_pt1 | contig 51512 bp, 69 predicted proteins | sample 13_EM_MG_FD_200266 | JGI IMG/M metagenome (GOLD analysis project Ga0307511, IMG submission 200266) | Populus trichocarpa ectomycorrhiza microbial communities from riparian zone in the Pacific Northwest, United States - 13_EM | ecosystem: Host-associated > Plants > Roots > Unclassified | place... | reverse complement strand
ATGCACAACCTGATCTGATTGCAGCGCCTTGATCAGGTTTTCAACCCTCACGGTGTGCAATCAAGCATGATGCGTAGTGCGCGAATCTCTGTTGGTTGATTGCGACCGGTGGGGTCGTTCGCTAGTTCTGGGATCGGGACACATCCGACACGTCAGTTGACATCGTCGGCAAGTATGTATTTGAACATCCGCGACATTCGCGTGAGCTGCCAGTGATCTGGGTGAGCTCACCTGGCCGGGTGCCCGGTTCCAGCCCTATTACAATACCCCCAACTGAGGCTCCACGGCTTGCTCATCTTTAGGCCGCTTGGACGCGTACGCAGCTTTCGTCGTTGTCCTCGCAAAGGATATGTAAGTCTCGCTAAGGTGGTTTGCGGGTGCTGTTGGGCAGTTTCCGCGATCCTCGACACGGGTGGAACCGGTGTCTATGTTGCTTATCGTACCATACGTGGAGCTGTCCACCGTAAGAGCAATAATAGCTTTGACTTTGAGAAACAAAATGTTGTTTTCATCGTGGATCGATTAGGTATAGTATGTACAACTATACTTACGCCGGGGCGAAGCCCGACAAACCAGGGCTATGCCCCAATAACCAAAAAATTTCACACCGCGTGCACCGATGAAACTGGACAACCGGATGCCGGGGGGACACCAGGGTAAACGTAGTCTCGTGCGAGCACAACCTGTGTAACCTTTCGGACCATCATCCGACTTGGTTGTCCAAGCAACATTTCGACCAACTGCAGTTGACGCTTCTCTAACCACATGTCATTTCAGCAAACCTCTCGAAACACCTATCAGCAAAATATACTGTCGGTATATGGTGATACGCATGGCGTACGGCGGTAAGGACGCGGTGGTAACCCACCGCAAGGGCGTCCGGTCACTTGGTATCAGTTCGTAACCCCATAACATAGGAGTGCATGATTCCCGAACAACATGTGACTCCGCCTGCTGAACTGAGGCGGGAAAACAAAATATATATTTGCCGAGTACTTACAACGGAAGGCACACAAGTAATGGAGCTTGGAATGATGGCGTTTTGCACGTTTGATCCGTAAACGCGTAACCATCGACCCCGTGGTTGCGAGTTCTTGGCAAGGGGGAAAGGCAAGACGTGATCACAAATCCGCCTATCAACTGTTCAACTTGATTGATTCCACCACGATGACCGCGTGGGTGATGAGCGAACACCACAGTCCCAGACCCTCAGAATTTGTTCGGCGGTGCATTCGCTGCCGACCCGGAACAGGTGGCATGGTCTGCTTGAGGCGACTGGGTCGGAACTCGACACCCACGGGCTCCGCAAACTATAAAAGGGTCAAGGTGCACCCCTTGATTTTTTTCATCAGCCGCTGTGCAGCTTTCACCAGTTCTCTTCTACCCTCTAAGCTTTTGGCCCGGTGCCATTATCTGTTCTTTTTTACAACACTCCCAATCACCATGTTCTGCAAAACCGTCCTCATCTCCCTCGCCATCGGCGCTATCTCCGTCAACGCCTTAGCCGTTCCGGTCGCCCGGGAGCCCGCTCCTGAACCCGAATGTGAGTCTCCTCGATTGTTCTCCACCGTACCTTACCACGATCTAACCTCCGTCTCGTTCAACAGCCCAGCTGCAATGGACCAGGGACCTCGATTATACTGAGCTCGCGGCCCGGGATCTTCCCCTCCTCGCGCTCTTGGCCCGTGCGGACGCCCTCGGTGCCAGCGTACCCCCTGGAACTCAGCCTGTCCCTAAAGCCAAGCCCTCCACTGCTTCCAAACCAAAGGGAAAGAAGAAGGGGAAGAAGGGAAAGAAGGGGAAGAAGGGAAAGAAGGGAAAGGGAAAGAAGGGAAAGAAGGCGGGGGCAAAGAAACCTGCCACTAAAGTCAAGACCACCCGGGATTTGGAGGAGCGCGACGGTCATCACTCTCATGGTCGAGACTTGGAGGAGCGCGAGCAACATCACTCTCATGGTCGGGAGTTGGAGGAGCGCGAGCAACATCACTCTCATGGTCGGGAATTGGAGGAGCGTGAGCACCACTCTCATGGTCGGGAATTGGAGGAGCGCGAGCATCATTCTCATGGTCGAGACTTAGAAGAGCGCGAGCCTTCTCATGGTCACAGCGGTTCCCCACGCGAGTTGGAGGAGCGCGAGCATCACTCTCACGGTCGAGACCTAGAGGAGCGCGAGCATCACTCTCACGGTAGGGAATTGGAGGAGCGCGAGCATCACTCCCATGGTAGAGACTTGGAGGAGCGCGAGCACCACTCCCATGGTAGAGACTTGGAGGAGCGCGAGCCTACCCCCGGTGGCCACAACGGTTCCCCGCACCACTAGACCCAGTACCGACCACCCACTTCCCCCCAACCTCGATCTCTTCTCGCATCAATGTAGCCCGGCCGTGGACAACGAGATCTCCAACCCTTTCTCTTCACCCACAAGCTGCTTTACCGTACCTAGAACATAGTGATTTGTTACATCCGCTTCCCATGTAACGCACGAGTCGAATAGATAACAGAGGTTCGAACTGGTTATAATTCTCGCCCTTCGGGGCTTTGGTCAACTGCTTGAGTTGAATTTTGAGGCCTTCGAGGTGCTTGCCGTAGCAGTGAGTCGAACGCCTTTCGAGCTGATTGCTCCCGAACAACAATCCGCTCTATATATCGAAGCCCCACCTTTCCCACCTGACGAATGTTACGTCTTAGCTGCCAGACTGGTGCCAGCCAATGTACGTGTCTCTGGCGCGCGAGATACGGACGCTTATCGGATTCGTGGCGCCTTGTGGTTCAAGTTTAATGCAACCCAATTGTCGTGCGGTCGATTTAAACCTACAAGGGGGCTTGTAGGATATGGAGAAGGCGGTTATCTACTCGTGTCATAGACCTGTTCGCCTACTCCCTGCCGCGTTTGGTCTCGAGACGTCTGCTCAAGGTGACGATCGTCCAAACGGCCGATGCCGACAGGTGAGCACCTGGGAGGTGCGGGGTTGGCAGAATATCGCGAGGAGAGGACGGTACGGTCTCGTTTGGCCCATGTGTGTTCGCACCTAAGGATTTCACATCAATAGGCAGAGTATCCCCGTCTCTGAAAACCATTAGAGAGGCTCAGTGAGGGCCGCCGGACGGGCGGCCATTCCCTCGTGGTCGTTACCTTGCACTGACTGGGGAGTTTTGTTTTCTGCCTCATCTTGCAGAGTCCGGGGAAGGATTCGACAAGTACAATGCCATAGTGTGTTCCCCCGCGGACACGGACGTTTTCCCTCACCTCGCGGAACAAACCCGATGGAGTGTGCAGTATAATGCTCGACTTGGGAAGTGGACTTTCCAGCGGTGCGCACATTGTTCAAGGGTGTTTACCGGATCGCCCGTAGAACTTCAAGCACGATGTTGGTTATGGAAAGGCTCTGCAGTATGTATCTACCCCGACCGTAGTTTCGATCGTGTGCAACAGTACTTTGAGGAAATTACGAACGCCTTCTGTGTCCGTCGCTGCCACCCTTATGACGCCACCCTCCCGCTCCAGACCAACCCAACTGAAAGACCAGAGTAACGGGGGAGGTGAGGCCTGTTTGAATACCGAGATTGTCTCGCACTGCTGGGAGACGTCGTGTAGTGTCTTCTGTATCGCAGGCCCGTACAAAATCACGGTTGCATAGCAAGAATACGGCGCGAGTCGGTCCGCCAGCGTCCTCACGGGGAGTGCACCTTTCCACCGTGAATTCCTCGCCTCCCCCTCCTTCTCTTGCTCAAGCAGCATCACGTCCTTTGCGACGCGTCGGCCATTCGCCCACACGTCATTGACGCTGTAATACCTCCAGAACTCCCATTCCTCCCCAAGGGACTTTCGTCCTGAGGTGAAGGAGTCGAGAATGACGAGAGACGCATCGTTTTCGAGGTGGAAGGTCTGGAGCTGGTTGTACGAAGCGTGTTTGAAGCAGGTTACGGGGTCTGGGAAGAGGTACAGCGTTGCACCTCTCGAGACGCGTACGGTCATACGTTGAGAGGTCACCGGACTCGACGGTGCTGACGCAGGTGGGTTTGGGTCAGGCGGCTCTGTTCGTCCCCAGACGCGAGAGCGGGTCATGGACCTGTCTTTGAACACTTTCGTGGAACCCTACGGGAAGAATCGAAGAACGAAGATAAGGACTATTGGCACTGCCCCGCGTGCATACCCCACACTGAAGATGAGATAGATATTGCACCTGAGATAACAGCATCAACGAGGCCGCCTCCCGAACTCCAACTTCCAACTCGACCTCGTCACCTCCAACGAGACCACCTCCATACGAAAGCACGTAAACGATCGCGACCGAGTCCTCCTTGCTCTTCGGAGAGAGCAATTTGAGTGGGTAGGCACAGGAAAGTTGAGTGAAGGTATGCCCGCGGTAAGGATCGAATTCGACTACGATCCGACCGTCCCCTGCTCGGATTTTTGGGGTGGCGGAATTGGAGGAGGAAGGGGGAAGGGGAGAAATCATGGTCGGCCGGAGGGTTTTCCGATACCTCGATATCGGGGTGCCGGGTCACCGTCCCGCGCCAGACGATCCGGAGGCCCGGCGGGAAGCTGGCTCGCCTTGCATCTCCAATGCCAGGGGAAGTCCACAAATCCCACGAGGTGGTACCCGATAACCGAGGCCCTAGTTGATTTACTTAAAGTACCACCCGCACCACCACCTCCCTCTCATTTAACGACGGGCGGGGGCCGTTGACTTGGTTCGGCGCCTGGCCCCTTCTCCCGTGGCGAATGCGGGGTATGATCCATTTTCGCCCAGTCTCTGGTTCTTTTGAATCCATGGTGGCCAAGGTCGATCGCTTTGGTTCATGACTGGAGCATCGTGATATTGAACCAGGCTGATTCACTCGAGGGCAAGGATAAGGAGAAGCACCTAGGTCTAAATTTCTTATATTCAATCGGCTGCCGAGGTATTGGAGAGTACTTTGAATCTGTCCGCGAGTGCCGCGCGTCGCTGGGAGTGGCGGTCTAGACTTTGATTTCAATCAATACACCGTGTTGTTTGCCTCGTATCAACGGAACGAGGTTCGGATTACAGTGCATAAATCCCAGCGCCGAAGTCGCGCCGGTGCTGGATTTCGTTCATTTCCATGTCACGTGCCAGGAAGACTCCGACCATCCGTTCCGCCAGCCCGGTACGCCGAATGCTTGTGGACTCCAGTTTCATGGTATTCCTGACCCTTTGCTTTTGTGCCGTTTAGTGCACGATGAGTCGGTTTTCTCAAACCGCATTTAAGAGGGCGTATGGCCTCACACGCCAGTGGCAGACTCTGTCACCCTCACCCGCGACTTCGAGCTCGCTGAAGTCATCACTGGAATGCCAATGCTCAACCACCCGCGCCGCATCCTCATCCGCCACGGGCAAACGGCTAGTCGATGACGATATTCCCTTCAGAGTCGTCCGTTTCGTCGACCCCGAATCCGGTGCCCTCCGTCCCCTCACTCCCCTCAGAGCCCTCCTCGGCTCGATCGACCGTACAACCCACCACATAGAACTCGTAGCTGACGCACCGGACCCCGTCGTCAAGATTGTGGATACGAAACTGGCGAGGGAGAAGTATAAAGAAGCGAAGAAACGCGCTCAGGCGGCTGCTAGGGCCCAAGTGCGCAAGGAGATTCAGCTTACCTGGGGGGTTGCGCCGGGAGACTTGGCTCATAAGCTGGAAAAAGCCCGGCAAGAGTTAGCGGGGGGCAGGAAGGTGGACCTGATATTTGCCAGCAAGAAGGGACAGGCGGTCCCTACAAAACAGGTGACGGATACCCGACTCAGAGAAGTCTTGGATACCCTCGCAGACGTGGGGAAGGAGTACCGTGCCAGGGGAGAGCAGAAGAACATGACTGCTTTGTATCTCAAACCGCTGGGCGAATCATAACATCCGTGTTTGTGGTCGACCGGGTTATATTACGCATGTGATAACTATTAATTACACTCTACGTCGGACGCGCCTACGGGGTTTCTCTTTCCCGCGGGGGACAGGTAAACCGCGAGTTTTAAGGACAGGAATGCGGTGAGGGTTTCGACGAGGAGGAGGGAGCGGTACCAGACGAACTGGTTGTGAAGGCACGGAATCCCTGATGCCCGCACCGGAGACGCGGCCAACGAGCAGGAACCTGAGACCCTCCGGCACCTCGTAACCGTATTTGTGCATCTCCGCAACTATCTCCGCCAACATGGGGTGCCAGTGAACAGTGGTCACCCCATTCCTCGCGAATCGACTACTCGCAACCTTCTCTAACCATCTCCAGTACCTCTCGTGGGGTTTCGTCGGCCTCGCGTACCCAAGGACGCGCCTTCCGTATAGATCAAGGAGAGCGTTGAAGTACCGTTCGTCTGGGGCAAACTCCCGCAAGGCAAGCGGCGCTAGGCTGAGGGTATGATCCCTCTCCTTCGCAATTTCCAAGAACCGGCAACGGGCTTGTACTGCTCGGAAGACTTCCTTGCCCATAGCCGTCGCAGACGCCATCCTCGTATCAAGTTCCCGTCCATAACGCCCAATAACACCACGTTTACCATTTCTCCTGAGAGACACGGTAACTTTCCTCACTCTCCCCTCTTTGAAAGACGACTGGACCATACACGTGTAAGCGTGTATGGGTAGGAACCACGATTCATTCCCATCCACCCAACTGGCCTTTTCCGCTTCGAGTGCCAACCTCCAAACCCGTTCCACGTAACCGGTCCTGCCGTCCTTAACCAAGGCGTTAAGAACAGCGGAGAAGAAATAGGGTCCGCATGATACCGCACAGCGACCACGTTCGCCGATTGGACGCCTTGAGCCATACTCGTCAACAAGATATAACTCGGGGATGATGTCGGTAAGTTTCTCGGCGATGATATGACCGCGTCCCGTCGCAGTTAGGTGACTGATGAGGTCGGTTGCGGTGTGGGGGTCGGGCGCGGCGGGGGTATGTATTACGGGCTCGGAGGGGTATTGAACGGCGAGCTCCAGTTTCAGCACGTTGACAATATGTGCCCAGCGTGTCGAAGGGAATGTTCCGTGGTGGGCAGATAAAGGAGCTACCGGAGCAGAGTTGACAGTGTCAGGGGAACACCTTCTATTCATTCGAACAGTGTCGTCTCGCAACAAGGTGCTATTCCGTAAGAGGAGGTTGGCGGAAGGCACGACCTTGCCCTCCCACTTTTCCTCCATAGCCACCAGCAGATCGGAAGCATGAACCTTTGATAGGCGATGACGTAAACAGTAATGTAGGAGGGCATTGTAAGCGTGCGGATTGAACTTGCGCCCAGCAGCCAGATCCCTTTGCCCGTGCCGTTTCCCTCTTGCGTCATCAACCAACCTCATCAAGACCTGGTTGATGTACTTGTGCGCGTTGACAGGGCGGACCTCGGACGAAGAACCGATGTAGACGACCGTGGGGGATCTTGGAACGGAATAGAGCGCTTTGATTAGACTCCCCATAAACCGCGATGGGAATTGCCCTGTGTCAACCGCGAAAGCCAGGTTTGCTAATGCCTGGATCGCATTTTGGAATAACGGGTCCCCCGGGTCTTTCCGTGTAGCCAAGGTGTGGTTGATGCGTTCGAATAACGACAAACGAGTCTTCCAAGTCGGGTGAAGCGGGGTGGGATTGAGGGGTTCAGAAGGTTCTGGAGGAGGGTTCTTTGCACGTTGGTTTTTGAGGGCTTCACGAAGCTGCCAGTCCTTGATAGCTATGATGAACAGCAGGGACGCCACGATAATCTCTCCCTGGATCAGACAAGCGTTGATGACGACGTCGTACATCCTATGCGTGCGCTCTTGCCGGCGGCGTCGGGCTTCCTCGAGTAGACGAACCGCGACGCGAGTGTGTGTGTCAGCAATAGGATATTCGCCAAGCACTTGAACGTTGACCTTCCCAAGGGGAGCCGTCGGTGATCGGATGGGAGGGTAGGGGGATCGGTCGACGGCCGATGCAAGAATGGATTCCATAGTCCTGGTACGGATACGGATACCGTCGGCCATCATTAGTTCGGCTTGTGCAGCGGCTTTGGTGGGGAGTCCGGCCTTGACCAGGCTGTGAAGAAAGGAGTGAGAGGCGAGACGAGTGGGTACGGGTTGACCGAAATTAATGAAGGTATAATCGTTGATTGAAGATGAGGTGGAGGAGAGAAGCCGTGAACCTTCCGGTTTCGGGAGCCAAGTAGAGGCGGTTCGTTCGCTGGGCGATGGTGGAGGATTGGAACTGGGCGGATAAATGGAAAACCGCATAGAATTTAAAATATACAGCGCGTCGCCAAATTGCTTTTCCTTAGCGCACATGCGAATCGTTTGAGATGCGGCTCGGGCGAGTGCAGCTTGGGAGAGTCTTGGTGATGCTCTGGTTTCTACGCGTCTGGCTGCCTGCTTTGCCGCGTTCGCTAATGCTGCTGACACAAGCAGACGCGACTGGGCTACCAGCCGGGTTGGGAATGTGAAACGCGAGGCATTCCGAGTAGGGTTTGGCGTAAAAGCGTTATGAAAGGCTGGGAGTCGAAAGGACCGGATCGCTGTTGACCATCTGTGGCATTGCATGTGTTGCGCATCACTGCCGCAAAATGTTAGCCAAACAAAAGCGTTGGCGCAGGAGCTGCGGGCATACCATGCGCGTCGCCGGCCGTATGTCTAGACGGTTTATGGTCTGGTGAACGGGTCGGAAGGAGTTGGAGAGCGTGAGAATCGGACTTGGTGATGGCGAAGGCCAGCGGTCAGAAATCTCCCAGGCCGGCTCGGTAAAACGGACTCGTTCACAATAAGGCACCAATAAACTTGGGTTCACCAACACTACTACCCAATGTGCTACAAATGCCACCTCGAGTGGGGAGAATAAGCTCAGGTGGTGACCTGCTGGGCTGGAGGCGGAGGCCCCACAAGAATGGATGGCGCTGAACCAGACGTCGCCCCATAGTAAAGCCTTCCCGCAACGTCTCCAACAACCCAATTGATACCCTCTACGATGTTGTATCCAGTCACGGCGCTGCACGACATAATCGACCACTGGTGAGACTTGATTCCGTCCAGATCAAGGGCCTGAGGGACGATTAACTAGCTGTATCCACAGGCGGAGGCTGTCAAGCTTACATTTTGGATTTCAGTATCAGTCAGTGCCCCACCGATATCCTGTTTGTTCGCGAACACGAGCAGGGATGCTCCAGCAAGCCTCTGTCAGCAGAGGTCGTCAAACAACACGACGACTCGAGAATGAATTGACCTTACGTCTTCCTGGAGCAGGGTGTGAAGCTCCTCTTTACAGTCCTTCATTCGAAGGCGGTCTCCGGAATCGACAACCCAGACGATGGCGTCGGTTTGTTCAAAGTAATTTCGCCAGTAGGGACGAAGCGTGCGCTGCCCACCAACATCCCCTGCGCTTTGTTAACGACAAACCGAGTTCTATTCGACAACGACTTACAGATATTCAAAGTGTAGCTGAGAGTGCCGTCAGTAGATGTCCCAATGTACCATCAACCACTCACCCTTCGTGCACGAAGGTCTTGATATTGAACCCCAGTGTAGGACTAACGGCCATGAAATCTTCGCCGTCAAGCCTCTTCAAAATGGTCGTCTTTCCAGCATTATCTAGCCCACTGCGCGGACGTGAGATATCAGCGGCTGTGTGGTGTGGGCGATCCAAAGATGTCGATTCACAGGAAGAGGACACGCATCTCCCTCTCCTTCCGTCTGTTCTTCCGGATGATCGTAAGTAGACCCATGTCATGAACGTTCAGGAAGGTGTGTGGTGGGGCGAGATATATATCTCGTGACTCAAACGAACCGGGCGCGAAGCAACTGGACACTTCGAATCCGGCAGACGGCAGTAAGAGTCGGAGGAGTCGATGATCGGCGATCGATGTGGCAATGGGGGGATTGTGTATGTTACGGTAATGTAAGGAAATAACAACGGGACAAAAACCATCTAAACCCCCTCTCGCCTCCTAGGTGCAGCCCGTAGGATGTCGTCAACCCTGGGAGATAATCAGCTTCTGGGCCAAGCGCCCAAACAAGGATGCTCACCGAAGAATCATTTCCGCTGCCTCACTTGCACTCAACACTACCTGCCGTTTCAGCTTATAGCTCTCAGTAATGCCTAGCTCTCTCATCGACCCGATGGTACCCTGGTTCATGTCTACAAAGAAAGGTTAGAAGACCGAATTGTCCCAAAATCGACATCACTTACCCAAACCAGCATCGGACTGTCCGTCGTAATGGGCTGCCCGTAGCCGGGATACCAGTTCAGAGGAGTCATAACCAGCGTTGTCCGCCAGGATCATAGGAAGTTGGCGGAGGGCATGTGAGAAGGCGTCGACAGCAATGGCCTTCTTACCCGACACCCTCTTCGACTCGTTATCCACCGCACAACTCATCAGCATTTCTGCACACCCCCCGCCCAGGGTGGTGCGAGTCTCCTTGACCGTCTGGGACAGTACCGATAGGGCGTCATGTAATGATCTTTCTGCCTCGTCCACCATCTGGTGGGTTGATCCCCGCAACACAACAGTGCAGGCTTCACCGGCACCCACACCGGAGAATTTGATGAGCTTCATTTAGGATTAGTCCTCACTCAAAAGCTGTGAGTTCAGCATAACACACCTTATCTTCGCCGATAATAATTTCCTCGATCAAGTCACAATGACCCAGTTTGACGAGATCGGGTCGATCAAAGGTGCTGGCGATCTCTCCACCAGTCACAAGAGAGAGCCGTTCCACCCCCTCAAAATCGGCATGCTCGATTGTGAGAATCCCCTTCTCCGACAACAGCGATTCAGGGTAGTTGTAGATTAGCTGTCGGTTTACAAACACGTTGATGCCATGACTGGCGATGGCTTCTACTTTCGCCTTCATTTTTTCCTAGACAGCAAACGCGCCGATTGGTTGGTTCGACAAGCTGGATATTCGTGAGCGTGCTTACCCTCTCTGCCCGTTCCAGCTCCGCGAGTTTCCCGGTGCTATCGACTTTGACGCGCGCGCCAAAGATCTTGATTTTGTCAGTATCCATTGCTAAAAAAGCCAAGTTTAGGACCTTGGAACGCATCGTGAGAGGGAGGACGCACATGTGTTCGCAATGAGTATGTTGGCGTTCTCCAGCCTCTTTGGAGAGTCTACCCCGAGCGATTTATCCAATATGAAACCTAAGGCACGTATCAAGACGTATGAGAACCACGGTCCCCAGGGGATTCCCTTGGCTCACCTTCGTCCAGGTAAGAGTCAGTAAGTTTGCCTCCTACTTTTTTGATGACTTGGATGTGATCGAGGTCCGTTGAACCCTGGAGAGGAAAAAGGTGTAAACATATAGGTGAGTGATAGACATCAGACCACACACTTTCAGTCTTAGGACTGCATCGACAGCGAGATTCGAAAAGTAATCTTTATCTTGTGATAGTACCTTCGACGACAGGGTGGTTCTGGCGATGTTCACAAGATCTTGACGGAATTTCACCGGATCGGCTCTAAATCCAAGTATACCACGAAAGGGGGAGGGTGGGTCAACACTCCAAACTAATAAAAAACCCTTTATGCCAAATACGCACGAGTTATCCACGGCCGATTTTTCTAGAGCTGCCAAAGCCGCTACGCTCGCGATCCTGTATCCCTCAATGATAGTCTGAGGGTGGATCCTCTGAGCAATCAACTTCTCCGCCTCCCTTAACAGCTCCGCAGCCAAAACGCAAACGCTCGTGGTTCCGTCCCCGACCTCGTCGTCCTGAACTTTGGAGATGTTGACCAAGATCTTCGCGGCGGCGTTATCTAATTGAATGGCCTTCAATATCGTTGCTCCGTCGTTCGTAACGTTGATGTCTCCCGTGGAACCAGATTGCAGAATCTTGTTCATCCCTTTGGGACCGAGCGTAGATTTGACGAGGTCGCCGAGGGCGAGAGCACCCACGAAAGAAGAGAGGCGAGCATTCTCAGCCTTTTCTTCCGTTGCCTGCGAACGAAACGTTTCGTATTAGACTGAACTCCGCCTTAGATGCGATGGCGACGCACCTCTGCACCGAAGATATTCATCGACATGATGGACGACCAAATCCCAAGGGAGTATGACAGACCTTTCGCGATCTTTCCATATCGGGTATTGTCATCCCTCCGCGATTTTCCCACACTCGCTCACACCCTTCTTTTCTCCCTGATGTTGCCTCTTATAGATCACCGCGGATAACATGCACGACAGCGTCCACGGAGAAATACTATGTGTATACAGAGTGTGGAAGTAAAATGAGAGACAAAAGCCCTAAAGTGTTGTTCACGCGGCCTCTACACCCTGGTCGGGGTTCTCGTTAAACAACTCCGCGCGAACTCTATCCGCCTCGGCAACCTCCTCAACAACAGGTCCCTGTTCCTTCAACGGTTCTGGCTCTTTGGCAGAGGCCGGCTCTTCCTCGAAGGAGGTACTGTTGTCATCGCTCGTTAGCTTGTCTTCAGACTTTTCCGCTGGTTTATCCGGGTTTCTGGTGGAAGTGGGCCCGTCGCTCGAGGAGATTGGTGGTGAGGAGCCATCAGAAGGTTTGTTGGCCTTGGCAAGGTCGTCGATGTTGATGACCTTTGCGGCCGCAGCAGCGACAGTGCTAACTAGTTTATCTTCTGGGGGCTGCTTCGCCTCCTCGTCCTGAATTCCCTGGCTCTTCGCTGGGTCGATTGGTTCGGCAGCAAAGACGTCACGACCAGGTTCTGGCTGTCCGGCAAAAATAACGGAGGATTCACTCGCGGGAGGGTTTCCTCCCGCGGGTGGCACATCGTTAACGACTATGGCCGCTCTACCGTCTCCACCAACAACGGAAGCAACTCCAGCCTTTGTGGCCGCGGGTCCCTTGTTGTAATAACCAGCGTACTAGAAAGCGTGATGAGACCAAAAAAACCACCGACTCTCGCGATACTCACGTCAGTGGGGAACTCGTTACTATAACGTTGGTCAGGATGTCGTTCGGAGCAGAAGAATGGTGGGATTTACCAAGAGAAATCCCAAGTTTTCAGCCATTTCGCCCTCACACACTTGTCCATCGTCCATTGGTTCCCATAGGCCAGTGGACTGAGGTACCAGAAGTTCCAAATCGCTATAATCATGAGAACGGCACCAATCTGTAGCCTGATTTTGGGTCGCAAGGCGGCAGTCATCAAGTCGAAGAACGAACAGAACAGGAGAATCGCAAAATATAGCGCCGGGAAGTAGTGATGCAGGAAGAGTTGACGTGTCATCAAGAAGAAAGGGGCATAATGGAGGAACCAGCCCGCGAACAAGAATCCACAGAGACTGTCATATTTTACGACCTTGGCTGATGGAGGGTCGGTAAGGCTCGGGGAAGATTAATTCCTTACTCACTGTTATCAAAATCCCTATACCCACGCTTCGCTCGAAGAACGAGAAGGCCGCGGACAGACACGTAGGCAATAGCGGCGAGTGTACTTGACCACCAGATGAACGGATTGCCAATGAGGTAAATCTGCTTGCGGTCCTTGACCCAGAAGTTCTACATATCATTTTAGTTGGGCGTGTTCGCGGCCACTATAGGATCACGCACAATACCGCGTCGCAGCCGAGGCCACTGGTCGGGCCGAGAATCGAACACGTGGCGGTCAGTAAGGCCGGCGTTGGTGATCCACATGACCTTCTGGAGCTCCCAGAACTTGGCCAAGAAACCAGGCAGCCTATAGTTGACCATCGGAGCATCGGGGGGAACTGTTGTAGTGGTTAGAAATAGCTGGATCGACAATGGGAATCAGTACTGACGGTTCGGATGAATTGCTGTCTCAATCGTCCAAAGGGAATTAGGCTTGATCGCGTTCTTATTGCACGTCACCTCCTGTTGCTCGAAAGCCCAGTCCGGCAATTTGACTTTGTGAGAGAAGAGGTAACAGCCAGTCAAGCTGTGTCTCAGCCTGAAGACTGTCCGCAAGGAGCGGAGTCGCTTGGATGATTCCTTGTCACTCTTGTCGCCTCGTTCGATCTCGACGAACCAATCGTCGTTTGCATCCCCGATAAAGCCCGCCATCCCATAGCCGGAAACTTCATTCTGAAAATCAACATCCGAGACGGGTGGCCTGAAGTCGTGGGAGTGGAGACTCTTGTCCGTGATGATGTGTCTCAATCTGACTTTCATTCCGTCGGTGATATATTGAAGGGGCTCATCCGCCCATTCAGTCTCGGGGTGTCCGCTTTCCTTGGCTGCAATGATGCGCCAGTCGTTGTTGGAATCGCGGTGAGGGTACAGCGTGATCTGTTGTTCTAAATTTGTCCGCCTGAGACGACGACCGAAGTGAGTTTGACGGGGGAAGACGTACGTCCGCTTCCTCCTGGATAGTTGTGAGCGTGTGAATGCAAATAGCCTCCCTGCGTGTTCACGTGGCGAATGGTAACTGCAGACCCGATTGCGACGTCTTTGACCCAGCTCCGATCAGCTATGGACATCAGGTGGGACAAAAAATAGCAACCCACCGGCCTGAGTATCCCTCATGCTGCGCCCACCGAGCGTGTGCTGAAACTCTGAGCTCATAAACCCGTCACCCTCGCCAGAGTTGGCTAGAATGAGGAAGTGAATCTCGAAGATGAAGAGGTAGAACAAGATTGGGACCACTATGAGACACAGGGCTCGGGCCATGAGGTGGCGAATCCAAAGCCTGGGAGAAATGCGCAGGTCGCCGAGGAGGTTCCACAATTGGTAGACCGTACTGAAACCAACGGTAGCGATGGTGAACAAGCCAACCCACTTGCAGCTTACGACAGCACCAAGTGAGAGACCAGTAAGCATCAGCCACGCCCACCAGCCCTCGGTGAATGGGCGCCGCTTGTCTTCGTTACAGAAGCCGACCCAGAGGAACGTGGTGAGCGAGGTGAAGAATAACAAAGGGGAGTCGAGCAGGATATGCCGTGATTGAGTGACAAGACCATTTTCGAAAGTGACGAAAACCGCGGCGAGGAGAGCGGTGGTCGCCCGACAATCCAAGCCCCGCATTGTGAGATACGCGAGGGGGACGGTGGCAACCCCCAAGGTGGCAGGAAGCATTCGCATTGCGACGTATGGCACGTTTTCATAAACCCTGCAATTGCCCGAGCGTGTTCAAGTGGACCAGCAATCGTTGGGAGCATTTGTGCACTCACTTGGCGATCTCCTTGAAATCGAAATTCCCGTCGTACCCAAAGAGAAAACCCGCAAGGGTGATCAGGAGTTTTGCCAATGGCGGATGTACGTCCACGAAGAACTGGGTTTTGATATACTTTGAAGCAAATTTGCCAAAATGGACCTCATCGAAGCTACGAAAGTTGAGTTATAGAAGCTGACATGAGGAATCGGGGACGTAGAAGCTCACACCACACTGCTTGGCTGCGAAATCCGGAACAGCCTGACGATGCACGCGACAATGACGACGAGGATCAAGAGCTTCCACTCTGAGGGGCTAACGTTCAAACCACCAGGGCTCGTTCTCCTGCCTGCGAAGTACGGTTTCGAAGCCTGTGTCCGCCGTTCATCAGCATCGAGGTGCTCGTGTTTTGGATGTGGAAATCGCGGTTGTGTGGGCGGAGGGGCGTGAGTCTGTTGTGGTGGGGGCGAAGGCGGCCTCCGCACGCGAACGTTGGCGGCCATGGGGAGAATGAAAGGAAAGGAGAGGGCTGGGTCACTGCGACGGCTGGCTACGGATAATCTGGCTTCTGATGTGGCGTGTAGTTAGCCGAGTAAGTTATTTCCGGTTCACACGCCTGCTACTTTCCTTCCGCCCTGGTACATCTGCATACAGCCTTGGTCCAGCCCACCAACGACCCAGGACCTGTGCAGAGAGATGCATAGACTACACCATCGATTCTCTCCACGGCGACCTTGCTCGTCTAGAAGGCAGCCGCCACCACCTGTTCGAAACTTTGTCGATAGTTGCCTCAAGCTCACGAACTTGGGGATCGCCAACCTCACCGCCCCATGCAAACACAAGGTGGCCCGCATTCTGTCGACCGCTGGCCCCGTCAAGGATTCCCTTACGTTGAGTAATCTTGGAAAGTAAAAAAATTCACACTTTCATGATCCGTTCGTCCCGAGTATACCAGCTCGACTGGCGATATTTTTCGAAGTTTCCCTGCACGATGATCACTTCCATGGGGTTCGGGAGCCTGTTCTGCCAAACGTACACATTTTCAACCCTGATTACTTTCCAAACCTTGAAGGCCTAACAATGGTCGTCTGCCGGTGCTCCCCAAGGCTAAACGGGGCTCGTGAATCATATTATTTCCCCAAACTTCCGTGGTCGTTTCAAGGCCACCAGCACTAGAAGTCGGTGGTCCTGGGATTATGGACGCACCGAGATGTTCCACCTCGCGTGCGTGACAATCCGATCCCATACTGTATCCTTTTACGTCGAGGGGAACGACCTGGGTAACGTGCTATTTTTTCTGGGTGCACGCGCCCAAACCGTTCGAAGGGTTTCCCGGATGCAGCCTGTTGTAAGAAATTCAATTCCACCACGGTTTGTGGTCTCACGTCCAATTTCAGTGAAAACGCCACCGTATGGTGTGTTCTTCGCTCCATGCGCGAAACTCAAAGAGCTACATCCGGGTGATGGATTCATTGGAATCCCTTCCACCCTCATCTGTTGCGTTCTGGGCTCGATCTCATCACGTACTCTTAGCCACCTGACCCTCGAGTTGTCGAGCAGGAGTCAGGCGACAGAAGCGACGCGTGACGTTTTGAGCGGGGGATTGGTTCGATTGTTGGGAAGGCAGGAAACGGGGGGTCGATTGGCAGTGGCATTGAGGGCGGGCCGCCTCCTCCACACCACCGCGTGCACGTGGAAGTGTACTGTGGCCTACCATGTTTTAGAGATCGAGGTCTGTTGTTCGTAGGATACAGACGTCTCGAAACACCTGATGCATTGGCGCACGTTCCCCGCGTCATGGCCAGATAGCTGTGTGAACAGTAGCCGAGCAGACCGTGATACCATAGTCCCTACGTCCGAGATGCCTGGACACGTGTAATTTTGCCCACGATCACTTCGAGACAGTCCTCTCATACCCGCCACGATGGCATCTCCAACAACCAGAGACGGAGGTTGCTCGACGTCAGGTATGGCTACCAGTAGTGCGCATGAACGATTCTGACCTCTGCGCCGTTCGAACCATAGGAACTAGCCTCTCAACTCGCGTGGCGACCATTTGGTATCGAGGCAAAGTCAAGGTCGATCGCCTACTCGGTGATCCTCCAGGGACACGTATTACCCACGAACAGACCCTCCATCTCCCCTATGAAATCATGGAAATGATCATCGCCCACTTCATCCACGACCTGGACACCCTCAAGGCGTGTTCATTGACTTGCTGCTCCTGGTACATCATCGTAGTCCCGCACATCCACCATACCCTTACTCTCAAGAGGGAAAGACGTGGGCATCCGAATCCGCCACCCACGCGTGCTAGGCTGAAGCCTCTGTCTAAGCTGCACCAGCTAGGCCTAGCTCCCCTCATAAAAGAAATCCGGGTGGAGCAACGACGTGACATGATTCGTTGGTTTATGCCTAAGGCATTCAGTCGCTGTGATTTACGCCACTTTTCCGCCTTCGCGAACATTCATACCCTGAGACTTCAAGAACCGGATATCAACCTCTTTATACCAGGCATCAAACGCCATTTCGGACATTTTTCCCTAACGCTACGATCCATCACGTTGTACAACCCACATTGCACTCCCCAACAGCTATCACATTTCCTCTCTTTTTTCTCAAACCTGGACGACATTGAACTCCGGTGCACCGTCACATTTTACGCCACGCCCACAAAACTTGTCCCGTTCTCCACACCCGCACCGAAACTACGAGGGCGGTTGGCGCTTTATGGCTTCCGTTGGGTCGAGACTTGGTGGCACCTCATCGCTTCATGCGGTGGCTTGCGGTTCCGTCACATAGACCTGCGTGAGGATGCAAGCTGCGCACCCATCCTGTTCGAAGCATGTGCCGATACCCTGGAGACCCTACGATTCAATGTGCCGGCCGCCTCGGATAGTGAGTACTCTTCGTGGGTTCACTCATAGATTTGAGCTGATGGTGAATAGGGCCGTTCTCCACCTCTGAACTCGATTTGTCGCAGCTCACAGCCCTTCGATCTTTACAAGTTGGGGCATGGGTGTACGAGTCCCGCCTAGAAGACCGCCGTTATGCGATGGTCATGGAGGTGTTCTCTACAATCACATCTCCTGTCTTCTCCGAGCTCGTTGTCGTCCTCGCCCTCTTCGAAACTTGCTTACCCTGGGCGCTCTTGTTCTTCGAGGCCCTCCGCACGATGAACGAAGTCAGACCCTTCAAATTGGTGTTTTTGCTCGAGGTTTTAGATTTTTGGGAGGCACAGCGGGAGCTGACGGAAGCCCTAGACTCGGCAACGGAAAAAGGCCTCCTCGAATTTCTCGGTTCCCCGCCCACCATCCGTAGAGCGCAATCTGTCCCACGGGGGTGGCACATATCAACCCCTCGCTAATTCGACACCCTTCGCGCACCCCACTGCCCCAACTCCCGTAGGGTCGTACCGTATACTAATAATATAGGAGATCGGGTGGTGGTTTTCCCGGTAAGAACATATTGATTGTTACCATATTCGTCGCACTGAGTTAGTCATGATATACATCCCACCTTGTCGCAATTAAGAGTCTAAAGAAGGGGGGAGTTAATCCATGCAAAACCCGCAGCAATACCCCAGAGGCGGCAAAGAGCATAAACTGTTGCAGTCTCTGCGTCCGTCAGCCGTGGGATCGCTGTCACCTCCACCCGCGAACCAGTCAAAGATCCTGCCGAGGTAAAATTCGCCCCCTTTGCATCCCCACAGGTCCTCCCAATCTCGTTAATGATCCTGATGCAGGCGCCCACCACGACCGCAAGAAAGTACTTGAGGCCAGTGACGCTATCGCAACCCCCAATGGTCTTAACCAAACGGGGAAAGCCGTTCGTAATTTCCTCAAAGAGCTGCTGTATGGTGTAGGATACTTACAGCTGTGTAGTCATCGCTACCTTTCGAACGTGGCACAATTGGACTAGCCTGATCCAAGCCCTTTGTGTGTGCCTGTAGGTCGATCTGCCACCTCGCGAACTTCTTGATACAGTCTGGATAGCCGACGGCCGTAAAAGCAGGGGTTATGTAATACCTGTTGAGGATCCCGTGGCACCCCTTGGGAGATGCGTCTGAGGTGGACTGCTACAGAGTTGCGGGTAGCTACCATGGGTTTCAATCAGGGTCGAAAGTCGGAAGGTTGTGGAAATGAGGGTGGATGTTCGTCGTTCAGCATCTGAATGTAGTATTTATCTGCACGAAACACGTAGCACGTCGTGGCGTGGCTGTACTGAGTGCGAAAAGTAAAAAGTGATCCAGACGTTTGCTGATCCGGGCGTTCACACACTTATGCACGCTACAAACGCGCTTTTGCCTGGCGATTCGGGGCTGGTCTCGGCACGGAGCCGAAGGGATAGTATCGTGCTTCCACGACCTTCCGACGTTCGACCCTCATTGAAACCCATGGCAGCTACCCGCAACTCTGTAGCAGTCCACCTCAGACGCATCTCCCAAGGAGTGCCCCGGGATCGAGGTTCGCTGCGGCTTCGAGCCTCAGCGTCTACATGACCGCGGATTGGGGACCATGCCGTTCAAAGCGCACAAAAAATAAGCAGCATCGCGCGCACCCTATTTCGCCCATCGCAGATTCCTCCACTCAGGCACAGGTGACCTTACTTTCCGGGAGGGATTCCCTATCCTGCCCCGAGCTAGGTTGGGGGCAGGAAGACTGTACCGTTGATCCTTTTACTATTTTGATGCTATTTAGAGGTTGTTTCGAGGGGTGCGGCCGTTTTCCGTTGGACGGAAACGGCCGCGGGATCAAGTGGACGACTTGTACTCATCATATTGCCATTGGTACTAACCTGATCGATTTGTCATCAGGTCGTCATCCACAAAGAGCCAGCTACGGAGACGAATACGCTGAGCTGGCAACGGGCTGCCTCGATGGGGTTCCACCGGACATGTCTCGATCACGTTTTCGGCTTAACGGCAAGGGGCCCAGAAGTTCATTAATCGTCTGGAACTAGCTTCTAGATCTTCGATATTCCGCTCGAAGGCATGGTGGCGCGCGAGCAGGTGTTCTTAAAGGTGAGGGATAACGTCCAAAGTTGCTAGCACCTCCGTGAGGGCACACGCGCCACTCCTAATCCCCCACTACCATGACCGAAGAGTCCGCCTCTCCATCTAGCTGGGACGTCGACAAAGTACGCGGCGTGCTGTTGAACAATCCCTCCTCTGGACATGACACCCGGCAACTGCTTCGAGCATTTCTCAACGGTAAAAGCCACATCAAGATCATCCGACAGTTGGCGGCGGGAGAGCAGGCGAACTTGCTGGAAATCATTGATCAGGTTAGTACAGGTCACTGCACCCGTTGGCGGAGTGCAAAACGTGTTGTCCCAGGCGCTGACTCTCCCAACTGCCACGAGCAGGTCGTTCCCATAGACCTCGCGAAAGGCACGAAGCTCGCAACCACACTAGGGGATATCTCTAGCGACGTCCTGCGACTCCCAAATTCTATCGGATCGCTTCAGGGGCTTGAGAAACGCGGGAATATTCCCCTCGCATCAGGAGGAACCACCGACATCTGGCGAGGGGGATGGAACAACCGGCAAGTGGCCCTGAAAGCCTTTCGTACCTACCCCCCTCAGGATCTCCAGGAAACAAAGAAGATCCTTTGGAAACAGGTACCGATCTGGAAGAGACTGGTCCACGAGAATGTTCTTTCCTTTCACGGCATCGACACGTCGATATTCCAACTCGCTCTCGTCTACGACTGGGGCCAAAACGGGAACATCACGCAGTATCTCGAGCTTAACCCTGATTCCTCGAGACCCGAGTTGGTAAGTGTCAACCCTTTGCAAGTGACGCAGTCTCTGATCGATTTCTCAAGCTACTACAAGTCGCCAAAGGGCTCCGATACCTCCACTCTCTCGAGATTGTCCACGGTGATCTGAAAGGAGTGAGCAAGTTCGTGTCCCCAAGATCACGTCGAACTGATGAATAGTACCTAGGCCAACGTGTTAATATCTGGTACCGGGAAAGCCCAGATCTGCGATTACGGCCTGAGCCCCATTATCCTGAATCCCACGTTCAGGGCTGCAGCGACTCCGGGAGCTGCGGGATCTTCTCGACGGCTCGCTCCAGAGATAATCGATCCACCCGGCAAAGCAAACTCCAAACCCTCGATGGCCTCCAAATCCGCCGACGTCTTCGCGTTCGCGATGCTCGCGGTGGAAGTGTTCACCGGAAATGTTCCGTCCGGGAGCATGAAGAACGAGTCGGTCGCTATTCATATCGCTAACGGGAAGAGACCTGTCAAGCCACGGGCTGCTGGGCAACTTGGACTTACTACGAAGATGTGGAAGTTCATCGAGAAGTGTTTGGCTGCCGTCCCAGATAAGCGACCCACCATCGACGATGTGGTTAACACCTGGGAGGGGTTTGTCAATGGGTACGTCGTATACTCCTCAGGGCTATTCGCAGGCAGACGCAATACGTTTAACGGCAACACTTCAATGTCTAGGACCCCCACACGTCGCTCGCAGTTTGCGGCGCCCTCTACAGTCTCATCCGAAAAACCTGTAATGTTTTCCCGGCTGCTGGCTCTTCTCAGCCACGCGTTAAATCGTTGGAAAGCAAAGCGACTACTGCACAAGAACCGCCCCTACTGACTTCTCGATACATTGGGCCGGCCCCTGTTCACGCGCATTTCATGCTATTTAACGTTTATGGGTGTCGTCCTTGTCCGTTCGTTCGTTCAATATTAATATTACTCGCATCGGTGTCTGTTCGCTCGTTCATTCGTTATTATGAATCGCGTCGCGGCGGCTGTTCGCTCGTTCGTTCGCCATTATTAATCGCGCCAAGTCACCGGACCAGCCCGTCCTGTGTGTCCAAGATCACAAGGAGCACCAAACCGGCGCCCTGCCTCACCGCCTAGTGCGTTGGGCGTGTTTCGGAGGGTAACAGGTGTGTCCCTCGCAGCTACGCAAAGCAATATTCGATGCGAGTAACTCAATCCCCTCGCTGGTCGATCTCACGTCCAGACATGCGCACGACCATCCATCCCGTATTTATTTACCATCCCGGAACAATTGTTTCTATCCGTCATCTATCCGGTGACACGCCCAGGTTCCTAGTTGAATTATCTCTTTGTATCCGTAAGGTCATTACGCAACCCTAGATGGTATCTAGCGTCAACATATTACTATCATTGACTTCCTCCTCAATCTTCGCGATGACGATAAGAGCCTTCCCACCCTCGCCGAACCGACCTACGATATGCGTATAAGAGTCGGCTCTCCCTTCCGGTAAACTCATCACGAAGACGTGAGAGAGATAGGGGAAGTCAAGACCTCGTGTGTTTGCGAGGATGGGGACGAAAAGGATTGGGCCTTGGCAGTCAGCGGAAATCCTTGTGCTTTCACTGCTGGGTGTGCGGTCCTTCCTGGTGTCGGGCGATAGCATGTCGAGGGGCCGTGCGTCCACACCGTACCCTTCAGTTCCTTGATTAGCCTATGGACGGGATGCGTGACGGGGGTGACGAGGAGCGCAGTTTGTGGGACTTCCATCGCGAAGTACATCGAGATGGCAACGATTGACCCAGGGGACCAGGGCGGCGGGTTTCCGTACTCTAGTGGTTTTGAGGCCAGAACGTCTTCCCCCCTTCGACTAACCCTGGAGACTTCCCCTGTGATGACCTCGTGCAAGGTGGCTTCGCCTTCGCCGGCGGCTTGCGTGGCCATCTCACCCTCTTCCGCTGGCACAGGGTGGGAGTCAGGGGGCGGCGATAACACCCTCGATGTCGCGAATCTCAAGTTCCCCGTTTACGACGAGGACGGAGTATGTGGCGTTTAGCAACCGGGGGGCACTAAGCAAGGCCAACATTGAGTCACTGTGGTTCGGTCGATTGGTCAGAATCGTGTTAGGTCGCAGCCGGTAGGTGGACTCTACGCACTTCCCAGTTCCAGTGCTGGAGAAGATTGCGGGTACGAATCGGGCCTGAGTTTTGGTGAGTTTTTCAACGTGAGGGAAGGCGGCGCGGAGTGTGGCGGCCACACTCGCTGGTGCTCCCCTGGCAGCCGTTTCCACGAAACACTCACCAGTTCTGGCCCAGAGCCCGAGATCGTGGAATCATTTCTTTGCAACATCTTCAACCATAGGGTGACGTGTCTACGACGAGATGTTCGGAATGCAAAGGAAGCAGGAAACATGAGTGCGTTTGCCACGCGATGTCGATCATCCGATCACGGTTAGATTAACGACCGGCTCCGGTCCGATCCGCCGGAAAGAGCTGACGTTCCTATTCGTTAAAGTAGACCGATGGCTGCTGTATTTCCTGCCCCCTTCCACCGAGGGTCGATAAACCGTCATACTGTCGTGCAGCCACACAAATCATAAACAAAATTCGCAGTTTAATCAATATAATATGCGTGGATACCCCTGGGAGCTTGTCACCCAGCATTTTTCGTCCAAAAAGCAAAGAGATTGGTATCGAGTGACTTTCCATGGGATTTGAAACCGTTTCTAAACTCATAACGGGTGCGAGTAATCGTGGATTGAATTGTTTCGAGCCCCAGACTACGGTCGGGGTCCTGACAGTTCCCTTTTCCAGCCAGGATATTCGAGCTTTAGAAAGTGCAAAGGGCCTTGGAAAGCCACTCATGTGCTCAGAGATTAGCGCCAGCATTTCCTCGGCGCCGATTTCCCCTGTCGCCGTGCCTAGATGATGAATGGTCCTACCTTGACGACAGGTGAGACTGATCACGTTCGGCCGGAGGTAGAACGCTATCCCTACAACGGTGGTCCGAGCTCAGGGTCTTACGTGCTGGACCCACGTCCACTGTTCCAATCTTACAAATGGAGTATGACGGTGCCGGCAATACCATCAACATTCAAACTCAAACAGTCCCCCCCTTCCACCCTGCACGGTGGGTGGCGTGTCTGCAAAAACTCCACTCAACAGTTGCGGCGACGCACCCCTACGTGGTGTGCGGGTAGGGAGACTCCTCGGACCAGTACCTGACGCACTTCAGTACAGTCGTGGCGCATGATCGCGTCACGGTGGGTCCACCACTTCAAAATAGAAATTTGCGCTGTCGGTTTCCTTTTGTCGTCCATCATGGATCATGGATCACAGATCCCGCATTCCCGTTCTTCCCTGACCTTTAAAACCCTTACCCCTTCGATCCAGTCCTCCACCATAGCTCCCCCTCACTCGTTTACACTCAGACCATGCCTGTTCCCAATAACCCCAATGCCCCAAAGATTTCGCACTATCTGTACATGCAGGAGAAGTCCGATTTCGCCGGGACTCTTATGGGATCTATCCTCTATGGTATGCGCAAGGCGGCCCAACCTGCACGTTCGTCTAACCGAGCCCGATCCGTTGGATTTATTCTAGGGGTCCTCATCGTATTGTTTTTCCAATGTATGGCCGCGCTATTCGATTCCGCCAATCGCAGGGGGGAGGGTATCAAGTGGGGACTTGTCTCCTACACCATGGTCATGTTTTCGTTTGTAACCGTGCTCACTGGGATGCAGCTTGACATTCGATCGATTTCCTACATCGATAACCGCGAATTCCCCGGTGCCGAGGGCGTGCTACCTCCTGGACCCCTAGGGTACCAGTCGTCTATCTGGTCTGGAGCCCTCACTCTTACCCCTTCCATTATGTTCGCTTTGAACAACTGGCTAGCTGATGGCCTGTTGGTTAGTTCATTGTTTGATGCTACACCCACTCTGCCAGGTGTCTAATGCCGGTTCCTCCTCTAGCTCTACCGTTGCTGCGCGTTCTACTCCATGAACATCTGGGCTATCGCCTTCCCCTGCCTCGTATTCCTCGGTTCTTTGGGTATGTATTCTGATTCTCTCCCAACCAATGGTTGCGCTCCGAGCTAACGGCACCAACGTAGCGGCAGGGATCATGATGCTGGTTTACCAGGCCGCAAGATCGAATGGCGTTCTCTGGGACTGTGTCCTCTCCAACCCAACTATCCCATACTTTTCGATTTCAGTTTCGCTCAACGTGCTCCTCACCTCGATGATTGTCATCCGGCTCGTTCTGCACAACAGGAACATTCGTGCTATCATGGGGGCTCCGGTTGGAATCAGCGGATTCCACAAAACCATCATCACCATGCTCATCGAGTCTTCCGCACTTTACGCTGTGAGCTCGTTGTTGGTTGTTGGAAAGTCGACCACTAGGATCGCGTATCTCTTCATGCCAATCCTCTCTGAGATACAGGTTCGTTTTTCCGCGACCGCGACCGTTGGACGGGTTGGCTAATGTGCCACGGATTGGACAGGTGATCGCTCCACTGCTGATCATCAAACGGGTCGCCAACCGGAGCGCCTTGACGGGCGACATTATCGTCACCGGAACCATCAATTCACTCAAGTTTGGGAGCGGAGGGTCTGGGAGTGATGATACTCTTCCTGGCGGCTCCTTCGTGAGCTCAGTGGATAGCTGTAGCAAGAACTCCGGGGAGCTTGGGGTTGGGGTTGGGGTTGAGGCTACGATCGACCTCCATCGGGATAGTAAAGTCTGAGGGTCCTCAAACCCGACGCTTTCGCAGGCTACGGCTCCCCGCACTTGCTGAACGGTTTGGTGGGACCAGGAGCCTACGCCCTCGGGTTTTTCCCTACGTTCCGAGCAGGCTGCACTTTATAAACTCATTGACACCAGTCTACCACGTACCACGTGTTTTAAAAGCGTATATTGTGGCAGATATTTATGTTTCGGTGGTCCGTCTCCCGTATGATAGCGAAAAGGAGTGGCCGAAGGCCCAGGCTATGAGGGAATTCGACGAAGTGGTTGAGGCTCAGAGATTCCCAACATTTGGCAAACACATATTTTCTTTCGTAATGGATGACAGTATCTGATATGCGCGTCTGTCGAATGCCACATTTTGGAGTTAGCGGTAGGTATGTCATAGATGAAGGTGCTCACGGAACCAGAGGGTCATGGACTGTCGCCCTCGGTATCTTAGTTCCCCTCCAGATGCACTCCACGGAGAAAACTCAACATCACCCATGACATCCCACCCATTTCCATATCATACCACCAATTCAAAGCAATGACTGTCGGCCCAGACTGGCGAACGTGATGCCACCACCCAGCTGGCAAGTAGAGCGTGTCTCCAGCTTCTACTTCGATCTGGATCGGGTGAGTTCCAGAAGGTGGGTATACATCGGGCTCCGATATCGATGACCACCGTACGGTCTGACCGGAAGCCGAGATTTCAAAGTTCACAGACGATGAGGGTCTGGTATAAGTTGCGTGGGGATACTCCCGTTCTGTGAAGGCGGTGCTCAAACAGCGTGGAGCTAACGTGACGAAAATTACACACCTTCAAGCAGCCAACCTTCACTAGGGGGAAACAGTGTGAAAATCTTCTTCCCCCTTATCACGCAGTAGACATTCTCATATGGATCTAAGGCAAATGGCCCATTGACGTGTTTTGTCATTAACATGTGTTGTATGGAGTTTTATTGTTCTCACCACTGTGTACGCTGGTGACACTCCGGCTATCGCCAATCCACAGGTTGACAGCATCAGGAGGCAGACCTAGATCTGGCCATGAGGCCACCGAGAGGTAGAGGACGAGTTAAGGGACCTAATGCCTCGCTACACCAGGGAATTTCTTCGGGGATGTCTCGCTTCAAGCCGTCAAACTCGGAAACAGAATCCACTTCCGGATAAACCGAGCGACTCCGATACACATTCCCGTTCTGTGACTGCAGATAGTGTATGTCCGACATTGTAGATGCCGCTAAGGAATCACGTTAAGGGCGAAAGCGAAGTTGGTTGTGAAAATAGCGTACTGAACCTGTTGAGAGACTGGTTAGTAGCTCCGACATGGTCATCTGTTCGACCAATGGTTCCACGAAGTAGTCGGTCCCGTCGTGAGGCGTAACGGCATCGGCGCGCCTTATGTTGTGTCAGAGCATAAGTCTTGGAAACGTGGTTTTTGTGTTGTACCCATTAGGAGTCACCGCTACGGATATGGATCGTTCCCCCATGTGCTCAATGAGATAATGGTTTGTCCATAGCCTGGCCAAATCTTCCGCAACCTGAACTCCTGGAATCGTTGGAGTAGTAAAGTTGGCTGGTTTCTCTGTCATACTTCCGGTTCTCCCGAGCTATGCGTACCTTTTATCAGAACTGGGCGCGATATGTGCACCAACCTGGAGAACTCCAAAGCCGTCGGAGGTGCCAGCAGCGTTTGGTAGTGGATTCCATTTTGTTCTAAACGCTAACTGGTCACCACTGGCGGCAGGATTTGCCCGACTGTCACCGTACCATAGTATTGCTCAGATATCCAACGTAGGGCCTCTTTGTCTCTCATGAGGGTCGTTGATGGTGATGGAGCGGAATCAACGGCCTGTGGGTGATCGACTCTTGCCTTCCCTCTCCGAACCTCTCACTTCCTCGATCATGCCCAAGGACCCAACGGAAAAGAAAGAAAGAAAGGAAAAGAAGGAGAAAAGGGAGAAAAAGAAAAAAGAAGTCGCCCAGGAGGCTCCTGCAGATGCCCCCACCACGGATGTTCCAGAGGATGTCGAGATGGAGAACCCTGAGGAGACCAAGGTGGAATTTTCACTCCATCAGACTTAGTTTCGACTGATCGGGCTCATGTACGCCAACACGACAGGTAACGAAGAAATCGAGGAGGGAGAAGAAGGAGGAGCAGGGTGGGATCGTCGTCCCGGTAGAGGAGCTCTCCCCGATAGCACATCCTCTAGCCCAGAGGAAACTGCTGAAAAAGCTTAACAAAGCAGTGAAGAAAGGTGCGAGTTCCTTTACTTTATGGTGAGCTACTGACCGATACGGGTACGCTAGCCTCGAAAGCCCGCCAAGTAAAACGTGGTGTGAAGGAGGTGGTAAAAGGTATCAGGAAAGGCGAGAAAGGGTGAGCACACCGACCCATCTGAATTTCCCTCTCGACCCTTAACCGTTCGAACGCTAGAATCTTGATCCTTGCCGCGGATATCACGCCCATCGACATTATCTCACACCTGCCCGTCATGTGCGAAGACGCACAAATACCATACGTCTTCGTTCCTTCCAAGGAGGAGCTTGGCCATGCCAGTGCGACAAAGCGTCCGACGAGTTGCGTCATGGTCTGTCCAAACCTCAAGAAGAAGCCAAAACCCGGGGACGGAAAAAACCCGGACACGACAAAAGACCTCCCGGACGACGAGTTCAAAGAGTTGTACGCGGAATGCTTCAAGGAGGTCCAAAGTCTCGACCAAAAGATCCTATTTTAGTGGTGTATGTTGTCTTTTGCTCTCATGTAGTATTTAATGTTATTATCATCCCCGGGATGAGCTACAAAAGGAATCCCTCGCAAAATTACATAGATAGGGCAATGTCATCGTATATCGTTGGATATTATTTGATATCTTCGTGTCGGGGTACAACCATAGACTCATCCACCATACTGTCGATACGTTTTTCATTCCCCCCCAGGTCTGTATTGGCCGCTGTGATTGGGGTATTGCGGAGCGGGGAGGGCGGGAAGCGAGGGGTGAATCTTGGTGTCAATAATGGTGATCCTTGGTTGGATGTTTGTTGTTTTTCTTCCATAGCCAACGCGTTCTTTAGGAATTGTTCGACCTTTTCTACCCGTTTGGTCTTCTTTCCCCCGCGCCAGATGAAAATTGCGGATATGATGCCGCAAAGGAAACTCGCGGGTATCAAGATACCAGTCGACCATGGAGGGCGGTCGAACCTGAGGGCATAATATCAACCACCGACACGGTTCCACAGACGCGCTGTCGCATTACCTGTCGAGGCCCCACATGGTTCCGCACAGAATAACTTGAAAGATAGAGTTGCCATCGATAAAGCAGCATATAATCAAGGCGGTGCTATTAAGACATCAGACAACCACTCAACGCTTCGACACCCGCGAAGGACCACTTACTTGATAGGGAAGGCTCTGTGTGTTGCCGTCCCGTGCGGCCGGTACCACGTCTGAGACCTCATGAATTGTCGTTGGTCTATCATCGTCAGCACCACATTTCAAATGGCAGCCGAACCAACCCACGATAGTGCAGATCCCGCTGTTCCGTCTCGGTTAAGACGTGGACCTACATTAAGCCGTGTCAGTTCGGGAATTGGAAGTGGAGGTGGGGTGGGAGCCCGACATAATTCGGGTCATAAACCGGATCCGGGAGATCATCCTCGTCCAAAAGGGGGGGTATACCACGCTCCTTGCGCAATCGACGAGTCTTGAGTTTGAAATACCAGATGTTGTATATCCCTGCAAGCGTTCAATTGGTTTGAACGGGGTACCAGACGCCGGCACTCACGGTAGGTATCCACAGCACGGAATGGTATGAAGCCAACACCAGTGGCCGTAAACAAGGCTATCGGGACCGGGTAAGCGCTCGTCCGGACTACGATGGTGGGTGCGTTTACCATTAACAACCTGGGAAGATACCTCGACCCAAAATCCTTGTTTCTCGGCGCTATGGAAGTTGATGAACTTCGCAAGGAAGAATACAATCGCTGCTCCCCAGAACACTGCGATGGACTGGTCAGACTGAGGAATGTTGGGAAGAATGAGGGGGACATGCCCACTGCAAAGCCATAGATGGCCGTGACAAACTGTAGGGGAAAACCGTGAGTCACTGATCAAAGAGAAGTTTGACAGGTTCCTACGCCGAGAGCTACAGGACTTTCAGTATTCGAAAAGGCGCACGGAGAAAGCAGTACGAACGGGTTTTAACGAAGCTCCACACTCCCTTCATGGTTCGTTTGAATCGATCTCGTTTGCTGTCGGGTTCGTCAACAACAGTAGATTTGCTGCACCAGTACAACCCACCTTAGAACATCTTCGATATGCAAATCGAGCTCGTTCTCTGACATGGCTTCTCCTCTCTCTTCTCGCTGCAAGCGTGATCTTCGGTTGGAGCTCTGTAGCACAACCGTTGGTTTCAGGGAGTATAGCGACATCGGTGGTCTGCGAATACGTTAATCAAACGCGCATAGCCTGCGCGTTGCGACATACAAAACGATGGAGTTCGCAGCATTTGTAAGGTTCGATACAGTCGCCACTTGTGGATCTGTCGGAGGGGGACATTTATTCCCTCGGCAAGCGCCGCAGCAAGAACAGGATTACACACCTATAACGTCAAGGTGGTCTATCACAGCCTCATTTTGGTCCTCATCCCACGCCCCGGCGTTATCGTCAAACACGCTGCCCCCTTGGTAATCCGCCGAAGGTCCGGGAAGCGCCTCTCTCGACGAGCTGGAAATCTGCTGCGAGACTCTGCTGAGCCTTGCCCCCCTGAGATTCGGTGCATAAGACTGGGGTCGAGGGGACTGGGGGTTTGGAGACTGCAGAACGGAGTCTCCTGAAAAGACCTCGATCACAGACTTCGAGCGGGGCCGTCTCCTCGGTGGACCAGGTGATGACGGAGTCTCCTCTTCTATGGTCTTGTAGAAGGATCGTGAGGTTTTGACACGAATAGAAGGCATGGTTGGCTAGCTACGGCGGTCGCAAGAGAGGGTGGGGAGGCAAGGAGCGACCGGTGAACGTCGCCCCGAGGTGATGTAACTTGGAAGGGTGGGCCCATGCGCACGTGGGTACCACATTTATCCCACCCGGACTTCTCGATCACTGTTTGGCGGAAGCAAACTCCTGATCGGCAACCTCCATGGGTGGATCCTTAAATACACTCCCCTTCGACATCGTTCTTAGGGTTTTCTATTTTCTATCAGCCCACGACGTCGTCAGAACTTGCCAGGTCAGCCAGCTCCCCATCCCAGCCCTAGACGGAACGATGCTGATGATCCGATGCAGACTTGTAGATTGCTGGGGGCCACTCTAGGGGAACGCTGTGTCTGGCTAGGGCTGGCTGAGAAATGCTGTTCCAAAAACGCCTCGGTTGCGTATCATTTTTCACCCCTTACTGTGCTTTCAGCCGGGGAACTGCGGGCGTTCGTCGTGGAACAGGCTAGGCTCGATCAATACTGGATCACAGAGACCACCTTCACGAACCCCCGACCGCGCTTCAGGTTGCAGGCACCAAACCCATTGCTGTTCTGCGAATTACTCCCGGGAGGCGAATACTTGATCCTCATTCGGCAAGATGGAAATATCTCCCTCCTCTCTCTGGTGGATTTGGATGACATCCACGTGGTTTCCGAGTTCCCAACCGGTCCCCGCAGCGGTCAGCCGCACGATGTGTCACTGACCACTGACAACAAGGGCCGCGTCCTCTTAGTCATCTGCATGTATGGCCCTCTCGGAAGGTACCTAAACACACCCAACCTTGGTTGCCTCGCTGATCAACCCCAGGCGTTTCCTCACAACTCTTGAGATCGGAACAAGGTCCATCAACCTTGTCAAATGCTTCGAAATTGAGATGCCAGTGTTGGCCATCGCAGTACAGCAAGACACCGTCGCGTGCTTGTGCCACAATACGGTGCAATGCGCTTTCTCCTTCGTCATAACCACTGTAGACGGCGGGATCAATCGGACCCTCCACGTTTCGTCAGCCCCCGTCTGCCCTACGGTAAGCTCAAGGTATACACACTGCTTAGCAAAGGACGTTATACTTATCTTATCCCGCCATATAGACCCTCTATCTCTACGACATTTGCCTACCCACCCCGACGACCCTCCTCCTCTTCGAAGCGTCCAACATCCGGTGCTACCATCTCCCGGACGTATCGGGGCTGTCACCCGCTGACCACCACCTTCCCGGACTCTCACCCATTTGGTCTTGGGAGAGCAGCACCCTTCCGAGGAGTCGTTTAGCAGCCACCTCCGTGCATTGGGAACCAGGTTGCACAGCCCCAATCCTTGTCACGTTCCTCAATAGCTTTCTCAGACACGTGGTCACCCTCCGTCCGTCCGAAAAGTCGTCAGGGTCCTCGTACCTCGACGTCATCGAACATACCTATGCCAACTTCCGACCGCCCTCCCCCTTATGCCGGGACATAGCGCTCCTGAAATCCAAAAAGGGGATGTGGTCCGGGGGGTGGAGTAGCTCCAAACTTCCAAACGACTTTGTGACATTCTCAACGGATGATCAGCGTACGGGGTTGGTGAGGTTGCATCCTTTGCAAGTAGATATGCAGGATCATTTGGTGCCTGCTGTAACCTTCGATGAGGTTTCTGGGAGAATTGTCGTTCTGGTCAGAGCCCTGGATGGATATTCGCATGTGGGCCATGTATTTGTGGTTGATATGCCAAGAGTGTGAAATATAGGTTGTACGCTACTATCCCTATGCATTTTGTCCGTCCTCCCCTTCTGGGCCTTCCGTTGTAGCGGGAGACTCGCGTGGTTTAACTTTTGGGGGTCTGCCTCGCTTACGCGGCACAGGTCTTGTCACTTTCTCGGCGCTCGACCCTCCTCCGTCTTCAGGTGTTTTAGGTGTCTCGCCTAGAGTTTGAGTTACCTTTCGCGGCCGACCCCTTGGTCGTTTTGGAGGTGGTTGTGTGGGAACGTCGCCGGCCTGCGTCGTACCTTCCTCCTGGAGTGGGGTCGCGGGCTGCTTTCCCTTTCCTTTGGCTGGCGCTCGCTTCCTAGGTGCGGGTCGGGTTCGTTCTGGGGGCTCACCCTGTTCGTCTTCTTCGTCATCGGGATGGGAACGACCTCCAACTACGTTCGCGGTTGCCTTCGCTTTCCCCTTCTTAAGAACATCGTATCGTGCCCTGCACTGGATCACCTAAGTCAGTATTCGGGGTTGTGAGACGCAGAGTACATCAACCACTCACCGCACTATCCTTTCTTCCATTTCCCATCTTCTCGCTTACCGTCTTCCACTTACCCTCCCCAAGTTCCTTGACGGCATCCGTCAGCAGCTTGTCCTCTTCTTCCGTCCACGCATCCCTGTTGATTTTTGGATCCAGCCTCTCGTTCCACCTGTCCCTGCACTGCTCATTACTTCTCCCTTCCATCATCGCCGCCACATCCACCCACGAATTCCCATACGCCGAGACGGCAAGATGTAGCTTCGCATCTTCCGCTGGTGACCACGCACCGCGCTTGAGTGTTGGGTCGAGGGATCGTTGGTACCGGTTTTGACATTGCTGAGCCGTCGCATCTGGTGAAACGACACGTGCGACTGTACGCGCCCCGTCAGTGCTTGGCAGGTTATCACGTTACTTGCGAAGTACCTAGAAGCCAGTTATTCAGACCGTAGACCTCGGCGGCTTCCAAAAGCGCATTGTCAGACTCCGGTGTCCAGATGTGGGTTTTACGAACTGCCCCGTGCCGCATACAGTCCAAGGGTGTTCTGTTGGTCTGACCTGGTATGAACGAACCGACTTCAGTGAGAAATTTACTGGATGTTACCTTGAGCTCGTTGGCGACCCACACCCAATCGACGGTTACCCCGGGCCCACGTTCCGTCAGATAAGCATCCACCAGGTCCCTGCACTTGCTTACTTCTGGTTGAGACCATTGAGCATGATTGATGCTGGGATGTCGGTCACCCAACCACTTGATCTCACATTCTTTGGCAGTACGACCACCGTGGGCACGGTTACTCGAAGTCATCTTTAAGGAGATCAACCATCTAGGATCACACCCTACCCGCGAGGAGGAAAAAGCCCACCGCGCTTGCTACACGCTCCCAATCGATCCCCTTGCTGTTGTGTTCGAGAAACACCTCTGGAGGTTTCTGGAACAACGCAGCATTCCCGCTGTCGAGAGAGCACTGGTAAGGGGCCGATCTCCGCACGTGAAGAAAGGAGGTCCATTACCTCCTCTGCTCCTGAAGTGCATACAATCGATGATTTTCGGTCCTCACGGCCTCTGCAAGATCCTCAAGCTCTTTCGTCTTCACTATGACATGCAAAGTAGGTTAAAACATCTCATATTTCGCAAGGGAGCCTGCACGAACTTGGGTGATATCCCGTAAAATCCGCATACCTCTGCCTTCGTTGGCTATCCGTGTAGAATGGAGAGTGCTATTACACGGACACGGAACTCAACAAGGCCCTCGCACCGAAGGAAGGGCGCGACCCACCTCGGAAATGAGTTCTTTGGAAGTGATTGGAGCTGAGATCGTTGAAGACCCGGGGACGGATATATACCCGCCGACTTCAGATTCGAACTCGTCTTCGTCGTGCTCCTCTGCAGCAGCCTAGTCCCCTTGGTCAGTTCCCTACAGCGAGCCTGAGAGTCAGCACGAACTAAGAGCTTGTTCAAGTTGGCGAGGTCATCCTCCAACTGCTCGATTTTGGTCTTTACCGCCCCTTGGTGGTCTTTGTTCAATTGCAGGGTTCGGAGGACATGTTCGTTCGCGGAGGCCGTTGGATCAGGGAAGACTGCGGTCTGCATCATAGGTTCCATCATAGGTTCCGAGAGTAGCGGCCCAAACATTAACCGCTCGCCTTGCTCCGAGTAGAGGAGAGTGAACGTGATATTTCTTTCAGCCCCCGTCGATCGCTCCATCTTGCCGAAAACCCACTCCGAACGGTTCGAGCTCAGCGTCAAGAGAGCGAGGGTTTGTTCTCCATCTCCCTCAACCTCTCGCCCCCACCTCCTGAATTTCGCGTCAGCCTTCGTCTGATCCATGAACTCGCACCAGCTTATCGATGCCCAATTCGACCGCGCCGTCGGGGTCGTCCAGAGTCTCCCAAAGAATGGCCCAATCCAGACCGACTACGAAGAGAAGCTCACGATGTATAGGTGCGGTACTCTCTCCTCTTAGTCCATCCCCATTTGTTAACTCGTCACTTTCTCGTCTTAGCTTATACAAGCAAGGTACTTACGCGGATCCCACCTCTCAAGCGCGCACGCAAGATTGACATCGTTATGAACCTCCAGCGACCGTGGGTAATGTCACTTCCACCAGGCCGGGTATTTGGGACATGCTTGGGCGAGCAAAATGGTGTGTGATTCCTCCCTCCGTCACCCCCACCATCGCGTTCCACCAGCAGATGATATCACGTGTCAATCGTGTCAATGTATGCTCGTTGCTGACATCTGCTACCTGCCGGGTGGGTCTCCATCATTCAGGGATGCGTGGGCGAAGCATAAAGACCTAGACAAGTATGAGGCCAAGTGGTTATACGTTGACGCACTCATGAAGGTACCGTGGACCCTCATGCGCTTCAGCTTGTCTGACGGGTTGCGGGCTAGGTCTTGAAAAAGTACCCTGAGAAAACGACCGCAAAGGATCTGCTGAAGGAGCTCGAGGCGTTCGAGGGTGACCCAAATAACATCTTTTTAAGTCGTACGTCCCTCTTGCCACAGCACATTTCAAAGTTGATCCCAATGACGGTAATCCGACTTTGGGCTAGGCACCCTGACTCGGGACTCGGATTCTTCAGGTTCTTCTGGGTCTGAACCAGGAAATCCCCCATATACCTCACATCGCGATGGTCAGAGTTCACAACGGGCCCACCCCAGTCGACAACCAGCAGGAGCTTCTGAGGACGAAGAAACTGACTCCGAGCAAGAACGAGAAGGAGAAAACGACCACCCTATCGGCGGGGACGCAACTTCACCTCACACCGAACCCACCCCTCGTCAGCGACCACTCTCCTCCCTCTCTGCCATGTCGGGGAACAGGTACCGGACACCCATGGGTTCTGTTCTCACCTCTCCTCCGCCTTCAAATTACTCCGTACTTTCCGCGCAAACCCTTCATAATGTACCTAATCAGCAGCCGATGCCGAGGTACGAAACTCAGTCTGCGTTTGACGACAGCGCAACGGTGAACAACGACAATTTTAACGTCGCGACAACTTCTTATCCCGCACATTTGGCCCACTCATCAAGGAACAGTGAATCTGGGTATGGGAATCGGGGACAGGGCCCTCATATGACCTCTGAATATGTTTACAGGCGACCGGGTTCTGTTGTTCACAGCGCCCCTACTCAAGGACAGCTGAGAACCGGATCGAGGTCGACGTTGGAAAGGGCGGTAGAGAATGTGCAATCACACCTCGCCGCTCTCTCGGAACGTTTAGAAACCTTGGAGATCTCTCAATCCTCCATCCGCGCACGGCCAGCCGCTTCACCAAGGGACTCGCATTCACCGAACCGGTTCGGTCCAGCGTCCTCGGGAGAGTTCGTTTTCGACCTGGACGACATGGGTTTGTGGTCACTCGTCCTCCAACCCCTCGCGAAACTCCTGGCATGTGTGCGTAGGGTGGCAGCATTCCTGGCGGTGAATGAGAATAGGTCACCAACATTCGTGGTGATCAGGAGGCTATTCTTGGACTTGAGTTTTGTGTTGGCGGTTCTGGCGGTTGCGAAGGTTGGGTGGAGGCGGACGGGGTTGAGGAGGAAGGAGATTTATATCGCTTTGGGTGTCCTGTGGGGGGCGGTCACTGGGGGTCGCACCGGTAGGAGAAGAATGGCGGAGCAGGGCGTTTGACGAATTTGATCTGTGGATGTTTTCCACAGATCAAACCGAATGGTGAATGGGGTGATACACGAGGGTAAAGGTTGAGGGTTCAGCGGCCCTGAGTTGGGGTGAGCCTTTGTACGGGGGTTGGGCTTGGTGATGATGAGGGCGGAATTATAGTTTGTCGATCCGTCCTATCTGGATTTCTTGTCGCTTGGGGCCACGATCCATAACGCATAACGATTCGCACTCGGGCTTTCGTTGCTTTCCATTTCTTTCTATTTGTCCTAGACTAATCGTACATATCTACCACTCACGGCGCGGCAGCGTACACAAGGTGTATCCAACACTCTATGAAACGCACGTTGTCAAGAACGAGTGTAAGGAGAATGCACCGTTAGCGTAAGTAAAGGTGGTTTGGATCATCCAACCCTTGGTCTCTTTGTTTAAGGGCTAATTTCGTGGGCGGGGGTAAAATCGAAGTACTCGTCGTGCGCGAATTTCTGATACGCCGGCCGCGTGAGGGATTTGAGAGCGACGCGCTTATCGGTCTCAATATCTTCGATGAGGGCCTCTGGTAGAATCGGGAACACATGGGACGTGTCAGAGATGATCGATGACTGATCGAGAGAATAAAAGGAGAGGATGTGGGGAAGGTCACGAGAAGAATGGGAATCAGGATGGTGCGCACCTCTCGATGTGTAATTTAATTCCGGGCGAATGTATCCAAGCACGATGGCCTTCATCTCGTGTCCGTAAAAGTCGGAGTTGAATGGATGCATGATGTGTATTTCCTGTATTCCGAAGCACAAGACAGAGGGAAGTGATGAGAGCTATGCGATGGAATGGTAGGAGAGCGACATACAGCAGTCAATTTCTCGTTCTTGTAGAACGGGTTCCGGCCTAAGCTCATGACCATAGGGTGGACCTTGTTACGTCCCTCGTCGAGCGTATCCGAAGGTGAGCCATCGGAACGGTTGACAGAGATCTGAGCATAACCGAAGTACACGCCCAGTGGTGTAACTTCCACCATCTGAGGGAGCGACTCGTCTGGCAGATTTGCTATTCGCTCAAAGTCAGCCTTAGTGCGTGGATCTCGCGCAGAGAAAACAGACCCGTGGGACACCCGAGATCTTTACTACCCCTTCCGAAACCTTTCTGGACCTTTCCAGAGAGATGGATCGGAAACGGGTTCTCTGGGATCTCAGTCCCGACGATACCCGGTCTCGCCGCTCTGTAGCTGGGGGTCTGGGTGACTGGGCCGCTGACGGGTAAGGTCATTGTTGGCAAGAGAGAGGAAGGGTCGGAACCGAACAATGGTCGGCCCGAGTCCGGATGGTCAGATACGTCACCAAATCACCAAAGCCCGAGGCTCGGGTCAAGTGGCCCGGTCAATTCGACTCGTCCGAAAATACACCTAGTGGGCGTCGGGCCTCAAGCGATTTTACTTTGCGGCCTGGAGGTGCGGTTCTCCCGTATTTGGGACGTGAGTGGCACGGGTCGCCGATCGGGTTCGGCAACTGACGAGGTAACCCTAACCCTTTCCACGACGTCAGTAAGACAGAAATCATGGTTAGGATCTCTCTCTTCCTTCCGCCCTCATCCCCTGATCCGACCGTCCACACAGTCGGTATTCGTCGACGACGATGGGACTGCTATCAAATTCTTCATCCAGAAAGACATCTCTGACGAAATCAAGTCTCGCGTCGCCAACATTGTCACGGTGAGGCTTCCACGGAAAGCAACTATCTTCTTGGCTCCCACTTAACGCGAACAGAGGCTAGGAGGGCGCGTCGAGGATAAAGTCCCTAGGGCTGGCTACGTACTGATAAAACCTGGAACCTCCGAAGGATATCGCCTCAAGAGTTGCTGGTTAGTCCCGGACCGGCCGGAACGATTTGTCGTGCCTTACACCTTCGTCGAAATATGCGAGTCAAACGGGGCACTCCTCAGACAAATATTCATCCACGAGAACCGACCGATGGGGATCCACATCCACCCAAGCATCGCGAACGTGGTCGTGCGCGGAAACATTGCTGCCACAGTAATGGTTCGTCCCCTTCCGCTCATCTTGTCTACGAAACGCGCGTCAAATCGATCATAAATAGCACTCGGGCGGCAACCCAGACGCTTCACAAGGGGAGGCACGCATCATCCTTGCAGATAACCAGACGCCCGCATTCATGCAGCTGGTCAAGGAGTACGAGAGCTCTCCTGGGAAATACATAGAGCATTTCGAGTGGATCGACAAATGCGTAGCTGCGGGACGGGTCTCGTATACGCCTTCCGTTTACAAGAACCCCGGTGGGAGGCGCCCGGGAGAGGAGTGAGTGGCCTCTGATTGGATCCATCGATTTCCCTCCTGACCTTTATACGTGACAGGCGAACACAATTTACGACCTCCGATGAACAGCACCTATGCGAGTACATCGCACTAAAGATCCCATTCAAGGAAAGCGGTGGAAGGACTGGGAATCGGTTATACCAACAATTGTGCGAAAAGGTCACACCTGGTCATCACTCCTCGTTGTGTGGTTCTGAACATCGTAACGGGTTTAGGTCAACGAACCTGGTTACGGTTGGGTAAGCAGACATACCTGGCAGTCCTGGCGGGAGCGTTACAAGAAGAACTCTGTCCGCCTTGATGTCGCGATCTCCAATATCGTTTCGCAACGACCGGTGATCCCGGGAGAGAAAGGCCAATACGGTTATGTCCGGGTTATCGAAGAGACAGGAAAGAAAACCAAGAAAGCATCGAAACACCACAGTGCATCTGCGCTCCCATCCACTCCCATCCACACTTCGACCTCTGCTGCAGGCGAGTCGATGTACCCAGACTCCACGAGAATGTACCCACAGTCCGCGCCGATCATGGTTGGCGACGCCTCTCGTGCAGCGACCGTGGAAGAATCGCAGGAAGGCAGCGAGTGGGCTATCAGGATCGGTGACGCTCCTCTCCCGGCATGGGGCAAGAAGAGGAGTTTATCTCAGGAGGGTGCATTAGAAGACGACCCCAAACGGAAGCGGATAGATTCTGGGTGTGTCTTCCGGTTCCGTCATTCTGTTCTCCCCGTCGCCAGCTTGCCCCTTCGCTGGCGTGTTGCCTTTGCCCCGGTTTGCTGACGCTCTCTGTTGGTTTAGTCTCGAGCGCGACCCTCAGGTCGAGGAGATTGCCACAACATTCCAGTTCACTCCGAGTGAAGTTGCCGTGTATTACCTTCACGTGAACCGAGATATAGAACGAACGCGGAGGAGGTTTGAGAAGGCGCGTAGGTTGTTGGATGGTATGAGCGACGTCGAGTAGCTTTGGGTGCGCTTTACCAGGGTTCCTCCGTTGATTCATAGATGAACCAGGTGTGAGCCCTTTCCCTCTGCCTCGGGACATTGCGCGTTCCGTAGATTCCACACCACTGTTGTATAGTTCTCTCACATTGTATCCGTTATTCATGTATTTGCGTGCCTTTTTCTCGAACTGCCTACACGAACGCCCATGTGTATCGTCAACTCACTGTATTCTTCTTGCGCACAAGCGATGACAACGAACGAATATACAGATTCTGGGTGGCGTCCACCCATGTCTAAGGCCTGGTGTTTGGAAGGCGGATTGATCGAAAGGAGGGTCCATCGACACCCCGACGGCCACCATGTCGGGCTCATCGTACACCACGATCCCGTACACACTCCCAACAACGTCTGTGTACACGTCCCCAATCCAACCAATCCAATCCACGACGACAACGTTCAATGCCTCCGGGTATCCGACCACGACTACGAGTTATGCCTCAGGCTCAGGGCCTTATTCGTACGGGTCGTACACGGTCCCTCCGTACACGTCCTCAATGACCATGAGTGGACTGTCAGGGATGACGCTGCCTTACACACCGACGTCGTATCCGTCTTATTATGGACAAGCTTATTCGTCGTTGTACGCGCGTCCATCTAGTCCGGCTGAACCTCCTCCCCCACCGGATTACTCCTCGATCAACCCGGACGTGGCGACCAAGGCTATTGAAAGGCTGGTGCTTTCTGGATTGAAGAATGCAGGATTCGACGGGAGTGACCCTGGGGCGATGAAGAGGCTCGAGGCGGAAGTCGTTGAGTGTATGTTCCCCTTCCGTCCTGTTGTTGAGATCTCGTGGATCGTGTGGTTAACGATTTGTTTAGACGTGAAGATGCTATTTGAGAGGGCGCACGAGCTCGCGAATCTCGCGAATAGGTCAGGTCCCATCGTCACGGATCTATTATTGACGTGCAAAGAACGGAATGTGGATCTGGAGCAGTTGAACAAAGTTGCTAGGGGAGCCAGAGGCAAAAAGCGCAAGGCATCAGGTGCGTATTTCCCTCTGCTCTGCTTCGCATGCGATTACCAACCCTCCCGCAGATCCGCATCATTTCCAAGCTGCGACCCTTGAGCTTCCTGAACCTACACCCCCTCTGCCACGCATGCTTAACTCGGATGAAGATGAACCCGGTTTAATCATACCCGCGACACTGAGGAGCATACCACACTACACACCTGCTCTACCTCCAAAACACACGTACTTGAGAACTCCGGTACGACCATCTCAGTCGATATGGTTCTTGGTCGATTTAACTCGTTTCCCCAGGTTGCACCGATGAAGAAGGCTGCCGTGCAATCGCTCGAAAAGAAGCTACAGAATGCGGCTCTCGTACAGGAATCACTGAAGAGTCTCATGCTCGCGACAGAAGACAACCCGGATGACGAAGATGCGAAACTGCTTGGCGCAATCGTGAATGGGCAGGCGATTGGCTACCAGAGGAAACGATGGAAACTCAGCGTGCCATGATTACATATGCCGCGACGTACCACGCTAGGTACACTGTGTACATTATATTACTGTCTACTGTTGTTTTTTGATGGTCTTCGTCTGGATACGAGGGTCTCCCCGTTCGCTGCGCTTCTTGAGCTTCTCCTGTCGTTTGCTCGTTTGCTGAGGTGCTGTTTCTTCTGCGGCATCGGCTGGATTAGAGGATTTTCCGAAGCCGAGGTATGGCCCGAGGAACGACGTCCAGATTTTGTAAAGCGCATATAGCGGGATCTGTGACGTGTGGACTGGAATTTAGATGGTGGAGTGAGAGGGGTGGGGTACGACTCACGACCGCGGCGAACCACCAGAACTTTTCCCCGAATATTGCACTTCCAACTTGACACGCCCCTGTTATGTACCGTTTGAGAGACGACGATCGGAGAGTCGTGGACACGCTTACAGGTGACGTAGATGACGTCGAAAGCCCATTCGATTACACCGGGTTGATTGAGGTCCTCCCCTGGTGAGATCAGCTCTCCTGAGGGAGACCGCTTCGGTTCCCCTATCTTAGAGAGATACCTGGCGATGAACGTGGAGGGTATGTGTGAGAGGATGTGTATCCAGAAGGATAGCTGGGCAGGCGAGAGGGATTTTGCGCGAAAGATGAGTCGGATAAGCATGGAAAGTGTTGTGGCGAGGAGAAGTCCCTGTCGGAGGTTATGGATAGCCTGTTCGTTGTTGGCGGCGGTTTTCTTTGCGGAAGCATTTGCCATGGTCGCTGGCGAGAGAGAGAGACGTTGCAATCGTGGGAAGCCATCAGTGATCCTCCCTCCCACCGCACACGAACCACACCCTCGTCTGGTTTCCGTCTACGCCCCCCGAAGGAATCCTCTTTTCCTCCACCCCCACCAAGATCGCCGGCTTGAAGCCCAAACGAAACATGCCGACAAACACGCTCAACTGCGACCCGCTCTCAAAGTTCGCGGACAGGTACGCACACCCTTCTCCCATAGTTCTCGTGGATTTGTCCATCTGGACAGTGGCGTTTTTCCATCCCAGGGGACCGTTACTGATTCTCCGGTTCATCCCACTTCTGCAGGCTGTATTTTACCACTTTCCCTGGAACTCTACCCAAACCACAACACCTCAACACACCCGGTTCCGAGCTCAAACCTCCCCCCATCCGGGGCGCCGGCCACGGTGCTAATGGGTCTAGGACCGAACCTACCTCCGAAGTCGATTCTCAAGCATCGTACTACTATTTCACCCTCGACGACGACCTGTTCTACCTTTCATTCTACCAGGACTGGGGTCCGTTGAACATGGCGATGCTCTACAGGGCGTGTATTCTGATGCACGAGTTGCTCGAGGTGAGTGTTGTGGCACGATTGTTTGTCGGCAGGAGGGAGCCTTATGTGTGATATCCGTGGGGTAGGATAAGGACCTGGCACCTTATCGGCTAGTATTCTATTCGTCGAGTGATCCGAGGAAGAAAGCCAACGCTGCGCTGCTGATAGCTCTCTACATCGTACGTCACTTCCTTCACATATACTCTCACGCTCATCCGCTGACGTTCACGTCCCTCATTTGTCCGTAGATGATCGTTCATCGTCGGACGCCCTGGGAAGCCTTCCAACCTATTGCCGAGCTCGAGTTCCTCTGCTTCCGCGACGCCGGAAAGGGTCGGTCCGACTTTAATCTAAACATCCAGGACTGTCTCTGGGGTGTCTGGAAAGCCATCCAATGCGGGCTGTGCGATTTTTCAGAGTTCAACCTCGATGACTACGAGTACTACGAGAAGGTCGAGAACGGTGACTGGAACTGGATAACGCCGAACTTCATCGCCTTCGCTTCCCCGGTGGATCCGAACTGGATCAAGAAACAGAAGGAGAAGAATGACCAAGCCAGCCCCAGTCCGTCCAGGCACGCACTGGAAAGAAAATTGCCCCAACCGTTTTTGAACTGCCTCGACTACTTCGAACAGAGGAACATCAAACTTGTCGTCAGGCTCAATAACGAGCTGTACGATCGCCAGATGTTTGTCGATCGGTCAATCGATCATGTTGAACTCTACTTCGATGACGGGACGAACCCCACCGATGAAATTGTCAGGAAGTTCATCGACATGGCGGACGAAGTCATAGAACGTGGTGGTGTTGTCGCCGTTCATGTGAGTCACTCACCACAGATGCTGCAGTTTCCCGAGACCGGGCACTAAATTTCCATTTCCAGTGCAAAGCTGGCCTTGGGCGAACGGGGACCCTGATAGGAGCTTATTTGATCTGGAAGTTTGGTTTCACTGCCACGGAGGCTATTGCCTTTATGCGCATCGTTCGCCCCGGAACGGTCGTCGGCCCACAACAACAATATATGTACCTCAAGCAACTGGAATGGGCCAAGTGGGCTGCGGTAGACGAGATGAAGAAGCTCCAGGCACAGCAAATAGCCGCCCTTACTGCGGCTACGAAGGTCGTCGCTCCTGCTACTCCCCCCGCCGAGGACGAAGAGATGAACGAGGCCTCGACTACCACCGCAACGATCCTCACCAGGCAGTTACCGCCTGTGACTCCGAACAAACATATTGTCGCTGCTCAAGAGAAGGCAAAACTTATATCTCCACCCGGGCAACCCCGCAAAACCCCCGTAGCTAAACGCAAAAGCACGAACGACTGGGAAGAGGAGGGAGACGACGAGGTCTTCCCCCTAATCCCCACTACGACGACGACGACTACGACTACGACTACGACGAACACGAACACCCCGGCTCCAGTTCGACCACAGAAAGTCAAGAAGACTGCCCCTCGCTCTGCTGCTCCAACTACGAGGGTCGCGGCTTCGGAACAGCGGCCAACCAGGGTGACCCGATCAACTACGAGTGCGAAGAACAAACTTGTGTCGGGGCAGGCCAATAACCTCACTACTGGGAGTCCGGTGAAGGGCACGAAACCTGTCAGCAGCGTACAGCCGCCGAACAAAATACCCAGGTTGGCTCACGGGACGACAACGCGGAGCACAACGTCAAAACCTGTGCCGATAAACACCAATACCAACCCCAACGCGAATTCGAACTCCAACGGTAATACCACAACATCGAGAAGGGCCCTCCAGAAAACCCCTGCCCCTGGCTCGCCTACTCTCCCTTCGAGACTTCCCACCTTGGTAGGGAAGAGACTCACACATCACGCTTCGAACTCCCTCTGCGACCTCGCCGTCGGAACGCGTTCGGCAAACAGGAGTGGGAGTGGTGGGTTGGGTGGGGTGAAGGAGGACTCGGCGTGGGTTTCTGAGAATGCGGGGGCGGTTTCGATACCCACCAGCCGGACCGAGAAGCCGAGTTTAAGGAGCTCGAGGAGGAGAAGGAGTAGTTTCAGTGAAGCTTGAGGGCCGCCAAACCTCCTGAACCCCCTGCCCAGAACGCTGAGGCTTGGTTCTCCTGACTGCGTTCAGTCCCGAGACACTGTTCCTACGCGGCTCGCCCTTCCGCCCTTTGTTCCCACATCTGCTGCTTGCCAATTCCCGTGGCCTACCATTGCATCCGTGACCCAAGATATAAGCGTCCAAGTGTTTTCCATGTTCAACTGTCCCTGCACACATATCCTTGGCATACCATATAGGCGCTCCAGCTTCGCGCCACTTTTCCATAATTATTGTTTGATCTGGTTTCAAGCACTTCACCATCTATTCGTTCGTTTCCCATTTGGCGTATACCACAACCCCCTACCCCGTCCCCCGTCCTAACTCCCCTCGCTCTGCGCTTTCGACTGTGTCAGTTTTTGTTTACCCTCCTTAACTGTTCATGATCTCCCTCTCTCGCTCTCGCATATCCCAACATGTACTCTGCAATCGCCTTTCCTTATCACACCACCGCCGTTACGTCCTACGCCCACCACTCTGTTCGGCGTTTTGGACACGATCTATCCCCTTGTCGATGAATGATATAACCCAAACATATATAGTGGGTGGCTACTGGATGACCGCATTGATCTGTCCATGCACACGTGCACGCAACCGGCGTACCTTTTCCCCGTCACGGATCTCATCCATTCATTCAACAACAACGAACTCAACCCTCCCTGTCGCCCGGGCTCCCTTCCAGTCGCAGAGGGCAAACCCCACACGGAGCGACGGCTGAATTTATATCTGTCACTATTGCACGTTACTTTGGCGTCGTACACAGCTGTTACTGTGTGGAAAGACGTCCAAGATCTGCTCCAAGTTCGACTCGTCGTGAGACCCTCCCATGATCCGCCACATAGCCACTCCGGGACCGAGCCGGACGTCAAGACAAGGAGGATAACTATCCTTTCTGTGTTTCCAGATACCGTCGAAATCGACGAGAAAGGCGCGACTCCCGACCGCGGGCGGATAAATTATGTTTGCTTCCCTGAAGTCACCGAAGACGAAGCCTGTTTTATGAATCGCAAGGGCCGCGGTAGGATCCCGCCAGACGGCTTGGAGTAACTTGACCAAAACCGTTTCCTGATCCCCAGGTGTATCAATCGACCTCCACGCAAGGTAAAGCGCATGACGTTTGTTGTCTGTAGCGATAGCGACGAGCCCAGTGCCATGCACACGGTGGTTGTTGTGAAGAGTCGTCCATGACGAACTTCGCGAGACCCGCCTTGGTGCTCTGACTGGAGGGAATGTTCACGTTGAACCTGCGCCGTCGACGAGAGCGAGAGCACCTGTAGCCCCGTGGATATCTTATCGTTGTTTGTAACGATAGGGGTCCCTTCCACTGCGATCAGCATGCTTAGCTGGACTGCGGGTCCCTGAATTCTTGGGCTGAGGGGCGATTCGCTTCCCTCTATCTCCCCCCTCTCCCTTGTGCCTTTCTCACTGCTGTTCGCCATGCCCTTACTTTCGCCGGCTTTCAAGGATAGGGTGCTCATTCCAATCGCAGCGGCAGTGATAGTCACACTGCCATTATTCCCTGATCTTGGGACGAATGTTAGACGCTATTCTCTCGAGGGGTCAGCAGCCGTCTCTTCCCGCATTGCATACTTGGACTACAAGGCCCATGATACCATTACCGAGATCAATAACCTACAATCGCGTTATGGTGATATGGGCATAACGGCCGAAGCATTGGCACGAGTACAACAGTTTGAAAATGCTCGTATGGAGTAAGTATCTGCTCTCATCTTCCCTTACACAAGCGTTTACATATTTCCCAGTCGCCTGATAGCGATGAGATTCCAACAAGCACGTTTTGACGACCAGTGGTTCTTGCATCGTTGGCCCGAGGGACATCAGATAGAGCGGCTAATCTTGAGACTGAGATGAATGTGAGTATCTCATCTGGACAGTGGGGTCGAGTCGTTTCACTCATGCACAGAACAGAATATGCGGGAACATATGATTGCCTGGACCAAGCTCCAGGTCAATCCCCCCACTCCGTGGCAACAACAATCTTGCCCAAAATCCTGAATGTGACTCGAATAATTCTCGAACAAGTTGATTACTACTCTCCGATCTGGGCAGTTATGTTCTGACATACATCCAGTGTTACTCCCTACTCATAAGTTATTCTCGTACCATTTGCAATCTCACATCATCTGCAAGTCGTTCTTGCATTATTCGTGATCTCGTGTCCTCTGCAAGTCATTCTTGCATCATCCACCAAACGCCTCGGTTCGGACCCCTGTTCAGTTTTCCACTCTATGTCCATCCCTTCCCCGAACCATTGGTGGTTTACTGTCCGCAGGGGTCCTGTCCTGACTGTTCATAAGACCAGTATGGTGTGGGGAGATCACATCGCCCCGCCGCCTCTCATAACCGTCAAAATCTTCTTCGAGTTTCAGTGGGGGAGCGACCGGAGACCCTATCAGACGCATCGGTTCTACTGTATGGGCCCGAGCGGCGCGTGCCTCCCAATGCATAATCGTGGTCCTAGTGTGTACTGCGACCATCTCAGTCGTATGGTAGCAGCCCAGGCTTCCTAACGTCGGGAAGGCTCTGAGACTGCGGTACGAATAATATCACTCATTTCCGTGCTCATATCACCCTACCGCAAAGTACGTGGCAGGCGTCCCATACCGTAGCCAGGGAGCGTAGTCCCAAGTCTCCCGTTTCCAAATATCCCCGGAGGAGGCATACCACTCATCCGGCTTCCCCGTCTGCGTGCGAGCTATTGGTTGCTCCCGACTTCCTGTCCCAACAGTATCTGGAGTCCCTCCTAAAAAGACCCGTCGAGTGGGTTTTCTGCGACCCGTTCCCCTCGGGATCACTGGGGGACCAGAGCGATACGGGTTCGACGCTAGGTACACACAGTTTCGCGAGTCCAGAGATCCAGATTCAGGGCGGTTCGAAAACGAAATTTGAAATTCGCTCGTGACAGATTCTGTCAACCCGTCCCGTGGTCCATTTTGAGGGTTGTGTGATCGGCGGACGCTGTTTGTCGGAAAAGGAATGGTCTCCATTCTTGGTGGGCCTGTGGGTCTGTGGGACATCAGGACTCGCAGGGTGGTTTGTTGGGATGATGGGGGTGTGAGGTCGGCGAGTAAATCTACCCGTTGACCATGGGTGCACGACACACGCGGCGCCGTGGTTGTGCCTGGCTTGCTGACTGATATCGGATCCGCAGGCGCCAGATTCCGGGGGCCATACACAATACCCCGTGCGTAGGATATGAGTTTGGACCATCGGTAAGCCTCCCTTTCGGGTGCGTCGGTTACACTTACCCCAGCAAGGCCGATACACGGTTCTCACTCGACGGCTCCGAACCCTCTTCAGCGAGGTTCACCTTCCAATCTCACCTACATTCCAGAGGATTGAATTTCCAATGAAACGGGAGCGGGGTGCTTGACAAGGACAAAGTCAGCACGCAGAATACGTAATTGAGTGCCTTACATCGAAATGCATTCCCAGATATTGATTTTTAAGGGAGATTACGGTGTGGAAGTCGATCACCCATGGGCCAATTCCAGGAACGGGTTCACGTTCAGATGGTGAGAGGTTTTTTGTGGGAACAATAAGGGCAGGGGTTCAGCCCACTCTAGACCCCGCCGCGGTGGTCTTTTGCTTGTTGGATGGTATTGCATGTCAGCCGTATGTCAGGCCTAGCGTTTGTCTTTTTGTGCCGAGAGCGATGAACATGGAACGATGAACGCTCAGTGGCGTGCTTCCTGGCCAAGTACCCACGGACCTACGTACTTACATAGAAGCTGAAGATCGCCCCGAAATACAATGAACGAGGCAGAAGGGGGTTCGGATAACTGTACACCGGACATCCGGGGTCTAGGGTCATAATCAAAAAGTCCAAAGGATCTTTCCACGCTGGCGCTTGTGTTGAACATGCCCACATCTTTTGAGACGCTGGCCTTTAATTGCCCTGTCAAAATCGGCGGCCTGCGGCGTTGGGTCGGAAGGGATAGGGGAGGGCGACGTCATTTGTCTTCCTTCCCGTAGCAAAGCGGTATGGGCCTAAGCTGGAAGGTGAATATCTAGATCGATGAGGAAAACAACACCTTTCGGAAGCGGGGCGGGTGGACCATCGGACGACAAAAAGTCTTCCGACAACATTGAAGAAACGGAAACAAATGGTTCACAAAGTCCGATCAAAATTCCCACATGGCACAGGCGCCAAAAAACAAAAAGGCATCGATAGAGCGCCCGTCGGTTTGCGCACAACCATCACTCGCCCTGACCCTCAATCAGACGGGAGAGAGGAAGAATCTGCGAGTAGTCTGGCTTCGCTCTTCTGGAAAGCGAAACTCACGAAATGAAATAACTCCCAAATGGGGGCTACCGACCTGAATTCACTTCACTTCCTCGTCATCACTTATCCCCGTGGGTCTTTGGTGGGAAAAGGTTGTAGGGAACGAAACGAGCCGCCCCCCGTCGGTCCGTTGGGACAATAAGTGCTCGCCTCGGGACCCGATCCCTCTTCGACTCGAGCGGACCCCTCACTGGGGATCTTCTCATTCTCTTTTGTCTTGCGCTCTCTCGGTGATGGCGATGATCCGCCACTTCCGCCTTTTGGACCAGGGTCGCGCTTGTCGGGCTGATTCTACAGAGTCCCAGCTATTGTCTTCTGTCGCCGTCATCACGCGTGCGCCAGCGAGTAACTCAGTACACCCCCATTCACCCGCATTGCCCCTGACGACATGCTTTGGCCGCACCGAGATCTGTGCAGGACCTCTCTCTCCGTCCTTATTGTCGGACCCAGACGTGTCGCATGCTCGACGTGTATATAAGCTGGACCTGCCGTGGTCGGATAAACATCAACACCTTCGCCTTCTTCCACAGCTGTTGAGCTTTCCCAACCCACCCTCTACAAAACCCCCACCTCTCCTCTACAACAAACCAAACCGCAATGGACGCCTTCTCCTTCTTCGACTTCGCCGCTCAATACCCCTCCACTGCCGGGTCTGAGGAAGCTGACATCCCTGTGGAATTCGAGACCAGCGGAAAGACATCAGGCGGTGGCTGCGTTATCGCCTGAACGACTCGTCCTCCACTCCACCTTATCGATATCATGTAGCTTGTCTGGTGAGCCGTTTCCTCCACTCTCTCGCTCATGACGATCTTTACTAACGGAATGAGACTAGACCCCAGATGGCAACCCGCGAAACCAACTGTCTCCTCCATTATCCCCGCTCTGTTGACGGCCTGGTACCGTCTACCACCCTCTACATCCCACCTCCCCCCTCCCATTTGTAATCTCAACACCGCTCCTGGCGTGCACAATTCCGCTTTTCGGTTTCCTTTCCCCACAAACTAGCAACTGTTGTACTTTGGCAACCACTCTATCCATTAGCACCGTTTATCTCCCCTTTATCGCTAATATCTTGCACAATATCCGGACGATTTATTCCAAATAACGTTCTCACGGACCGTATACCGTAGAACCATCTCTTGTATTTGAACCTCTTTTTGTTGTTGTCCTCCTTCCTTGTGTTCTTCGTACTCTGATTTCATGTGGTGGTTTGGTTGGGAAATGCGCCCGAACTGAGTTGAGGAGAAACATCTACGAAAGTCTTCGTTCCATTCTACACCAACAAAAACGGGGGAAACTAATTCGCTGAATACTTATGCACGCACTCGAAGAAGAACCTGAGGTCCTCAGGGTCAACTCCGGGCGTGATACCATGTCCCAAGTTCGCGATCCACCCTTTTGTCTGTTCACCACCTTTGAAACTCTCGGACATCCTCTTGACCTCCCGCTCAATCGCTTCTCTCCCTCCATACAATACGTTGGGGTCCATGTTGCCTTGGACCGCGACACTTGGGCCGACGGTTTCCCGAGCAACGGACGGGTCGATGCACCAGTCCAGCCCGACCACGTCGTACCCGCTGGTCCGAGCGATGTTTTTCAGGGAGCTGTTCGCTCCCTTGGGGAAGAGGGTGAGAGGGACAATGGGGAGCCCTTGGGCCGTCAGTTGCTTACGCAGCTCGGAGGCGATGTATTGGAGGGAAGGTAACGAGAACTCGGCAAAATCGTGGGGCGAGAGTTCGCCGGCCCAAGAGTCGAAAACTTGGAGGAGCTAAGGGTAGAGGGTGGGTCAATCGAAGCTACCTGTCGTTGGCCCTCCCACCTGTGCCCCGGCTTTCACTTGACCGACAAGGTATTCCGCGCAGACTTCCGCTATCCTGTGAAGCAGGGCCTTTGATTCCGAAGGGTACAGGTACAGCCAACTCTTGGCCTTTTGCAGGGTTTTGCTTCCCCCACCTTCAATCATGTAGGCAAACAGGGTCCAGGGCGCACCAGAAAATCCAATCAAGGGAACTTCACCCTTGAGTTCTTTCCTCGTCAACGTTATGGCCTCAAACACATATCCCAACTCCTTCTCCACATCGACAACATTGTGCAGCTTCGTGTGGACGTCTTCGGGGGTATTCAGCGGGTCCGGGAAGTGTGGACCGGGATTCATGATCACCTCCATACCCATAGCTTGTGGAACGACGAGGATATCGGAGAAGATTATCGCCGCGTCCACTAAGCCAGAATATCTATGGATTGGTTGGAGGGTGATCTCGCACGCGAGTTGAGGGGTTCTGCAGATCTCGAAAAACCCATGTACCTCACGGACGGCGCGGAACTCTGGGCGAAAGCGGAATATTATGTATGGGTTAGCCACAGCTCGAAAGTGACGCCGGCGGCTCGTACCGGGTAGATAACGACCGGCTTGTCTCATGACCCAAACCGGTGCCCTTTCCGTCACTTCGCCTAAATCGCGTTCAGAATTGCAGCTGCATTAGCATACTATCGGAACGCCACCTCTTGCGGCCCGTAAGAGCAAATTGTTCTTCAACTCAGGGAAATCATGCGGGGTGGTCATCCTTTCGGCGATCTTCTGTTCCTATCTCCAAATCTGCTTCAGATTCCAGTTTCTACGGAGTGCGCGAGATCGTACAGCAACGGCACGCACAATCCGCAATTTGGAGAGAGAGAGAGAGAGAGAGAGAGAGAGAGAGAGAGAGGGAAGGGGAAGGG
>Ga0307511_10000313_pt1 | contig 51542 bp, 59 predicted proteins | sample 13_EM_MG_FD_200266 | JGI IMG/M metagenome (GOLD analysis project Ga0307511, IMG submission 200266) | Populus trichocarpa ectomycorrhiza microbial communities from riparian zone in the Pacific Northwest, United States - 13_EM | ecosystem: Host-associated > Plants > Roots > Unclassified | place... | reverse complement strand
GGCCCCCCCCCCCCCCCCCCCCGGTATCCAGAAATCGTGAAAATTACATTCATCGTATAGGTCGATCTGGTCGATTTGGAAGGAAGGGTGTCGCCATAAACGTGAGTACCCCAATTCTGTCCCCGTGCCATCGCTCCACTTCCCCCCGTTGCTCCCTTCACCCTCCATTCCCGTATCCTTTTCTCCGCGTTGGTATCCTGCTACTGATCGGTCACGTTCTTTGGTAACAGTTCGTGACTGTGGACGACGTCCGGATCCTTCGGGATATCGAACAATACTACGGAACGCAAATAGTAAGATTTTGCAGATCTCGTGTTGAACCCCTTCTGATGACGGCGTACTTGTTTAGGACGAAATGCCTGTAAACGCTGCTGAATTGATTTAACCACCCGTGTATTCCATGCTGCGATTATGTTATTATCTGTTGTTTCGGACTCGTTCGTTGCGGGCGGAGGCTATCCTACGAGATCGTCCACTCTTACCCGCAGAATTATACAGATTGCGGTGTGATTCTATTGTACCACTCTCTCTGTCTACTTCCCCGTCCCCCCCGCCTACACGTCAATGATAAGCCCGTGTCGGTTCACCGTTCCGCGGAGAGCCCCCCCCCCCCTCATTCCAGGAATCCTCCCTGGTGCAGGGTTAGTATTTGTCGAGTGATGGGATTCATATCATGCCTGAGGACCTTCATCGAACGTTATCAACCTCGAGATAGAACATCTATGAGGGGTAAATTAGCAGGCCATGCAACCTCCCCTCGTCCATTAATACCGCACGGGATGTCAGCCGTGGTGACGTTGGGTTAGTCAAAATGACCAGGCCGGATGTCGGCCGCAAGACCAGCCCTTTGCTTCAATCCTTGGCGCAGTGGCTAACTTCCTTCGGTTGATTATTTTGTGTGTATCCTGGTAGCTCTACCGCACGGGTTTCTTATCCCGCGACGTCATGGACCCCATACCCACGAACATTGGAATCTGGAAAGGAGTTGTGTTGCCTGACGAACCGCTGGTATGTCCGTGTTCTAGTACCATTCTGTTGCTGTCGTGTTTCGTGATTTGCATGTGCGCCTCGTTCCGGACTTCGGCTACGCGTAGGGGTAACGGGATTTTTTGTGGAAACCCACGCGCTTGCTGCGACTCCCCATTAGCCTCGCTCGACTCGACTACCCATTTGGTAAGATGGCGTATCAAACAACGCTCGACCGCCATGCGCTACGGGTGTGTGGGTTCGGGGCGGTGAAACACGGGACCCTCTCTCTGACCCATACTCCCTCCATTCCTCGCTCCCGTACGGGGTCTCGAATACCAAAATCGACTTGGAGGCACCACGCGAGGAAGCCTCCTGATCCAAATGGAGCGTTGTCCTCGCGCAATCCGGCTCTATCGTCGCTCCGGCGTGCTTATCGTACCTTTCTCGGTCCGTGAATGGCGCGGGTCTGTGGGGTTTGGGCCATGGGGGAATTAGTTATTGGGATCGTTGGTATCTGGGGTGTTTTTTCCGCGAGGCCCGCTGCTTGAACGATCACCCGGATGCCTCACCCCCTCGCCCCGGGCACCACGCTCGTGATGGGACGTTGGTTCCTGCAACCAAGTAACTCACAAAAGGTAAGCTTTCGCGGTGGTTTCTGCGGGCCCTCCAGCAGCAAGCGAATCGTCAAATTAATATCGGCGGGGCGGGTAAGTAAGCGCGGAGGTTCCGCCCGGTGGTCCCGCCACATCCCTGGGCCAGTACAGACACCCCAATATCCACCTAGGCCAACGTCACAATAACTTCTGGGCAATGTCAGCCACTCAAGACCAATCTCTTCACGCATCGGGCCCTCGCCTACGACGGCGTTAATGGACGGGCGATCTTACGAACAGGTTTCCCATCGAAAGGGAGGTCACCAAAATTCTGACACGCACCCTTCACGCCTGACCTCTTCAGTGTAACCCGGCGGACTGACACTAGGCTTATCGTAATTCACCATTACGTCACCGCTATGCACTTCGGAGCGGTATAACTCGGTTGTTCTTGACATGCTCCGTCTCGTCACAAGGGGTCACATCCGGAAGTAGGCATACCACAGGACCTCGAAGATAGCCAGCGTTGGGTGGTCCCTCGTACCAGTGAAACGGTTTTCTGCAATTAACGGTTTCTGATGGCCCCTAAATCACAGGGCTTGCTTTGACGCGTCCCTGTACGTGTAAAGAGGAACCAAATGAAGCAACCCACTTCTGCTGAAATGACCACGCTCTCACACGGGTAGCGGGTTTGGATCTGCCCAACATCGATGAACCCCAGACATGGCTAGGCCAACAGACGGGTTATCACGCGGATTCCCGCGCTCCTTCTATGCTTCCATTGATTGATCGCCACGGGTAGAGAAGGCAATTGCAACGCCCCCACGGGGATCGGATCAATGGTTCCAACCGTGGGACGTGGGTCATCGATAGGACCCTGGCGACCATTGGCGCGTTTTTTTCTGTCCAATATCTGGTCCGCAAGACTCACAGAGACCGAGCATCAATGGATTCATCTGATAATGTAAATCGAGCGAGAAATGAATGGGAGCGGGGTGATCTGTCTGGCCAGGTTGTTTCCAGAAAATCAGGGTGGTTCCCAACACTGCGGCTAGCGTTTCGTGGTCGGTGCGTGGATCCCTTAGTCAGGCAACCCTGCATCAGTGTTCCTCCACCTCCCTGCTGGAGTAGCTCAGGTATCGCTTGCAGTGGACGATTCACACGATCGATCGTGGTCGTGGGCTTTTACATAATGCCTCTCGACCTGGATATGGGGCTCACAGTAGGTAAGGCGCCAGCTGTCGAGGTTCGCAGCCGCCCGTGATATCTCACTTCTTCTCTTTCCGCGCTCGCCTGCCGTAACACCAGCGTTTTCCCAGATGCTGCGCGGGCTTCCCTCCAGAGAAGGATCACTAGGTTCTTCGCGTTAGATCAGCGGTTGGACCGCTAGATGGGGGGTGGTTTCAAACAGAGTCCCCGGGGAGACGCTTTCATGACCCCCACCGCCGATCAAGGCAATGCTAGTATTCCCTGAAAACCTTCTGTCGGCGGCTCCGGCTGTGTCTGGGACTTACTGGTTATGGTAGAGCAAAGTGTTTGGACGGCCGAACTAGATTGGCACCCTGCTGCAACCCGCCGCTAGACGAAAACAGCTCACCGCGGTCACCATGAGGTTGGATGCCGACGTTGTGCTCGTGTTGTGATGATATGTGCGTTTCGTGTACCACGCTTGTCAGAAATTCAATTGAAATCGATGTCCCTAGTGACGTTAGAGTAGCCGTAGGCCCGGTAACCTCGAAGGGCACGCCCGAATGTGACCAATGCATCACGGACGTTCACGCTATCAGTTTTTGCTTCCGCTTATTTCAAATTCGACCCTGAAAACACCTTCGACTCTTGAGATCGCCCTGCGTCGAGAGGGGAAAATGATTGGGAAAATGATTGTGAGAGCATGTTTTCCGCCCCTGAGATCTGTGGGCGGTTGCAATAACATGCAAAATGATGTTGGCCATTCTGGGAAATTGAGGCCCCGACGTTAATCATTAACGGTAAAATAGGCTCGATGGCAGTGAGGCAATCGCTACTTACTCCATAATGTTTTGTCTTTTGACGTTCGTCACAGCACGCCTTTCCGGCCATGTCGAATCCGTATAAAAACCGTCCTGGCGAGAGCAAGGATTTCTCAACCACCCCCAAGGAAGAAATCAACTGACCTACCACAAGAACACACTCCTGCATAACTCCTCTATTCCACGCGTCTACAATCTTGATATGTGTCGCTGGCGTCGGTGAGTAGCAGAACCCGTTCTCTGTCCTTCGTCGTTCGACGGCTGAGACCTTCCGTCGACAGCGTTCGAAATATCTATATGTATGTGGCCCGTCTTTGCTCTGGATTGGGATTGTTTCCTGACTCGTCCCTGTCTGGCAGATGCGGGCATGCGATTAACTTGGTACGTTTCTTTGCCCAAATAACCTCAAAAGAGGCTAACCCGTCTTGGGGCGGCGATCGATAAGCCGGACGAAGAGGTGAGCCTGATTCTGTAAGGAAAGTGAAGTTCCGAAAAGAGGCTGATGAAACGTGCAGATAAAGTGCGACAGTAACGTTTGCGTATTCAGTCCCTTGCACCCCCCCGACTGCCAGGGACCGGAGTGCCGCCGGACCTGTTTCCAATAGTGAGCTTAACCCCGCTGTTAAACCCGACCGAGGCTAATCGCGCACACTTGCCCTCGCGACATAATCAGCCACGTTTATCCCCAGCTCTACTGTAAGTGGAGTCCCCCTGGGAATGATCCAAACGGTTGCTGACGGGTCGTTTTGCTTAGGCCCCAACATCGCCAGGCCGTGCCCTGACTGCGAGGTCGCTGGTCTCACCGGCCATCAGTAAAGCAACGAAGGTGCCAACCCTTGCGATCCAACCTGTTCCCATCTCCTCTCCAGTGTGATTGACTTCTCTGTACCGTCCTCATGTCTCGTATACTGTGATTGTCTCCCGAAAAACCAGTTGTCTGATGTCCCGGCCGAGTAAGGATATCCACGATCTGCGAAGACAAGATAATTTGGGAGTGACGGCGGTCCGCGGACCAGAGCACTGCGGCACGATTCCATGAGGGGGTGCACCCTCGAGGTGATCGGAGTACGTAACGACCATCGAACCCGTTTCAACGAGGCCAGAGGGTAAATTTCTATGCGAAGCGGGAAGGCTTGGGCGAAGTCCATTCTGGCGGACTCCAGATCGCCCAAACCCAGTGTAATCGTGTGTGCGAGACCGGATAGATCGCGGAGGGGGGCCGATCAACAACCATGACGGGTTAGGTCTGGGTGAAGCACGAGGGCAAACGAAGGTGTATTGATTAGTCTGACACGCGGTTACAACCGCAGACCGTACAATAGGATCAGTCATCATCCCCGATGTCGTGTTTCTGCTTCAAAGCTGCTAGCTCTTCTTCGCGACGCGCAAGCTCGGCCTTCGCGGCGGCCGCATCTTGTTTCGCCGGCATATGATAGAGTACGACGATATATCGCTCCTGCATGTGGAAGCCGTTGAGGTGGTCGAGCGCGTTCTTCGCCTTTGGATTGGTAAGCTGACGAAGGTACAACGGGCATGGGGTTGATTACGACGCACGTCCATTACGTCGTCGAAGACGACAAATGCAGTTCCCTTTGTCTTGGCTTCGTTCCCTAGGCGGATCTGACGAATGCTACCATACCGCCCGAACAGTTCGTACAGGTCGTCGCCGGTGATCTGGTAGTTGAGATTCTTGACAAACAGGATCCTGTTTGCACCTGGTGGCAACTTCGTCTGCAGTCGTTCGGGTCAGGCAAGGATTTCGACCAAGCTCGGAGGACATACCGTTGGTCTTGAAAGAGACATTCGGGAGGGGAAGAGCCTGCGTCACGGTCACGAGATGTGGGGTGACGCCAGATCGCCACCGATCACCGTGTCAGCACTCCAACAGTCTCAGCATCCGGAGGACGGCGCACTCTTAATCAGAATTATCAATCGGGCGTTGGAAGATGACAACAGGTATAAAGCGGTCAATTTTTGGAGATTCGTTCCCTTCTCCCCCGACCCCCGTTCCGAAAGCGAACCTGCTTTCTCACACAAGCCGTATAAATCCCCAGAGGCGACCATGGCTTCCAGCTCTTCAGAGCCTACTCGGATATTTGTACGGACCTTCCAACCATGAGCTTGGATAGTTCTAAGTCTAGTCCTCCCCACCCCTCTCCGCTGCAGCGCGGAAAAGCATGTTTGAACTGCAGGTGAGTATTTGTCTCGCTCCCAAGAAACCACAGAGCCCTTACCCAAGACCAGGAAACGAAAAATGGTTTGCACAGAAAGTTTGGTAATCAACCGGCACTTACGATCATTAGAGATGTGACGGCGAAAAGCCTGTCTGTGGCCCATGCGCACGGAGAAGTGACGAGTGTGAATACACTGACCGCCCAGGCCCGACCAAGACGCAGGCGCTCGAAGAACACATCGCATTCCTCGAGAACCGCATTCGCGATTTGGAGGATCCCGCTGGATCATCTTCGTCCGTGCTCCTAGCGGACCCATATGCTACGCAATCACAACCTCAACCCACCTACAGTAAAGGTAACCATGACCAGCTTGTCGGACCCACAGCGCCAACTGATCCAGCTTAGACGTGTCCCTCGCCGTGGCTCGTTCTGCCCTAGTGATCGAACTACCTCCACTTCCGGATCTATGGTGGGAGAACGAGGAGCCGCCGGTTCAACTCCGACCTATCCTGTGAGTCCCCCCCCTTCTAACCGGGGGGCGTCACTGACCCGTGCGGATAGACTCAACAGTTTCCTGCAATATGTGTCTGTGACTGGATTCTTCTTGAATGTGCCTCGCTTTCTGAATTCCTTCTACGCAACGGCGGCAAGCTCCCGGCCATCTCTGGCTTTGCTGAGCACGATCTATCTCTGGGGCCTCAAGTTGGCCCCAGTCGAGTCATTCGCAGTATATGAACCGGTGTTCTTGTCACGGGCCATCCAGAACGTGGCAAGCGCCCTCGGTACTACGCATCCTCATAAGGCAAAGCATGCGTTGCAAGCAGAATTACTTCTGAGCAACTATTTCTTCTGGACCGGCAGGTTTTTGGAGGGGAGGTATCATTGTGGTGCTGCCGCCTCCATCGCTATCACTCTCGGATCGCACCGGACCAGGAGCAGCCAACTTCCTAACCCAAACCCCCATACCACCGATCCGGTCGAGGAAGGGGAACGCATCAACGCCTTCTGGTCGGTTTTCCTGAACGACAGATGTTGGAGCGTTGCCATGAATGTCCCGTCCGGGATGCCAGACCAGAAGGCGCCGAATGCCCGTATCGATGTACCATGGCCACTGGACATGACGCAATACGAGAGGGTTCGTGTTTTTTCATACCGCTCCTATCCAAGGCTAAGATCTGACGCGCCGCATCAGGGTCTTCTCACTTCGGATATCCGGGGATTTAATACCATAGATTCGTTCCTGAGCGGACCTGCAACGGCCACTCCCGCTGAGGATGCATCGCTCTTCGCGAAGATCTGTAAGGGCGCAATGCTCATGGAGAAGGCCTTTCGCCTTGTCTCCTCTCTCAAGCCAGGTAAACCCGATGCCCATACCTAAGGCCGCTCTAACCTCCAGTGATAGGTATGACGGAAGAAGCCCTTACAATTTTCAATCGAGAACTCGAGATGTTGAGCAACGCTGCTGAAATCTTCGCTACGACCATCCCACCCCTTGTTCCCTCCGGTGACATCGACGTCCACAAACTGCGTGACAAAATATACGCCCACACGCTAGTTCAGATGACATTTATTCATCTCAACATCAAGTTCGCCACCAACGACATCTCTGCCAATGTGCGCTGTGTAGAAGCTGCGACCGCGATGGTAAGGTTATTAGATGACGTCGACTTGGTTGCATTGGAGATATTCCCACCCATCATGGCAGTGAGTGCGGTCATTCTTCGGACGAGATAATTTACGGAAACCCCATTAGAATGCCTGGCTGATGGCCGGACAAGTCTTAATTCAAGAAATAGTCCGCCTGAACACTATTGGAGCACAGCCGTCTGATATGCTCCCCGATGAGGCTAGGAAGGGGGAGATAACCAAGCTGTTGGACAGGCTAGAAGCTATGATGGTTACAGTCGGAACGAAAGCTCCGATATTCAGTGAGTTGTTCAGTCCCGTTCTGAGCTGGTCCGGCTGTCAGGTGCTCACGTGCGGCGAAATTTAGGTTTGCAACATGATGTCCTATGCAAGCGCCGGGATGAACAACTTGTCATTTCGGTTTAGACATTATATCTGTTCTTTTCTATTGTGGTTTCCACTGGAGATTGCGATCTAGACACTTTTTGTTATTATTTAGTGACTGTCCGTAAGGTCACAACCGCATATAGATGTTCATCACCAAATACTTTAGTTCTTTTAAGGAATGCGGAGACCCCAACCGCTCGGTAAGATTGTTAGCAGCGCGAATTTCGGTTGCCAGCACCCTTCTACGACGGATGGGTTGTCACATGTTATGAACGTAAGGGATCGCTGGAGGAAGAGGTGCAATCTTCCACGAGTTCTCGGCGTGTTTAATCAGATGTTTTCCATCAGCAAACGCAGTTTGCGCTCATTCATTTCGCAAGTCCACGCGTCCGGCATATCATGGACACTAGCCTCGGTCCCTGGGGGACATAGAAGAGACATAGGAAAGCCGAACTACACCTAAGTTAGTTCCGAGTCAATGGGTGGCGTCGCAGCGATTTCGTTGTCGGAGTTACCCACATCACCGCGTCGATTTGTCGAGCTCCGCGACAGGTTCGCTGTGTAAATCTGATGGGCATATTGAAGCGGAAGTTCAATGCGCCATTCGCCTGGTTGAGTGGTGCTGCGGCTCGCGGAAAAGGTTCACCGCGCTGAAAAACCCGCAACGTTGCTGCCAGGACCAGGGGACCTTCACTGGAGGCGTTATCTGGGGTGATCGGATGGGGGCGCGATCTTGGAAATGGAAGGGCAAAAATGAATTCGGGATCTCACAATTACTTATTTTTGGTCTTTGGTTTTCCTTTTCCACCAAAAGGCTTGCCTTCGAACCCTGGCCGGCTCTTCCCCTTTCTACGCTCAGCTTTCACTGCGATGTTGTCGGCGCGTTTCTTCTGTCGCGCCGCCATCGACGTGGCCGTCTGTTCTTTTCTCTCGTGCCTACAGCAATGTGATTTCAGAGGGACGGCGTTTGGGTTCCACAAGGATCTCACGCACCATCTTTTCTGACTCTTCTCCTTCTCCTTCTCCTTCCTCTTCGCTGCTTTCTTGAGACGGGCTTCGTCGTCCTTGACCTTTACGCCTTCCATACGAGCCCCCGCCTTTTCCCATTTCTCGTGTTCCTCAACAGCTTTTCGGCGCTCTTCCGGCATGGCCATCAGTTTTTCCCTGCGAGCAGTGAGTTGCCCAAGCGCTAGCGATGGGTTTGATGTCGTCGTGAGATTCTTCGGCTTTTTGCTTGATGATGGGCCAGCGACAGCAGAGAACGAGACATTTGTGACACCAGGGACGGGCTCAGGCACCAGGAGTTGGTTCTGTGCGGAGCCGGCGTTAAGTACTCGCCTCCGATTGCTGAAAACATTTACGAACCTTTGGAACACTTGAAACCTTGGGTTGGCTGTCCTTTTTGTCTCCTCTACCCCCTTTCTTCTCTTTCGCCTCTTTTTCCAGTCGTATCTTCTCTTTTGTTTCTTTGCGGCGCCTATCCCGCATCAGACCTCTCTGCTTCCGCCGCTCTTCTAGCAGTTCGTCCTTGGTCTCGGGCTGGTCTCCCATCCTGTTTCGTCGCAGTTGATCCATTTTGGCATGAAGCTTGTCTCGAAGGGCTTGAATACCCTGAGTTGAGGGCATTGGCATGATCTCAGCGCCCAGAGGATCAACGTTCATCGTGTCTTCATCGTTTTCCTCCTCAGGTTTCGGCTTGTGCGTGTCGGGATCCAGCTTCGGTGTAATTAAATGGGTTAAGAATAGGCCCCAGAGAGTGCTCGCGCAATAACGACTGTCTGTTACAACGCACCTTCGCTCGTTTCGCGTTTTTAGTAACCTCCTTCGAGGCTTTCACATGCTTACGGTACTTGGAGCCGGAAGCGAGATTCTCCTCGTCACGAGGGATGCAGTATTTAGAAGGAATCAAGCTAAGGAGATTTTCGAACGTGGTGTTGTGGCGTTCGAGGGACTCCTGCAGTTCCGTCGGCGGGATCATTTTGCTTCGATGGTGTAACTGAGGAGATGAGTGAGGCTAAGCGCCGTGTGATCGACCGGCTTCCTCCGAAGTTCCGACGCCTGAGATCATTCCACCTGGGGACCGGATGGGATGTTCGCTTTGAGGGAATTAGATCTTGTCGGAATCACCTTCCTCCTCGGGGTGAGTTCGAAAAGAAGGAAGGTGGTATTGATTCTCTACGGCCTTTTTGGAGTATTCCCGGTCCAGCGCACCCCACTGGCACCGCGAGAATCGTCCAGGGATAGCCAGAGGCGCGCTTCCTACGCGTAAGCAATTGGCAAATTGTTACGTTTGCCTCCCCCAGGCCGGCACCTATTGCTAAGGGTTCCCCAGATCCTGTCACACTGGAACTGCCGCCACGCTGCATAGTTCACCCTAGGCGAACCTGCCAAAAATCATGTGCAGATGAAACAGAACGCTCCATGAGTGCTTCATTCCTCACCGCTGAGTCGACAAGTCCGGTCCCCAAAACTTCAACAAAAGATCGGCGTGGGTGGCCGAGATTGGATAACGCCAGTATGTTACTCATCCCGGAAATATGATGGGTAGTCGCACCACCACCCAACGTTGGGAAGACCGAAGTCGTGCTGCTACGGCATCCCCGACCTGGCGACGCTCAACTCAGTAACCTCTGGTGTTGCGGCAATCCCTCAGGCACCCGGCCACAACAATGGCTTCTGGGTCTAGGCGAATATGGATTTCTAGGAAACCCAAACATTTTTTTCCCATAAGTGACACAGGTATCATAACCATTACACACGCGCCTGGACCCCAGGCTCAGGCTCGAGCAAAGGTAACCGCATTCGGAGACCTCAATCTCCTGAACATTGCCATCAGTGCTTTCCCTCCCTCCGTACCCCAGCTGCCATGGTCTAGGTCAGTCCCTGGTAGCGACAGGACGCGCGCCAAACTCACTCTCCGGCTGCGACCTCGTCGCAGCACCTTTCGAACTCTGCGCTCATGGACACTTCTTCCCATTTCTCTACCACATAGTCCTACCCGAGTGCGTCAGGTTCAAGGTCACTACGAAATGCGACAGAAGCACTTGCCTGGACAAGTCCATGAAGCTCCTCCCAGACGCTACTGGCCAAAAGCAAGCTGAAACAGTGCTCTGGCGTAATCGTTGTCATCATATGCTCCAACGCCAACGATGCCAGTCCACCTAGGCCGTAGCGGTGTGCAATTTGGTAGACCGACAGCGCGGAGGCAGCCGGAGGCTCAGGCGTAGGATGTGGGTGGGGGTCAAGGACCGAAGTTTGGCGAACAGCACCGTACCTCTGTGAGTTCGCGAACCCTGCGGAGGTAGCCGTTTGGTGGGTATTGACAGGGTTAGATGTAGGCAGGGGGGTATTGGAAACCCCCGACATCTGTTTCGTTGGAGGATCAGTGGTGTTGGAGCGCCTTGAGATGGAGGGACTCGTCGTTGTCAGCTGCTGTCGCGATTGCGGTTTCGTTGGCGAGGTCCCAGTGGTGGAGCCCGCATTCCTGCTTGGTGTGCTGCTGGTGCGAAGTGTCGTGCTTGAGTTTGGCGTGTTGGAAAACGTTGCCTGAGGTTCCGTGACCCCCTTCGTCTTGCCTTTGACATCACCTGACCCCGCGCTCTCTGTAGCACTGGCAACGCTCCGCGCATCACTTCTTGAAGCACTCAGGTCCTCACCAGGCTGATTCCTGGTAAATCGCTTCCACTCCCACTCCCCATTCCCACTGGTATTGAGCCATTTCGCACTCCACCCGGCTCCAATCCCCTCGATTGCGAGCCGAGGGTCATCTTCACTCCTGAAGGTTAGCCAGTTCGCGTACATCCATTTCAACAACCAGTAGACAGTCACAAAGTCCGCCTCCTCCAAGACTACCGTGTACACTTTTCGTTCTCCGGGCCTGATGGGGTTCGTATTCTCGGAGAAGGACGAAGAGAGCATAGTGGCGAAGTATTCGGACCTTCGTGTGAGAATATCGGAGTGAGCGTAGAGCACCCGTTTTCGCGCGAAAGCGTGAGACGAGAAAAATGAAGGCTCGAGGCCGGATGATGAATCAATAGATGGTGAACTCGCTGGGTCCTGGTCCGGAAGTGGATGGGTTATCACGGCCGGGTCAGCCCTTTCCAAACAGATGAATCGGACATCCCCCGTGTCTGCACGTTTGGTTAGAATAAGAGGATATTAATCACCTGGTTCTTACTTGAATTGTCCAAAGATGCTTCTAGCCCATCTAGGAGATTCCGGGGGACGTAGGCAACTGAGGGTTGTTGCGGGTAAAAAGGTCCGACGGGGCTGTGTATCTGGACACAAATTACAAAGGAGTCTGTTTCCTTTATCTTTGAATTCTTCAATAACTCGGAAAGTGGAGGGAGTGGGCACTCTGTGATTGGATGATCAGGAGGAGAGAACAGATACGCATCGATCACGCCTCACCCCAAACTTCACTTTCCTGACGGAATGTCCAATCATTCTGCCACTCTTTCCAGACCCATTCCGTGCGCGCACCTCGTTCCCCGACTTTACTATCATTGGTCTTGATTGCGGCGAGAACTGTGGCAGATACCTCATAATCGTTGTGGGAGTAGCCAACGACCAACGACGTGACGTAGAGGGAGAGGGTCTGAGCGCCTGGTGTACGGGCTCGAATGAAGCGTTACACCAAACATTCCTTTACCGCAACGCGTAGGCAGCGTACCTATCTCGAGCTTGAATTTCCCGTCGCCGAGGAGGGGGGATTGGCTTAGTATTTCAAAGCTCCGGTCGTCGTCTTTGATACTCGGTTGCTCGTCGTCGCCATTCAAATCCGTATCGGATTCGATGAATCGGGACAGCCGCTCGACGTCAGCAACGAGCCACTCCAAAGCCTATTCGAAGCGGTATTAACTCGGGGATGGCATTTTCAATTCAGCGATACCCACCGCGAAAGTCCAGTTCCTTATTCCGCGTTGCTGAATGAGCGGATTTGACATGGACGGTGGACCGCTCGCTTGTTTTGACGGCGTGCTCGAAGAAACGAAAACAGTTGCTGGGCTGGAGGTGGTTGAAGAGGCTCGTGGGTCCCAGGACTGCGAACCTGAGTAAGAGCCCGCGATTGATGGAGTGGATGTGGTGGAGTAAGAGGCGCGATGCTGGTGCGCGGTCCATGGCCACTCAGGTCGTGTCATGATAATTTCAGGCCGTTGTGGGCTCGACATAGTTCGAAGAAGTGTTGTAAGAACGCACAATAAAATCCTTCAGACCAGACTGTCTGCAAAGGCAGAGAAGCGGTGGAGAGCCACTGGCAGAATCACTGCGCGCCGCCAACGACGATCAACCCGGATTTGTGACACCGCCCTCCTCGAGCGTCACACTTGGCGGGCATGGGCGTTGGTCGGTGGCCGCTGACCTTTAACCCCTTTCGAGGGCGACCCCCACGGCAAGAATGACGACATTGTCGAGCCCAGTGGCGGGATCAATGTAGCATCGGTACGGAAGTCACAACTTGCCAGAGACTTCAAACATGACTTGATGGCATTCTTGCGATACCAGGCTCCATCTGCACGGTGAGTGCGAGGCGCGTAGCACTGAACGGGACCTTTCATTAATTCCTAGTAATTACATCCAGTACTATGTTTTGCAGGACGGAAACGTGCGGGCCGACTGTTCTCCCGAGTCGGCCAATGGGTACGATGGGATATTGGACATGCGCTTCGTGCATGGGGTGATGGATGGGGGTCAAGGGTACCCCCTGTCGCACAAGAAAAGCAATTCCTCGTCTGTCTGTGACCACAGGACCCGTCTTGGCCTTCGGGCCGTATTCATGGCAGTGGAGGTCGGCTCGCTCTCCTTCGCCAGAGCTGTCTCGTAGTCAGTGGAAATCCCCAGCTCATGAGAACCAAGGCTACTTACGTTTTGGATGGCCTTCCCCACCCTTGGTGGTAGCGGCAGGACGCACGCTCGCTGTACGGCCACGAAGCCATTGCTTGAGGGTCGAAAGATTCTGGAGACTCCGGTCAACCAACGGACCCGATAACGGTGAAAGAAAACTTACAGGTTTGATGATTGAGGTCATTATCGAATATAAAAGTCGTAAGAAGTTTAGAAAAGTATTTCCGTTGTTTGGTGGAACCTTGCCGTGAATGGGTTATCTGGATTATATAGGGGATTCGCCCTCATCATGAAAACACCCAGGCGCTTCCAGCATTCTCCAGACTTCCGGCCCAGACTTGATCCATCGGGTAAGTACGGAAGATTTTCTACCTGGAACCCTGCCCTGAGGCTGGAGTGCCCTCGTGCACGGCACGGCAGAGCTCACAACTTCATCTCCACCTCCCGTCTCCGCCACTTGGCACCGACCCCGTCCGTCGGACCGATGACAGGAATTCAGTGTCGGCGCTCTGTGGTTTGTCTATGGAAGAAAAAAATTAGGCGCATGCGAACCCTCTGAGATTCGCAAAGGTCATGCTGTAGGTTACATTTACTTGAAAGGCACAAGTAGGATCCGCCCTGCCCTGAGGTGTGAACGTACCGTGAAGGCTATCTTCTGTGCAGGAAGAAATATCGGTAAGGTGTGCCTGGCCCCGGACAAAGGTCTGGCTTTTGGGAGTTACGGAATGAGAGGTATATGCGATCACGAGTGACAACGGGCGGACGTTCTCATGGTATTAATACCCACCGTAGACTAGCTTCAATACCCTGTCCAAAAATAATATGTACGTACAAAGCCCAGAGAATACCACTCCCCCCTTTTGGCACCGTAACCTGGGTATTGGATTGCATTTTACCCCATCTCTGGTCGCGGGCGGATTTCTTCGGGAGTTGCCGCAGTGACCAATCGTGGGAACGCTTCCGTGAGGAGAATCGCGACCATACACTGAAAGACGGACCACCGCCACCCACTCGCCGCCGTCAGGGACGATACGATGAAGTCGGAAGAGACGACCACCCAGTCGGCTACGCAGCCGGCCACGTATCGTACGCAACCGAAATTCACTCCCAATACCGATGTCTGACCAGAGGGGACCTATTAGAGATGGCGATTGACCCCGCACTGCAGCAACAGTCCATTCCAGCGTAGATACCAGCCCCCTTCACCGCATGGATCACGCTGACGTGGATTTGCGTATCGCGTAGGACCTCTTATTATCCTTATTCAGGATACACGCAACCCGGGTACTATTCGTATGCCCAGCCACCACCACATATGACTTCCACGCAAACTACGACCACGACACCCCGAATGAACACCCAAGCTTCCACTTCCGCCAACCAGAACGAGTCGAACGATGTCGAGAACCTGAAAGACGCGTTAGGTCAGGCTGGTGTCGATCTTCGAGTTGAGTAGCCCCGTCTTCCAGTCTCCGTGCTTCGTTCCAACTGACTGTTCCTTGGTACTACAACTTGCTGCCTCGTCTATAGGCGGAAGAAGAGAACCTCCAGCGAGGTTCAGATCAACATCATTCATACCGATCCTATGATGACCGAACACGAAAACAACCTGCCACCCCCAACTTTGACAGCCGTTTCATAGGAGCGACGATGCGCACCATAGGAACCACGCATAAAGTCACAAAAATCCCTGAAGACTCGGTCAACTACCTCGCCCTGGCTCTGAGGATTCGTTTGCAGGAACTCTTGACAGCCACGATCGCCGCCGCCGCACACCGCCACGACACCCAGTTCGACAGGTCTGCTTCACTGTACGAGGACGGTAATCCAATGTGGAGCATCGTTGTCAGGACAGACGTTGCAAAACAGTTGGCCGTGTTAGAGAGGATCGAGCGGGAGGAAGAGATGAAAGTCCGGAGGGAAAGAAAGGAGCGATCCGAACTTGCCGCTGCCCAATCTTCCAACTACGGTACCCAGCCGAACACCGGAGATGGGGACTTTGACGAGGAGGAGGCTATGCAACCCAAAAAGAAGAAAAAGAAGGAAGGTCCCGGCGTCACGGCGAGGAATATGTCGGAGGATGTGAGGAAGAAGATGTCCAACGCAGTTGCCAGCCAGGCCGCGGGTTTGTCGACTGGAAAGTACGCCTGGATGAACGCGGCTACTGGTACATCCACACCTGCGAAAACCAAGTCGACGACTCCTGGACCATCTACAACGACCAACAACACAACTACGACGACCACTTCCACACAACCAACGACTAGTTCCTGGGCGCGACCCTACGTTTCTACAACCACCAAACAGAGCAGCTCCAAGGAAGAGAAAGACGATGATTCGAGGCGGAAGATTACATTGCGAGATGCTTTGTTCGTCCTCGAGAAGGAGCGAGGACACGGTGGGGGACGTGGCTCAGCTAGGAACTACGCGGTGCGGTGACGACGGACAACGGACCACCTTCTATCCTTTCTTGCTCTCGAGTATTTTTTTACCTTGTATTTTTTTATCCACTGCCGCCGTAATCGAGAGGGGGAGACCTCTTATGGGTTGACAACGCTCCTACCCATTCCCGAGTGACAGCGACGAACGAGGTCTATATAGTATTACGCTACATAAGAGAACAAAACAAAAGCAAGTTGCAAACAACAAACGGGAAGGTAAAATGACAGGTATAGAAACATCATGCATCAACAACAGGAAGTACAGTGCATTAGCCGCCATCGCTCCCGGACGTCGGGGTTTGTGAGGGTGTTGAGAGGTTGGAGCCAAGCTTGCTGAGGATCAGTTTGATCTTCTTAGGTCCACCTTCCACGCTCTCCCCGCAGTTGCCGACAGCGGTACTGATACGCTTCGCCTTGGTAGCTAGCCTCTCCAGCATCCACTCGTCGTCATCTTCGTCGCCCCCCCTTCTCCTCTTCTCTCCCATTTTCATCGGACCCAAGTCGGGTGACCCATTGGTGGGTGACGACGCTGACTTGGCGGCCAACGGTGTGGATGAGAGTTTTATAGAAGGACCTGTGACCAAAGACTCCAGGAGACTGTCCTCGTCATCCTCGTCGTCATCATCTGGAGACGGCAACGGTTGGAACGCTTGTGACTGTGAACCAATCCTCCGATGCGATAACCGAGGCGTCGCAGGTGGCCCACTCGCATTGCTACCTTCATCTGAGGATACACTGAGTCTCCTCTTCGGGAGGTGGGGCGCGCCGCCGAAAAGGTCACCGTCGTCCTCGTCGTCATCCTCGTCATCATCGCCACCGTAACCAACCAGGTTCCCGATCGGGGGCGTCCGTGGAAGTGTCATTTGCGGTGATCCACCGACTGCCCTGCCACTTCCGGTAGAGCGTTTCCGTTTCAGGAGGCCGCTTCCGGATGCTTTTGAAGAAGTGAGAGATGATGGAGTGCTGATCAGTGGTGCCGGTTGGTCCTCCTCATCGGGGCCATCCTCACTGAAGTACCGTTCTTCGTCCCTGTTCAATCCGCGACCCTGGCCCCACCTAAAGCCGTTTAATGCCCTAAACCCTTATCGTTAGTAGGATATTTTGGCTCTCAACGATCTTGGCTCACTTCTCCGGTTTCGTATCCGGCTCCTCCTTGATCTCCGGTAGGGGTTCAACGTTCATCTCCCATCTTCGAATCAGCGCGCTGAATCTGGGACCGCCCAGCGGTGTCTCTGCCAACTTCCGGATCTGCGCTTCGTGCTTCGTCATACAGTGACTGATCAGTTCCTTTATGTTCTCCTGAGGGTCCTGGTCAGGAAGACGCCGTTCTCGGCGATTTACTGTTAACACACCTTCCGTACATGATCGAAGAATTCTTGACAGGATGAACTGATAAGGTTATCCCTTCCCGATTCTTTGACAGCGAGATCAATAATGGGTTGGAGGATATCGAGCTTGATAAGGTGGTTGAAGAGGTTACGGTTGTTAATCCTGAGGCAAATCCGGAAGAACCTGAAAGCGGCTGTGGTGGCTTAGCTGGTGCGATCCAATGTGGGGACCCAGTGAAACATACCTAAGCGTAGGTGTTTATCTCGGGAGGAGAGAAGGGAGGCGATTCGGGTAGAAATATTGGAGGAGAGGAGAAAGAAGTGGCTGCGGAAAGAGTGCTGGAGCGCAAAATTACACAACAGATCGCAGAGGTAAAGGAACAAATTTGTTCGTTCCTTCGACATGGGAAGGGTGGATTCTTCTCACAATGGTTAGTTGGTACGATATATATCGGGAAATGAACCTCACTTTGCAGCTGCCTGAACTCCGGGATGTCACCAAAGGGTTTGTAGAGCGTGTCGATACAACTCTTGTAAAAGTACTCCAAGAATTTTTCGACGCCAGGGTCGTCCTTGGCACGTTGCATTAGTTTCACGGCAAGCGGAGCCTATATAATGGGTCAGCTGCTGTGATAATTCGGAACCAAGCCACGGCAAACCTGGGATGTCGGATCGTTCGGATCATTGAGAGGGATCTCGAGCATCAACCTCAGCGCATCTCCTATCTGACTCTGCACCGCTAGATCGCGACTGCGAACCATGTTCTTGCACATCAGCAACAGGAGCGTGTTGCTCTGTTCACCGTCTGCTTCTGTCATCTGTCTCAGCACGAAGCCTCGAACTCCGTTAATATCGTGATCCAAGAGGACAGACAAGATCTCTCCGGCCGCCGAGATGGTCTGCTTTCCCTGTTCGTCATTCTCGTCTTGGGTGAGAGCCCACTGAACGGGGAACAGGATTGCCCGGTCTATCAGGTTGCGGAAGAGAGTCAGGCGAGTGGGGAGCTGAACATTCTTGCCCATAGCGCAAAGTTGTTGGAGCATGAGGACAATGGATCTCCGGTTGACGTCGAGGTCCGCCTTGGATTCGGCATCCCCGTCGGCCGAAGGAAGAATCTGTAGTGGTGGCCCATCCACATCCATCGACTCGTCCGACCGAGCTCGGTTGTCGTCAAACTCCTTCAACCGTTCCCCCCACCATCTGACACCTGCGACACCCTCTTCCAGGAACGGTTGCACAACATACGCCAGGAAGAATCTGTCGTGTTGTATATGATTGATAATATCCATCTGGTTGAAGAGGATGCAAGAGTTGATGACGTTGAATGTCGAATCATCCAGAACGCGGGCGAGCACGACATCCTTGAGGAACTGCAGCCGGTAGGTATGGTGGATTTTCCGTTCAATGGCCTCATCTCGGATAGGGATCGGGGCATGGAAGTGGGTGTTTTGCCGGAGGAACTCCCGGTAATTCGCTTTGTGATTCGGGAATTCCGGGTCATCTAGGGACGGGAGCGGATGAGCCGAGTGATCGAGGGTTTTTCATTGATGACGCTCACACTCCAAAATACCCATGACACCCATAAAGATACGATCGTCCAGAATATGCTCATAGATGGTATGATCATTGAGAAGCACTTTCGCGGTGTTACGACCGTTAGCCACGTGAAATGTACTTGGGAGCAAGCTTACGAATGGTTTGCATGCACCGGCATAGGGCGTGGAGGTCATTCAGGCTCTCAAGATCCTCGGATTTCGTGAACACTTCTATGAGCGAGATGATGTAGCCCTTAATGAAGGTGACTTCAGTCGGCGTCAATGATGACGCAACGGATCAAATACCTCTCGCTGCATCCATTCGCACATTTTCTCTTTCACCGCAGTTGCGCGGGATAGAATCTTGATTATCCTATCAATTTCAGGGATGTAATTCATCCTTGGTTCGGGGAGGCTTCCACGGAGTTTCGACGCTGCCAGGAGGTCGGCGTCGGGCCCGGTCCCGGATATTGGACCAAATCCGTGATCCTCTGCGGCCGGGTGTCAGCTAAGGTGCGGAACGGAACAGACACCATTGCTCACCGGATGCCTTCATGTGCTGCTGGACCTCTGCAATGAAATTCCAAACCTCCGAGCAGCCCTCCGCCTCCTGGAAACTGAGCGCATAATCTACACCATCCGGCTCGGTCCACACGATCAGGGTCTCTGGAACCGATACCAATTGAGATAGCCCCATGGGAACTCGGTTCGGAACCCTCACCTTGCTGTCGTTGATAGACGTCACAGGACCGAATCGTTGTACAGAGGATTGTGTTGTCGAGATCAGTTTCAGAACGCGCGATTAGTTGAGCTTCGTTGGTCGACTCGTCGAAATGTCCGTAGCAAAAGGCGGTGCCTTGGTCCTCCCAATGAGAGCCAACGAGCTCGTAGACCTTGCAACTGAGTCAGAGAGGTGATCCAGAAGTTTCTGGGCGTGGCAAAACACTGCACAGAAACAGACAGTAGGAGGGGGGAAAAAGAAGCGTGAAGATATCGCACGAAATCCAGATATGTGGTGGGGAATTGGCGTTGGAGCCGAGGGGAGGCGTACCTTGACGCGTTTATGTTCCTGACTGTCCCCCTCCGCCCAATCCTGGCCATCGTCGTTCGAGACCATGTCTTGAGCCGTCACGCCAATGTGATCCGGGACATCATTTAAGACCTGGATGGAAGTAGCCGTCGATTCACCTTGCTGGATGGAGGGGTCGTGTGAAAGGTCGAGGGGCTCGAAATCCTTGTCGTGGTGGAGCGCAGCATCTTCGTCGAGTACCGATGCGTGGATGGTCCCAGGTGAATAGGACGATGATATCACGACTTCATTCGGGGACACGGTCGGTGGCTCTTCCGGTTGTGCAGGGCCGTGCGCGAAGAGGTGTCGGTCGGAGTGGATGGCTCCGGCATCGACGGCGGACATGAGCCGTTGTGTAAGGTTGTCGAAGCGAAGAAGAAGGACGCGACGACGTCTTGTCGACGGAAGCGGAGGGGAAGAAGTTAGGTCAACGGTCGGTTTCGCGCCCAGCCGTCCCGATGGCGGTTTGAAAACACGTTGTGTGGCCAGTAAATTCTCACACTCGAGTACTTTTGATGGCGATCGCAAAGCATCCTTAACCATATCTACACTACCTGGCCCCCTTGCGCCGATGCCCAGCAGTAATGTCCGCACCCAGCTGCACACGGGTACCCGGACAACTGTCCACGCAAGGACAACGACCGGGCGATACCGCTGACTAATACATCACGTATCTCGGACCCCGGAGGAGTGGGTTCATCCTCGGAACCCACCACACTTGTGGAGCTTGCCCTCGGCCGGGTGGGTGACTGTGAGGGGGCGGGTGTCGGGAGCGGCTCAACTGTCCGGGTAGAATAATACTCCTTGTAGCACTTCTGATGCCCACCGTGCATACACCCAGGGCAATGGAACATCAGTGCCCTCACCGGCAAGTGACTAAAGTGGAACGGTTAAAATATCTAGTTTAGCGCCAGGATGACGCCTTACTCACCAAATCGCACAACGGGCGATGTTCGCTCGACATTTTAGGCAGTAGCCGAATCCTCCGCTCGGCCGATCGAATCTCCTCTGACCGCTGGGCACGGTGATCGCCTTTCCACAACGCCCACATTGGGTGTATATGGTGGTAGACAACTGTGGGACAAAATTTCAGCCAGCGCATTAACTCAGTATAGGCCCTCCGTAGCCTTACCAATGCGCTGGACTTGATTTCCTCCAATTCTATATGCTTCCGGATATCAGCTGCTGGGACATGCAACTGCAGCCTTGTCAAAAGTTCTCCGAGGACATGAGTTCCCATCGAAGCCGAAGGAAGGTGGACCGACCTAAGTAGGATTCCAAGAAAAAAGTTGCACGCCATTGTTGGATTCCCAACTCCTTGGGGACGATCATCGCCAACATCGCACACATCTGCACCTCCCCCTATGTCGAAGGTCAAACCGGGTAAGTGCAGTCGATATCCTCCGATCATACCTCTTCAGCGTAAATCTCAAGTGATTCCTTTACCACATCCCATCCAGAATCCCTGAACCTCCTCTCGGCCTCCTCGACATCCTCTCTCCGCCTTGTCATCGCCTTCTCACCATGCCTCGGAATGTGCTTTCCACCCCTCTGCGACTGACTCTGTGATCTTGAGTCATCATGGTCGTCCAACATTAGCTCGCTCATCGCCGCCTCCGAAAGTTGCTTCTGGTGGCCGAATGGGAAACCCCGACCGGCAGACCCATTCTTACTTTCCCCGTTGCTCACTTTGCGTGGTGTTTCGGTTAACCTCCCGCCAGGTCCCCCTTGAGAATACGATGAGTAAGGGTCAGGAACATCCCTCGTTGGTGTAGCGTTCTCGGAAATAGCGACAACGGTCCGAATGCTACTTTGAGATTCTTGTTTCAGGATGGTTTTCCTCGGAATGGCGAGTCCGCCAGTCCCGCCACCGTTTCCAGTCATGGGCCCAATAGTAGGACTAGCAACTGAGCCGGCCGCCAAACCAGTCACCATAGAACTCCTGGTAGTGCTGCTCCGCTTTCGGCCCGTCGAATAAAACGCTACACCGGCTAACGACCCCGGAAGCACTTTCTTCCTGGGGCTCACGAAGCTGCTGTTGTCCGAATCCGAGGATGCAGGCGACGGCGATACATGATCTTCGTCCTCCTCACCTGGCCTCCAGCCCTGTTGTCTCACGATTTTCGACAACGGAGAGCGGTGCGAATGAGGGGTCCGCGGGAACTGGTACGGGGAGACATGCGAACGTCTGAACACGTCTCCTTCGGATCCCTCGTCATTTGCAGGGTCGGGGGTGGACTCCGGTTCGTCCTCGCCATCTGGCCCGTCTTCGCGGTCCTCCTCATTCCCAGAAGAGTCAGAATCACTTAGAGCGCCATCTCCAACGTATTTCAAGCCTGGACTGTGGTGGTTCGTTCCGGGAATACCGCTATGATTCGGCAGACTCGGTTGGCTGTCGGTCGAGCTCATGACACTCTTCGCTGACATCGAAGGTCTCCGGTAAGAGGAACTCGCCCTCGGTCTGGTGATGTAACTCCCACTTATACCAGGGACCAAGCCGGCACCAGAGGGCCGCCTCGCAAAAATGGAAGCGGGGATGGGAGTCCCAGCGATGTTGATAGGAGGAAGACTAGGAGATGGGCGTTGGGATGGTGAAGGTGACGAGGAATTGGGGGTGTTTGTTGGTGTGAGTTCTTTGTGGGTACGGTTGCGAGGGCTAGGATATATGTTGCGATGAGGATGAAGTGCGACCTCTGACATCGGAGTTTTAAGATCGGGACCGGGGGACTGGTGACGATGTAGAGCGGGGATAGCGGCCGGGGCAGATAAAGAATGCGGAAGACCGGGGTGCATACCCGAGAGAGGTGAGAGAGGTGGTTGAACATGTAAGCGCGAATGAAAATCCGTCTCTTGTTCCAGTTTTGGTACCAGATCAGTGAGAAGGGAGTCGACAAGCAACCAAATCTCTGCTGCTTCTGGGTACTCTGCATCATATGCGACCTAAACCAAGATCATTCACCCCGCTGTTTACGAGGACTTAGGTTTGACTCACGGAAGCATTGAATTGGCAAATTTCAGTTCGGCTCTCCCCGTCAACCTTGTACCCACGAGCCAATTTTTCAAATGTTTCCAAATCTTCGAAACCAGACTCGTAAGCATACCATCCGATACTTTGAGACCCTGGAGTGTATACTGGATCGCCGAGTCGCTTCGGTGGTGGGATCGATTCGGGCCGATTCGAAGTTCCAATTCGGCTATCGAATGAGCGTTAATACCACCTGACTTTACAGCACCAGAGGGGATTGTTTACCGATCATCATATGGAAGCTCTGTCTCTGACGGTTTGTCCGCGACAAAGGTCAAAGACCCAGTGACCTCCCAGGTGACCGCGACCCTAGGTACCGTCTCCAAGGGCGCACGCGCATCCCTCACGTCAAACTGTGAGAACACCCCTGAGGAATGCTGTGCCCACAACGTTTGTGAATCCTTGAAAGCGATGTCTGTGAATAACCGGTCAGCCAGGCCACCAACTCGAATGTTGTGAAGACCGGAAACCTGTGACGCCTCCTTCAACAGCGGAATTGTTCAACAGCCACTTTGCGATGTACTGCCTCCTAACGTCCCAAATCTCGATGGAATCTCCAACGCCATTCCTAGGGTGGGAAACGATTGATTCAAATGGCGCCTTTGGGCTGAAATGGTTCTTGAGCTCGGCGAAGCTAGCAAGAGGCTGCGGTTCGCCCTGGATCGGTTTCTCGGCTATCCGAGGGCTCGGCATTTTGCTTGCGGCTACAGAAACGTCCGACCCCGAACCAAACCCAAACTCGGCGTTTGAAACCACCGCAAGTTCGCAGCCATAACCAGGTCGCCAAAGGATACGGCGGATAGGGAACGACGTATGGAGATTGTAAACGGGTGATTGAGGACCGTCGCAGCCGGTGCTGGAGTTAAAATCCCACACCTGACGTATACGTGATAAATTACCCTAACCCTCAGATTGGGGCTGGAGTGAGCTGACCTTGACACAACGGTCCAACCCCCCCGTGGCAACCCACCCTTCTGAACTTACACTGGGCAAACCTTCGATCCCAGACTGTGGAGTGTACCAATCCAAGGAGAGTATGGGCCCCGCATGAGCTACCGGGATACGGTCGAGTTGTCCACGTTGGCCCATCTTGAGATCCCAGCTAATGGCATAACATGATCAGAACCGGGGGCTGGCTCGGGTAGGTCGCAGAACATTACTCTTACCGATAGAGGCTACCTGTCATTTATTCAGTAGATGTTCACAGAGTATAAAACGAAGGTACCATTGTCAAGACCTACAATGGTGTGAAGGGGTTGGGACTGGCTGGAGGAAAATGCGAGAGCGCGGACCCCTGTGGGGTGGTGAATCTTGAGCACAGACTTCGACATGTCCCTCAGGTCCTGTATGCGTTTAGAACAGCCACAACATTTGGTACAGCAATGAGTTACCCATATCCGAACGTCACCGTCCGCGGAACCTGAAAGGCAATAATGATGGACGATTGACGAGTATGATAGCCTATGTATCGCACGCGTGTGATCGCGCGCTCGTCGTTCTTCGGGCGGAGGTGAGAAACTCAGAGAATTCAAGAGAGTACACCCCGTACCAAATTTTGCGTTGATGTTCCTGTTGAGATCCCAGGTCATGATCTCGCCGTTTCTGGCGCTCGTCAAGATCTTGTTGGAGAAAACTTTCTCCGGGTTAGTTATTCGGACTGTACCCAAGACTCCGCCTCGCCACAGCCGAAGGACTCACGTCCGTGACCCCAGACCACGTCAGTCGAGGAGCTATCGATCTTCAAGCCGCTCCCCTCCCAGAAATTACGAGAGGCTTCTATCCTCGGTCCTTGAGAGACCCCTCCCCTCGCCCCACACTCCTCTGGAGCAACGACTTTCAAAATCCGGAGCGCTTAAGAGAACACAACGGTTTCACCACCCAACAAACGGTCAACGAAACGCGAGCGGGAACTCACATTCTCGCCCGGAGACTACACACCTCTCACCGTCTTCTGATTTCGCCATTGTCCCTCCTCCATTGGTAGTCGCGCGAGGGAACCGGGCGCTCTTGAGAGGTCCCCCTTGAGGGTCTGGTAGTATTGGCCCATCCACGCGCAGGTCCGTTGCACTCGGGATCGTCGGGAAGGGATGTTGGAACGGTGGTACTGAAAGCATGATTCACTGGTTCGCGAAAAGATTTCACAGTGAGTCTTTCATGCTTGGACTATTGTGTTGTCACGAGGCGAGGAACGCAGACGCCAGCCTGAGAAGACCAACGGCAATACCGGGCCGATCACCCCGCATAGCGCCCGTCACCCATCCCTATCTCCCATTTCTTGGACAGGCGGCTACGAACCAACAACCCACCAACCACCAACACGAAAATCCCTGCAATGGCTCTCAACTGGACGATGCTTGATGAGGGGCGGAATCCCGTTCCCCTCCCTTTCGAGATGATCATCAAGTCGATGGAGGACGCTGAACTCAGTCTCAGCATTCCAGAGGCCCCACCGTCGGGTACCGCCACCTCAGGCGGGTCGGGTGGTGCCAAGAAACTGAAGAGCACGGGCAAGATTTGGCTCACAGACCACCGAGTTGAGTAGAATATTCACCGCCTTGTAGCGTGTGTTGGATCTCTGCTGATCTCATGAACTGCGCCACCACAGTTCATCTTCGTTTCTGAGGTGTCGAAGACAGGGAAAACGGCACCGTCCTTCGACTCTTTGTCTGTCCCACTGTCCTCAATGATATCTACGAGCTTTCAACAACCCCTTCTTGGGTCGAACTTCCTCGCCATGTCTATCTCCCCCTCACCAGAAGGTGGTCTCACGCATGGGACCAAGGGTGAAGTTCGTTGTTCTGGACGCCTCTTCAATTTCGCGGCTGCGCTGGATAAAACTAGAGAGCGTGCGGTCGAGGCGATGAGAAACCAAGACCCAGAGCTGGAGGATGGTCTGCGTGAGTGACCAATCGGCGCCTCGTAGTTCTGAATGTTGCTTACGTTCCACTCAGCGCTGTATTCCAGCGGCGAACCTTCGGCGGTGTCGGGCCCATCCACGGCGACTGTTGGTGGATCAGACCTACCGCCCGCGTATTCATAAGCCGGCTGTATCCCTGTATTAGTGCGCAGTTACTAATCTACAATGTACCGACCGACCACACCAATCGTAAACTAGTGGCTACGGTATCACCCCTTTGTTCTCGTCCTGGTCGAACGTCGCACCGGAACCGAATCGTCGCCCCGTTCTGCTTCCTGTGCCTTTCGCTTCCTGGGGTTGTCCTTCGCCTTGATCACTTCCCCTGAAGGGGATTCCTCGCCACCGTCTTCATCTACTGGCGTCTGCTTCTTTCGCCTTCTGGTGTTCTTTGTTTTTCCTTCATCCCACCCCCCTTTATCCGCCATCGTTTGAATGGCGTCCCAGGCTGCCTGCTCCACGCGTTGTACGCTTAACCTTCCACGGCTGACAAGCGCCATCCCTGCACGCACGTGAATACCGAGAATCAGCGATAAGCCAGAGGCTTGGCATCGTACAAGCGGAAGCAACCTTTGATGGCGTCTACATCCCCCGTAGTCAGATACTCCGGGGTATCTCCTCCGGCAATCCCCTTTAGCACAGACAGCGGGACGAGATGCTTCGCGCGACTCTTGAACTCGACGTCAACCATATGCCAGGTTGGAGAATCCTTCTTAGTTTTCTAGTAAACGCCGGGTGGAGAGCGTCAGCACAAGACGCCGGAGGTGCAAGAAAAACCAACAGCGTCGAAGTATGGGTGGGACCTGGCCCGCCAGGAGCGTCGGTCAATATTTTACTGGATAGAAAGGAACAAACACACTCGTCCCACGCTGTATCTACAAAAGGCCGCCAGAGACGGAAGTGAGGGTAGTCGTTTCATTGGTCAAGCGGAAGAACGTTACGGTCAGGGTATCCTTCCCTTACAACCTAAAGTGGTCCATTGAGTCAGTGTATCCCCTTGTTATTCATAGCACCCACCACCCCAAAAGCCGCAATCCCAGGGTTCTTGCAATTCGAATGGTAGAACAAAACCTAATCAAAACACAGATGAATCTCCGGCCGTTCGCAATCAAGAGGACTGAACAGACTTGGTCGCCAATTCGCATCTGCATCATCAAGTTTTTGGCTTCGTGGTTCCTCACACCTTCCCAAGGGGTGGTGCCGACCCTCTCGAAGTCATCCACACTAAACTGCGGTGCCAGTCATGCGGATGATAGAGTCTCTTGCGCGGTACCACCAACCTTCACGTCTTGACCCTTGACAACCCTAGAATCTGGTTCCGCCTTCATTAGCCAGCAACGTGCTGGCGGTGCTGGCGACATGATCACGAAGTTAATTGTGGATGGCTGATGTCGATGACTGCTTAAGCGCTAAGTGGGATTGGAATCGCGACCGTGTTGTTGTGGTTTGTTTGGCGGCGCGGTCCAGGGACCAGCCGGATGACGCAGGTCCCCGCCGCTCTTGGCGGTCCAAGGGTCCACTGGTAAAAGATCCCACAAAATAAAAGTGTTGCATCGACCGACCCATATCTACCTACTGACTTTGTTTACGAAAGGAACCCTCTGATCGCTCCGCCCACATTCCTGACATCCAACCTGTATGAGAGGGCCGCCCGGTCAGTCCCAAACATAGACAAGGAACAAGGTTGAGCTCACAAAAAGGTGTCGTGCCCCCAGACCCCTCCTAACTCGTAATAGCTCACGTTGTCGTTTCCGGTCATCCTCAGTGCGTCCGCGACCTCCCTTTGTTGTTCAACCGGGAATAAAATGTCACTCTGAACACCAAGGATCAGGGTCGGTGTCCTAGACAACGGCTTCAGTCCCTCGGCTAAATCGGGAAGATGAGCTGGAGGGTTTGTAGGTGGAGGGTGTGACTTTGAATGAGACAGTTGTGATCGGTAGTGGTCAGGGAGGGGTAAGGCTGTGAGAGATGGAGGGAGGGGAGGGGGCTTGGAACGAGGCGCTTGCGGGGTCAGGTTAAGACCTTGGAGCGACGAAAGCGTCATGTCGAACAGATCCATGGCTTTGGAGATGTAAATCAACGAATTAGCGTCGTATTTTAGGCAGAACTGTTCGCCTTGGTGATCCAGGTACGTCTCGATAAGGAAGTCAGGACAGAGCGCTGGTATTCGAGGGCCAGACGCTGGACTATTTCGTGCTGGGAGTTCGGCTGCCGGTCTTAATTTCCGTCCGAATCGGATATCCCACTCAGGTCCAGACCGGTAGGTCACAGTGGCAATTTCTAAAGTGGAGTGGTGGGTCAGCACACCGAATGACACGAAGTCAAACATAACCCTACGTCGTGCGAGTTTCATACCGGTATGAGGTGGTATACCGTCATAATAGAAGCCCTTGTTCCAATGTGAATCGGCCATGAGCACTGTTGCATATGATCAGATTCACCCAGCGGGAGGGGAAAGGTGCCAGAAGAACTGACCGCTCCTTTGTGCAAATCTCATGGCGATGGCGCTCGGGCTACTCCTCGCCGTTCCGCTGATACTCACAACCTTCCCAACCCTCTCAGGGAATAACCACCCAGCAGCCAAACTCTGCATTGCGCCCATGGAAGACCCCACGCTCGCGTAAATCTCGTCTATCCCCAGCCCGTCCAACAACTTGAACTGAGCCCGCACCATATCGAAAATCGACAGCACCGGGAAATTCGTCGCGTAGCGTTTCTTCTCTTGAGGTGTGCCATCATGATCCGGGGCGGGCGGAAGGAAAGAAGAGGGGCCAGTGGAGCCATAGCACCCCCCGATGGCGTTCGTGCAGATGATGTAGAATTGGTTCGTGTCAAGGGCTTTGCCAGGTCCGATGAATTTTTCCCACCAGCCTTCTGAAGGATTTGCTTCCGTCGAAGCGGCATGCGAAGAGGCGGATAATCCGGTGTGTAGTAGGATGACGTTGTCCTTTTTGGGTGAAAGGGTGCCCCATGTCTCGTACGCGATGTCGAAGGATGGCAGTGAATCGGAATAGACGAGCTCGATCGGTTCGGGATGGTGGTAGATATTGTAAGATTCTGGGCTCGGGCGGGCGTACGGGGGTTCCGGACCGGAGGAAGACGAAGCAGGCGAAGGTGGTGTGGCAGTAATCGCGCCCTTGAACCCTTTCTGTAGTCTCGCTTCTCGAGCCGCGTGCGCATCGACGCATGGGAAGGATGGGGGGGCGTTCCTGTTCGGCGGGCAACTCTGGCCTACCGCAGTGGATGATTTCCTGACCGACCTCGCGAAGTGTGTCCGCTGCGAGAGCCTAGAGGTGCTTTGTCGAAAAATATTCATGCCAACAGGTTTTTGAGGGTTTGGCGAAGATTAGGAGGAAGCAAAAGGCGAACTCGGCCTGCGCGCCAGTCATTGACATGATGATTAATGATTTCTTGATCTTGCGTCATTCAAGTTTTTCGACGACAAGGTGTGAGATAACGGGACATACCGAGCCGATTGATGGGGTTCTCCAAATGCACTATCGCAGTCACCACATCGGTAGCGTACACAGGTTAGTTCAGCCTCCGTTTGTGTAGATAGACATCGACATTCGTCATGAGGGAAATCGATTTCGTGTTATACCCCGGAACACACCACCTGATGGGATCACTGCTGTCTTCGGGGCGGGGACTCTGAACGAATATTTCTGGGTATCAGTTAATGCATTCAAGTACCTGACAAGAAGCTAAGGAGGTCGTAAAGAGAGTCGATATAACAAATACATTGAGGCAGGGAAAACAAAAAAGAAGGATTCTTTAACGAATGTTTACCAATGCTATGGCAGTCAGTGGTATCGGGAGAACAGCGGGTATAAATCAAACAAATAAGCGGTTTCTGGCATCTTAAGGGTGTCCTTAGTTCACCAGATGGTAGATCTTTGGTTGGAGTCTTCACATGGGCCAGGACTGGCTCCTGACGGTGCGGATCCAATCAGATCCTGCGTGGGGGTATTGCCAGACCATAGCTCCTCCACCTGCAACGGGAGTTAGCATAACGACAGAAGGCTCTCATGTATAGACACTCACTCCAACCGGAGTTCTTGGCTTGACCAAGGCAAGAAGCAAGGGTACCAGCGTCCATAAAGCCGTTGGTTGCATCACCTCCGCCTGCAGGTTTACCAATCACGAGTTTGGCGAGCGACACTCCGTTTCCTCCAATCTCAAAGATGGAGCTTTGGGGCCAAGTGCCAGACGAAGACCTGAGGAGATTGTCACAGGTGGTGTACTCACTATCACCCTCTGCGGTGGAGTGAGTATGGAATGGTCGAGAAGAGATGTAGTAGCTGTTTGTGCTTACGGTTGTAGAACTGGACGTTGTACCAGTCGATGAGGTCCCCAACCGTTCGGTCGATGGTCAAGTAAGCACCACCGGGGAATTTGCCGGGAGAGAACCATGGCGCGACGGGGGCGTGGGTCAGGATGTAGTCACCTGGGTGGGAAGCGGTCACTCAAAAGGCTGAATAAGGTGTGTCGCTACCACTTACCCTGTGGAAGGATGGTCCGGAGTTGGCGGGTGAAAGTCTGGAGCCACGCTTCAGCAGTGCCTGTGGATAAAGTCAGGGGCCCGGTCGCCTCGTCACGAAATGATCCGCATACCTGCCCACATCGCCGAGAAGTCCTGATCACATCGTCAGCCAAACATCGGTGGGGGGAACAAGCGTAATGTGTTTACCTCGTAGTCAATGTCGATGCCGTCCAAGCCGTATTGCCTCACCCAGTTACCCATGTTGGTGGCGGCGCCAACAGGGTCGAGTCCGGAACTGGTCGGGGTCTCGGTCGAACCGAAGGCGGACACAATCAACTTGACACCTGCAGCGGCGTATCGGGCCTTGACCGCAGCACGATCTCCGTCTGAGAGAGATGCCCAAGAACCAGCGTTATCCAAAGCTCCACGAGAGGTCAGGAATGATAGAGCACTAAGATGCGTGGGGTCAGTATTCTGTATGAGGTGGTGAATTATTACACCCTCACTAGGTGTTGAAGCCGTTGATGGAGGAGGGGTCAGGCGGAGCAGAGGAACCGGGCCACGCGTCGGAGTAAATCACGAAGTGGGGAGCGCCTGGTGCCCTTTTATCGAGCTGGCTGGCAGGAGCACCTATGGTCACCTCGGAGAAGAGGGCCAGGACGGCGGTGACGATTGAGAATCGGATGAAGACCATTGCCGAGAGGCTAAGAGCGAAGGACTCGGTGACCGTTGGACCACCATCCTCAAAACCACCCTCTTTTATACGGCGACACGGAAGAGGCCGCAAGCTCGTTCTCCTCGTCATCACCCGCTCGAGAGCGCGAGAGGCCAGGAGGCATTCTGAAAACCGTGTGGCCCGGAATTCCTGTTCCATGCGGTGACCGCGGGGTAACCTGGATGGAACTAGAGAGTATCCTTGCTAGCCATACGGTATGTCCGCGTTGATGATCAACGACAACAAGGAAACAAGGATGGGGATAAAGAATAAACGCGGCAGATGCTCAGTGCCACCAAGTCCACCATTGTGACCCGCGCTGCGGCTGAACATTGAGCGCCAAAGGAAACCCCAGCGAGGTAACAGGCGATTGTACATGAAACCTGAGGATAGCGAGACACTGGCCAGGAGCAACGGAAATCCCGGCACGTGGTTGGAAGAGAGGGACCCATGACGACACACGTCGATCTGAACGTCCGATCATCTCTCTCTCTCCCGTACGGGCCGACCGAGAACATGAGCGAGGATTTCGCCTCATTCAGATTCGGGACTGAAGAACAGTGAGCAACCGCATGGGAGCATTTTTGACCTTTAGCATCACCGACAACACCAGCTGTGGTGCTCCGTATACCACGAGGAGTTCTACAACTTCCATGATATAGGTGATTAAAGAGAAACCTGGTGACCTTAGCTTCCATCATCTGCGCGCGACCGAGCGAGAGCTAATTTGGGCTTGTTGCAGGTTCGGATCCGAATCAAGTAGCCCTGGGATACTCGATCGGATTTGTGGTTCCGTTCGCAAAGTCGGACACGGTCCCGAGAAGATACACGACATTGGCTACGATTTCTTAAGCATGGATCTACTGAGGGATGACAAACTTCCTACTGTTGATGTTCCATCCTCGACAAGCGCGCTTCCGACGCTCTTCCGCTCGAGAAAGAAGGCACGGATGGTCACACAACCGACCGTATGCTCGACGTCCATCGTCGCTGATGAAGTCTGGTGGTCGTGTTTTTACCACATGCGTGGCGTGTGGTTCCATCCGTACTGTCTGCCTGCAACTTTTGCATGCCGTGGAACAAATTCGTTAGAGGTGGGCTTGATCCGCCTCTATTCGAGGCACCTTTTTTTATTTTTTATTTTTTAAATCTGCATTATCTATCCCGTAACAGCTACTTCGAGGCACCTTGATTTTCTTTGGTAAGCGTACCCCTCAAACTTTGCACCGCAGACGGAAAACCCCCTCTGGGTTCGCACCTCTGTCATTCAAATGACAAACCGGACGCGTTTCGAGCCACCCAATGCAGAAATTAGACAGGAGCGACAGTGTGCATGTTGCGGTAAACCCACCCCTCACGTGAGCGCTGGACGTGAAGAACAGGTCTACCACGGATTGAGTGGGCTGTTGTACTCAGCGCTTCGACGGTCGTGTACCCATTGCCGGCCTGGAACTCCGTTGATTATACTGCTGGCTGGCCCCTGCTGTCTCACTCTGTCCGCTAGTCCTTTGGTTCTTCTCTGGGAATTGCAGCGCGGAGTAATCTGCCCACTCCCCAATATCAAAGAGTCGCTCACTCCTGTGTATGCTATTTTCAGCCTATGAATCACCGAAGTAATAGGTAGCCCGGTCGAATCGGCATCCGCCGCTTGTCTTGGAGACGCTTGGCGCCGACTCAAACAGTTCCTTCAACGCAGGTATACCCGCGCAGTGTCAAACGTGCGTCGCACATCCAAAAATTTCCAGGCCACATGCGTCAAACTAAGCAGAGAATACGTTGGGTACAGGAAGGAAAAATTCTACGCAACGGTCCGTAAACAATAGGACAGTGAGATCTCCGACGCTATCAGATAGGGGCTCTGCACCATCTACACATCCCTGACGGCAGAAATCTTCAAAGGGAGTTGTGTGCCTTTATACTCCTCTCCAAGGACCAAAGGAACCTCCATTCCGGGTCTTGCCCTCCTTATTTGAGGGTGATGGTCCGCAAGGGAGATATCGAACTTCCGGACCAAAGTCACCAGGAATGCTTGCATCTCGATGGTACTGCCAAGGGGCGGTTTTAAGCGTCCCGGGGAGAACGAAAAATGTCAAAGACGGTCAACGCACGCGAATCGCCACCCCAGGCAGCTCCTAACGCCTCCAGAAAACGTGGAGCTGGGCGAATGAGAAATCAATACTCCGCAGCCCTGCTGAAAACCACGCATCACCGTACAGGTTCCCATACACCCCAACGGGCGATTCCACTTGCTCATTCATTCCGAGCCAGCGCTCCGGTCGGAACTCACCAGCGTCCGGGCCCCACAATTCCTGGTTCCTATCATGGAGCAACGATGTCAGCACTTTGCCGGGGTAGTAGTGACCCGGTGAAACAATGCACAAATTGTACCCAAACGCCGAGAGAGTGATAAGAGTTCCCTTGGGGATGGGCAACTCAGTGTACACCCTCCCCGAGGCGCCAACAATTGGTTTCGTGAGAGGTAGGACGTCATCTCGTATAGGCGCGCGCACTACTTCCACGACGATGGGGTGAATCCTCAAAATTTCCTACGCAGGGCCTTGATGAGTTTCGCCCTCACTTGGAGACACGAACGAATGACTCCGACGAACCTTGGTAGTTGCTACCAAATACGGCATACTCTCCAAATCGTTGGCTGTGAAATCAACGTCCCCTCTCGCCTTGACTTTCTCCAGAGTCTCGATTATCTCTGTACGGAGTTTCTCCTGACAATCCCGGTGCCTGGCCAACTCCCAAAGTCCGAAGGACAGCTGGAGAATTTATGAAGGCATGTTAGAAAAGTACACGTCTGAAGAAAAAGTCCCAACCGCTTTCGCTGTGGTTTCGTGTCCGGCCAACATCAGCGACCTAAGTACAGGTGCTGAGTGCATAGGCCTTGGGGTGAAGCCAGAAATAAATCTCACCTGACTTGCGAAATGACCTCTTCATCGGTCAGCCTCCAGTCCTCGCGCTGAGAATCGCTAGATTTGACTGGAGGATGCGCTCAACAACTGCGCGCACAAGGAACGGAAGACTGACCGAGCAAACTCATGAGATCTTTCTTCGACACACCAGCCTTCACATCTTGTCTCTTCGAATCGAGCAGTTTCCTAGCGACGCTGTGCGCCTCGTCCTTGTTCCATCGGAGGTTTCGCATTCCAGGATCACTGGAGTTATCGAGCAGCCATGGGAGCAACCCTGGGAACTGTCCCACGATAGCCATGAAGAAAATAAAAAATCGGGACGGGATCCCGAAGGCTGCAAAACTAACGAACGGGACAGACGGTTAATACGACGGTAACCTCGAATCAGGGATGCCGAATATTGGCGATCGTACATGACATTTGTGTAAGATTTTGTCAACGGGTTATCCGCCCCATCCAAGGCGCCGAAGTCATAGTCGAAAGCCCCGGTACCGATCCTTTCGAAAGGTAAGGTCACGGTTAGTCCGCAGTCTATGCGCACCTGACACGAAGGCTAAGACGCACGCATCAAGAGTAGCCTTTCCCATCCACATGTTCACATCGATGATGGCTGAATATCTAGGGTTGCAGTTCTCGATGATGCTACTCCACTTGTCTGCCATCTGATGGCAGGGTTATGTCAACCTTCAAGCTCGAGAGCAAATACGATGATCGCGTGCCTTTGTAACAATATCCATAAAGTGCGGTACAAGACCCTTAGTCTCAACGAGACCGAACGCTGGGGCTATCACCCTCCTGTGACGCTTGTGCGTGTCACCTGTGGGATTGTTAGACGAGGAAGAAAGGGTTGATAGTTGGTGCATCGTGATGGGCAACCCACCCTCCGTCGACAGGATACTGCTGCGATCGGCTATCAACGCTACCTGTTCCCGAACGTTGCTCGACTTCTCATACAAGTAACCGGATTTTTGAAGGATGTGATTGATGGCCTTAGGGTCCGCAACCCACAAGCGGTCCTCCTGCGCGCACGCACCGATCATTTCAGTCAAGAGTTTGAATACAAGGCACTGGCTGGTGCTGGGTAAGATACTTGACGTACCCCAAATGGACCGTTCCAACGAACGATATTCCCGAAATCCTCGAGGAACCTCTTATCCGTTGCTCCAGCCTCTTCGGCCTGGATATACCACTGGTGTCCTTAAAGGTTTTCGCGTTCAGTGCCGTCAACCTATAGAAGGAGGGGGGCTAGGTTATCCCCCAGGAGCATACCAAAGATCCAAGATGGATTCGCCGGCCCTGGGACGTCCCCGATTACCGAAAGCCTCCTATACCTTCGAAGGATGGCATATACAAGGGTTCCCACACAAATCGCGAGTGCTCCGTGCTGATACTGCATGGGTAGTTTGTCGCTTGAATGTTTACTGCGGGGCAAAGCAAGGAGTGCCAAGGTTCTTATAGACTGGCCTTCGGGTCCCGTGCTCATAGGACCTTAAGCTTCATCGTTTGTAAGTCATTCTCAATGACTCAGGGTTCCACGAAATTCTCTGCCTCGAATGAAAGGCGAAGGGCCATTGGAGTATAGTGCATTGATCTGGACAAGCCCTTCTGAAACTCCTACCAGTGAGTTCCGAGAGTACTGTGCCAATACGATACGACCAATTTGGCAACTAAAACATTCGGTCAATTCAGTTTTGGTTGATTTTAGCGAGGGTGATGGTGGTGACAAACCGGAATGGAACCTCGTATTGGAGCAGTACCAGCGTTGAGCAGGCGGTCCGCAGCGTGCTGACTGGGACGGCCTTGATCCGAGCCCCACGCCATTGATCACGGTAGACGCTGACTAGGTACTCCGTGGCGTCTTCTGACTGCTGGTAAGATCGGGAGGTTGAGGGCGGAGTCGGACGAGTCGGTAGTCAAGTGCCTGTACACCCCTGCAGATTGCTCACCCGATGCGGGGGTAGAAACGAGCGTGATGCTGGACTGCCAGGGTTTTACCGCTAACGAGGTCTAATTGACATACGAGTCCTAAAAGTGGAGAGGTTAGTCATCAAATATCCGTTCATCACCCAAACAAACACATATAACAGGTCAAAACAATCCAGGAATGATCAAACGTTCCTGGCCAACCGAAGCAGGGGGCATACATTGGTGATATGAAGAAAAGATCGACAGTGGTTCGCATACCCAAGCCGGAGTGTCGGCCCAAGGATGGTTAAATAATACTCCCAACTGGCCGCTCTGTTGAACGTAACCACGGTGCACTCAGTTCGGCCACCAGACGTGAAGCGGGAAGGTGGGAGTGATCCCAAGGTCTGAGGAGCGAAATGATCGAAAGGATCCCGAGGGGTAACACCGCGGTCGGGGGTAAGATACAAAAAGGAAAAAAGCGGTCGGAGGTAGAGTATACCTTCGAGGCAAAATGTGTTGTACCGGGAACGTAGGAGGGGTCCGGTTGGCGCTCCGCGAAACACAGTTTCGAATGCGGATGGAGGAAGTACTACATAAGAAGGATTGTAGATCGAGGAGGATGCTTCGAAAGGTTCGAAGATCGCGCAGAGGTCATAGTCGTCTCTTACCTAACCAAAGAACAGGTCGTCGCCGCAGAATATTTTCGTCCCCTTGTACGTCGATCCTCCCTTTTCAACCTCAACCTCAACCTCAATTCATTTTGAGATCAATGTGCAAATATTTTACCCAGTCATACAATCCCCATTTTTCGGAGGACGGTGGCGGGAATTCGTGATCCCCATCGTGGTTGGTCGGAGATCAGCGATCAGCGCTTTGATATTCCTGTTGGGCAGGTGGGCGGCGATGTCCTTGCTTTGGCTGATGGAGATACGATTGAATGTGATGGTTACAGCCGCCCACCGACGAGAACGAGACGCGCACATCGTGGTGAATCCCGGCGTCCATTGAGCTCTGCGAGCCCGGGAGTTGTCCATACCAGGCCGGCCGGCCTAGTGGCGTATTTCGCAAGCCATCCTGCTCTGGTGAACTTCATAACGTGACTTGCGAAGGACGGTGTGATCGAGTGTTTCAGGTCTGAGGGGGCAGAGGTGGGCGAGAGATGTGAACACGGACGTGTAAGAGTCAGAACCCTCCGCCATGCTGCCTACCATCTAGTGACATCTTCGCAGGTTGGGGGTAATGGTCCTTGAATCCATGGACAGGCACCAAGTCATTGGGCAAGGGCATACCTGTGAACAGACATCGAGTGCTCGGTCTGATAAAGATATTGAACTGCCTGGAGCGACGGAGAACACGACAGCTTGGGAATTGTCAAAACTACTAGCTGCGGACCGCATCGCCGTTGTGCCGGTCATATACACGCCCCGTTAGGAGCTGAATCCGTGCACTTTGGCGTTAAACGGAATAAGAACGGGCGTTAGTAGTCTCACCGGTGTAGGTCGCGGGTTCTAGGGCCTTGGATTCGATGTTGCCGTCGCAGTTAACAATAACGTCGAAGAATGAGCCTCGACGTGACTTGGACTTGTATTCTCGAAGTCGAATACGAGGGCCTTTATTTAATCTGCAGAGTTCCCTTGGGGATTTCCTGTCGACCTCGAGCACAGAGACGGCCTACTCATCGCTGTGGATGTGGAGTGACGCGTAACGATGAATTGGGCGATTACGGAAGATCGGTCACCAAACCCACTGTGCAGGTAAAATAGCTAAACTATCCGGGGGTTTCTGGAAAGTTTTGTTTCCTAATAGTTATGAGAACTTATCCAGCTGTTGGATAAGTTCGTCCAGACCCCAACTACTTAACCTATTTTCGTACAGGTATAGGGAGTAGACGTTTACTGCGTTGGTAAAGATTTATCCAACAAGTCCCAAGAAATCCAACCTTTACCAAAAAACCCCGAATCTTTTACCTATTTTTCTTCCAGTGTGAACCGCGGTACAGTGACTACATTCAATATGTTCGTCCGTAACGTACGTCGCGCGATATTTGCTAGTTGTCGTCCTATGCCGACCACGAGTGTTGGTCTCGAAGCTTCCCGTACACCCTCTACAAAGTTAATCCCGGGGAGCGTTCCAATGTTGTTGGCCCCTACTCCGAACACTCCTACGAAAGAGATGAGGTAGAGAGCCTCAGGAGTGGCTCGTTTACCCCACTATAACCAACTGGAATTTGTCTCCCGTTCCTCTAGCGTTTACCCTCGGCGTTCTGACAACGACAAGCACTAAGTAGGTCACTGTTGTCTCCCCAAGGTCCCCAGGGTTGTGGGTTCAAAGTCCGACGGTGATCACGGTGATCCGGTTGAGCCTCGGGGCATCTTCATGAGTCTACGGATGCGGTCATTGGACCTCGGATCCCAAGCTTCGACAGTATGGTGCACTTTCTGGTAGGCGGCCGTTTGAGAGAACATCTTGGATGTGTTGGTACAATGCTTCTTGTTGTTCTTGGTGAACCGCGAGCATGTTCAGGGCGAAAGAGAGGGTATGCTCAGGCGTCTACCATCAACAAACGCGATGTGTGGTTATACTATCCTCACCTCATGTCCAGCGAGGTAGAAAATGAACATGTTCCCTAGACGGCAGATGCGTAAACTGGCGGGCCGGTAGAAGTGCTGACCCCGTACCAATGAGTTCCGACTTCCCAAGTCTCTGTCTTCCGTCGTCCGAGTGCCTGATGACTGTTCGCGTTGACCAAATTCGAAAGGAGATCTCTCTTCTTGTCTATCTCACAAGAGAACTTCTGCTCGTTAATGGATTCCAACAAATATGACTGCCTGCGTCGGATTAGCCCTCAGCCAAAGAGTGCTAATATGTGGTTGGAGCATCGCCCATTCTTTTTTTTTTCGTAATGACGCACCTCTCCGTCGGTAACTGCCAATAGGAGGGTGCCACAACCGAGGTTTGTACCCCAATACCCCAATACTTACGCACTACAATGCCCCGGTGAGACCGAGCAATCAAGCGGAGTCGAGGCAACACCCGCACAGAGGCGCGATTGCAGTCCTAGGTCCGGGTCATTTTGGAGATTCTCCGGGTTTCGAGCAAAACAACCGCAGCGCCGCGATTCTGGATGGGCGGTTTGGAGGCAATGATCACGGTCTGCCCGGCGGTCGGGGACTTGGCAGTTCCCTTAACGGGCCCAGATACCCGTTGATACGCAAATATGGCCCCGCGGACGCTGCCCCGCTTGTAACAAAGACACGGATACAACGAGAGAATTTTCGACCTTCGGGATCCGCCCGGACGGACGAGATTACCGAAGCAGATTCCTTATTGCCTAAAGCCTCGATTACGATCACCGTCGAAATTACAGATCTCGGGGGCGATTGCGGGATCTGATTCTGATTGCACCAGGGCAGGGTGAGGGCGATGAGGATCGATCAAAATCCAGTGTATACTCACACAGTGCCGGACGGCTGGGGTGGGGAAGATGAGTTGGACGTTCTGGCCCTTAAAATCTCGCGAACAGAAGGAAACGCATTCTGACCTGGATCCTGCCGAGATGTTATTTCATCCACTCAGACACGAGAGGGGAACACTCGCTATTGGTTTGCGCCCCTGGTTGTCGATCGTCACCCGTTGCACCATCTGCTGTCCTTGTTGACATCGAGAAGGGTTCGATGGCTGTGACCTAGTCGTTGATAGCTTCCTGTAGATCTCCTAGTAGTCCCAAAACCTCTTCGTTGGCTTGAATGCGGTCAGCGGGTCATCGTATCCCTGGCTCTACAGACAACAGCTACGGCCGTCCTCTGATACCCTGGGTCTAGAGGGGAGGTGATGGCAAATGGCATCAGTTCAACACGGGAACTCTGTTCCTCAACGTCACCTGGGCGTCGAGTGTGGCTATACTTGGGAGGCCTTTGATGTTGATTCTGACGGTAACGTTTTCCTACAGATTGGCCCAGCAAAGCAGATTTGCAAGCAGAGATCACAAAAACTTTGCAATTAGTATGGATTGCGGAGGCAACGCATAGGCCAATTTTGAGAGGCCCGAATCCATCTGTGGCCTCCTTTGCGACATCAACGAGGGTAGTGGCAACCCAGAGTGCCATGTCTCCGGGGTCCTCTCCAGCGCTGGTGGGTTTTAACGGGAAGCGGACGAGGTAGTGACATCGGTGCGTACCCTGGACGTTAGTGCTGGCTCACCTTCGTCCCCTGCAGTATCGCCGGCGTTCTCTAAAGCGGTTATGTCAAGCAGGAACTATTATCGCTTCGATAACTAACCACCGCTTGGTACAAAGGCGAAGTCACAGATAAACGACACGCAGAAACAGCATCGAGGTCGGGGGAAGAAGGTCGGCTCGGCACAAAGATCCAAATCGTAGATCAGTAATCAGAGCCCTAGACTTTCATATCTCGCGGAAGGCGGCCCAGGTGACTGAGTAGACGCATCTAAGATGATCCCACGACCGTTCGTAGTACCGCGCGGTGAGGTACTCGACGACAATACGCCCCTTGTGCGGTTGTCAAATGTCCTGCAGCTGCTAGCTGCTGACTCGGAACTAAGATTCAGAAGATGTTTACCAGGTCCCCACACCAGCTTTGTGCATGTTTGGTCTGATCGGGACCGGGGTTTCTCATTCCCTTGCCCGTCTCGGCACGTCCCTTGCCATTGGTACAACACACCTGCAACTGCATTGGGTTGACCCGCTCCACAGCGTTGAATCGGTTGATAGCCTGGCAAGGCTCATCTTGGTTAGACTGGCAACTGAGGCCATCAGTATTTGGGGCTAGTTACCAACCTACACCAATTGGTCGTCGTCAAACACTGATGGCGGATGGGAGGAATCTTTCATCGTCGCAACGACTTTCAATAGTAACCGCGCTAACTCGTGCACCCTGGTCCTAGTCACTCCAAGAATCACACTGTAAGGGACTCTCGAAGTTTATTCGTACCCAAAAATCAGAAAACAGAGAGATCGTAATCAAAGTACAAGATCGCCGTGGATCGTAAGCTAGTGTCGAACACATTCCTTAAAAGGGAGAGCCGCTTAGTTTTTACGCTTTTCGTCATAGGCTGTCGGCACGTCGAATTGGTACAACGGCTCGAGGGTCGCGTCCTTGTTCATGAAGACGTAACGCTTGAAAAAGTATGGAAGGGCTTTGGTGAGTTGGTAATTAGCATGGGTGGTCGTGGGAACGTCGACTGGAGGGGAGAATATGAGTACACGGCAGTAGGGAGGAACGGAGAGAGTTGCTCACAGATGTAATCAAGCTCTTCCAAAGTCCTCTGCTTGGTTTCGGGGACCCAGAGGAAGATAAGGACGAACGCGGTGACGTTGAGAGCGCTATCAGACGTCCGTCAGAGAAGCAGTCAGACACCACGCAATCAATGAAACTCACGCGTAGAAGCCGAAGGCACCAGTGGGGGTGAAGGCGGCCAACAACCTTGGGAAGGTCAAAGAAAGGACGGCAGCCCAGAACAAGTTGGTCGCGACGGCAAAGGACATACCAACCTCTCGGTGAGAGAGGGGGAAGACCTCAGCGGAGTAGGTGAATGGCACAGGACCTTCACCTGGAGAGTAGAAGGCAGCGAACAGGAAGACGAAGAGGGCGATGAGACCGACGTGGGCAGAGCTCGATGCCGGAACATAGAAACTGAATCCGGCAGCCAAGAGGGTCCAGGCCATCTGGGGGAAAGTGAACAGGAGAAGGGTTCGTCGTCCATAGGTATCGATGGTTCGGACAGCAGGCCAGGCGAAACTTGTATAATCCGTCAGTTTCGGAGAAATGCAGGGAATTATCTCGGACATACATAAAGTTGACGAGACCGAAACCGAAAGATGCCAACAGTGCCTGGAAGGGGGTAGAACCGGCTTCGACGAAGATGGTTGAAGAGTAGAAGGCGATGATATTGACTATTCAAAGAATTGTGTGTGAGGGCATGGTAGGAAACCAACTCAAACAGGGTGACTTACTACCACACATTTGCTGACCGATCATGACGATAAATGAGGCGAGAGCAGCACGGCGGTTACGAGGGACAGTGAAAAGCTCGATGAAGCGGCTGACGTAGTTGCTTTGCTTCCCGAGGATATCAGCCTCAGCCTGGATCTGAGCGCTGATATAGTAGAGATCGCGAGCTGCAAGTTCCGTGAGTAGATTGACACACAAAAGACTGAAGGGTATAGCCCACCAGCTTGTAATGGGGTGTTCCTCAATTTTACCAACGAAGCGTAAGCGTCATGGTAACGGCCCTTCTTCAAATACCAACGCGGGGATTCCGGACAGAAATAGATACCGAGGAGGAGGGGAACGACGGGAATGAAGGCAGAACCGAGTTCAAGCCTCCAAGCAATCCTCCCAACTCCGTGCAACGCCAAGTTGGCGCATAGACCGAGGAAGATACCGAAGGCAACCCACATCTGCCAGCTCATAACGAGACCACCTCTAATCGAAGCGGGGACATTTTCGGCGGCAAAAATTGGGACCGTGGACGCTTTAGAACCCATACCAATGCCGAGCAACAGACGGCAGACGAAAAGCTGTTTCCAGGTTTGGCAAAAGCCGGAACCAATGACCGGGAAAAAACAGAAGACTGCGCTGAAGAAGATGGCACCGCGACGTGCGAAATAGTGGTTGAGTGGATCTGAAAGCCAGCAGCCGCTGTGGAGACAATCTCAACGGAGAGATTCATGGGAGACAGGTCGAGCGGGACGTACAAGAAAGCAGCAGCAATGTACGGGGCTGCATTAACCAAACCGACAAGCCAATTATTCTTGTCATAATCTACCGTTCCTTTCACGGGAAGAATACCGAACTCGGCGGGGAAAGACAAGTTGGCACCGTTCGAACCAGTCTGATCCCAACCCCTGCGGATGACATATCAGCGATCGAACCCAAAATTCGAAAAGGGATAGCGCGCATACTGGACAGCAGCACCGATCGAACAGAGAGCGACGGTGAGGTACATCGTGCGGGGTTGGGACCACTTGTGGGTGATCTCTCGTCGGAGGGTGGTTTTGTCATCCTCATCCAACTCTTCGATCGTCTCGAAGGAAGGGGGGTCTTGAGCGACGAGGGCGCCCTTCTTCAGGAGGACGATGACGTCCATCATATCTTTTTCCCTGGCGAAAGTTTCGACATCGCTTAGAAGCTGGGCCTTCGGGATCCCGGACAGGGGGTTCTTGATCCTACCCAGGGGAAAGAGTAAGTAAGGGACCAGCACAAGGCCACGGCAGCAGCGGGGGTATACTGACCTGGCCGAGATGTTCGCCTTGGGGCTGACGTTGGCGCCCTTCTCGCTGTCACCTCTGTACTCCTCGTGGGAGGAAGCGCTCTTCTTCTCAGTGTCGGTCATGACGTGCGGGGAAGGGAGGAGAAGCGAAAGCTCACAACAGTCAAAAGAATTACACTCGCCTTATATTCTTAAAAATTTGAGCTGTCCGAAACAATTCAAGTTCCACTCATCACATGACACCCCCACAATACGCTTTCACCGGAACGCGGCGCACCCGGGAGAAGAACACGCTATCTATACGAAAGGAACTCGAAGTGAACCGCTTGATGGGAGAACCTTGATGATCAAAAGGTGTGGAGAGGAAGCGGTCAGAATCCGGGGAGGGTACGGGCACCGTGCGGCAGACTCGTTCCGGAACCCGAAACCACGGAGTCAGGGTGAGCAAAACAGGTCCGTTGCCACAGAGAGGTTTCAAAAACGCCCTGGGCCGCTGGTCATACGACCTGAAAATATTTGTGCCGAGCTCGCCTCTGCAGATCATCACACGACCACGAGCACGGATGCACACCCGTGAGGCAAGGCCTCAAATTCCGTTCCCACAGCCGGGTCCGGAACAAGATTCAAAGCCTCATGGAGCAGTTTAGTTTGCCGGCGCGTCGGGCGAATTGATCGCCCGCGCTCGCCTAGTAGAAGACCGTATGAGGTAGCCCCCGCCGTGGGTGAGAGGAGAGGATGTTGCAAAGAACAGAGCACCGGTAAGGGCGCCAATTAACGCAAGCCAGGTGGACGTGGATCTAGATCTCGATGGTTGGCACTCACCAAGCGCCAGGTGAGCTTGCGTATACAGCCAATGGTGTATTTGCGCACCCGGGGGGTTCTTCGCCACCCTGGTGATGCCCTGTACGCCAATCAAACCCCACAAGTCCGATGACCAAGTGGGAGTCGGTGTGTGAGAGAATCCGACGCTAACAAGCCGAGTTCCGAGACGTCATCTTTTCTAGTGGTAAGTACCAGATACAACATGAAATATTGGGGTGACAGCTGGGACCGTCCGGTGGATCATAGTTATGGCTCGCGCGGACCTTTCCAGACGGAGTTTCTAATGTCACGCTTTAGAATGTCTCCCAGTGGATATCAGGCAGGACGTCTTTCATCCCTAGCAATTGAATATTGATTCATCAGCAAATGTGGATCAGATGCAGGGGAAGTGGAAGAAGGGAAGTTGGGGGGAGGAGCGCCCGCCTATCTCCCTATTTAAAACTGAGCGGGCTAAGGGTGGCCCGTGGGCCGGAGGGATAACAAATGTTCGAGCGGCGAGGCCGGGGTGGAAAGTGAAATGAATGTTGAATGGATGAACTCACGTCGCCAATGATGGGCTGCGGCTTCGTCCTGCCATTCAGAGAGCGGGTTGGAATCATCAGTCAAGAGTATTTTGGCTTCGGGGTCATGGTCATCGTTGGCCCGACCAAGGATCGTGTCAAATGCGAGTTCTCGTCGGAGTAGGTGTTGGAAGATATGCTGGCGGAGATATGATCCGAGGTAGTCTTCTTCGCGGGGCGGCCGGAACGTAATCCGCCTCGTCGATCCTGGGGCGGACGTGCAAAAGAAAACCTGATGGCGGCACGAAGCCAAGCTAAGATACGGACGATTGTTCGCACAGATGATGGCTTGTACGTACGATGTTCATGAACTCTTCTCTCAACAGCTCCTCTGACACTTCCTCCATCAAGTCATAGAAGGCTCGGCACTGACCAAACGCGTGAAGAAGGGTGGTGAGTATGGCCCCGGAAGACTTGTCTCCCGGTACCCCAGCGAAGTTCTATGCCGCCGATATGAATTGCTGCATCGCGGTCACAAGCCAAGAACTGGGGCTCACCACTACCACCACGCCATCTTCCGCCATGGTATCCTTCAAATCGTTCCAAAATTCCGATGTGAAGAGGTGACCAGGGACCCCTCCTCCGGAGAAGACGTCATGGATCACTACATCAAACTTGGGCAGGTCCTCGCCAGATCCCAACTTTTGCTTTCGAGTCCAGATGAACCCACGGGCATCTTGTAGGAATGCCCTCCCTTTGCCAGGTTCGTGTAAGCCAAAATATGTCCTCGCGGCGTCGTACACAGCAGGGTCGATTTCCACGACCGTGGTTTCAAACCCGTGGTTCTTCAATGCAGTAATCGCGATACCTGTGCCAAGCCCGATGCTCAACGCCTCTGAACCAGACCAATCGTTTCCTCTCGAAGTACTGTTGATCAACCTCACGGCTTCCTGGAGAACGAATGCACTGTAGATCGAGTCGCCCAACTGATCTCCGGCAGCATCATGTGTAGCGAGGCTCGGATCCATGAATACCGCGCGTTCGTCTGTCCAGACTCCTCCAAGAAGGGAGTGTGAAGAGCGCAAGTACCTGATCCGCGAATGTGGTTCATTTCCGGGACTGGTTTCCCCCACAACGATAATGCCAGTGGTCGACTGTCTGGACGAGAGGATCGTCACGTTGCCACTAGGGTGAACGTAGGGAGCCTTGAGCTGACCGGTGCGGAAATGAGAGTGGATGGACGGCGAATAGCGATAGGATGCGCTTGTGAGGAGCATCAAGACAAGGTACGTTAACGGGGGAGGAGGCTTTGGGATTTTTTGCACCCAGGTTTTCGCTGGTGCTGGGGCGGTGGTTTTCCTTGGTGTGCCCTCTTTCTCCTTCCCTTTGCCCTCAGGAGCTGGCTTTTTGGTAGCATCGGGCTTCTGGTTCGCCAAAACGTAAGCATGGCCGATCCAGAAGCTGAAGACAGCCGCAGCGAGTGCGATAAACTGCGGGTCAGGCAAGTAAGGGGTTGGTACTTGGCGATGTGTTCGAGAAGGGAGCACTCACGATCTCCGCAGCAGGGATGGTTTGCAATTGCGTCAAGGAATTCCAGAGGGGCTCAAGTGAAGGGAATATGAACAACATGAGGGGAAGCCGGAACAACCGAGTGAATATGGTATCTGTGCTCTTGTGCTGGAAGGGATGACGTAGTGTTCAACGATCAACGACTGGGGGAGGATTTAGTTTGAGCGAACACGCACACTATGCGCACCCTGAAACAACGCGATTCCAGACACCAAAATTGGGGCTAATACGACGGCGTGGGTCACAATTGGTCCAAGGGTGGGATCCCTCCATCTCCCGGTATACTTCCCCACATAAAACACCGTGTTCGGAGCAGCCGCGAGTAATGATCCGTACACCAACGCCGCTACGCTGGTCGGAACACCAACGATGGATCCCAGGAAGGACGAAATGATTGAAACATACGAAATGTACGAGCTGGCGGGTACGGATGAGTGTAATGGGGTGAGGGCTCGTTTGTATGCCAACAACGCGAATGATTGGGAGAGTAAGACCACCGCTTGTCCGATGCCGACAGATGCCAGCTGGCCAGACTGCTCAGCGTCCGCACTCATTTTCTAGGCTGAACGTGTCGACCGTTTGGGCGACGGTGCGGAGAGGCACGGGTATGGATGGGGTTGGAGGAGAAAGAGTCACGTACGTACTGCCCTTGCTCAGGCACCCCAGTCCCGCCGACGAGCGGAGTGTATATACGCCCACGGCAATGGGCGGTCGTGGCTCTAGAGGGCTTTGGATAATTTTGGAGGTGCATTGGAGTACACGGGAGATAATCAAACGCAAATACGCCCGTCATTGTGAAGCAGAAGTTAGGTACGGTAACACTTTTCGTCATCATCGGTCGGCTATTCACGCTTGGTCAGTGACCGAACGCTGTGGTTTTATTGGTGGGACAGGTTTTCTAAGAAATGTATGAACAGATAGACACAATCGACGATGGTATGGCTACTGCAGTGGCGTCAGGATGATAAACCACACGGAGGCAACAAACAGCACTGAGACTCACGAAATCAATGCTATGACCAGGCATTCATGTGATCATCTACATCTTCGCACCCCGCACCTCTCACACAAACTACTGTCCCAGTGGTCTTGTCGTGAGCGTCGGGGATTATACACCTGATATCCTCCGCGTTCGGACAGGGGCATTGCGCGGGTGCATCCACGCATACGAGGGTATCGGGGCAAAGAAACGTAGAGCAAGGAACTGTTTGCGAGCAGCGTATGAGTACTGCTTCCTGTGCGAGCAACCAAAAACTCACTAGCGTCAGCCTGCGCTCTCCAATGACCAGCACCCGGAGGTCGTTGTTGTTGTTGCTGTCCTGGATGGCCGCCTTGGAACACCTGCTCAAAGAAGCCGAACTGCGCAGCTGACAGCCGACAGAATAGTAGGATAGCAAAGATTGCGAGATACTTGGACATCCCTCCTACGGGCGCGGGCCTTGGCTTGAGGTCGTGAAGGTGATCGAATTCGGAAGGGACACGTCTGCGATCACATACGGTGCCATCCGGTCCGGGGCTGCCGGTAAGCGCGAGCCAGGAACAGGATCTGTACAACGTCGGCAGTTCGCTTAACCAAATGCTTTGCACTCGGAAAGCTGGGCCGGCGACGACGAACTAGCTCACTTGGGAAACAACGCCGCTGGCCACCCGTGCCGGACGGTCTGGGCTTTCGAGAGCGAGACAACAGAGTTGTTGTTCACTTCTTTGCCTCGACAATGGGGGATCAGGATCCCTCCTTCTGGTCATCGGCGGTATCGGGGCAACAGGCCCGCGACGGCTCAACACCAGTCGCTTAGAAGAGCAGATAGACGGCAAATTTTATTTCGTAGCACCCGACAGCGGGGTGGGTTTGTTCCCATCTGATACGTCGGACCTTCCAGGTGCCACTCAAGCAGACCGGCAGCTGATCATCGGAGGAAGTCCAGAGCTAGTCACTAGGACAAAAGTTCGGCAGTGCCGACAATTCACAGATCTCCTTGAACTGCATGAACCTAGATCGCGTCGGTACTGAGGGTGCTTTAAAATTCCAAATCGCGTCCCAGGTTTTGCACCGGTACAATCGGCCCTAAACTTTCCTACAGCGGGTCGGCAATCCTGTCAAGTCGCAGAAGACTTTCAGGTTAAACGCGCCCGGCCCCAAGTTCAATCGACGCGTTGTCGTTGGCACGTGACTCAATGGAGCGCCCAAACTCTGGGCGGTCGATTATGACACTCAAGCACAGCGTTGACTGACAGGAAACCAAGGAACCTGAACCTGACCACCATGGTCGCAGCTCCAGCGACGACGAAATGGTCCTTTACGGGGGCAGACCTCCCCATCGACACAGTCACTGTTTATCGTCCTTCTGGGGCTCAAGTTATCCGGAGACTCGATATTGATCTAAACGTAAGCGCCATCGGCAGATCCTCGTTTACTCGGAGCATCTAACCGCGTGTGAGAGAATAGGCAGGGAACAACGTTATTGAGGTTACTGGCCTCAGCAGCGTCACCGACACCGAATCTTTGCGTGTATCTGGGCTTGGCGATGCCAGGTTACTCGTCGTCAACTGCCTCCGCGAACAGTTCACTGAAATATCTGAATCGGACCCGATTCGCATTCTCAAATCCCAGAAGCACGAACTGCAGGCGGAGAGGGATGCCAGGAAGACGGAGGTTAAGATCTTGAAAGCGTTCGGAGGAAAAATGGGTGATAAGCCCAACCTCAACCCGGACCAAGCGAACGCCTTCGCCGACACGTTATTCGAGAAGACTCTCGCTTGCGCCGAAACCGTGAAGGTTCTGGATGATAAGATTGAAGAAATCAAGCGCAAGATTGACAAAGCTGAATCAGAGAAAGCTGGTTCAGCGTTCGTGAAGGCCGTCATTACCATCGTCGCGAACAATGACGGGCCTGTACAATTGAAATTAACTTATCGTCAGTCACAGCCCGCCACATGTCTATTTTTTTATCCGCTCATCCTTCTCTAGGCGTGGGGGACGCCTCCTGGTATCCTCTTTACGACCTGTACGCCAGTTCGGAAGACGGGAAGCCCTCGACTTCTGTGTCCCTTCACTACCGCGTCAATTTACAACAGAGGACAGGGGAGAACTGGAATGACGCAAAGCTGATCCTCAGCACATCCGCGACTGATATGCTCGACGCAGGCGTGCCTGCCTCTGACAGTCTGACCATCCAACCCAAGGAAGAGGAAAAAGCAAAACGACCCCCACCTCCCCCGCCGCCCCCTGTTCAGCGCCTGAGCTCGCGAATGTCCACAGCCTTGCGGCCCATGTCCTTTGGTGGCGTACCTGGCTCAGCACCATCCATTCAACCTGCGCCCGTTCCACTCCCCCCGTTGGTACAGACAGCTGCAATCGTCTCGAAGAGTCCGATGGCCGTGAATTATACTGTGGACGAGTACACCACCATTCCCAGCGACCACCTTTCACATAAGGTTCTCGTGGCAATTATTCCGTTCGAAGCGACAATATCTCATATCACCAGCCCGCGCAAGTCCCCGACCGCGTACCTTCAGGTAGGCGCTCGCCGATCAGTCCAATTGTGAATCGAATATAAATCGTACCTTTCAGTGCGCAGTCAAGAATACGAGCGATTACTACTTGCTCCCCGGTGTCGTGAGCGTCTTCCTCGACAACTCGTATGTCTCCAAGACGAACATATCTGAGATCGCGACCGGAGACACGTTCAACTGCACGCTCGGAACGGACACCTCAATCCGGGTCTCTCACGAGCTCACCGAATCGTCGGTGACTTCTCCTCCCTCCTCGTTCGTGGAACAGTACAAGACGACGACATACGTGTCGACCACGAAGCTCCACAACCGGCACACAGGCGACTACCCTGTAAACATTGTCGAGAGATCGAGTATCCCGATCGCCTCGGAGAGCGAACCCCGAATCAAGGTGTTCCTGAAGGGACCGAAGGGATTGGCGGAGAGCGAACAAGGGGAGGTTGATACTGGGAGGTCAGATGGGTTCAAAGTCAAGTGGGGGAGGGACATGGAGGACACGAAGAATGGGCAGAAGGAAGGGAAGTTCATTTGGTATGGGACGATTTCTCCTGGCGAAGAGGTGGTTTTGGTCAGCGAGTGGGACGTGAGGGCGCCTTGCGACGCAGGGTGGAGGCTCAGGTCCGAGTAGTTCTGCTGACACAAATGCAGTCAGCTGTACACGATCCTAAGGAACAACATGCCGTGTGTATTTTGCTGATGCTTCAATTTGGGCCAGTTACCCACGACTGTCGTCGGGCACATCCCACGCCACAATCTCTTTGCTAAAGTGCTATCGTGAGAGGGATCAGCAATGTCTGGAAGATCTCTCGAGTCGTCAATCGTCCATCTTAAGGAGGACTCGCCCGGCTATCCGTAACCAAGTGCGAAAGACGTGAGGTTGACCATGTTCCTCCAAGGCAACTCCGTACGGATGCCCTGCAGACACAACTCGCGCAACGAGAAGTCTCCGTTGAAGAACGTGGCTGCAATCGCAGTGCCATCCTCCGGGCTGTCTTCACATTCGGTGGGTCACCGATCCCTGTCCTTGGGTCGTTTTTCCGTAAATCTTTCGCACATTGGACTTGAAATGGATTGAAGTTGAAAGGGTCGCCGGACAACGGAGTGGAAATAAAGAATTGGTGGCTCTGTTGCGCTCTGACCATTCTCCGCTGAAAGCACAACCCACCACCGCCATTACCTAGTCTCAAGTCATTCCGGGAATCCAAGTTTCAAATGCATCAGGAACATAGGCCATCACTTATTTTTCCGCCTGCCAAAATCGAAGGCTTCTCAATTGAGTTACTTATATAAATTGGGGACATAACTTCTATAAGTTGACACTTTTCCCTTTTTTCCACCTTTTCTCAGGAAAAGGTCAAGAAAAGATGTAAATAAGTGATGGCTGTCATGCACCTGGCATTTTTCACCTTTCCTTTTACCTTCTTTCTCCTTCTTCAAGACTCACTCAAGACATCCGACAAGAGATACAAGACAACCTTTGTTATTGAAGGTACTCGAAGCGGTACAAAGGTTACAATCGGACTACTCGGACTACTCGGCGTTGTTCCCATCCCAATCCAGCACGTCGTTATCGTCAGAACCCATGGGCCCATCGTCCATCGTCACCCACTCCACCATGTGATTCGCTCGAAGGATCAGATCCTTCATCTCCAGAGTGGCGCGATGACGAAGGACTTTGTCTTGCCAATACTTTAGGAAGACAGAGAGAACCGGGTCTGTGGGATGGAACTCGGTCGCCTATGGCGCAACAACGAGCATAGGGATGATAAGGCGATTTAGGAGGACCTTGGGTACGGCGAGCCCGCTGACCACGCACCGCCATCAAACGTTTGATCCCCGCGGAGTCTAGCTTGGAAACAGAGACAGGAATTGCCTCTTCCATATCTTCCTCCTTGATCTCCTTCAACGGAGACTCGACGACCACGTTCTCCTTGTTGGATCCCGATGACGAAGAGGACGCTTCGGA
>Ga0307511_10000312_pt1 | contig 51555 bp, 36 predicted proteins | sample 13_EM_MG_FD_200266 | JGI IMG/M metagenome (GOLD analysis project Ga0307511, IMG submission 200266) | Populus trichocarpa ectomycorrhiza microbial communities from riparian zone in the Pacific Northwest, United States - 13_EM | ecosystem: Host-associated > Plants > Roots > Unclassified | place... | reverse complement strand
CAAATAAATATATCAATTTATTTTTTCTATTTTTTTTGAATTGTCGGAAAGATTTATCTACCTTGTTTTTCAAATCACCCACTATCCGCTATAGACAAGGTGTTCATGAATTGGTGACAAAACCCACGAAAGCAATTAGCTAACGAGTACCCGAAGAATTACTCCCATCAAAAATTATCTTTTACAAAGGCTCTGAAAAGTTGTACTAAAAGTGCAATAGGAATTTGCATGCAGTGTTATCATTTAATTTTTATAAAGAATGATATACGAGGCATTATTATGTATAGCCGAAGAAATAAATGAATATTTCGGCATTAAATTAAAGATCAATGAAGACAAGGTCATTGTTTCCGGCATAATCAACCAGGACGGCACTATGGCTGCCCCGGGCGAGAATAAAATTCTCCTGACGCTCGTAAACATTGAGCGGGAAAATATCGGCAAAAGCAATGCAGCCAGGGAGAGCGCGAAAACAATCGCGAACACCTCCCCGGTAATGAATATTAATTTATATGTTCTTTTTTCGGCGTATTTCAGTGGAGGCAATTATCCGGAGGCGCTCCGGTTCTTATCTTTTATCATAAGTTATTTTCAAGGTAAAAGTGTGTTCACTAAATCAAACACTCCGAAAATGGGAGATAATATCGAAAAACTGATTTTTGAGATGGAAAATCTTAGCACCGAACGGCTTAATAACGTATGGGCTACCCTTGGCGCCAAATATATGCCATCCGTCTATTACAAGGTAAGGATGTTGGTATTTGATGACTCTGTAATACGGGAATTCAGGCCTGTCATTTCCGGGATAACGAACGAAAACGCCCCCGTCAAATAAAACATCATGGAAAGCAGGTATGAGTTGTTGGTCAGTGTCGGGTATAAACACGGTTACTTTTCCGGCAGAAAGTTTGACAGGATCTCTACAGAGCCTACGCATGCTACCCGGGAAACCCTGATCCGCAACGGTCTGTTATTCAACCTCTCCCCTACTGGATTCCGGATCCTGTTCGATACCCGGTGGGGTGGTAGTACGCGGGAAAGAAAGGATGTGCTAAAGGACAAGCCCGATCTTCTCTTCCAGCTGACATTAACCGATCCGGATTTTTACCATTATACCGCAATGGATCCCGGGAATATTACGCGGTCTTTCGTTTATCTCAGCAACGTATCCATTGAGGGAGAGCAGCATCCGTCGGCGGGATTACTCCATAGCGGGGAGTTCGTTACTGAAAATGACAGCGTATGTTTTGGCAAATTGCCGCAACATTTTTTCGGCAAACCATTCGGATGGCTCCAGCTGGCAGTGGATCTCCAATTGAAAGATGCCTATGAGGCCCTGTGGCCCGGGCGATCCGTATACTGGAATTATATCGTAGTGAGCAGACATCTGAGGGAATTGAATAAACCGGCGATCATCGATTCAGTTACCAAACAACAGGCATTTTCTGGTCCGGAGCCAATCCTTTTACCCGATAACAGGCCTGCTCTGTCCTTTGTCTCCGGGATACCGATACCTTTCCAGGCAGCGGAGAAAAAAGTGTTTCAACTGGTCGAGAACTTCGAAAAAGATTCAGGCAGATACAAAGTCGTGCTGTCTGCGCTGCCGCGGGCTGACACGCGTATTATTTCGGCGGCCATAGACAGGAAAAGCGAACCCGGAAAAGAAGACGCCGGAGCAATAGAGATCAAAAAGACAAAAGAATATTATTCGGAAATTTTTATCTACTAAATAAATTTTGAACCATGCCAACGACCTACAAGACCCCTGGCGTCTACATCAGAGAGGAGAACGCCTTCCCCAATTCAGCGGTAGCCGTTGAAACTGCTGTACCTGTTTTTATCGGCTATACGCAGAAAGCCGAGCGGAACGGGAAGACACTGGTGAACAAGCCCACCAAGATCAATTCTTTTGCAGAATATGTAGAACTATTCGGAAAAGGATTCAGCCCTAAATTCACGGTTGGGACTTCTGCCGCCGGCGCGCCAGAACAAGCTCCCGATAGTCCACCGTCCAGTCCTCCCTCTCCCCCGGCACAGGCAGGGGTCAAGCTGGATGCTATAAAGATAAAAGAAAACAATACGGCTTATTTTTACAACAGCATACGCCTGTTCTATGCCAATGGAGGGAGCGCCTGTTATATTCTCTCTGTCAACACCTACGAAAACAAAGATACGCTGGAAGTCAAGCAGGATGAATTGGGAAATGAATCCCTGTTTGGGCTTCTCAGGAAAGAATACGAGCCCACCCTGATCGTCATGCCGGATGCTATTATACTGAGAGAAAAAGCTTATAACAGTTTGTATACGGCAGCCCTGCAACATTGCAGTGATGTACAGAGCCGGATGTGCATCTTCGACCTGAAAAAGCAGTTGCCCACGGATGTACCCGATGAGCTGGTAGAGGAATTCCGGACGGGTATCGGCGCCAATTTTTTGAACTACGGCACGGCCTATTATCCCTGGCTGAAAACAGCGATCGTACAGCCTGATGAGCTGGACTACCGGAATATAGATTCTTCTGTCGCCGACCTGGCGACCCTCCTGCCCCAGCCTAATCCGCAAAACGACCCGGGCATCACCAAGAACAACGACTCGGTGAAGAAAATCGTTGCCAGGTACATTGAAAAGACCACTCATTCGGATGATGAGATGAAAAACTTTCATCAGTCCTTAACAGCAGCCAGTCCCGTCTACACGCATATCCTGGAAGAGATCCGGTCCCAGTTGAATGAGCTGCCGCCCAGCGGAGCGATGGCCGGCATCTATACTATGGTGGACAATACGCGGGGAGTCTGGAAAGCCCCGGCCAATGTATCTCTCAGCCTTGTAGACGCGCCAGCCCAGAACATATCGGACAGGGAACAGGAATCCCTCAATGTGGATGTCATGGGCGGCAAGTCCATCAATGTCATCAGGCCTTTTCCCGGTATCGGCACCCTGGTGTGGGGTGGCAGGACCCTGGACGGCAATAGCCAGGATTGGCGGTATATCAATGTGAGAAGGACCCTGATCATGATCGAGCAATCACTCAAACTAGCCACCCGGGCCTATGTATTCGAGCCTAACGATGCAGGGACCTGGATCACCATCAAAAGCATGATATCCAATTTCCTGAACAACCTCTGGAAGCAGGGGGCCCTGGCGGGAGCGGTTCCGGAGCAGGCATACGATGTACAGATCGGGCTGGGAGCCACTATGACACCCAATGATATCCTGGACGGTCTCATGCGTATCACGGTAAAGGTCGCTATCGTGCATCCGGCTGAGTTCATCATCATTACGTTCCAGCAGATGCAGCAACAGTCTTAATAACCAATTCTTAACTTATAAATCGTACAATCATGGCAGATGACGGATCAAAACAATCGCAGGCCACCTGGCCGATGGTCAAATTTTCTTTCCAGGTAAAATGGGACAGCACGGAAATGGTGTTCCAGGAAGTGACCGGACTTTCTTCCGAGACGCAGGTAATAGAATACCGGGGCGGCAATAGTAAAGTATATTCAACGGTGAAAATGCCGGGGCTTCAAAAGTTCGGCAATGCCACCCTGAAAAAAGGAGTCTTCAAAGGGGATAAGGCTTTATGGGATAAATATAATGCCATCACCATGAATACTTATAAAAGGGCGAGCATTACCATCAGCCTGTTGGATGAGGCCAACGGAGTCGCCATGACCTGGACGCTGTCAAATGCCTTTCCTACGAAGATCACGGTCACTGATATGAAGGCAGATGGCAATGAAATAGCCGTGGAGAGTATTGAACTGGCTTACGAAGGGCTGAAGTTGAGCAAGTAGAGCGCATCACGCCAACGGAAGTCGTCGGAAATGGCTGGCATCATTAGATTGTCCAATAAAATAGTATTCAAATGCCGGATAATCAGAGCGGATATTACCCTCCTGCAGGTTTTTATTTCGATGTCTCCGTACAAGGGATCACGGGCATGAATGAAGGCAGTTTCCAGGAAGTAAGCGGGCTGAACGTAAAATTGGGGACGGAGGAAGTGATAGAGGGCGGCGAGAACCGCTTCGTCCACCGTCTTCCCACCGCCCCCAAATATGAGAACCTGGTCCTGAAACGGGGATTGCTGAAAGGCTCCCCCCTGATCGACTGGGTGCGCAAGAGCGTGGAGCAATTCAAGTTCGAGCCCAAAATGGTACTGGTAAAACTGCTGGATGAAACGGGTAATCCGTTGCTATCCTGGTCGTTTGCGAACACGTACCCGGTATCGTTGAGAATTTCGGAATTCAAGGCACAGGAGAATGCCCTGGTAGTAGAGACCCTTGAATTGTCCTTTGATTATTTTACCAAAGTCTGATGCATTATGCCGATAGAGATCCGGGAATTACTGATCAAGGTAACTGTGGAAGAGAATGTCCGAAAGACAGGGCCGAACCCTAGGGAGTTACAGGACCTTAAAAACAGGATCGTGAAAGAATGCCTGGATAAAATATTATTAAAGCTTACTAATTCACCAGAAAGATAATATGGCCAACCCGGTTAAATTGAAGATACAGGCATTCGATGAGGCGGAATGCACCGGAACCAAACGGGGAGAGATCGATGCGGTGATCAACCCGGCGTCTTACCAGCGATCGTTCAATCCGCTGTATGAGCGTAGTAAGGAAGGGGGCTCACCGGATGCTACCATGATATTTAAGGGTATCGGTCAAAATGACCTCAACCTCAGCTTTATTGTGGATGGCACGGGTATTGTGCCCCTGGGGTCGCAATACAGCGACGTGGATGATTATATCAGTAAATTCACCGACCTGGTCTATGATTTCAAGGGCAAACTACATCGTCCTTATTATTTGCTGATCTCCTGGGGAAGCCTGAAGTTCACGGGCATTTGTTCCAAAGTGGATATCAAGTACACTTTATTTACACCCGATGGCAAGGCATTGAGAGCTACTCTTGACACTACGCTGACGGAAAGCAAGGATTATAAGACAAAGGCGAAGGAAGCGGCAAAAAGCTCCCCGGACCTTACTCATTTAAAAAGTGTCCGGGCAGGAGATAACCTTCCGCTGATGACTTACGACATCTACAAGGACCCCTCGCACTACCTGAAGGTAGCGAGAGCGAACGGTCTGAGTAGTTGCTGGGCGATCAAACCGGGAGACAAGATTAAATTTCCATCCATTAAAAAGTAGTTATGCCTGTCAAATCCCCCGTCGATATTGAAGATGCCACGCTCCTATATACCATCCAGGTGAACGGGTCGCCTATAAAAGATTTTTATCCGGTGCTGACGGTAGATATCCATCACGAGATAAATAAGATATCTTATGCCGAGATCACGATGATCGACGGAGACGAGGAAAGCAGCAGCTTCCCTATCAGCGACAGCAACGATCTTATCCCCGGCAACGAGCTGTCTATCACAGCCGGCTATTCGGGTGAAGATGAGAAAACGATCTTTACCGGCATTATCGTCAAGCAAGGGCTGCAACTCGATGCAGATGGTTATACGCTTTCCGTGAGCTGTAAGCATAAGGCAGTGGAAATGAGTTTTTCGAAGACCGAAGAAGCCTTTTCAGGCAAGACGGACAGCAATATCCTGCAAAGCATTTTTTCAAAATATGGGATTGATTGCAGCATTGACGCTACCAGCGCCCAGCAGGAGCTCTTGTTCCAGAAGCTGGCTACGGACTGGGACCTAATTCTATGCCGGGCGGATTTTTGCGGCTATATCATCACGATGGACGGGGACAAGGTAAAGGTCGGCAAACCTGATTTCAGCAGCCAGGCTGTACTGCGGGTGGAATTCGGGAGCTCGATCATCTCCTTTAATGCCGAACTGAATGCAGAGAAACAGGTGTCAGGGCTTAGCGCTTCCGCCTGGGATATTAAGAACCAGGATCTTTTAAAAGCCACGGCTGCCGAACCCACCATTAATGAACAGGGAAATATGAACGCCAAAAGCCTGTCGGGAAAATTGCCTAATCAAGCAACGCTGACGCTGAGCTCTATTACACCTATGTCTGCTGACGACCTTAAGACCTGGGCTGACGGCAGTCTCCTGCGTATGCGAATGGGTGGGCTGAAAGGGCAGGTCAGTTTCCAGGGAAATGCCGATGTTAAAACAGGGAGCCTGATCGAGCTGGCCGGAGTGGGAGACCGGTATAATGGAAATGCTTTTGTATCGGGAGTGACTCATACGCTGGATAGCGGACAGTGGACTACGCTGGTTAAGTTCGGCCTTGATCCGCAAGGAGCGTATGAGAAAAAAGGGTTTTCGTATTTCCCCGCTACCGGGCAAATGCCGGCTATACAGGGATTACAGGTTGCTACCGTGAAAAGTCTGCATGATGATCCCGAAGCGCAAAACAGGATTTCCATCCAACTACCGTCCAATGCCCAGAACGTAGATGGGCTCTGGGCCAGGCTAGCCAATTTCTATGCTACTTCAGGAGCAGGAGCAGGATTTCTTCCGGAGACGGGCGATGAGGTGATCGTGGGATTTCTTGAAAGCGATCCCAGGTATCCGGTGATACTGGGCTCGCTCTATAGTAATGCAAAGCCGCCCCTCAACACTCCTTCCGACAACAATAATTACATTAAGACCCTTACCACCAAAAGCAAGCTGAAAATAAGTTTTGACGATGAGAAAAAGATCATCCTTATAGAAACGCCCGGGGGCAATAAGATCACGTTAAGCGATGAGGATAAGTCTATCGGGCTGAATGATCAGAATAATAATTCCGTGAAGCTGAGCGCGGATGGGATCGATCTGAACAGCGCCGGTGCTATCAGTATACAGGCCAAAGGAAATATTTCCCTGCAGGCGACGGGCAAATTATCCTTATCAGCACAAGAGGATGCCACTCTTTCCGGACTAAATATTAATCAAACCGCCCAGGTCGGGTATACAGCAAAGGGCAATGCTTCTGCAGAGCTGTCTGCATCCGGCCAGACAGTAGTAAAGGGCGCTATCGTAATGATCAATTAAACAGATGAAAAATGGGAATGATGGCTGCGAGACTAACAGATCTGCATGTTTGCCCGATGATCACACCGGGCCTGCCGCCGGTGCCGCATGTTGGGGGCCCTGTTTCCGGGCCGGGAGTTCCGACCGTTCTCATTGGCAAGCTGCCGGCAGCGGTAATGGGAGACATGGCTGTATGCGTAGGCCCTCCGGATGCCCTGATCAAGGGCTCGGCTACGGTACTGATAGGGGGAAAACCGGCGGTCAGAGTGGGCGATACGACGGCTCATGGCGGGAATATTACCCTGGGTTGCCCCACTGTATTGATCGGAGGATAAAATAATTTTTCCCAAACAGGGGGGTGAAACGATGTTGTTAAGGAGGAGGATATAATGGATATAAAAACGAACAATTTTCTGGGGACCGGGTGGAGTTTCCCGGTGCATTTCGACAAAGCGAATGCGCGGATGCAGATGGCATCCGATGTAGCCGATATTGCGCAAAGTATACGGATCATACTGGGGACTTCGCCGGGTGAGCGGCTTATGCAGCCACAGTTCGGCTGCAATCTCAGGAGTCTCCTGTTCGAAAAATCAGACGCCTCTCTTGTAGCCCGGTTGAACCACCTGATATATCACGCCTTGCTGAATTTCGAACCCAGGGTCAATTTCCTGGAAGCAGACATCCTGGAAAGCTCCACATTAGAGGGCGTTTTGCATATTCGTGTAGATTATTCCATTATCAGTACGAATACCCGCCATAATATCGTATTTCCGTTTTATCTCATTGAAGGGACCAATGTTTCAAAAACAGGATAGACCCCGTGAATCACCAGTTGCTACATACTAAGGACAGCATGAGTCAGCCGGAAAGGATGTTACCTTCCCTGTTGCCGGAGAATCTGTCGATCGATGAGCGGGATATCCCGGATCTGCTGGCATTCCTGCATGCCCTCGCCGGGCAGATCAACTATTTCAATACGGATGACCAGGTAGCGGGTGACTGGGCCAGTTTCCTGGAATCAGATACTCATTTCCTCATTGCGATCCTGTCCAGGATGGATATTTCTCCGATAGCAAAGATCTATGGGCGATGGAGAACCGGGGCGGGCGATGTCCGGGAACCGGAAAAACAACGGGCGCTGTCAGCAGAGCTGTTCGTTGCACTGGACGCCCTGGAGAAAAAGATAAGTATGTTCCAGCGCCATTTTTCCGGCTTATCCGATAAGCACGACATGCTCCGTGAAATAGCGCTGACCCTGGAAGATTATTTACAGGAATTGCAGGACCTTCTTTCTTCGGCCGACCCTGATCTTTCATCCATAAAAGGGAAGCATACCTATCTGCAAAGTATCAGCGACGAATATCTCCGGACAAATGCTTTATTAGCGCAGGACTACTCTCCTCACCTGGGGATGCTGCTGAATTTTCTTCATCTTTATACACATCTGCAGGGGGATCTGAATGGCCTGACCAGGAAGCATCTGGACCTTTATTATCAGCAATTGCTGGGGATGCCGTATCAGCCGGCTGTTCCTGACCAGGTGGCTGTTTTTTTTGAAACGGATCCTTCTATGGCTGCTCCTATACGGCTGGGCCCCGGAACACAGTTGGTAGCCGGTATAGCCGGCAGCGAGAGGCCCCTGCTGTACGAGCTGAAAGATGCGGTGGTCCTCTCCCCAACCAGGATCGCCGCGCTGAAGACGCTTTATATCAGCAATAATCCCATCGGGGGGAGGATGGGCAATCCGTTTGGAGCGGGAAATTATGATCCGGCCGGGAGCAAACAGGACCAGAAGGAAGCCGTACGGGAAGCGCGCGTGTACCAGGGCAGTTATACCCGTCCGGAGCCGAGGGATTTCCTGAAAACGGGACATGTCGTCAGCTCCTGGCCTATATTAGGTGAAGATCAATCCGGGCTGTCTGAAAAGGAAAGGACGATGATCGATTCAGCCATTGGCCTGGTGATCGGATCGCCTCTTTTCTATCTTACGGAAGGAAGCCGGATGGTGTGCCTGGAGTTTGTTTTTACAGCAGCTTCTTTCCGGAGCTTTACCACGTTTATGAAAAATTTTCCGGAGTCAGCCGAAAAATCCGAAGATCTCATACATCTTGAGCTGCTATCGGATGCCTTCCTCATCGACTATACGGGTCCTGCCGGTTGGGAGCCCATCCGCAAATACCGGTTGCGGGCCACCAATGAAAATAGCCTGGAGCTTAGTTTTGGGATCGATCAGGTCGCCAGACCTTTTCAGGTCTATAAAAAAGAATTGCACAAATTGCCCTATACGGCGAAAACACCTCTCATACGATTACTGATCAATAATTACGCTTCGCACGGCGCCTATAGTTTTCTAAAAGAACTGCAGATCGAGCGAGTCAATATCCGCACTTCCGCCCGCGAATTTCATCCTGTCAAACTGCAGAACAATATAGGAGTGCTCAGCGCAGCAAGCCCTTTCCAGATCTTCGGTCCGCTGCCCTCCGTCGGTTCTTACCTGGACATGAAGAATACGAATGTATTTAACCGGTATACCAAACAATTCTGCATTCGCATTGAATGGCTTAATCTGCCAAGGGAGCGCGATGGATTCGGAGGCTATTATGAAGGATATTCAGGAGGTCTCCGAAATAGATCTTTTAAAATCAGCCTGGGGAATATTTCCGGCGGACGTTCCGCACCCATCGGGCAAACGCAGGAATTTCCTTTGTTCGACAGCGCAGAGCCTAATACGGAGAGCCTGAAGAATGTGACTGTGATCAGCGGCGTGGATATGAAAAAATTTGAATTCCCCAATGAGCTTTTACAGGAAAAGGAATACAGCTCCCAGGAGAGCATTTTTAAGGAGGGGGCGATCCGAATGGAGCTTATCGCCCCTGCCGAAGCATTCGGTCATCGCCAATACCCGGATATCCTGCGGCATTATTCCAGCAGGTCCGCCCGAAAGCTGCTTTTGCCGAATCAGCCTTATACTCCTGTCGTAAAATCAATTTCCGTCGACTATACGCTGGAACATTCCGCGCTGTTATCCGGCAATACCGCTCCCGGGGAAGATCCCGGGAATTCGCTTATGCTCATCCACCAATATCCTTTCGGGTATGATGAATTATTTCCTCAGAACGATCAATATGCTTATCCCTTCATGCCCCAGTTCGGGGGGCTGAATCATTTATATATCGGACTCAAAGATGGGGAGCCCAACCAGGAGCTTTCTTTGTTGTTCCAACTGGAAGAAAGAAAATTCCATCATTCCGCCCATTCTCCTGCGGCCATCGTTTGGAGTTTTCTACGGGAGAACCGATGGGTAGATATGGATACGAAAGAAATTTTGTCGGACTCTACCAGTAATCTTATCCATTCCGGCATTCTGCGGCTGATGATCCCCTCCTCTATTCAGCAGGGTAATACCATACTGGATCCGGATCTTTACTGGTTAAGAGCTTCCACCAGGGCAGCGAGAAGTTCCATGGCCCGGGTGACAGCGATCTATAGCCATGGCGTGCAGGCGGTGAGGATACCGGACCCGGGCGAAAAGGATTACGGGGAATTCCGTCTCCCGCCGGGCAGCATCAAGGATCTGAAGAAAAGGATTCCCCAGATAAAAGGCGTGTGGCAGTTGTTCCCTTCTTTTGGCGGCCAGCCGGCTGAGACCAGCCTGGGCTATTATATCCGGGTGAGCGAGCGACTGCGTCATAAACACAGGCCGCTCAGCGCCCGTGATATCGAGCAATTCATCCTGAAGGAATTTCCCGGGATCTACCTGGCCAAATGTTTTGGGATCGGGAGCAGGGAGCAGTTGATCCTTCCGGGTGTAAATGTCCAGGTGATCGTGATCCCTAAAGAACAGGAGAATGGGCGTTTTCATTCCGATCAGCCGCATGTAAGCCTGGATACCTTGTTCCGGATAAAGGACTTTCTTTCTACAGTATTATCCCCTTTTGCGCAGATCGAAGTAGGAAATCCCGTATATGAGAAGGTGAAAATAGCCTGCTCCATCCTGTTCCGGAATACGGATACCAGTGATTATGGCCTTTTGCTCGCGCAGTTACATGAGGATATCCGGAGATATCTTTGTCCCTGGCTGTATGAAGAAGGCACGAGGATGATCATCGGCGGCCAGATCTATATTGCCGATATTCTCAATTGCATTAAGAACCTCCCATATATCAGCTATGTCACCGGCTTTTCCGTAGCTCATTTTTTCAGGAAACAGGATATTAATACCGGCGGTTATGATGCCAAAATGATCGATTCTTCCCGGCATGCCGTTGTATCCATCAGCGGGTCCATACCCGGTGCTGTGCTGATCCCGGCTGAACAGCACCTGATCACCGTCTTGAATCGTGCGGGATACCTCCCTCCCCCTCCGTTTGGGATCGGCAGCCTGTTGATCGGGGAAGAATTCTTTCCATCAAGGCAAGCGGAGGAACGGGCTTCGCGTGAAGCAGGGATAGAAGGCGGGGAAACGGAAGCTCCCGGTTATAGCCTGAGACCGGATCCCTGGCAGGAACGTTTTACCCTTATCATTAACCATCATCATTAATTGTAAAATTATGGACCCCAAAGGAGTTAAAAAAAATCACGGAAGAGCGGAATTAAAAAAATTCTTCCAGAACGGGGTGATACCTTCCGAAAATCATTTTGAAAGTCTTATCGAGTCTACTATCAATAAGATAGACGATGGATTTAATAAAGACGAGGAAGGCCTGCATTTATCGCCTTCTCCGGCAGACAGCAGGCTGATCACTTTATATAACAGTGCAGATGAGTCCACCCCTTTCTTTTCTATCGGCTATAATGACCAGGACGAACCCAGCCTGCAATTCAGGCCGTGCGGGGATCCGGCAACGGACGGAACGGGCGCTGCGGGCAGTGCGAACGGGGCGGGCGGGGCTGAAAGTAACGACGCGGCAGCGGCGGAGAACAGTTTCTTCTTTCATCATGGAGGACGGCTGGGCATAGGAACGAAGAGCAGTGACCGGTATGGGCTGCAGGTAAAGGGCTATACTGCCATGGAAGGGAGGATAGGCACGTATCAATCCGGTACCATAGCGGCCAATGGAAGATGGCATATCCTGCCAGGGCTGGATAAGCTGAATAACTGCAATGCTTTTGAAATAGTAGCGCGGGTAGGGAAAAAAGGGACGGGGAAATTTGCTATTCTCCACGCGATCGCTGTCTGTGCTTATGGTCCTTCCGGGGGAAAGATCAGGAGGACCAGCGCCTGTTTTGGTTTTTATTGGAACAAGTTATCCCTTCGATGGAGAGGTGACAAATTTAAATACCGGCTGGAACTGTGTTCAAAGAGCAATTATGGAAAGGATGGCGAGGGACAGGATATACCGATCTACTACCATATTACCAAGCTCTGGGAAGACAAGCATTTTTTATCACCCGATGACATCTACCGGGAAAAGCCGCAATAAATCCAGGAATCATTATGACCGGGATCAAGCCTTTACAGATTGATGCTCACGCTGAAAGCAACCTTTCCTCGGATTTTTCGCGGCTCAGGCAGCATAGTATCGATTTGCTTCAGCAATTGACGGGAACTTCCTGGACGGACTATAACCTGCACGATCCGGGGGTCACCATCCTGGAACTACTGTGCTTTGCCATTACGGATCTTTCTTACCGGACCGACTTCCCCCTGACGGAGATCCTTTCCCTTCGGCAGGGACAACACCGGGAATGGGAAAATGCTTTTTTCTCCACCCAACAAATTCTTACTACCGGCCCCATCACTATTCCCGATCTGCGGAAAGTGATCCTGGACGAAGTAGATGAGATTTCCAATGTATGGATCGAACCGGTTGTCTCCACCTATAGCAGTGACAGTGTAAAGGGGCTGTATTATATCTATGCGCAGGCGAATGAGGAAATGGCGTCTCTCCTGTTGAAGGACGATCTTGCAGCGGAGAAGATAAAAGAAAAGATAAAAAAAGCGTATGTCTCTCAAAGAAATGTATGCGAAGACAGCATGCGGGAGATCATACTGATCAAACCATTGCCCGTAAAGATAACGGCCGAGGTGGAAATGCATGAGCGATTTCTTCCGGAAGAGGTGCTGGCGGATATTTATGACAAGTTGAGCGCCTGGTTTAATCCTCCCACTCCTATGCGCAGCGAAAAGGAATTATTGGAGCGGGGGTTATCTGTGGAAGAGATCTATACCGGCCCGTTGCTGAAAAAAGGGTTTATTCCTGACAGTGAGCTGATCGATCCTCTCCGCGAGATCGACCCGGTGGACCTGATCGATATCATTACCCGGGTGGAGGGTGTTCTGCTGGTAAAGAATCTTTCTATTACGGCAGGGGATCAAACTACCAATAAGACCCCTTTAAAGCTGGAAGTCCTCCGCTTTCCTCTTTTGGATAAAAGTCCGGGGGGAAGTCATATTAAGCTATACAAGAACCGGTATGAAATGGTGATCCGGGATCCTGTTCTACGGGATCTGCTCCCGGCCTTTCAACAAAGAAAGATGCGGCACAAGCGCTTAGTTGCTCCCGAAGACACGCCGGTACGGGCGTTATTGCCCGAAGACCCGTCCGGCAGCTCCCCTATGCTGCTGACCGCCGGGGAGATCGAAAAATATTATTCCATACAGGATCATTTTCCCCTGATCTATGGGGTCGGCGCGGAAGGGTTGCCACATACAGACAAGTCTCACCGGGCAAAAGCGCGTCAATTAAAAGGGTATCTGCTTTTATTTGAGCAGATAATGGCCAATTATCTTTCACAGTTAGCGCATGTTCATGATTTTTTTTCTATCCGGCAGGATGTTGAAAATCCCCGATCCTATTTTTCCCAGCCTCTGTATGATGTACCGGGTGTGGCGGATCTGCTCGGAAAGGATTATGCGCGATTGCTGCAGGAGACGCTTGAGCCGAAGGAGACCTATCAAAAGCGGAAAAATGCCGTGTACGATCATCTGCTGGCCAGATTTAATGAAGCATTGGATGAATACCCGGTAACCTTATATGATCATTTATATGGAGAATCCAGGGAAGATCAAACGGTCGATACGCTGCTGAAATGGAAGGCTGAAATCCTGGCCTGCATCACAGAGCTATCACATGACCGGGCCCGGGCATTTGACTACACTGCCCTTACCGGCGAGGTTGGGAACGTAGTGGGGCTGGAGAAAAGAATGTTGCTGCTTTTGCATATCCCATTACGGGAGAAGAGATCGCTGACCGATGTGTTCAATCAAAAGAATGTTTCGCTTGCGTTTGGAAGATCCCGCGAAGAAGCGGGACAGGAGGATGGCGGGCAGGGCGCGATCATTCTGGGAGACCAAACGATATCGCTGTTCCGCTATGGAATAGATCCTGCTAATTATAGAATTGAGCCCTCCGTTCACGAGCCGCAGAAGATGCAGGTGTTGTATAAAGAACCGGAAGCATTGGAATGGAAGGTGCTGGCGAGAGCGCATGACCGGGCTGCTGCCACTAAGGTGATCGGCACATTGACCCATTCTCTGAAGCAGATCAGCCTGGAGTCGGAAGGTTTTCACCTGGTAGAGCATGTGCTGCTGCGGCCTACCCTCACCAGTAAATCTTTTGGATTTGGCCTGTACAGTCGTGAAAAAGACCGGGTAGCCCGGCATAGAACCTGGGGATCCTTTGAGGAGAGAGAAAATACGATACGCGAGATCGTGGAGGCGGGCAGCTCCGGGGACGAGGGAGCCGATGGAAGAGGTGGGATGGCCGGGGACCGGCTGGCCGCATTGTGCCATTACGAGCAGGATCCGGAGAAAGTGCAACAGACCATCCGGCTATACCGGCCGGGGGGGCAACAGTTCTTTCCCCGATTTGACATGTTCACACGCCGGTGGGGACATTCCATGCTACGAGAGGATTTTTTCAATTTCAGGATGACGGTGGCATTGCCTTCCTGGCCGGCACGATTCCAAAGTAAAAATTTCAGGCTCTTCACCGAGGAGCTGTTCCAGCGGCACGGGCCGGCGCATCTGCGCATACATTTTCTATGGCTGAGCATTTCCGAGATGCAAAAATTTGAGCGGATCTATTTTGAATGGCGTGATCTGTTCCACAGCCGGAAAGGCAACCTGGATAGCTGCGAGGAGTCGGAGAAACTGACCGATCTTATTCACCTCCCCTCTTTCAGGGTGGTGTGAACGTTATGAATACGGAACAAAACCATATTATCCAGTATGAGGTCTTCGATATCGACGGGTGTACGCGTGCCCGGGCGAAGGAGATGCAGAACAGGGTCAGCCGGCTGGCGGGTGAGAAGCTGAATAGTGTCATGGAGGAGGTACTGGACCGGCTGGCCGGGCCTGCAACCCTGGTGAAGATCGACCAGTTGGTGCTGGATATGGGAGTTATTCCCTATGAGCATTTTGAAGAGCTGTTCATGGAACGATTTGCCGGGATCCTTGAGAAAGAGCTATCTGCCCGGCTGGCAACACTCTTCCCTGTCGCAGCGGGGACAAGAGAGGAACAGAAGGAGGGATGGGGGTCTGCTTATCTTAGCCTGCTGGAATATTTCCTGGTGAACGGCGCCCTGCCCTGGTGGGCGAGCGGAAAATTGCTCAACGATCCGTCCCCGGTGATGGACCTGCTTCTTCGGGAGGAGTCAGCGTCTTTACGGTCCATGATCCAACGGGTGGGAGAAGCGGAATATGTCCGCCGGCGGCTGGTCTATCAATTCCCTGTCACGGTGATCCATGGTTTGTTGAAGATATTGGAGCCGGCGCAAGCTGTCTTCATTCTTGGCTATCATTCCTCGCTCAGCAAGGTGCAACAACTGGAAAGGGTGCTACCTGCGGAGGAGAGCGAGTTCCGGCAAGCTGTCTGGCTATTCATTCTGGACTACCTCCTGGTGGATCAGGGCAATCAATTCAATCGCAAGGAATTTGTCCGCCATACGCTCAGCAGGATGGCCCGGCATTTTAACAGGGATTATATTGCATTACTGGGTCTGTTCGCTGCTATCCTGCCAACGGACGATCCGGTCTTCCAATTGACCGGGGCCTTACCCAGTATTTTAAAGGAGCTGGCAGTGGAGGAAGGCGCCTTTGAAGCAACGGTCCCCGATGAATCGGTGGAAAAAGCAAGAGCCCTGCAAAAGAAACGGGAGCTCATCCGGTATTACCTGATCTATGGGAGCCTGCCTCCATGGGCATTCTCGATACATCAAACGGAGTTGTCCGGGATATTTGTCCGGATCATTCAGCAAATACCCGGGTTCGTTAAAGAAATGCTGCGTTCCCTACATGATCTGCCGCCGGTGCCCTGGAGGATTGCTGTTCATTTTGATGAAACGATCACCCATTCGCTGATAGAATTGCTGGAGCCTTCGGGCGCTCCTGTTATCAATAGCTATTTGAAGAGTTTGCCTTTTTTGCAGCAGCAGCAGCCGCTGGTCCATGCCGGCTACAAAGATTTCGGGCAAGCGATCCGGGGAGTCGCTCTTGGTTTTTTGTTATCGGAAAGGGGATCGGTATTCAATACGAAGATGTTTTTGGCAAGTAACATACGTGGGGTGGCCCGGCATTTTAATTTACAATATGGGGAATTGCTGGCCGGCTTGCTGAGAGGTTGGGAACAGGAATCCCAATCCGGTGCAGAGACTTCTTTTCTTCCGTTGCTGAGGACGTTGTTGGAAGAGGAAGAGAAGAGTGAAGGGACTTCGCGCAGTACAGGCGGGATCGGGCTGCGAAGGGAGGAAGAGGGGACGGGGCGAAGGAAGGAGGAAGAGAGCAAATCGGAGATACAGGGCAAGGTCGAGGCAGAGAGAGAACAACAGAAGACGGCAAAAGCGAAGAGAGAGCAGCAGGCAAAGGAGGAGACTGAGAAGGAACGCAGAGAAGAGATGGAAATAAAAAAGCGAGGTAAGGCGGAAAAGGAAGCCGGGAGACAAGGAGGATCTGAAACAGGAAAGGAATCGGAGATACGGGACAAGGAAGAGAGTGCGCAACAGAAAGCGACAGAGGCGAAGAGAGCGCAGCGGGCGAAGGATATCCTCCGCTACTGGCTGCATCATGACCGTCTGCCCTGGTGGGGTGAAGATCCTGCCACATCACCGGAAGTTATATGGCGGGAATTGATGGAGCGTAGTCCCCGAAGCATTCATTCCTTATTGCAATTTGCGGGAGTCTCGACGGACAAACGTGACCGGCTCATCCGGTTATTGTCTCCCGGCCTGTTGCTGGCGGGTTTTCGGCTATTGCCCGGCGGGGAGATGGCGGCCAGGAACTACCATTCTTTACTGCTGCTGACCGGGGAAGAGGGGGCTTTACGGATTCGCAGTGATGCACAGCAACGGATTCTGCTGTTACAGGCTCTTTGGGATACAGGGGTTGAAGGCGCCTATAGTCAGTGGAATGTATTGTTCTTTGTCCGCAGGAGTATTCTCCGGCTGGCAGGTTGGACGGGGCTGTATCCCTTTACGATTGCTCATTCTTTATGGAGGGCAGCGATAAGGGGAAATGTATTTTCGTATTCCTCTGAATTTTTGGCTGCTTTGCGGGAGCTTTCGGAGGGAAGTGCGTTGACAGAAGAATGGGGGCGCATAGGCCGGGAATGGGAAGAGCAGAGCCGGCGGCAGATGGAACGGGAACGGCAAAAAGGGAAAAAGGAAGAAGAGAGGGAACAAGATCCGGGAGACGAAGAACAGCAGGATGAAGGAGATGGGAAGAGCCCGTGGCAGGAAATTTGGGAACGGAAGGAAGCAGACCGGATGCAGGAAGCCGAAGAACAGGAGGCCCGCTGGGAAAAAAGAAAAAGGAATGCAAGGGACGACATGGGTCCCTGGGAGATGGGGGCCGGGGAAGGGGTTTCCGAAGAAGAGAAGAATCAACAGCGGGAAGAGCGGGAATACCGGGAAGAACAGGAATACCAGAAGGAAAGGAACAAGCGGGAAGAAAGAAGAATGGAAGGAACGATCTATATCCGGAATTCGGGGCTGGTCTTGTTGCATCCTCTTCTCAACACTTACTTTTCCAGGCTGGATTGCCTTGGACCGGATGGCTTTGCCGGGGAGGCGGCCCGGTTCAGGGCTGTACATCTGCTGCAATACCTGGTGAATGGGACGGAAGAGCACCCTGAGCAGGAGCTGGCATTGAACAAAATACTTTGCGGGATGCCCGTAGATGAACCGCTGCCCCTGAGCGTACCGCTCACGGAGAAAGAAAAGGAAGTATCCGCAGAGTTGCTGAATGTCGTTCGTATGCAATGGGAAAAAATGAAGAACACGTCGACCGAAGGCCTGCAGGGAGCTTTCCTGCAAAGACAGGGAGCGCTGATGGAAGCAGAAGACGGATGGAAACTGCGGGTGGAACAACGTGTTTATGATCCCTTGTTAGAGACCCTCCCCTGGGGCTTCGGTATGATCAAATTATCCTGGATGAAAAAAATACTTTATACAGAATGGAGCTATTAGCTATAAAGAAGAATGCGTCTTCCCTGCATGCTGAAATGCAATGGCTGGCCCTGGTCATCGATACGCGCATGAAAGTGTACTGGGGCCAGGAATGCCTTTATGGAGAGATCGATGAAGTAGCCGCTCCGGTGCTGGAAGGGGATGAATCCACTTATGCGGTATTTATCCGGCGCTGGAATCCCTCGCCTGCGGAGAGGCTGATCCTTTTACTGGCCCTGGCCCCGCATATCCAACCTCATTTACTGGACATCTTCTTCACAAAAAATGCCACCTATGACCGGGGGTTCACCGAGTTCGGCGGGATCAGGGGACAGCATCACGGAGGTTTTATACCGACGGGGGAGACCGCAGCTTTCATCCTCGCTGCCAATGATCTGGAAAAACGGCTGGGCCTGCTCACCATTTTCAGTGAGGACCATTATTTCCGGAAGTCCAATATTCTACGGCTTGTCAATCCCTCACGGGAAGAACCTTTTTTGAGCGGGACGCTCCATCTTTCTCCTGAATACCTGGGTTATTTCACGCGGGGCACCACGCAAAAACCGGATTTCGGTATTCATTTCCCTGCGAAATCCATCCATACCGAATTAAGCTGGGAGGAGCTGATATTAGACGATGGCACATTGGAAGAAGTGCTGGAGATCCGGGACTGGCTGGAGTTTGGGGATACCCTGCTCAACGGGTGGAATATGCGCAAAAAGATCCGGCCCGGGTACCGGGCGTTGTTGTATGGTCCTCCCGGTACCGGGAAAACGCTGACCGCTACCCTGCTCGGAAAATCCGCCGGCCTGGAGGTGTACCGGATCGATCTGTCGATGGTGGTATCCAAGTATATCGGGGAAACGGAAAAGAATCTGGCGGGAGTGTTCGACCAGGCCAGTCAGAAAAACTGGATCTTATTTTTTGACGAAGCGGAATCGCTTTTCAGCAAACGGGTATCCGCTTCCAGTTCCAATGACCGGTATGCCAACCAGGAAGTTTCTTACCTGCTGCAACGGATCGAGGATTTCCCGGGGGTAGTGATCCTCTCTACGAATCTTCGTACCAACCTGGATGAAGCTTTCACCCGAAGATTCCAGTCGATGATCTATTTCCCTATTCCGGGACCTCCGGAAAGATTGCGGTTATGGCAGCAGTCTTTTTCGGATAAGTCAGTGCTGGAGGAGGAAGTGTCTTTGGAAGGTCTCGCAGAAAAGTATGAGCTCACCGGAGGATCGATCATCAATATCACCCGCTATTGTTCGCTGAAGGCTTTGAAAAGAGGCAGCTCCGTCATCCTTCACCGGGATATACTGGCGGGTATCCGCAAGGAGTTCAGGAAAGACGGGAAGACGGTGATCTGAATTATTTCTTTTATTTTAGCTGTCTGTTGAGGAATTCTTCCAGCCTTTGGCGCCCAATTGATGACCATATAATTGCATTTAGAGAAAACACATAACGACCCAACCCTGCTGCTGCAAATCGCTGAAGGGGATGAAAAAGCCTTAGCCGGTCTTGTTCGCCTTTATTGGAAGAATATCTACGCGCATGCGCTTTCCTGGGTGAAATCGGCAGAAGAGGCTGAAGAACTGACCCAGGATGTTTTTCTGAAAATCTGGCACTCCAGAGGCCAGATCAGCCAGGTAGACAATTTTGAGAACTGGCTGTTTATTATCTCCCGCAATACTATTGTATCGGCTGTCAGAAAAAAGCTCAGCCGGCCAACTTTTCTCCGGGAACAGGAGGTGGAAGAAAATGCCCTGCGGCCGGATCGTTTATTGGAAAACCGGCAGCATTACCAGGTCTTGCTTACTGGGATCAGCCTATTACCAGCAAAAAGGCAGCAGGTATTTCGCATGAGCAGGCTGGAAGGACTCACGCACGAACAGATTGCGGAACAGCTCGGGATGCATAAGGATACTGTAGCCCAATACATTGTGAAGGCTGTCACTTTTTTAAAAAGCTATTTACAGGAACATATCGGGAATAGTTTGTTGGCAACTATCTTACTGGCAGGACTTTTTTAAAAATATTTTTCTTTCTCTACTCAGTAAATTTCTTAAACGGCGTCTTTAATGATGCTGGAAGCATCTTGTCCGATAGGACAGACATTAGCCATAAGCCGGAGATGCGCTAATTTTCTGAAAATGTATCTCCGGCTTATATTATAGAGATGAGTGATCGCTTACAACAATTATTGAACAGGTATCTATCGGGTGAACTAACGGAAGATCAGCGCCGGGAGCTTGTTACCTTTCTTGAAAATGAGGAAGCGGCAGAGCAGTTTATGGGTCTCGTCCAGCAACAGCTATCCCGCGGTGAATTTTCCGTTGACGGAGACCTGTTAAAAACGGAGAATAAGATGGTAGATGGGGTATTAAAAAAAATACATTTAACACCGATTGTTCCCGTTCGCCGCGTTCCTTTTCTCCGAAAATGGGGATGGGCGGCTGCTGCAATACTAATAATAGGCTCCGGAGCTTACTACTGGCTCGCCACCCAACATCACAACCACGAGCTTACAAGCGGTAATCCACCTGTACAAAATGAGATAGCACCCGGCGGCGATAAAGCTGTTCTGACTTTATCCGATGGCACCACGATTCACCTCGACAGCGCCTCCAATGGTGCTATCGCTCAACAGGGCAACGCTTCGATTGTCAAACTGGCTAATGGCCAGATCACCTATAATTTGAAGGGGGCCGCAACGGGCGGGATAATGATGAATACTATGCGTACCCCCCGCGGAGGACAATACCAATTGACCCTTCCGGATGGGACACAGGTCTGGTTAAATGCCGCCTCTTCCATTACTTATCCCGCGGTATTCGCGGGAAAAGAGAGAAAGGTGACCATCAGCGGCGAGGCCTATTTTGAAGTGGTGAAACACAGTGAACACCCTTTTATCGTAGATGTGGAGGGTAAGTCTTCTATAGAAGTCCTGGGTACTCACTTTAATGTCAATAGTTATGCGGACGAGAGCGCGATAAAAACAACCTTATTGGAAGGCAGCGTGAAGGTGACGCCCGGAACGGCAGAGAGGATCGGCAGCCCTTCCGGCGCAGTGGTACTTAGGCCTGGCCAGCAGGCTCAGATCGATCAGCAGCGACTGTCTGTTCTCAATAACGTCAATATCGATAAGGTCATGGCCTGGAAGAATGGATTGTTCAATTTTGAAGATGCCAGCCTGGCGGAAGTGATGCGCCAGTTAGCGCGGTGGTATAATGTAGAAGTCATTTATGAGAAAGGTATCCCCGATATCCGTTTCGAAGGGGAGATCAGCAGGAATATTAATCTTTCCAATTTATTGAAAGTGCTTGCCAGAGCAGAAGTTAAATTTAGAATTGAGGAGGGGCGTAGATTGGTGGTGTTGCCTTAGCATTGGGCCATTCATTCATCTTATCTTATTGAAAAGGTCACGGCTGATGGTTCACAAGACCACAGGCAGGAAATGTATTGTCCTTAAACAATGAATAATCTACCCTTCGCGGGTGTCAAAATAAAGTTTGGCCTAATACAAAACCGCTATGGATTAGGGCCCATAGCGGCGGTTTGTTGAAGGCTGACTATTTTAAAAAAAGTCCAGGACAGACTTGTTTTCTCTATTCATCAACCCAAAACTGAAGCGAAGTTATGCAAAATGCTGCTTATTGTTTCCGGCCGGCCTGTTGGAGGCGCCGGAACTTCACCAAAATCTGGTTAATTGTGAAGTTATCTATTGTACTATTGACGGCCGCTTTTCTCCATGTTCAGGCCTCCGGCTTGTCCCAATCCATTACCCTTTCGGGTAAGGATCTGGATATCAAACAGGTCTTTACTGCTATTAAAAAACAGACCGGCTATGTGGTCTTTTACAAAAAAGGACTCCTGGAGGGTTCCAGGTCCGTTACCCTATCCGTGCACGACATGCCGCTGGCCGATTTCCTGGCGGTAAGCCTGAAAGACCAGCCTTTCACCTGGCTTGTCCTGGACAAGACTATCTCATTATCCCGAAAACCCGTGCCGGCCCCGCCCGTTCAAAGCCCACCCGTTTCGGATAAATTGCCTCCCCCGATTCCTGTCTCCGGCCATATCCTGGATGCCGACGGCAAGCCCCTCATCGGCGCTACCATTTCCGTCAGAAATTCAAAGGCCTCGGCCAGCTCCACTACCGATGGGGCCTTCACCATCAACGTCAATGAAGGCGATATACTTGTTATCAGCTACGTAGGGTATGCATCCCAGGAAGTAAAAGTAACTGCCCATTATCTGCAAACGATAAAAAAATCTCTTTCCATCCACCTTCAGCAAAGCAACACGAATCTGAACGAAGTGCAGATAATCGGGTACGGCACCACCACCAAACGCCTGAATCCGGGAGATGTAACGACCATCACCGCGAAAGAGATTGAAAAGAACCCGGTCTACAATGTATTTGAAGCCATCCAGGGGAAGGTGCCGGGATTATTTATTCAGCAGGTCACCGGCCAGCCAGGCGGCGCCTTCACCCTCCGGCTGAGAAGCTCGGCCAACTTTACTACAGGTGCGATCGCCCCCCTGATCGTGGTAGATGGCGTGCGATATCCCGGTGGCACACTGCCTTTGTCTACCAATACGTCGTATGGAACGAAAGACTTTCTTCAGGGAGGCAGCGGGCTAAATTATATCAATCCCAATGATATTGCCAGCATCGATGTGTTGAAAGATGCGGATGCAACAGCCATCTACGGTTCATCAGGCGCATACGGGGTGATCCTTATCAGCACCAAAAAGGCCAGGGTCGGCGCTCCGTCCTTAAATGCCAATATTTATACCGGCGTGTCGGTGAAAGGGGAAATGCCGAAATTGCTAAACACAGAGCAGTACGTGGCCATGCGGCAGAACGCGCTGAAAAATGACGGTCTTACTGTTTCCTCATCGGACCTGGATATCAACGGCGCCTGGCCGCTGACCCGGAATAATGACTGGCGGAAAGTATATATGGGCGCCTCTGCCCAATCCACCAACGCCAGCCTTACTTACAGCGGGGGCGCAAAAAACACCACCTATATGATCAGCGGAAGTCTGAGGAATAACGGCAATATCCAACGGCATAAGGGATCATTCGGAGATGGCAGCTTACGGTTTTCACTCAATACAGGAACAACAGACGATAAGCTCAATTTCAATCTTTCGGGCAGCTATCTTTCCTCAAAGGATGATATGGTGCCTTTTGATTTTTCTCAATCACTTGTATTGGATGCGCCCAACGCTCCGTCTGCCTTTTTGCCCGATGGCAGTGTGGACTGGATAGGGGCCGCCAGTGATCCTAACGGTCCAGCCACGGCTGCTAATATCAACAAGACCTATAAGAACGTAACCAATAATCTGCTCGCTAACGGGACCCTGGTGTACAAGCCGGTGAAGGGTGTGACCCTGCGGGTCATTATAGGTTACAATGACATAACGGGTAAGGAGCTGATGGGCTATCCGACTACCACCATGGCCCCTACCAATACCCAGGCTGCACAGCAAACCCACAGCGTGTTCCATTATTATGATCAACGCACCCTGACGGTGTCGCCCTATGCGGAGTATAGCAGGACCCTGTGGAAGAAAGGCGATCTGAGCGTCAAGGCCGGTGGTGAGATCAATGACGGACTGACTTACCAGGATGATATATCCGGTACCGGTTTCCCATCGGACGCGCTGCTTACTGATCCGGCAGCGGGCACTTCGGTGACCTCCTCCTTTAGTCAAACGCCATTCAGAGCCCTGGGATTTTATGGGATCGTTAAATATGTATGGGACCAGAAATACATTATCGACCTGAATGGCCGCAGGGACGGATCGACCAAATTCGGGCCGGATAACCGGTTCGGGAATTTCGGCTCCATAGCGGCAGCATGGATCTTCAGTGAAGAGCAATTCATCAAAGAGCACCTGCCCTTTCTCAGCTTTGGCAAACTCCGGGCCAGCACAGGTCTCATCGGCGGAGATGCTATTAGCGATTATGCCTATTTGAGCACTTATACCGCCATCAGCGGGACCTACGATGGGAAACTAGGGCTCGGCCCCAATGGACTAGCCAATCCCAACCTCCAATGGGAAAAGAACAGGGATAAGGAAGTGGGCCTGGAACTGGGCTTACTGAAGGACAGGATATTCGTAGAAGGAAATTATTATCATAATGAAACCTCCAACCAATTGATAGCACGGCCCATATCGGGTGTGACCGGATTCAGTTCCTATACCTTGAATTCCGATGCGGTCATCCGTAACAGTGGGTGGGAAATGTCCCTGAGCACGACCAATATAAAAACCAGGGATTTCACCTGGTCTACCCGGTTCAATATCTCCATTCCAACCAGTAAATTGTTGAAGCTCCCCACTCTTGCCAATCAAAATACCAGCTATGTCGTAGGCAAGCCGTTGACCGGCCTCCTGTTGTATAAGTATGCAGGGGTAGATCCGGCTACCGGCTATTTCAGCTATACCAACGCGAAGGGGATTACACAGGACCAACCAAGCGTTCTAACGCAGGCAGACAAAACAGAATTCATAGACCTGGCGCCGAAATTTTATGGCGGTTTCCAAAACACAGTAACCTATAGACAGTTCTCGCTTGACTTCTCTTTTTCCTTCACGAAAAGAAAGGGGTATAATTCCCTGGCTCAGTCAGGGTACCTGCCGGGCTATTTCGATATCAACGCTACCACCGATTGGCTGCACCGCTGGCAAAAGCCCGGAGATAAGACCGATATCCCCAGGGTAAGCACCGCGAATCTCTTTAGTGCCTTTAATGGAGAAATGGACAACTTCAGGAACAGCACGGGAGCTTATACAGACGCCACCTATGCCCGGCTCCAAAACGTAAGTTTCAGATACCATTGCGACAGGGAACTCCTCCGGAAGATGCATTTGAAGGACCTTACAGTTTATCTCCAGGGCCAGAACCTGCTGACCATATCCAGGTTTGGCGGGCTGGATCCGGAGAATTTAAGCGCTACTGTCATACCTCCCCTGCGCACATTTACCGCAGGAATAAATCTTACACTTTAATGCTTTTTACAATGAGAACAATAGTTAAACAATTCCCTATCATCGCCTTGTTATTACCCCTGCTGACGGGATGCAAAAAATACCTGGATACTGCCTTACCCGCAGACACCATTTCACAACAAAATGCCTATATTTCAGATAATTCCATATCCGCCGTTGTAACCGGCAATTTTTTGGCCATCGGCAGCGGCGGCAATGCGTTCGGCGGATCCTCGGGGTCCAACCTGACCAATCTCACCGGTCTTTATATGGATGAACTGCAAAACCTCAGCACCAGCAGTAGTAACAATATAGCGTTCTATAAGGATGTCATACAACCCGGCAATACGGGACATTGGACGAGCCTTTACAAGGAGATATTCAGTGTCAATGCTGCCATCGAGGGCATCCGGAACACCACAGCAGCCCTCTATTATAAGAACCAATGGCTGGGAGAGAGCTATTTTACCCGGGCATTCCTCTATTTTTACCTGACCAATCTTTATGGGGATGTCCCGCTGGCGTTAACCTCCGATTATGCGACCAACAATGTGCTGAGCAGAGCGCCCCAGAGCCAGGTCTATCAGCAAATAACCGCAGATCTCATACAGGCGCAGGGCTTACTGAACAGTACTTATACCGATGCATACGGAGCGAGCACCCCCACTACCCATCGCGTCAGGCCAAACCGGTATGCCGCCAGCGCATTGCTCGCAAAGGCCTATTTATACACCCAAAAATGGGACAGTGCCGAGGCGCAAGCCGATTCCGTCATCAACAATACCAGCTATGCACTGCTCCCGACCAGCCAGGTATTTACGTCCAACGGGAAAGAGACGATCTGGGCCCTTGCGCCTTATACCAACTCATCGGCCAATGGGTATGCACTTTACGTTAACGGCATGCCGGCAACACTCACCGGGTCCAGTACTCCTGCAGGGACTTACACCGTGTTGGCATGTATGGACACGGCGCTGGTCAACGCCTTTGAACCCGGAGACAACCGTTTCACCAATTGGGTCCGGTCCGTCCCCGTAGCCGGTTCGAGTCCGGCCTTCACGTATTATTTCCCCTATAAATATTCTTCCGCCGCCGTCAACAGCGTCAACGACATGATACTGAGACTGGCGGAAATCTACCTCATCCGGGCGGAAGCTCGCGCCCACCTGAATAATATCAGCGGCTCGCAGTCAGACCTGAATATGGTCAGAACAAGGGCCGGTCTTCCGAATACCACGGCAGCCGACCAAGCCAGCCTGCTGGCCGCCATCGCCAAAGAAAGAAGGGTCGAATTATTCACGGAATGTTCGAACCGGTTCTTCGATCTCAAAAGGACCGGAACGATAGACGCTGTCATGACGGCTTTTGCCCCTCAAAAAGGCGCCACCTGGAGCAGTTTTATGCAGTTGTTCCCTATACCGACGAATGATCTTTTGCAGGACCCCAATCTGACACCGAATCCCGGGTATCAACAATAATAAACTATCCTGATTCGGGTATCAGCAATAACAATAAACTATTCTGATTTTTAAAACTGAATAAGAAAGTATGAAAGACTCTATGGTTATGGTTTTAATTATGGTTTTAGCCCTGGCCCCGGTAGCGGGCCGGGCTCAAAACCCCGACTATCGGTTGACGGTAAAATTAAGGGCGGTAAAAGACTCTTCGAAAGCCTACCTGGTAACCGGGTTCGGATGGTCCGACCAGCGCGTCATCGACTCTGCCGGAGCGAAGAAGGGAACATTCCTTTTCAAGGGAACAGTTGCTGAACCGGTTGGAACCCAGCTCGTAATAGACCATACCGGGCAGGGCCTGCAAAGACTGGGCAGAAACGCCGACTTGCTGGTAGTATACCTGGAACAAGGGGACATCCTGGTCGAAGGAGACGATTCCATTAAACGGGCAACCATTACTGGGTCACCCCTCAATACGGAATATGTGAAGTATTATGCAGCAACGCTGGCCGCTGCTGAAAAAGTATCCGATGCCGCAGATGCAGCATACAAGGTGGCTCCCGATGACAAAAAGAAAGATATTGCATTTACAGACAGTTTGATGGCTGAAATTAAAACAGCATTGAAGGAAAGGGATTCGCTGAAGTATGCTTATATCAGGCAAAACCCCGATTCCTATCTTAGCCTGCAGGCGTTGAAAGAACTGGCCGGCAATGATATTGACGTGTCTAAAATAGAGCCCCTTTTCAAGGGCCTTTCACCCGGACTACGCAAAAGTAAAGCAGGGACGGACTTTGCTAACCTATTGTATGATACAGGCCCTACCTCGATAGGATCAATGGCGCCTGATTTTATACAAAATGATGTGGATGAAAAACCGGTTAAACTATCCGATTTCCGGGGCAAATATGTACTGCTCGACTTCTGGGCCTCCTGGTGCGGTCCCTGCCGGGCAGAAAATCCCAATGTGGTTAAGGCTTTCAATAAATACAAGGACAAAAATTTCACCGTGCTGGGCGTCTCCCTGGATCAGCCCGGTAAAAAAGATGCGTGGCTGGCCGCTATCAAAAAAGACGGGTTGCCCTGGACACAGGTGTCCGATCTGCAATTCTGGAACAATGCCGTAGCCAAACAATATGGCATCACGGCTATTCCCCAGAACTTTTTGATCGACCCGAAAGGAAAGATCGTGGCGAAGAATCTCCGGGGATCAGCATTGAATAAAAAGCTGGAAGAAATTCTTTAGTACTTGTTGGCGGCGGGCTGATCCTCTTTTTCCAGATCGGTATCAAGGGGATCAGCCTTTAGCTGAAGAGCTTTTGCGCCCATGATGTCCGCTTCTTTTTCCAAACCGGAGTCATTATTAATCCCCACCCCGTTCACATTCATGGTCGGAGCTACTCTTCCCTGTTGTTGCTGTACTACATGCCAGCCTTCATGAGGCAGGTGTTGTTCCTGTCCGGGACCCAGATGGATCTCATTGCCCTGCGCATAGGCCAGGGCGTTCAGTTGAGCCGGCTTCCCTGAATTGTAATGAACGCGCAAATCGGACAGGTCTGCCCCGGATGCTTTCTCCAGCCCGCTCTTCAGGGTATCGGGCATTCCCGTTTTATTGGCCGGGGCTGCCTCCTGACGCTGGATAACCGGCACGGCAGGAAGTGCTGCCAGGCCTTGTGAAGCCGAATTGGCGACAGCATGGTCCTGGAGATCCGCTTGTTTATTTTCCCGGGAAGAGCGCATGTTGAAATTTACGAAATTTTATTGAAAAGCGCTTTTTAGTTGTATGTATTTATTCAGATCGCCGGAGACGAACCCTTTTCCTTTCATTTCATTTACATAGGCCGGGGTAATTCCCAGGGATTTCAGGGCTGGTAACTGATCCAGGGAGATATCCTTGAATCCGATGTTCCGGAATGCCTTGATAAACTCCGGGGTAATGCCCAATGATTTCAGGGCCGGGAGTTGTTCCAGGGAGATATCCGTATAGCCGATGTCACGAAAGCCTTTGATATACTCAGGAGTAATGTCCAGGGATTTCAAGGCGGGAAGCTGTTCCGCTGAAATATCCTTAAATCCAATCCTGCGGAATCCGTTAATATATTCGGGCGTTATTCCCAGGGATTTTATAGCCACCATGGATTCTACCGGGATGTCTTTGTATCCTGCCTCCTGGAAACTTTTTATATAGGCAGCATCTATATTCTGGGAGCGCATGGTGATGAGGTCGTTCATGGCGAGGTGGTCATACCCGGCAGCTTTCAGGGAAGCGATATATCCGGAATCGATGTTGAGGGATTTAAAAGCAATGATATCGCTGGCAGGGAATGGTTCAGCCGGGACTGGAGCCTCCGGTGCTCCTGCCTCCGGCGTGGGAACAGGCGCATGGGGCGGAGTTGGGGAGACGTTAACCCGGGGAGAGACCGCTACCCGGGGGGAGACGGCAAATTTCGGAGATACGTCTACCCGGGGGAAAGCCTGGGCATTTTGCGCCTGGCTCAACTGGTTCACGTAACGGCCATCGATACCTTGTGCTTTGAAGGCAATGAGCTGGTTCATTTCCAGGTGCTGGTACCCGGCGGCACGCAGCTCCGCGATATAGGCTTTGTTGATCCCCATGGATTTAGCAGCGATCAGGTCATTTTCCGAAATATCCGCGTACCCCATTTCTCTCCAGGATTGGATATACGACTGATCGATACCCATGGCTGACATGGCAATGAGGTTGTTCTTTTCAATATGGGGGAATCCGCTGTGCTGCAGCATGTCCACATAATCGTTTTTGATGTTGACCAGGAAAAAAGCGAGCAGGTCATCATCTGTCAACTGGGAAATTCCTTTTTGACCGATCGTATGCACATAGTTCTCATCCGGCTTGAACGAATAGTGCCCATAACCTTGTTCGCCATCGAACTGGCCCGTGAAGAAGATAGTGCCTGCTTCGCGGACCAGCCGGAATTCGACCTTGCCTATACCCGGGAGAGAGGCAAATTCGCTTTTCAGGATGCAGGTATTGTTGGACCAGGTATGCTCGTCTTTGTCCCCTCTGAATTCAAAGCATAGTTTGTCCTCTTTGGTGGTGGCAAACCAGGAGCCTTCAAACCTGTTGGGCTTTCCCAGTGTGTCGGCGTGGACGGTCGGATTACCGGATGCCGTTGACTGGCCGGAAGCTGATGTTGCGTCAGGATTCATTGACGCTCCGGAAGCTGATGGCTGCCCGAAGGCTGCCGGTTTATTGAGTGCGCATACCAGGCAGGTGAGCAGGGGCAATAAAAAGAAATATTTCCAGATGGTATGCAGGGAGGACTTTTTGCTGTTCATCATGATAATACGTCGTTTTAAAAGTGATTGATTATAATTGGTAGTGATGCTAAAGGGCACATTAGGTGCGGCCACTTTCAGCAGGCTCAACTGATAGGCGGATCGTTCTACTTCATGGTATTGAAGAACGGACTCGTCTGTCAGAAATTCAAGGTTGCTCTCCACTTCCTTCCGGTAGAGCCAGGCAAAGGGGTTGAACCACTGCCCTGCGATCAATAGCTCCGCCAGCAGGATATCAATGGTATGTCGTCCGCTGGCATGGATCTTTTCATGCAGCAGGATCTGATTATAGGTGTCCCAGTCATATTTGGAGGGATTGATAAAAATAGTATTGCCAAAGGAGCAGGGGGCCCGGTCGCCTTTGGTCTCGACGATGCGGAAACGGCCATCCCGTATTACCGGCCTGGCATAAGACTGGTATAAAAGAAGAATGATCTGTAACAGGAAGCTGGCGCTGAAGACAATGACGCCGAACAGGTAGAGCCGGTAAAGCCCCTGAAATAATTTGGGAAGAAAGTTTTCTCCGGGGGCGCTGGCGGATGAGTTGATGGGGGTACTGGTTGAAAGGCTGGTCGGTGTCTTGGGTGATAGACTGGCCGGAATAGCGGATGATAAACTGGCCGGGGAGCCGGATGATCGACTGGTTGACGTAGTAGCGGATGTATGGGGTATCCTGATCGACGGGCTGGTTGGGGCACCGGCGGATGCATTCGTTGACGGGCTGGCGCCGGCTCTTGTCAGGGGAGCTTGAGCCGCATTCTCCTGTATGAAACGGGTCAGCCGCCCGGAGCTGCCCCAGCTCCATTGCTGCGGAACAGGGAGTAAGGGCAAGGTAAAGGAAACGATCACACAGGCCAGCAGGGTCCATCGGTTGAGCCGAAAGAAGGTCTCCTTTTGCAGGAGAAGTTTATAAAATAGAAAGCAGGCTGTGATAATCACGGTAACGTGAAGAATATAAGGTATCATTTCTTTTGGGATTTAATGATCTCCAATATTTCATTGATCTCTTCTTTTGATATTTTTTGTTCTTTGGCGAAATAGGCCAGCATACGGGGATAAGAGTTATTAAAATACTGCCGGACCATGTCGTCAAAAGCATGTTTCTGATATTGGTCTTTGGAAACAACGGGGAAATAACGGAAAGTGTTCCCGAAGGTCTCATGATCGAGGAAGCCTTTCTCTTCCAGGATGCGCACCATAGTGGCCACTGAATTATAATGTGGTCTGGGTTCGGGTAATTCTGCGATAATGTCTTTAATAAATGCCGTTCCCAGATGCCAGCAGGCCTGCATGATCTGTTCTTCGCGTTTGGCTAGTTTCTGCATGGTAACTTTATTTTAAAATGAAGCTACTACTAATCGATTAGTTTTGCAACTAATTCATTAGTTTTTTTAAAAAATTCTTGGCCGGCGGTTAAAATACCCGATTATGAATAACCGATACTTATCGATATTTTTATATATCTCCAGTATCGCCCATTCCCTAACTACAATCTGTTCATATGTCCCATCATGGGTTTTGCTCTATGCATTTATTAAAGGCTGGCCATATTCGGGTAGCCTGCCTTTTATTGCCGGCATCCTTCCTTTTATTATTGCCACTCGTCTTTATTTCCTGCGGACCGGCCATTCATTCTTTCCAGGTCGATCAGCAGACTATTACCGCAGCGGATTCCATCAAAGTAAATTGGGACGTGTCCGGGAAGCCGACGCTGGTGATCCATGAGAATGAGATGGAGGGTGATATTCATCCAAAATTTCTTGAGTTAACGCTGGTTGTGCAAAAGGATGGTAAAGAAAAGAGACAATTTATGCAGGTGATCGTTCTTCCCCGGGAATCGGTGGATACCATTGTTTTCCCCATTACTGTGCAGCACGGCGATACGCTGATCGCTGCCGGAGAGAAAAATAAGGCAAGGTGGGGCGATCACTTTGAGCTAACCGCGGTAGCCTCCGCTTCCGGCAGGCCTTTGCTGGTGCAGCACGGCGGAAAAATGGCGGTATTGGACGGGCAAAATCCGGATACAGTTACCTTCCGGGGAATGGCCAATTCCGGTTCCTGGGAAATCCGCAGCCTGTTGACCGATGCAGAAAAAAGGGATCCGGCCACAACTCCCCCTACCCTTCGCCTGCGAACCAATCTTCTTTACAAAAAACAGTAAATAGTTACGCATGTCAGACGCCATAAAAACCATCGTCATTCTGCAATTCGAGAACCGTTCTTTCGATCATATGCTGGGACATTTAAGCCTGGAGAATATTAACCCGGCAGTTGATGGCCTGCAACAGGACCTTAGCCGCTATCAGAATTTTTACAAAGGCGATGCCTATATTCCTCACAAATTTACTGTAGACACGGACCTGACGGATGACCTGCCGCATGAGTATACCGATGTAGCCACCCAGCTTGCCTGGTCGGATATTCGAAAGAAGTTCGACATGACAGGATTTGTGGAAGCCTATGCCAATAAAACAGGCAGGAGCCCCAATCCCCAGAATGATGCGCTTGGCTTTTTTGGAGCGGAGCATGTTCCTATCACCAGCTGGCTGGCTAAAACCTTCTGTGTATGTGACCGGTGGCATTGCCCTCTTCCTTCCAGCACCCAGCCCAACCGGACGATGGCGCTTTGCGGGGATAGTTCGATCTATAACACCAAGACACAACTGATCAGCGCTACCGGCAATATTTTCGACTGGATGAATAAGGCGAAGGTGCGCTGGCGCGTCTATCATGACGGCTTGTCTTTTTTCATTTTATATCCTTCCCTTTGGGGCCATGTGCTGGGCAGCAATTTCAGGGATTATGAAAATCTTTATAAAGATTTTCAGCAGGAGCCGGACGAAACTTTTCCGCAGGTGATCCTGGTAGAACCTTCTTACAATGACAGTCCCCACCTGGGCCCGGATCATCCCAATGACAATCATGCTCCCCTGGCGATCGGCTGGGGGGAGGACTTCCTGAGAAGGACCTATGAGGCAGTGGCCGGTAATCCCGCCCGATGGGGCAATACACTGATGCTGGTCTATAGCGATGAGCACGGCGGATTCTATGATCATGTTCCTCCTCCCCCAATCGGTTATACCACCAAGGGAGATGAACCGCATACGTTTAACAGCCTGGGGCCCCGTATTCCGGGCCTGATCATTTCCCCGTTCGTCAAAGAGGGGTCGATTTGTCACCGGTTACTGGACCATACTTCGGTATTGCAATTGCTGGCGGAGAAGTTCACCCCCGGCACGCCTTATTCGGCAACGGTGGAGGACAGACGCGGGAAAGGTATTAGCAGTATTTCAGCGGCTCTGGACACTACTCTTACCCGGGTAGCCCCTGCCCCGCCCCAGCAGAAAATAACGGTGAGCAGCGCACTGGGAGATACGATCGCCGTTGCGCCGGACACGGAACCCATGCGTCAGTCCTTCGAATCGGCGGCCCTGAATATGTTGGCGGCCCATCCTGCGGAGACCGGTGAGAAATATCCTGAATTGCTGCAATGGAGGGATGTAACGGCTAAAGCAAGAGCCGCTAAGTGAAGCATCCACAGCGTAAAAAATGATTTTTCTATTCGCTGATCCCTTCCAGCGTAAAGAGGAAGGCATAGACCAGTGCGATGTCTTTTAAATAGTCGAAACGGCCCGAGGCGCCTCCATGTCCGTAATTCATTTCGGTCTGCAATAACAGGACATTCTTATCCGTCTTCAGAGCCCTTAGTTTGGCCACCCATTTGGCGGGCTCAAAATACTGGACCTGACTATCATGCAGGCCGGTGGTGACCAGTATGTTCGGATAGTCCTTTGCCTCCACATTTTCGTAGGGAGAATAAGATTTCATGTATGTATAAGCTTCTACGTTTTGGGGATTGCCCCATTCGTCGTATTCATTGGTGGTAAGGGGAATACTCTCATCGAGCATGGTATTGACCACATCCACGAAAGGCACCTGGGCTACCAGACCATGCCACAGATCCGGCCGCATATTCGCCACTACCCCCATTAATAGTCCCCCTGCACTGCCCCCCTGGGCATATAGATGTCCTTTCCCCGTATATTGCTGTGCCAGCAAATACTCTCCACAATCGATAAAATCCTGGAAAGTATTCTTCTTTTTCAGCATTTTCCCATCTTCGTACCAGGTCCTGCCCATTTCCTGGCCGCCCCGTATATGGGCAATGGCGAAAACGAAACCTCTGTCCAGGAGGCTGAGCCGGGTGCTGCTGAAGCTGGCGTCCAGGCTGTGCCCATAGGAACCATATGCATATAATAACAAGGGAGCTGTTCCGTCTTTTTTGAAACCCTTCCGGTACACCAGGGAGATTGGAATACTGACGCCATCCTTAGCCGTTGCATAGAGCCTTTCCGTTGTATAATCGGGCGGGTTATACCCTCCGACGACCTCCTGTTGCTTGAGCAATTTCTTCTCTTTCGTGTCCATGCCGTAATCATAGGTGCTAACGGGGGTGGTGAGGGAAGTGTATCCATATCGCAGAGTGCGGCTGTTATAGTCCGGGTTGGCTCCGGAGGAAGCCATATAGGCGGGCTCTCCGAAATCAAGGTAATGCTCCTCCAGGGAAACAATATTCCGGATGCGGAGCTGGATCAGGCCATTCTTTCGTTCCGTTATGACCAGGTAGTCTGAAAAGACTTCCAGGTCTTCCAGCAGAACGTCTGTCCGGTGGGGAATGACTTCCTTCCAATGGTCGCGTTCTGTCTTGTCCAGGGGACTTTCCAGCAGGCGGAAGTTTTTGGCGTCCCAGTTAGTGACGATATAGAATTTATCTTGCTGGTGGTCCACCTGGTATAATATTTCTTTCCCCCGGGACTGAAATATTGCAAATTCAGCCTCAGGCTGGCCGGCATCGATAAACCGGGTTTCGGAAGAGAGGGTGCCTGCTGAAGAGATAAAGATGAACTTCCCTGACTTGGATTTTCTCACACCGATATAATTGGTATTATCCGTCTCCTCATAAACAGTGATGTCGGTTGAGATGTCCGTACCCAGCCGATGCCGTCGTATCTTCTCCGTCAGTAGGGTGACGGGATTGTTCAGCGTATAGAAAATGGTCACATTATCATTGGCCCATACGAAGTTGCCGCTGGTGGAAACAATCGCCTCTTTAAAGATCTCCCCGGTGGTGAGGTCTTTTATATGAATGGTGTATTGCCGGCGGGAGACGGTATCGACTCCGAAAGCCAGTAATTTATTGTCCTCGCTGATCTTAAGTCCTGCAACGGCGTAATAGGGATGGCCTTTTGCCATCTCGTCCACATCCAGTAAAATTTCTTCCGGGCTATCCAGCGTTCCTTTTTTCCGGCAATATTTAAAGTATTGCTGTCCTTCTTCACTGCGGGAGTAATAATAATAGCCGTTCTTATATACCGGGACGGATTCATCTTTCTCTTTGATCCGGGCTTTCATCTCATGGAACAATTTCTCCCGGAATTCTTTTGTTCCGCTCATCATCGCGTCCAGGTAGGCATTTTCTTTCTCCAGGTAATCGATGACCCGGGCGCTATGAGGTCCTTTTTTGAAATAATCGATCATCCAGTAATAGTTATCACTTACGGTGTCTCCGTGAATGGTCCGCTGATGAGGTATTGTATCGGCGGGAGGCGCTGCGATATCATGGGGCCATTTGCCGGCATCTGTTCTGAAAAGAGGCGTCATTTGTTGAATCAAAAAGTTATTGTTATAGTATCATTCCTGAACGATCGGGGAAGCTACTACTATTTTGGGATATGCGGATTATATACTATCTCTTATTAAATGTGCCCAAATAAATTTGGCTAATGCTGAAATTGAAATAATTTTGATGAGTGCTTACAAACAACCTGTCAAGCAATGGTTGATCCTACTACACGAAAAATTGCCATAAGAGCGCAACCTTTATCCAACGAGACTGATCTGCTTGTCCGTGTGGCTGAAGGTGATGAGAAGGCGTTTGGAATCTTGTTCCATCATTACCGGGAGAGGATCTACTCCTATGCATTGCATTTATTCGGGAACAGTGGCCTGGCGGACGAGTTGGTGCAGGACGTTTTTTTGAAGGTGTGGCTGAGCCGTGATAAGGTGCAGCATATCCTGCGATTTGATTCCTGGCTATTTATTATTGCGCGAAACCAGGTTTTTGATACGCTCAAACTTTTAGCAAAAGAGGATTCCGCCCGTAAGCAAATGGCGAGCCTCCAGGGGCAGGACACCAATACAGTTGAAGATCAACTTCTTACTAAAGAAAATGAGCTAATACTTCAAGAGGCGCTGAGCCGGCTCTCCCCCCAGCAAAAACTCATATTTACGCTTAGCCGTCACCAGGGGATGAAACATGAAGAGATAGCTTCCCGCCTGAATATTTCGCGCAATACGGTCAAGACGCATCTTGTCCATGCCCTGAAGACCCTGAGGGGTGCCTTGCATTTTCATTCAGACACGCTCTTACCGATCCTCCTGTTCCTGCATTATTTATTCCAGCGCTGATATTTTTTTCATCGGGTATACTCCTGCCCCTGCATTTTTCAGTCTTTAGTAATGAGGCCTGTGTTTTACCAGGATATAACGACTACTACCATGATGGACCACTCAAAGCGATTGACATACCTGTTTTACAGGTATTATGAAAAGACGTGTACACCACAGGAAAAAGATGAATTGTTCGACCTTTTGCGCCGTAGCGAAAATGATGAAGCGGTAAGAAGGCTGATCGAAGAGACCTGGGGTGACGACCTTCCCGTATACCGGCAGGACAGTAAAACCGCCAATAAGATCCTTGAGTACATTATCAGCCGGCAGCCCCCTGTTATTCACAAAATACCAGCTTACAGGCCTTACTTACGATATGCGGCGGCCCTGATCATTATAGCGATCTCCTCCCTTTTCACGTATCACTATTATTGGCGTAGGCCTCTCTCTCACGCACATGTTCCATTAGCTGCCGTTCCCAGGCCGGCCACAGACCAGTGTCTGACATTGTCCGATGGCAGTAAGGTATTGCTGCATCAGGGGGCTCATATTGATGTTGACTCCGTATTTACCGGCCCTACAAGGGAGGTAAGGCTCACCGGCGAAGCTTATTTCGATATAAGACATGATAAGAGACCATTTATCGTCCACACGGGCAATGTAAAAACAACCGTGCTGGGCACGGCTTTCAATATCAATGAGCATGATAAGAATATTATTGTCACGGTGACGAAGGGCAAGGTGCGGGTGGAAAATGGCGCCGGAAATTTCGGTATTCTCAAGGGCAATGAACAGATCATCGTGGATAGGATCCATAATACGTTCACAAGGACCCAGGTAGATGCCCGTGAGGTCATTGCCTGGAAAAAACCCTATCTCCTCTTCAATGATGTCAGCATGAAAGAGGCTGTGAAGGAACTGGAGGAGAGATTTCACCAGACAATCGTGCTGGTAAATCCTGCGCTGGAAAACTGTAATGTGACAGCCACTTTCACCGGCGGCGAGCCATTGGAGCAGATCATCAAAGTATTGTCGAAGATCAATAGTATGGATTACCAGATGATTGGCAATCATATCGAGCTGAACGGGGAAGGCTGTAAATAATAACTAATTCCATTAAATAAAAAACCTACTCCGGCTGGAACCCGGAGCAGGTTGTAAAAATACCTTTTCGGTTAAAAAGAAGGTATCCTGTCTTAAACAAGTTCTCATCATTTAAAACAATCAAAACTATGACTTTTTCTTTATTGTCAGCGTTTGGGCGCCCCCATTCCCTTGAGGGCCGCCGGAAAGGGCGCATTCAAACCAAAAAACGATTGCTTCACATTATGCGTATCAGCTTTTTTATAGTCCTGATCTTTCTATGCAGCATTCAGTTGCTAAGCGCCAGGGACGCGAGGGGGCAGGATATCAGCAAGGTCTTTATAAGCCTGGAATTAAGGGATGAGCCGTTGGTGGCGGCCCTGGATAAGATCCAAAAGCTCACTTCTTTCACCTTCGCCTACAATAAGAAAGAGCTAAAGCGGGTAAGCAATCTCAATCTTGCCTTTAAAGGCCGGTCAGTCCATACTATCCTGGAGTCCCTCTTACAAAATACGTTGCTGCAATATGAGCAGGTAGGCAATACGATCGTTATTTCTTATCGGCGGAACGGTAGTTATAGTCCCAGTCCCACACGAAGCTGGTCCGGCTATATCACGCCTTATGTGCCTGAGATCGAGGTAAAGGTCCATACCATCACCGGAACTGTCACCAATGAGAAGGGAGACCCCCTGGCTGGTATCTCCGTGACCGTCAAGGGCAGTGCGAACGGGACCACCACAGACGCAGAGGGCAGGTTCAAGCTCAGCGTTCCTGATGAAGGCGTCAAGCTGGAATTTTCTTCGGTCGGTTACCAGACCCAGACCCTGTCCATCGGTAGTCAGACCAGTATTACGGTCCAACTGAAAGAAGCGGCGGCGGGATTGAATGATGTGGTGGTGATCGGGTATGGCACAGCGAAGAAATCGGATCTCACCGGTGCGGTGGCCAGCGTCAAGGGGGAGCGGCTGACAGACAGGCCGGTACCCAATGTCACCCAGGCGCTGGAAGGCAGAATAGCGGGAGTAGAGGTGAATATCAACAGCAGCGCACCGGGTCAGCCGGCCAAGGTCCGTGTCCGGGGTATCGGCTCGATCAATTCCAGTCTCGATCCTTTATATGTCGTGGACGGAGTAACCGGTGTGGATATCAATACGCTCAATCCCCATGAAATAGCTTCCCTGGAAGTGTTGAAGGATGCCTCTTCTACCGCCATTTATGGGGCCCGGGGCGCCAATGGGGTCATCATGGTCACCACCAAGCGCGGCAAACGGGGCGATAGCCGGGTTACGTATGACGGCGATGTCAATGTCAGCACTTTACCCCGCCACCTGAAGACCCTGAACTCAGATGAGTTCGTCAAAATCTATAATCTTGCATATGCCAATGGCACGAAATTCGATCCCCTGGGTGGGACCTGGACGCCGCCTGTCGCGCTGAACCATGCCAGTCTGCCCAAGCTGTTCGATGCCAATGACAAGCCCTTGTACAATACCAACTGGGAGAAAGAAACTTATAAGCCGGCTTATTCCCATGATCATTTCATCAATATTCAGGGCGGGAGCGATAAATCCCTGTATAGCGCGTCCCTGGGATATCTCAACCAGAACGGGCTGATGGTCAATAGCTGGTTCAAGCGCTATTCGGCCAAGCTGACCCTGGACAATGAAGTGAATAACTGGCTGAAGTTCGGCGGCTATATCTCCGTCATCCAAAGCACACAACGAATGGTGTCCGATGGAAATGGCTCTCTCAATGTGCCCCGGATGGTGACGGAAGAAGTTCCTATTGTGCCGATCAAATACCCGGATGGCAGTTGGGCCGGCAATAATGATATCGCCGGTCTGGAAGGCGGCCCGAATCCCGTACATATTTCCCAAAGCCGGTATACCCTGAACAATACCCTGCAGGCGCTGGGAGATGGCTATTTCACCATTCACCTCACCAAGGACCTGGATCTCAAATCCGATTTCGGGTACTACCTGAGCGGGCAGAAGAATAACTTCTATTCAGCCCAGGACCTGCCGCATCTTTCCCAGGATCAGGGAGGTCAGGCCTCTATCAATTCCTATTACAACTATTTCTGGCAGTCAGAGAACTATCTGACCTGGAACAAAAAGATCAATGACCGTCAGAAGCTGACGGCATTATTGGGTGCTTCGTGGCAAAAATACAAGCAGGAATGGGTGGATGCGGAGGCCCAGAATTTTATCGACGACAACTTCCAGTGGACGGCGCTGCAGGCTGGTTCCGTCCGGTCGCAAACACAGTCCCTGGCTAACCCCGCCTGGCAGATGAATTCCTATTATGCCCGGCTTACCTATAATATCGATGACAAATATCTCTTCACGGCGACAGGCCGGTATGACGGCAGTTCAAGGTTCGGGGAAAACAACAAGTTTGCTTTCTTCCCTTCGGTGGGCGCTGCCTGGCGCATGTCGGAGGAAGAGTTCCTGAAGCATAGCGAGACGATCAGCTATATGAAGTTACGGGGCAGTTATGGGTTTACGGGTAATACGGAGATCGGTTACGGGCAGTCTCTGGGGCAGGTGTCACCGGGTAATGTGGTCCTGGGGGGATCCAATCAGTCCACCTTAGTGCCCAATTATATCGGCAACAAGAACCTGAAATGGGAAAAGTCGCAACAGGCGGATGTAGGTCTGGAGCTGGGTCTTTTCAAGAGCCGGATCAATATGACGGTGGATTATTACAACCGTACTACAAAGGATCTCTTATTACAGGCGCCGATCCCCTGGTCTGCCGGGATGGTGCAGAATAATGTTTATGAGAATGTCGGCAGCGTGCGCAATACCGGTCTGGAAGTGAACCTGAATACGGTGAATGTGAAGACAAGAGATTTCACCTGGAGCACTGAGTTCATTTTTGCCACCAACAAGAATAAGATCATCAAGCTGAATGACGGAAATGCGGATATATTCCCCGGACCTAACTTCCTGGGGCAAACCAATGTGCTGCGGGTGGGACAGGCGATCGGCAGCTTCTACGGCATGACGCGCCTGGGTACTTATAGTACAGATGAGGCTGCCGACGCCGCCACGCATAATCTGAAGCCCGGGGACCGGAAATACATCTACAACAAGGATGGAAGTCCCTATTATAGCATTATCGGGCATGCATATCCCAAGTGGACTGGGACGTTCAGCAGCACAATCAACTACAAGGGCTGGGATTTTTCGTTCGACATCCGGTTCGTACAGGGAGTGAATACCGCTGCTACGTTCAAACATTCCAGCGAAGACCGGCAGACGATCGCCAACAGCCTTGCCACTGTGCTGAATGGCTGGACGCCGGACCATCAGAATACGATGGTGTCGCAGGTGCGTAATTACAAGTTCGCCCAGGACTCACACTTCGATACCTGGTGGGTAGAAGACGGGTCTTTTATCCGTGGCCAGAATTTCACTTTAGGATATACGGTGCCGGAAGTTATGGTACGGAAGATGAAGCTGACAAAGGTGCGGGTCGCTGCCAGTGTACAGAATCTTTTCCTCCACACCAAGTATACGGGATATGATCCGGAAGTGGATACATTCAATACTTTGTATGGAACGAACACTGCTTTTTCCCAGAACCTGGACTTTTTCTCGTATCCCCGCCCCCGGGTCTGGAACCTGGGCCTGACGGTAGGATTTTAGTATTTGACAATTGACAATAAATTATAACCAAATGAAACCTATTAAATATATAAGTATTGGATTTTTCATCCTGGTGCTGGGTTCCTGTAAAAAGTTCCTGGAAGAGAAACCTACCAATTTTCTAAGTCCCGGATTTACGATCAGCAATACCAAGGAGGCCCGGGCATTGGCCAACGGTTGTTATTCGAAGATGCAAGGCCTGGCATTCGGTCAGCCTTCTTCCTATGGTGGCAATACCTGGAACCTGATGGAGTTCATGACCGGCAAGTCGAACAGCGATCTGGGTCAGACGGGTTTTATCAATTTTCAGAACCTGAGCTATAATACCACGTCCTTTTATGTAGATACCTGGTGGCAGCAGCTATATATGGGTATCGGGGCCTGTAATCTGGCCTTGCAGAGCCTGGCTACCGTCAGTTCCGCAGTGGTGCCTGATTCGACGAAGAACAACATGCTGGCTGAGGCCCACACGATGCGGGCCCTGTATTATTTCTACCTGGTACGGATGTATGGGGCGGTGCCCATGGTGACAACGGTGCCCAAGGACCTGAACCTGAAGGTCGCCCGCACCCCTGCGAAGAACATCTATGACAGCATCATTCTTCCCGACCTGCTCGTGGCTGAAGCTTCTACCCTGCCCTGGCAGGATAATACAGGACTGGTGTCCAGGAGCGCCATCGAGTCGATCCTGGCGGATGTCTACCTGACTTATGCAGGGGCGGCCATCAAGGGAGGCGATCAGTATTATGCGGAATCTGCCAAACGGTCGAAGGCGGTCATCACCAATGGAGGGTATGCCCTCTTCCCGAATTACACGGATATGAACAATCCTGCCAATAAGAACAGGGGAGAGTTCATTTTCCAGGTGAATTATTCGGCCAGCGTCCCTTCCACCTCCACCAATACGTCCATCCTTCCGCTGACAGCCCTTACCATTCCTAATTATTCGGGGATCTCGAAATATTCCGATGAATATGGGTCGGTGTATCCAACGGACCAGTTTATCCATTCTTTTCTCCCAACCGATAAGCGGATACAGGAAAGGCAGTTCTTCTATACCAAATATCCCAGTATCAAGACACCCGATACGGTGGTATTCAAAGCGCATTATATCTATAAGTGGTTTGACTCCGTAGCAGTAAGGAATACGGCTAAATCCGACCTGAATTATACGGTGTACCGGCTGGCAGATGTGTATCTTATGTATGCGGAGGCTTCCAACCGTGCCGAGGGCAGTCCCAACAGCGATGCAGTGAATTATGTGAACCTGATCCGGGCAAGGGCTCAGTTAGCGCCGATCGGGACGCTGTCTCAAACAGATTTCGAGCATGAGGTCTGGCTGGAACGCTATTTTGAGCTGTGTTTTGAGAATAAGATGTGGTTCGATATGCTGCGTACGCTCAAGGTTCATAATGATGTAACAGGTAACTGGGATGACTTTGTAGGGCATAAAACGGTGTGGGGAGCTACATTCACGAACAGTCAGTTACTCTTTCCGGTGCCGAAGCAGGAGACGGATGTAAATCCGAATTTGCTGCCGAATAATCCGGGATTCTAGCCCCCCGGCCTCCTAAAGGGGGAGTATATGACAGTTGGCGGGACCCCATCGTTCATTCATGGTTACATGGGCCTGTCAACTGTCATTTTTTGATTTTTATTTCGTAATTTTTCTCCATGCATATCTTCCAGGTCCTATATGAAGAGTTAATTGGTTTTACAGGCATCGGTCCCTTACTGAAAATGTATCAGAGCGGAGACTATCATTCACTGCTGACCCTGGATGGGGTGTTGGGCGCCCTATCCCCCCTGATCCCTTTTTTATTGCTGATCGAGATTGTCCGGGCATTGGTATACAAGCGTTTTCGCATTGAAGATTACCGGATGCCTTTTTTTATTTTCATCGCCAACCGGTTCCTCTCCCGCTTCATTTCCATTGCGGCGGTGGCTTTTTGCATAGGGCTGCTGGAGAAGTGGGCGATCTTTAAAACGACTTTTACCTGGTACTGGCTGATCTATGGCTATATTGTCTGGGAGTTCGCTCATTTCGTTTATCACTATGGGGGGCATAAAGTACGGCTATTCTGGTGCCTGCATTCCACACATCACGCTCCGCAGACCATGAACCTGTCCATCACGTATATGCATTTTTTCCTGGAAGCGCCTTATGCAGATGTGATCCGGACCTCTATCTGCATTTTAGCGGGGGTGAATCCTCCCCTCCTGTTCTTTATCATGTTTATCGATGGAACCTGGGGGGCTTTTATCCATGTGGGTGAAAATATTATGAAGAATGGAAAGATGGGTTTCCTGAGCCGGGTGATCTTAACGCCTTCTCATCACCGGGTACATCATGCCCGCAATCCCCTGTATATGGACACAAATTTCTGTAACCTGCTGAATATATGGGACAGGGCCTTTAAGACCTACCAGGATGAACGTAAGGAGGTGAAGATCGAATATGGCATTACCCGCAACGTCAATACGCGGAGTTTTGCAGATATGTATTTTGGAGAGTTTGTCTGTCTTTGGAGGGATATTGCCCATGCGCCGGGTCTGAAGAACAAAGTTCTGTATATTTTTATGCCGCCCGGATGGAGTCATACCGGGGAGCATAAGACGGCGAAGGTGATGAAGAGGGAGGCGGAGGTTGGCTAATTTATTTTATGGTTGCTTTTTTGTTGCCTGCAACGCTTCCTGCTGGTGTATGCTTTCCTGGTGTATGTCATTATATAATGCCCTGATAAAATCTTCCGAAAGCTGCAGTTCTTTGCCGCGCCGGATAGCATTTTGAAGGACCTCGTCAAAACGCGCGGATTGTACGACGCCTATCTTGTGATCCAGTTTATAGGTCCCGATGGCCCTGGCCGCCTTCATTCTTTCACCCAGCAGGTCGATAATCTGTTTGTCCAGTGTGTCAATCTGCTTCCTGTAGTAAGTTAGGGTATCTTGTTTCTTTACATCCTGCGCTTGTGCTTTTCCCAGAAATAAGCTACATAAAATCCCGACACATAATGCTATTTTCTTATGCATATCCTTGAATAATTTATACAAAAATATAAGCTTATGTAAGGCTAAAATTGTTTAGCTATCAGCGAATTGTTAACATTTTTAAGAAATAACAATAGCTTCACTCATATAAGCAAGCGAGTTAATTTTTAATTGTTTTAAAAATCCCTGCCAGTATATCCTTCCCATCCGACGCAGGAGAAAGATTCAGATAATCTTTTGGCATTCCCTCTGATTTTACTTCACTTAAAATAACTTTACCTGATTTGCGGATCCCTGTTTCAGTATGGTTGTTTTTGTTTGCTTCAACCAGTCCAGTGGATGTATAAAAGCCCATATAATGATCATTGTCCACTATTAAAGAATTCGAGAATGCGTATGCAGGCTCTGTATTCTCTGGTCTTAGCCAAAAATAAGCACAATGAGTGATGATATTGTTCCGGAATATGAATGGTGCATCAAAGGTCCCAAACCATACTGCCGATTCATAAGCGCCAGATATAATCGAGTTGGTTACAGAAAAATCTTTGATGGATTTAAATAATAAAAGCGCATTCTTACAACCATAAAATATACAATGATCGACATGTGTACCGGCGCCATGTGTCCAGATCGCACCTTGTATCGGTGCGGAATTTTTTTCTCCTATAAAATAACATTGCGATATTTCCAATCCCCATAAATTCTCATTTTCCCTGGTTATCGGATAATAATATGTTACCGTTGGATTCGTACTTCCAGTGAATTTGAGCCCTTTGAAACTAACATTATTCCTGGAAACCAGGAAGCCTGCACAATGCGTAAACTGTGTAATGGAATTATTGGAAGAAACAGATTGTATCACCGGCGTCTTCGCAGGTATCCAATCCGGATCATCCGGCATGATGGTCGCTTCAATGGTATATTTCAAGGTATCTTCCAGCAGCTTTGCCGTCCTCAATTCCAGTATATGCGAAATCAGGTACAGACCGGGAGCAACTTTTATCGTTACCGGTTCATTTCCTGTAAAGGAACTGGCCAGGGCCACTGCTTTTTCCAGACTTATAAATGGATCCGTGATCGTCCCTTTTGCCTCATCCCTGCCTTTGATCACATCTACATATAGAGTTTGCGCAGGAAGGTGATCGCAAAAAGCAAAAAAGGCAATCCATAAAAAAGTTATTTTATTCATGGTGTAAGATTTTATAAGCTACTAATCAGTTTCTGGCATGCCCGAAACTTACAAGATTCAAACCATTCACTTAAGCCATTGATTATCAATTTGTATAACTTGTATGTAGTTAATCGTTCTTGTTCGGTTTTGATACAATCGCTGTGCGGTTGCAGGTCACTTTGACTCGTCCTAACATAGCTATACCCTTTGACGGGTTGATAGATAATAAACTGTTTGCAAGGGCTGCCGGGCTGACCCAGGCCGGGAAACGGCATTTGACCTAAAATGGTCTGTTTTTTGATTGACCTTATCAGGAAAAAGAGCTAATTTGTTATAAACCTATTCCTTCATTTTATTAGTGCTACCTCTTAAGACATGAGTCCAGTTAATCAAACAGCAACGGAAGTTCAGATGAAGACACCTGAAAAGTCCTTTCCGAAGAAGATCCTTGCGAAAAAAAGGACCAGCAAAGCAACCTCTGTTGTGGAGGATGACCTCTTGCGGGAACTGTCTATAATGATGACCATCACGAAAGAGCCGTCCAGTCAGCGTAAAAGGGAGAAATCTTACAGGCAACGGCAGCAGCAACACCAGGATGGCAACCAGGTTAGCTATCAACTTTTCCAATGGACCGGCCATGTTCTTCATATTACTAAGGACAGGATAACTGCCCGATTTACCGATAAGGATGGCGGGGCCGATCATATCCTGAATTTTTCCTTCTCTCAAGTAAAACCTCCTGCTAAAAGATCCGATATTAAACCGGGAAGCCTGCTTAATTGTCATTTCGAGTATGCCGCGGCATTGAAAAATGGAATTAAGCCGGGATCGATGTATATATCGCTCGTTCAATTCGATTCATAGAAACCGGTAGCAGGCGGGGACTCTCTCCATCGAAAACTTGCCTACCCTTATTTTTCAATCCGTTGTGAAAACCTGAAACCTTACTATTGATCATGATCCCGGATTTACCTGCCAACCACGTCGCTGAAATAAGTTTAATTGGTACAGGAGGAGGCTATGGCGAGAGTATCGTAATTCATCTTGGTTACGACAATTGGATGGTCGTTGACTCCTGCAGTGATCCTAAACTACCCGGGTCCTGCCTTCCTCTCGATTATCTACGAAAAATAAAAGTCGATCCCGGTCAGGTGAAGCTTATTCTTTGCACGCATTGGCATGATGATCATATAAGGGGAATTTCTACTTTAGTGGAGGCATGTCCGAATGCGGTGGTAAGTTTTGCCTGGCACCATGACATAGACGCTTTTCATGAAATGGTGAGGCTGGATTGGGTTCCGAAGGATCGCAGCGGAGTGCCTGCCAGCAGCGCCACCCGGGAGCTGAAAAGGAGCCTGGAAGTTTTGAAGGAACGGGGTAAGAAAGGCGATGCCGGGTATATTATTCCCCATATGGACAGGACGCTGTTCAGAACCAACGTCGACAGCCTGGAAATAGCGGCTATATCCCTCTCGCCTTCCGACCGGACGATCCAAAATTTTGTAAAGGACGTGGCAAAGATCCTTGAACGCCTGTCTATAAACCCGGCAACCAGGATATTGGCTAAAAAGCCTAACATGCTGTCCGTAGTGACCTATTTAAAATTGGGGCCACATCGCGCACTGCTGGGGGCGGATCTGGAAGGATCATCCCACTCCTTTGACGGATGGTCTGCCATTCTTTTAAGAAGTCAGGAAATTAAAGGCCAACCCAGATCGGGCCTGTTTAAAATACCGCATCATGGATCTGAGAATGCGTATAACCCCGAGGTCTGGGAACGGTTGATCGCCGACCAGGCTGTCGCCAAGCTGACCCCCTGGAATCTCAGTACAAGATTGCCCAAGCCGGAAATGATTGAAAAATACAAAAGCCATACCCGCCATTTATATATGACCAGTCAATTATCCGCCGGCTTATCGAAGGAGCAAAAGAAATTGAGTGCGGCTCTGCGGAGTTTAAAAATTGTTGATCATCCTATCCAATACGATCCCGGTCATATCCGAAGCCGTATCGACCTTACCGATCCGCAGGCCTTATGGCAGGTCACTTATTGGGGATCTGCATTACGATGTATATAGATCGTTTATTCCCCCGGATGATAGATCCTTTCCGCTGAGCGCAGCACCTGTTGCTTGTCGAGGGTCATCGGCTTGGTTTGCTGACGCTGGAACATATCCATCTGGTCTTTAAAATGCGGAGAGCCGGGATGAGAAGACGCGCCAAAAGTGTTGATAGATTCGATGATGGGCAAGCCATTTTTGGGGTACCGCACGAAACAGATATAGGCATCGCCGGATATGACTTTTCGCAATCCATTTTTATAGGGCTCCGTATAAGCCGCGGAAAGGACGTCAGGCATTCCCCAGGCCGGCCGGGCATCCTCTCCCCTCACCAGTTTTTGTAGTTCGCCCAGGACGAGGTCGGTCCTGCCAAAGTATTTCATCATATAATCGTGTACGTACTGCAAAGTCTCCAGGCACTCCGCCTTCGTCAGTTGCCGTGGCGGCTCCCCGTGTAATCTCTTAGCCACATAGTTATAGATCAGCATGAATACGGCCGCTCCCTGGCTGCCCGCAACGGTGCTATGATCCCATTGTTGAAGATGGATGATCTGGTCCTTTAATTCGGGATAATCACCGGCATTCAATTGCAACATCGTGTCAATGCCATAGATGTATTGGAGATGAGCCGGCAACTGCTGATCGAATTTGAGGCGTTTCAACCCGGCATAATCCATTTTATCAAATCCTTTTAACAATTCCCGCACCCGCGTGCTACGATTGTTGTTATATAATTCATATCCGTCTTTGGGATCGAATTTCCTGGGATCCAGGTTGTATTTCGGGTCTGTCGCCAGGAACGGAGAATGATTGGTATTGAATAAATAGCCGGAGGGAGGATTGATGTACTGCGGGAGTTCCGTAATGGGTTTGAATTCTGTCCACAGGGTAGCGGAGGTGTTGCCCGGAATGGTGCTGCTCCAGTCATATTTCGGATCGGGATTGCGCCTCGGCATCTTGCCATTACTGATGTAAAAAATAGTGTCATAACGGTCTGCATACATAATATTGAACATGGGCAGGCTGGTCATGCTGAGCGCCCGGTAGAATTCCGTAAAATTTTTCGCTTTGTCCATGCGATACCATTCTTCCAGGGCCTTGCAATCCATATTGGCCGGTGTCCGCAGGGAGAAAGTACCCTGCTTCGTTTTGACGGTGGCGCCATATTTACTCCAGTATATTTTTTTCCCGATAGCAAAAGGAATTCCTTTTACATGAAGTTTTATTTTTTTTACTTCGAGGTCCAGCCATTGATCGTCGAACCGGTATTGGTTGTTATTGGCAGGATTCATCTGCAGTTGAAATACATCCACTTTATCCTGGAGATTTACGGTATGCGCCCAGCCCAGGTTCTCATTTGTGCCATGAAAGATAAGGCATCCGCCCGGGAATACTCCACCGAGCATATTCCATCCCTGTTCACTCTGCACATGTGCCTCATAAAAGGCCTGCGGACCTTCATTGGGCTGATGGGCATTGATGACCAGGAACGCCTCCCCGGTAGTAGTACGGGATGGGTGGAATGCAAATGCATTGGATCCCTGGGGGCCATGGGAATCGCCGGGTTGGCGGGAAGAGAAGCCGGGGATGGTGGCCACTTTACCGTTGAGGATTTCCGGAAGAACGGAGCCCACCTCGCAAAAAATGCTGATCGACAGCACTACCCCCGCCAGGTATTCCCGCTCATTGAAGGGAAAGGCCGCTTTATATTTTACTTCCTCCGGATGCGCCTTGGCATAGGCATTCACACCTTCGACGTATCCCTTGATCAACGCCACGAAATCGGGGCTGAGCGTGCTCCATTGTGCGTCTACCAATTCCCGGCAGCGCAGGAGTTGTAGGGTATAATCGGCTGCAGCTCCTTTTTTGCCGAGGGCGGTCCCAAGCCTGGCCTTTCCCAGCAATACTACTAACTGAAGCGTGCTGAAATCATCTTCCGCCTGGGCCCAGGCCAGTCCATAGGCCACTTCAGGATCGGTGGGAGCGAAAATATGCGGTACTCCAAAGCTGTCCCGGGCGATGGTGATATTATGGGGGTTGATGGGGACGGCAGCCAGGGCGGTAGAACCGGAGATAGGATTGAGACAGGCGGTGGTACCGGGTTGACTAGTCGATCCGGCGTGAGAGAGGGCGTTTGTTTGCGCGGTGACGCCGAGGCTGATTGAAGTCGCGGCGCTAAAACAGATAAGGTAAAATAGGAAGGCAGACATTTTCATACTGAAATTTAAATAAAAAGGAGGTCTTTTTACATTCTTTTGTCTTAACTTATGGAACCGTCAAAGAAAAATAACAAAGACTAAACAGACTGGCTGCCCGATCACCTGCGCTAGAGACGGATTCATCCTTATACAAATTTTATATGAAAAGGTTATCGTTACCCATTTCGGCGTTAAAGCCCGCGTATGACGTAGTCGTGATCGGGTCAGGCTATGGCGGCTCCATTACTGCCTCCCGGATGGCCCGTGCAGGAAAGAAAGTTTGTCTGCTCGAACGGGGTCGGGAAATTTTGCCCGGAGAATACCCGAATGAATTTAAGGAGTCGTCAGCCGAGACGCAGATCGATACCCCTAAATTACAGTTAGGAAAAAAGACCGGCATGTTCGACGTCCGGGTCAATCCGGATATAACGGTGATCAAGGGCTGTGGGCTTGGGGGAGGCTCTCTTATCAATGCCAATGTCGGCCTGGAGCCGGAAGAAAATGCCTTTGCAGATCCCTGCTGGCCGAAAGCATTACGGGATGACCGGGCTACTTTACAGCAAGCTTTTGCAAAAGTGCATGCCATGCTGAAAACGGCCACTCTTCCGGTTACGGCTTCGCCATTACCAGCCAAGACCTTGTCGTTGAAAACAGCCGCGGAAGCAACCGGATTAGGTGATCACTGGAGACTTGCCCCCATCTATGTAAATTTCGATATCACCGGCCCCAATCATGTCGGGGTAGAGCAACAACCCTGTAACGGCTGTGGCGATTGTTGTTCCGGTTGTAATTACAGTGCAAAAAATACGTTGATCATGAATTACCTGCCGGATGCGTCTAATCACGGGGCGGAAATTTACACGCAGGTAAATGTCCGTTATGTGGAGAAGCAGGATAATCAATGGAAGGTGTTCTATAACCTGCTGGCAACCGGTGAGGAGAAATTAGATGCCCCCACTTCTTTTATATTGGCAGCTGTAGTGGTACTGGCCGGCGGCACATTGGGAAGTACGGAAATACTTCTTCGCTCTAAACAGAATGGGCTGCCCTGTTCGGATATGACAGGCGCTCATTTCACGGGTAATGGCGATTTCCTCGCTTTTGCCTATAACAGTGATGTTCGCGCCAATGCTATCGGGATGGGCAAGAAGGCCCCCGACGCCAATGATCCCGTAGGCCCCGGCATGAGCAGTATAATTGATCTCCGCGACCCAACCGATAGCAGACAGGGGATGCTGATTGCGGATGGTTCTACACCCGGTATGCTGGCGAATGCCTTTTATGCTATGGTATCCCTGGCCTCAAAGCTGGAAGGCAAGCCTACCAATACAGGGCTGGGCGGCTGGCTGAAAAAAAGACAAAGAGAAATCGATACCGGTCTCAGAGGGCCTTATCATGGTGCAGCCAATCACACCCTGGTCTATCTGGCAATGTCAAATGATGATGGCAATGGGAAAATGGCGCTGGAAGATGATCGTATCCGGGTAGCGTGGTCCGGTGCGGGCAAACAACCCATCTATGAGAAGGTGAGTGATCAATTATTGGCCCTGACCAGAACACTGGGCGGTGTCTATACCAAAAATCCCGCCTGGACGAAGCTCTTTTCCAGTAAACTGGTCACCGTTCATCCCCTGGGCGGGTGTATTATGGGAGAGGATGCGTCCCTGGGAGTTGTCAATGATAAAGGACAGGTCTATACCGGTACGACGGGCAATGCCGTATATCCGGGGCTTTATGTGAGTGATGGCGCTATTATTCCAAGGCCCTTGTCTGTTAATCCCTCCCTCACTATTTCGGCGCTGGCCGAACGTAATTGTATTTATATGGCGCAGGAAAGGGGGTGGAAGTTCAATACTGATTTT
>Ga0307511_10000311_pt1 | contig 51798 bp, 65 predicted proteins | sample 13_EM_MG_FD_200266 | JGI IMG/M metagenome (GOLD analysis project Ga0307511, IMG submission 200266) | Populus trichocarpa ectomycorrhiza microbial communities from riparian zone in the Pacific Northwest, United States - 13_EM | ecosystem: Host-associated > Plants > Roots > Unclassified | place... | reverse complement strand
CACGGAATCCCTCACATTCATCCAAAAATGGGTAGTACACTAGAATCTACAAAGAGGACGGGTTAGGGTAGCGGGTAAGCCCTCTGATGAGCCCCTTCGCAAGGGCGAAACCCAAAGTCCCAACGTTGTTGAGTAATCATTCTTATTCCCGAAAGCCCGAAACCGTCCTTTGACATGCGTTGCTTCCAAGAATGCTCACTGAGTTGATCAGTGTCACTCTCGCGGCGTTTTGCGTAGAGTGGAAAGCAACAATAGGGAGGATGTTGAATAAATTGTCGTTCCATTCATCCACTGTCTACTATATCACCTACTCACTCGTTTACGATAGCCCACCCAATTATTCGCATGATGCACGTCGCAGCCCCCCTTTTCTCCGTCGTCCCTAGGCCCGGTCGCGGCCGGTGAGCATGAGCGCCGACTAGCACCTCGAATACCCGGGCATCCAATACTCCCGGCAGCTAAATCTGTCGCGTCTCTGCTGTACCGGCTACAGTTATCCTCCGGAATTGGACTACATATTTTGCCTATTCGCCGCACGCCCGAGCTCCGCTCAAGGCGGAGGTTTCGACGCCACGCCTAGGTTGTGTGCTCCTCTTTTTCCGGATTCGCCAAGCCAAGGTACCAATAAACAATACTGCTTCCCGTTTGACATTGGATGGGTTCCTGAATGGAGGTTCGTTGGGTGATTAACCTAAGTGGTCTTCCCTTGCATCTAGAACCGTGTGGCTAGTGCTGATCGTCAGTGGAGCTCAGGTTCGCTCCCGCGGCCATGTACTTATTCGCCAGTGCTCTCTCAGGCAGCAGGGTCCAATTCAGTGTAGCGCGCGCCGATGATTACTACACCACTGGAGACATATATGGATGGAGCGGTGCTGGCGTCCATTCCACGTATCAATCAGTCCTCCTCTCTTCCCCCCCCGTGCTGGCCTGGGTGAACGGTACATATTCATCACACTCGCGGTGAGAAGGAGAAACAGCGGACGATCCACCCCGCGGGCTGTGGAGCCTATACATATCTTTACGATAAATCCACCTAGGGTCCGGGATCCCGAAGATTGTCCATGTTGATTTATTGCATGTCATAGCGCGGGACCATTTGAGTCGATGAAGTGGGGTGGCATATATGAAGTGTCCTGCGTATATAGAAGGTGGGGTAACAGTGTCCGAAAACATCAAAGGACGTGAAGGTGGTTGTAAAAAAAACACGGTGGACTAGGTGAAAACATTCGGACAGAAGAACACGGGGGAGACAGAGGCCGAGTAACATGAGGGATAGGGAAACAGACACACATCAAGTTACAGACAACATTGGGTGGGGCGCGATACATAATAGGATGACAGCAGCTTTCTTACAGACAGCAATTGCTACAACTTGAACGGCGGTCAGTCGAGAAGAACTGCCGTGACGCCACAGTCCAAGGGACGTACCGTTAGACCCTGACGTGACGGGAACGCCGTTTGTTGTGACCCTTGTTAAACGGACGTGTAGGGGCATGGGCGATGTAAACGTCTTCAAAGTTTCTGAAAACGCACAGCCCCGTCGAACTGTCACTGTCAGCGAGCATCGCCCACAGACAGTGCCAGCCGTCGCGCTCCCTGAACTTGAACACGACCCCAAGATGTGTTTGATCCCAGGTCGTCTCCTTTGAGCCTCTCGCATCAAACGCCTTGTCACGCATTGTAATCGAGGCGCATCGGTCGACGGTCAGATTCACGTTGGTCTGGCCGCCGCTCTCTGGGAATACCCCATGTGACTGGGCGTTCATTTCGAGAACTTTGTTGAGACCAGGGAACTGCGGGTTGTACCCGTCGACTCGGATTTGGTAGGATGATTTATCGGAGAAGCTGAGGGTGATGCTAGGGTGGTTCGGTGACCTGCGTACTTGGACCAGCGTCTTGCCAACCAACGAAACCGGATTGACCTCGTCAGGAGCAGGATCAAGACGGGTGGCCTTGGTGTTGGTGGCCTGCTTGCGACCGCCGCCAAACAGGGCGGAAACGGGTGTCGTGGGCGAAGAGGACGAGCACGAAGAGGCTGGAGAGCCGACGTTGCCGTCGTCGTCCATGGTTGAAGTTGAACAAACCGAACCAAATCAGTTGAACTGAGTGTAGTGGCCGCACCTCGGCGTGGAGCGAAGCGAGGAAGCAAAAGGCATAATGAAAAACTTCCGTAACTAAGGGGCAGCCAGGCAGACAATAACGAATAGGCGCAAAGTCCTGAATCTTTTTAGCGGCAGTGTAGCCAAGTGGTTACGGCGTCACGTTTAGGTACTAACCAATCACCGTGATGGGTTTCCCGCGCGAGTTCGAATCTCGTCACTGTCATTTTTTGGTAATCTTCCCATGGGTCAATATCGCGAATGCACCTCACACCCAGAGGGTCAAATGTTTATAAGCACAGGCGACGGGGCTGTAAGTACAGATATAATTCCTCCTTGCACGGCTCGAGTTACTCGTTGAAGAAGATTAAAGGAGTATCGGTGGACTGAATAGCCTGCCAGGTGGTGGGATGTCCATCTTGGTCCCGATTACCTTCATCTGTAAATATCGAATGGAATGTGATGTCTTGCGTTCCCTGGTGTGGTTGTTGGGTGAGCAATGTATTCAGCAGTACAAGGAGGGAGTGGCAATACTCTGTTGGGTGGGTCATGGATCCTAGATCATGATGGATGGCAGAGATGAGATCTCCGTCCTTTACTTTTCGGATTCTATAATTAACGCGTACAACTTACCTGACGTGGATGAACCCTTCACCCTGATCGTCATTGATTCCAGGGATCCTGATCTTTCCGAGGATGATCGTCCCGTATGTGGTCGCTGCGCTGGAAACGAGGACGAGGTCCTCGTCGAGGCTGAAGTCCGTCAGCTCACGGTCGGAGAGCTGCGATGCGCGTGACCACATCCTGGGTTCGTGTTTATTCCAGTGATGGCGGGATCCGATTATCTCCTTTTTTATCGTAGAGACCACCATGGAGAATGCTTCCAAAGCGTTCTTGGCCGGTGGGTGTGGGCCGTTAAAGTTCAGCTGTTCTTTGGATGCTTTCGACCCACGCGTCAGACGATCTAGATGGGTTATGGGTATATCGACATCACCTACCCATGTGAATGGCGATGGTCGAACGTCAATCAGTCTCCAGGGAACGAGTCGATCATCGACGAGCTTTGACTTCGTCTAGCCACATCGATCAGGCTCGTCCCACTCCTAGTGCCCCAGCGCTCCGCTATTGATAGTAGTCACCCCCGGGTACGTGGGATACCGTCCGTATACCTCTCACTATCTACCTCGTAATTACTGGAGAAGTATCTTAGGGTGAATCGCCATTTTTTTCGCGCTTTTATCAGGTGCGTCGTGCTCACATATCCCTGGCTCAGACATCTAGACGAGTGCGCCGATAACGGTACCTCCACCTAGTCATCCCAGACACTACAGGGCCCCCGCGGCAGAGGACAGTAAACCCCCTATCCGGTAACCTCCAACCCCTTCTTCGATCCCTACCATTCCTGGATGTTATGGAGGACCAGCGTTTTAGGTCCGGGTCAGTTCAGTGGACTTCCAAAACCCACTTCCGCTAAAACGGAATCCTGCGGAGTTGTGGGGTTCGCGCTAGCGAGGTTTGTGGCCGATGCGCTGAGGGAAAACCGTTATGCGGGCTTGACCCGCCCGCCGGACTGACCGGGGCCTCAGGATTCAGTGTGCGGCGTCTTCGAGTGCACTGCTCATCACCCCAGACCTTACCCACTCACCAACTACTCGGTTCTATTCGCTCGTATCCATATCACGGAAGTGGAGACCGCGATCCGACTTCTGTCTCGCCGCCCAGCGGGAAGTTCGGGTTCGAGGGATCCGATATCTTCGGCAAGGACGGCACACTTTGGATCTGCGTTTATCTCTGGATAGTTCCTCAAAGGGGCGCGCATGCAGATCTGATCGCTGAAGGGCCTAAAAACTCGAAACACATCTTCCGTGCTTGCAGAGGTCTAGAATCGAGGTCGAGATAGGATGTTGAGAATGTGGGTACGTGATCGTTCGTCTGTTAACTGGGGTCAGCTCTGCCCTGGTTTTCCAATTGGGCGGATCGGGGACCACGGTAAATGACATCGTCATTCATTGACTGGCTGTGGGGCCTGCGTCCGTCTTTCGCGTCCTCCGCCCCGCAGGTGATCTACCAGAGGGTTGGTTAATGTGTGTGGCCATCCGGGCTGGATCCCAACCTAACTGCCTGTACCCCCCTGCCAGGCAATGGGACGCCCCCGACACTTCCATGGTTGAGTCCCGTACGCACCTGCATGCTCGGCCGTTGGCGTGGGCAACCTACCATCACGAGGAGAATGGACGCTCTCCCGCGCCTGGCCTATCCACTTTCCACGGGACCGGAGTTACCTCAGCCAACTAGGAGACTTCCCTCGAAGCTCGTAGTCCTGCCTATCTTTATCCTGGGCGAGCCGGTTTTCGCAATAGTTTGCACGATCTATGGCCCTCCATGCCCGGCTTCCTAACACGCTCCAAACCCGTAGAATTTCGAATCGACTAATCTAGCTGAAGTACAGCCTCAGGTTCGTGAACTCGCAAACTCCACCCTGGGCACTCGTCATGGTAGTAAGGCCGGGTCGATGTTCTCGACGCCTTTAGATGTTGTTTGTTGGGGCCTGGTGCGTGAACGTGAGCAAACCACTATATCAGAACACGAAAGAGATTGAAATCTCCACCCTGTGGTCGACTTTTTCAGGTATCTGTAGTCTTTCGCTTGGTTGATGATCACTCCACTCGTTGCTGCCGAGGATGAGCCACCGGGGCGGCCGGAATGGTTGCCTGAGTGGCCAGAGCTTGCACGTCCGGGGAGTTGAAACTCTCTGTCGATATCCTTTTGGCTGCGCGTGCCGTCGCAGTATTTGCAACCGCAATCTGGGGATCCCTTACGATTCATATCGGCCCCCATTATGAGCCAGCGCCCATGAGGAAAGAATTCATTGGGTGATCTGAAGACGCCCACATATTTCGACCCTGGTGTGAAAGGGAAAGTCATGTTGAAAACCAAGCCAACAGAAATGAGCGGGCGCCGTACCCATAAGGTAATGATCTGTTCGGCCATCTTTGGTCTGGGTGAACAGTTGATAACCTGAGGGGAAGTCGACCAGAAAGCGCCGCCGACCTTTCATCGGTTGGAGATGCTCTGCAGGATAGGCAACCAGACGGAACTTCTGATCAGCAAGGTCGGTCAGGGAGTGGGGTGCAGATCATACCCCTGAGATGCGGATCACTCATGAGGAAGGAGTCTGTCAAGAGCTCCCCGAGCTTCTGCCTCCAGGCGTATTCCACATCTTCATCAGAGGGTTGCCAGCTGTTGATGCTACCGTCGCTATGAAAATTCGCCGAGCAGTCCGGCCAACGCTCGCTTTTGCCGTCGGTCGTCTTGAATGTGAGGCCGACGCTCAGCGGCACGTCATAATAGGTGATCTTGAAATACGGGAATTCGACGTCAGGAGGTGGTTCCCTATGAGCCTCGCCTCTCATGGTGATCCTAGTCCCGAAGAGCCCGTGAATCTCCCGATACTCTGGGCGGCGGACGGCTACTGACCGGGCTGGGTGGGTGATGGTGATGGGTCACGCACGTCATCACATGATCGACAGTGTCGCGGAACGATCTCCTCCTCGCTGAGGATGTTCGTCAAGATCTGTTCGGTCTCACGGCCATCGCTCCTTCGCCAGCCGTATCTCTCCATGGCTACCCTCGCAAGAACGTCCAGCCCATCAGCTGCCCCCGGCCCGATGGAGACCTCGATTTTGGACAAGGTACCTGTCCACGTTGCAATAACCATAGCCTCCACCGGACCCATTCTGATCGCTCCACCAGCTCACCCGCCTCTTCCAACTCTCGGGGCTTGTCATCACCAACGATTCATGGCAACACAGACACCATGCTGCTATGAGGGACAATGATGCCGCCCATCCAGAAACTCGTACGTGATCCCCGCAGCCCATCCCCAAAACGTCCGGCGGAACGCTGAGGGTAAAACACAGATTTTTCGGTCCAGGTTGTGTCGGAAGATTTTAGGGGCAAGGTTCGTGTATTCCAAACGGCACTGCGTGAATTCCCGTTCTCATGAGCGGTCCCACAGAACACCCTCCAACGCCACAGGATGGTGAACGCTGCCCTCGCGGATGAATTCAAGAGCGGGCTTCACGCGCTGTCCCTGACGACCAAAACACCAGAAGAACTTCCTGGGAGCGCCTGATCGGCTGCCCGGCCCTTTGGCTAGGAAGATCTCCATGTGGTAGTCGTAGCATCCATGTCTATCTACTTCTACCCGGCTCAGTGAACGAAAATCAGCAGGAGGGTTACCTCGGCCACCCGGCTGACAACTTCATGATCGCCGAGAACCTTTGCGAAAGAAAACATCCTTGCACAGCCTTCCACTCCGACCGTTCCCAGAAGCCCCCGAGTCTTCGATCGCCCAAAGCCGTGGCTGATGGAGAGCTCTGATCGTATCTCTCGATCATCTTAGTTACGCTTTGACGCTGCCCGTCGACAGAAAAATACTCAGCGGAAACCCCACTATGACTTCCCGACAAGCGATCATCAGGGGCGTAGATAACTGGTGCTACGGCCCTCCAGAGCCCCACATTCTTCCTCGTCCATCGTCCCAGTCTCCCCTGAAATGGATTCCCATCTTCCAACCCCTGGGTCCTCAAAACTGCGGGACGATGAACGGCCAGTGCTTCCCCCCATTCGTGCTTGGTACAGAGGTGCGTTTTTTCAGTCATGTATCCTCCCTCCGTTGATCGCGTCGCAGACGATTCTCCCAACCTTAACCTTTCCGACGTCCGGGGTGTTCCAATCCCAGCACCTCTCGACCAAGCGCCTCCACGTATCCCGCACCTTCGTATATTCTCGGACTCGCCCACAACGATGTCCCCACAACACGCTCATTCACCCTCGTTTCCTCCCCATAACTCCCACCGTTTAATACCCACTCGCTCACTACCTTCCTATCCAGAACAAACACGGCCCACCCACCCACAACATGGGACCTCCCTGTCAGACGATTATGGTCGGACTTCGGTGCGCCATTATCGGAGCGCCAGTTCCTCTCCGTACAGGAGTACAACTCAGCTCCCCCATCATGATCAGACCTACTTCCGGCATCGAGACCACAGCCTCTACGGTTCTCAGGTCTCTCCGCGACTTCCTCCTTCGCCCCCCTCTCGGGACCCCAACTCTACCTCGCCACAGCTTGATAGGTTTGCGCAGGCGTCGGCAAGATATGAATGTGCGTATTGCGGCAAGGCGTTTAACCGCCCGAGTAGCCTGAGGACACACACTAACACCCATACCGGAGAGAAACGTACGCTGTTGTATCACTTCACTGCAACCGGAGATTCGTCAGCTTACAACAGACCCGGCACAGCATTTGTCTGTCCTCACCCAGGATGTGGCCGCGCGTTCAGCGTTCAGAGTAATATGCGTCGGCACGCACGAGTTCACGACACTTCCGGTGCAGAAGGGGGGGACAGCTCACCCGACGACGGAACCGAAGAACCACCCTCCTCTCGTTGATCGAAACCCCGCCCTCCAGTCATCATCAACAATTGTCACGCATCTCTTCACTCATGTCACTATTTCGAATCTTCAATTCGCATCGTCAAGCCCGCCCGTTAATTACGACTGTAGCTCTGTATTAACACGTCTCATTATCTCTTCCCGAGTTTGGTTATTTATCGGCATCTGGATTTTAACCACTCCTCAAACACACCAGTGCCTCGTTACCACATTTCACATTATTTATTACCCTCCAATCCTTACCGCTCTCATCATGGTCTCTCGCGCTCCAGTCCTGCATTTTCTGTATCCCTCCCCAATGTATCCTTTGGATAGCTTGTATCATATTTATTGGGCACCAGTCAATCCAATCAAACGGCATGAACCCCAGGCGCGCGGACATTCGATCTACAATTGTCTCACCAGAGCCGACAAGAAAGTTCCCAGTTCCCAAGGGGATTATATAAGGTCGACCGGCGTCCTCGGAAGTAGATCAGCATCAGGTCCCCTGTGTTCCGAGGAAAGCTAAAGGTACAGGAAAAGGGGACCGTTTGGGATGCCCGCTGGACTTGAGGTGATCGACGATCTGTGGGGTCCAGGGCATCTGAGAACTGTTACAAACATCTGATCACGCCCTATGCTTTGAACCAGCCTGCATTTCAACAACGGTCTATCACGTACCACGCGCGTTTTTAAAACCCACATAGTGAGGAGGCGGAGTGGAGTTTCATGCGGAGACAGCACCCCGGGAGAACAACGGGGGTCCATGTCTTGCTCGGAACCTCTGACCGGACACTTAATCGAGTAGTTCCCGCCAGGGGCCGAATAGGCCACAAGGAATTCGCGTCCATGAAAAATCACATTTGTTCCCCTTCACCCACGACCCAAAAGCGACCTTGTGTGAAGTTCAATTGCGGTGTTTGGACGCCTGGGGCGTGATGGAACGAGAGCTCTCCGGAGCGTCTTCCGTGAGCCTCCGGTTAGTTCTTCCACAGGAAGACTGGCTCTCTGGGGTCCCCGTCAACGATTGGTGCGCCACGTTCCCGGGTTATCGACGTGTGTCTGGCCCGATACCACCTCTTAGATGCGCTCTTACGAGAGATGAAGGGGTTCTCACTGGAACCTGATTCAAAGACATCTAGCGTGACCGAGGTGAGCTGGCCCCCATGATCTGTGGGCGAGCCCAATGGGATCTGCCATCGTTATTACCTCGTTGAAGGGAGGGCTGATCAATGGCGTGATCAGGAAACTATTCATCGTGGTTGAAGGGCCGAGGTGCGTACTTACCACTCGCATCCTCAGTGATATGTAATCAACGAAGGATCACGATCACTTCGGCTCTCGAGAGCCGACCGTGATCTCCGCGTACCCTGGATGTTGGGGATGGACGAGGGCGGAAGGGGTACTTATGATGGGCGACAACACTGGTCATGGATGGACAAAGCTCAGCGGCAACCGCCTGGTCGCCACATACTACAGGTCCCGAACAAAACCCTGACGCTTCTTGGTGGACGGCCCGAGACGCCAGTGGAGTCTGGTTAGGTCGTGTGGGACGTCCAATCGCGGGCAAGCCTGCTCCATGGTTCTGGCCCTCAGTAATACAGAAAGTCCGACGCTATCGGACGGCTTGCACGTTCTGACCCCACAGGAGAGGGTCGATGTTGAGACCGTATGCCTCATTCCTCCGCGGTGGGAACGGCCCACCTTTACTGCACTTATACTTCACCCCATCCCATCAAGTGCCCGCCTCGAGGGGTCCCTACCATAAGTCATAGACTCTCAAGATCCGTGCTTCGGCAAGAAGATCGGCACGTAGCTGGGGGACTGTGCTCACCTGGCGATGTCTGAGCCAGCTCCTCGCTCACTCGGCTATGGGGCAGGGTCATTGGCCCAGCTCGCTTCGTGCATCTGGCGTAAGCGCGTATCATGGGGCCACCGAACGACCGTACAAGGGAGGCTCTTCCATTCCGATCGCGTCACGATTGACAGTCGGAGGTCTCGCAGACCTTGTGCAACGAAAAGTTGATTGTGCGCCATGCGCCATGAGCGTAAGCCAAATGGATTGCGCTGGGCGTGGAACAAACGAGATTAAATACGGCGGCGGGTATACAGCATACAGTGCGGGAGTAAAAACTGTCAGAATCGATAATCAAATAGTCGTAAGATTTCGTGGATATGTCGTGAGATGGTTACATAGAAATAGCCCTGCCCTTTCCGACATCGTGAGTTTCCCTGATCGTTGACCGACCGCGGTGGCCTTCTATGTTCACAAGAGGAGGGGGGGCATCGCTATTTCCGTACGTATCGGGTTCGGGATCAAACGCCTTATCGGCGCGGACGTAGCTGACGACCCTGGGGCTCTTGTGGGTAAACCCTGCAAAGGCCAAAGCCTTGCGTACGTTCAATATTTCCTCGCCATGTACTTTATCGCGTAGGAGAGGGTCACGAGTTGCATCCGCCGGTGCACCATTCGCAGGGGCCAACGGCTGGAGGGGGGGGCGGATTGGCGCGGGCTGATGAGTGACAGGAAGGAACGCACCTCAGCTGGAATGTCGTCGTCGAAATGGCGTGTATCCTCCGGGTTATTGAGCTCTGGATGATATGGCGCAGGGTATCTGTGAATGTTCTCCCAGTCGATGCCCCTAAACCAAGGGTGCATCTTGTAATGTGCTCAGCGGAGCTGTTTCCAAGTCTGTGTGCCAGGACGTACTTTGATAATGTAAGCCCCGTCGACGCTCTCCGTGTGACCTAACGCCGGAATAAAACCACTCCTCCTCGATTGTACTAGAAGGGAGTTGGGGCGAGAGGCAGAGGCGGCGACCTGGGAGCCCAGCCGATCTTCCGGTTCGCATAGTAACTGTCCCATGAGGTTGATGCCCTCATGGGATACACGGGGTTTGGAAGGGAACTTGAGAGATTGCTTCCAGTTAAGAATCTTCTGCCGAGTAACGTGTCTCTGGAAAAGGGAAGTTGGATTGAATACGGAGAACGTGCTGGGTGGGGCTGACCGAGCTGCTGACAAAGGGGGGATAACTGGGGGACCAGGGATCAGCTGCGGGGTCGCTCGAATGGCGACATGGGGTCTTACCCATATAAACATTCGAACATAATCACCCCTAGAGACCACCAGTCACACGAGAAGGTGTAGCCGTGACCGCGGATAACCTCCGGTGACACTGAGGAATGGGTTATTCGCCTCGGCGGAGGGGAGATAGAAAAAAGGTGACAAACTGTATGAATTGGTGCCACAGCTGGAGGTTATTTCCGATTTCAAAGTCAGACGCGAAATGAAGCACAGAAGCGAGACATTGAGAACGTACATAGAATACGCCAGCTATCGTGAACAGGAAAAGTTTGTAGTCAGGAACCTTTCCCCATTCGGGACTAAAAGATAGAAACCAACCTTGCGGCCGTGTTTCTCTCGCCATGTGAAGACGCCGCCTTCACCGTCCTCGCCGCCCATGAGTAACTCAATGTCCTTACGGTTCATTCTCTTCGTACGCATGCCGTCTTGGAGCGCGTTCACGTCCTCGAGATCTACGCCATGTTTATGTAAAAGATGGAGACGTTGCTGTTCATAGTCTATGGCCGAATGTTAGTCGATTGAGACGTTGCGGACGACTGGGCCACGTTAACACACATGCAGTATCATGCGCCCAATGGAGATCCGTCCTGTGGGGAGCCAAGCGGTCAGCGTCGCGTACCACAGCCCCTGGCGGAGACGTACGCCAAACCAAAGTCACTTAGTTTTATATGACCTGAAGGATCAAAAAGGAAGTTCTAAATCCAGTAAGGATTGAATTGGGGTATTCAAAGGGGTTAATGAGATCCTTACATCTGGTTTAATGTCCCGGTGAATGAACCCGAGCTTATGGCAAGCTTCAATGGCGAGGACCATCTAGAGCCAGGAGGATTGGTATCCAGGGACAAAGTCAGCCGAAAGGCCCAGAACCACTCACTTCAGCTATGTAGAACCTCGTAAAGTCTTCCTCGAAGACGTCTCGTTCTATCAGCAGGTTGAGGAGGTCGCCGCCGCCCATGTATTCGAGAACCTGATAGAATGGGGAATCGGTGGAATCGATAGACTTTCACTGTGACAAGAACAATGAGACTGACGAGGTACAAATGATCCCGATCTTGAAAACTGTAGAACAGTCGAACGATCCATTCTGCGCCACCAGGAGGGCTGACCAGGGAGGCATTCTTCAAGACGTCGCGCTCGGCACGAACGTGGCCTTCCTGGCCTTTACGTAACATATCCGTTTTGCGCAGCTAAAGAGATGACGCCAGGTTTGATCTCAAGCAATTTCACGCGATCACGGAGAGACCAAAAACGGTACCTCTTTCATGGCAAAAAGACTACCACTACTCTTTTCCCTCACGAGGGACACGACCCCGAACGCACCTGGGGGACGACGTCAGTGAGGGGAGTGCAGGACACAACGTTTCCGAACTACAGACCGTGACCGATCGTCTTGAGTTTGACGAAGGCAGTGACATCGACCTTAAGCCTCCGATGCCGAAGATAATCTGTTTCATTCTGCCGCCACCTCGTACGTAAAGTTTCTCTCTGATGCTCTGACAACTGGAGTTCTGCCATTTCACGCTCCATCGCGAGTCTCCTTTGTTCGCGGGATGGTGGGTGTCGGAGCAGGGGGAAGTATAAATTCTCAAAGTATATCCTTGCAGAGACAGCTTTCTCGAGGGTGGCGAGGGAAGGGTTAATTGGCCTTGGGGGCGGAGGAGCGACGACTTCCGGCATTTCCCTTTCTCCCAGGGTAGGGTCGTTCTCCTGGTCGTGCTCTAGGTGGGGGTGCAGGCCACCCCCCCAGCGGATTGTGGAGTTGCCGGGCAGTCCGGGGAATCCATCAACCGGCGTGAGGGAAACGTTTTCGCGGGCCGCAGTTGTGATCGTAGAGGAAGTGGTAGCACTGATCCCATTGACAACACGGAGTTGGAGGACTTCTGGTCTACTCGTTGTCGAGGGTTTGAGGGCGTTTACAACCTCATTCACAGCCCTGGCTTGGTTGTTGTGCCGGATCATGTTCTTTATTGGGTTTGCCCATCGTGGGTCTACGGTAGGGGGTGAGGATAAAGCTATACCTGGAGACGTTTGAAACGGACCACCAAGTTTGCCCTGGCCTTCCGGACCCCACCGGGTGAGGAGTGCATGAGCTTGATCCGCATCGGATGCATGTACGAGGTGGCTGTGGGAGAACGGGTGAGGGCGGATCGGCAGAAACCGTGCGAGCACGTACACGAAACCTGTTGGTTTTGAGACCATGTCCTTGCTGATACGCCTACCTTTCCTGAGGGGTGGGGGCGGAGATGAAGGTGCCCCCACCGGTGGGGGGTTTGGAGGGGAGGGAATCTCCTCGTAACGAGGACCAGCAACGGGCTCAGGCTCTTGTGGTGCGCGAGCGGGCCAGAAGAAACGGGAGGGTGACGGGGTCGAGGGGATGAGCGCTAGCAGATCGTAGAAGCCTCTGTGTAGTATTGTGCCACCTCGTAGAGTTGTAGGATGGTCGCTGAATGGTGTCGTCGGGGTTACGCCGTAGGGTTGATGCGGTTGGAATGGATAGTGAGGTAACCCAGGTTCGTTCCTTAGGTCGAGATAATCATTTCTCCAGTAACCTTCCCCTGGCATGGTCGGGGGAGTGGGGAGTGGTCGCGAACTCATGACCGCTGGCTACTAAGTCGCAGATAACGGCAAGTGGCAGACAATCACTTGTGTCCATATCCGGTAGTCGACGTCACGTGAAAGGCGTCTCCATTCTTGCCCAAGAATTGGGAGAACTCAGAGGCACTGAGTGTATTCAGCTGTGGTCATGATCTGCGTTGCATCAAAAAGTCTGACAAGATGGAAAATCGTTGGTCGAGTTTGGGGAGGAGTCGACTTCGGTAAATTGATCAGCGTTTGTGACAGGATCCCTGAAAAATGGAACGACCAAATATCTGTTTACGAAACTTGAACGGGAAAGGTGAGACAGGGCGCGATAGACACGTCGCAAGCAGTGCGGGACCCCGTCCAGCCTTTCATATCCGGAATCCACCCCCCGGGGTGCCTTTCGGGGTTTGCCGACGGAATTTAAGTTGTGTGAAATTACCAAAGCGTAGACTTGCCCTCTCTGCGTTTTTCGTTGTTCTCGGCCGACCCGATCTGGAACCGCCATCAATTCTTCAACCATTGCGTTAGTATCTACCGGCATAGGAACAAACATCCTGTCGAGCTCCCCGCGATTCCCTCTCTTACGTCCTCAGAGCGTGGTTGACTTTGGTCATGACATGATGCAACAGCGCGGTAAAAATTCAATCACCTCGTGTCCTCCAGTCACAGTGGCCGATCCACCAACGGGATTGTGCCGTGCCCTCGCGACCTGCCGTCACGTTGTATAAAGCAGACGTTCTTCCTTTGCGGCCTGTGATCTCTCCTCCGCACGACATCTGCGAGACCCCTCGACCGTTATCCCATACTTCCAACCGTTAGATTCCCTCCACTCGCACTCACATCACCGCCTGCTGGCGTTTCGATCGACCCAAAGATCAGCCACAAGTTCACCGCGTGGTCGGGCCCACTTTCCTCTGTTCATATATCGGAACGGCATGGTCTCAGCGTGTTCCGTGGATACATATTCGTCAGACTTTCGGGGTTTCTCCGAATTTGGTACACCCTTTCTTTTTAACTTTATCTATGTCAGCTTACCCGGACGACGGTCACCATTTTACAGGGTGCTTTGGCCGGGGACGCAGACCCCCTTCATCCCAAGGCAACGGTTCTCACAGAGGTTTCTTTAGTCTGCCGCCGTTTGCTTCTGCCTTCCGCTCTTCGCGTCCCACAGGTCGGTACTTCCTTCAATATTAGCCGTATTAGTTAATTTTTCATTTCTCACTTCATTTCATTCTCCAGCCGAAAATTCTTACTCCCACAATCAGGGCCAGTCCCAGGCCGAACGAAGAAACGAATATAATGACCCTTTGAACGACCCCTCATCCACTTGGTCCAACTACACCGCAAGTAGGTCAACTTTCTCGGTCGATCATGGTCTCAAGCTCACTGCCGTCCTCAGTGGGACAACAACCAGCTTTTCCCGGCGATGACGACCCTCGTTTACAGTACTCATTTCCGGCACCCCAGCAGGTTCCGCAGCATTATTCTTATAGGGACCCCTCGACTTCATACTCTAATCATCCTCCTACATTACCTCGCATTAATGTCTCTGAAGATCACTCCCGGGATGAACGATGGCCACCAAACCACTACGGAGGTACCTCCGCCGCAAACCGTGTCCCGGAGACCGTGTTTTCACCCGTCGCCTCGTACCCCACGACGTCTTTTCACTATTCTCCCCAGCATCACTCTCAGGGAATGCTCCATGAGACTCGTTTCTCCCTTCCAGTCGACACCTCCACTTCACCGTCAACAGGAACCGTTCGACGCGGCCCTGCCTCAGTGGAGCGAACGCCAACAACGAGCCGCTCCGCGCATACGATCTCCCCATACTCACGTCATCCCCCAGCGTCGGCCACCCTCCCGGAGCACCCTCCGCCCAAGAAAAAGAGAAAACGCGCCGATGCGGAACAATTACGGGTCCTGAACGAGGTGTACGCTCGTACTGCTTTCCCCTCCACCGAGGAACGGCAAGACCTCGCGTTGAGGTTGGGTATGTCCCCCAGGAGCGTGCAGATCTGGTACGCCTCGTATTTTTTACATCATCGACCACGTCTCATATCTCCTTTAGGTTCCAAAACAGACGACAGGCGATGCGTAACACACACCGCCAGTCAGTTCGTGGACCCGGATCGGATAACCCGCAAGGCGCTCATCACAGTAGATCATCCCGTTCAACATCCATCCCATCGAATGTATCGACCGTGCCCTTGCCACCGCATCGACCAGGCAGCGTCAGCGCGAACCCTCACCAGACCGCCTACATCCCCCCACCCCACACCGATACTACTTACCCCCCGGTGTCACACACGTCGCACCCTCAACAAGGAGCCCCTGGTCAGTATAGGCCTCCGAGTCGGAATAGGGAGAGTATCGATGACCGTTACGACGGTGGTGCTTCAAGACGTAATCGAGTATGACCCTTTCTCTCACCGGTCGATTCTACTCGCACCGCCTCCCCCACAAAAAAAACCTTCTCGTTGTCAAAAATTTCCTTCTTGGCGGCATTCATCCTGGTTTATGCTGCCGCTTTGCATATCTTTTCGGCCTATTTATTGCTATCCGTACAGTAACACCAACACGCATACTCGTTCAGGCCAGGATCTCCCCGTCTTTACCGGTAAAACGAAGATACCGTGCCCCAGACGCTCTTTCCTCCTCCTCTCTCAATCGCCGATCATTTCCTTATCATATCTTAACGCGATCTGAAAATCGCCTCCATTCACTCAAACAAGTCTTAATCCTTATTTTCTTCCATATTACGTCTCGACCTCGACCCTGCAACCCGCTCGTGCTCTGTTCTATTCCATTCAATCCTTCATCATGTACTTACCATCGCGCATTCTCCAAGGACACCCACCCCCACCTTCATTGTCATTATTACTTCATATTGCGAGCTCTTTTGTCTTTCCTCCCCTCCTCTGACCTGTTCTGGTAGTACCCAATACCCTTAGTACATTATTTTCCACCGGCCTCCATCTTTTTTACGTAGTCGACCCCTGCTGGTAGTCCAGGCTGCGTCATTCTCTTCCTCTATGTATCGCAGGTTGTTGATATGACTGGAAGATTGCGTTTCCATGGTCAACCTGTAGGTTTCTATGTACGTTTGCCCCTCCCCCTCCCTTATCCACTTTGCCCTTTGCGTTGCATTCCTTTGTGTTGCTCCCGTAGTCATGTGTATATATCCGTGCGCCCCGTTATCGATATTCCTAATCTATTATTCACCTTATTGTCACATTATTCGTCTCTCCTGCTCCAACTTGACCTGATGCGCTCGAAACACAGTATCGTCTCCAACCTCCTGGGACTTTTCCCCGAGTAGCGACTCTTACCGAGTCGAAGAGCGACCTACTATGTATCAGAGCAGTCACGAGAATGAAATCATATCTATCGCCAGCATCTCAAGTCGGGAGTATCACAGTACGGCCGGGTTCCCCTCTACCAGCGCTCTAAAGTGGGGCGGGGTTCCTGCTGCCACAGTATGCCCGCAGAGGCTATCCATCGGGTAAATGAAGTCGGATATCCCGACCGAGCGTGATCGTCGAGTGTCATTGCGGGTGTGTCTTCGCGGACGGGTGATTTGGGTTATCAGTCAAGTTCTGATCGTTTAGATAGTGGTTGAAATTTGAAGTTTGACAGCGGGTGGGAGTCGAGCGCTCCTACCATCTGACGCGCGCCCGTGCTTCGAGTCGAACGTTGTCAAAGAGCGTCAACGTTATCCTGATACCGGGGGCTTTTCATGTCTTACTCTATCTTACCCCATCGTTGAGGTAATGAGGTCGACGTAGCGGTGGACGCTTCGCCGGAGGAATGGAGAGCGGAGTTGGGTTGGGTTTCAAAGCCAGCTGGGCACAGCAATTCGATCGGACCTGAAATTATGCCAGGCGGGTACTAAGCCACATGGAGGAACGTCAACGGTCCCTGTGAGACAACCACCGACAAACTTGTACGTCTTAGAGATCATACTATTACTAGTGATAGCTCGTGGAATCCGTCACGATGCTGCGTGTTCTTTAGTTCCTCAAGGATAGCACGGATACCGGCCAAATCCGACTCTATTCTTCCACTGCAAACCGTATGACGCAAGGTGGGTCGGACTTAGGACCGGTGAAGGTGATACACTACTGACGTGAGGTTTCCGCGTCTCGATTCAATCGGTGTCATTATTGGTAGTGATATTAGGTACATAGAGCAGCAAGGGATAGAAACACGTCCAGGCCTCTATCTCCTTCTGTCCTAGATCAGAACTACTTGGAGCATGCAATGCCCCAAACGCAAACGTGAAACATAAACAGACAAGAGAGGGAGAGAAGGGGTGGCCAGGGGAGTTGAGAGTAAACGGTCGAGTTTTCCCATGTCCCCGGAAGGGTGAAAATCCAATCCGGTTGGAATATACCCCGGCTTTAACAATCCAATTCGCGGCATCTTAACCAGTAAATGAATGGGTGCCACTTGTGCACATCGTTTCATGTGATGTCGTAGGAGGTCGAAATGCGGAATAGAAATATGAAGGTCGTGCAAGGAAGGGAAGCCTAAACGAATGACGTGTGAGCGGGAAAATTAAGCCCAAAGTGTTTAAAAACACGCACCAATGAACGTGATAGATCGTACACATGAGAGGGAGGGAGTGACAATTAATGGTGGACGCTTCGCCGGCGAAGGTGACGAGCGGAGACAGAACGCTTGTTGGACCTCTTCTTCGTAGCCCTGCAGACGCTGGAGCTGGTGGGGACCGCTGGGGTGCTTGTGGAGGAAGGACGAGAGACTGTGGAATAAGAATTACCAGAGCTGTGGGGGACGCTGGAGGAGGGGGTGGGAGCAGGGTCGGAAGAACCACCATCAGCAAAGCTGACGACCTTGGGACCGGCAACGGCGAATCCATCGAGGGAGTCGGTCCAGATGTCGGGCCACTTGAATCCGGTATACATTCCAGGGAGGCTGGTGAGTTCGCTGGATGATGGCTTGTCGGCGCCTCCGTTCTTCACATTAACCTGACTGTGGAAGGGGTTCATTGAGTCACCGGAACATAAATCGAAGCCCAAAAGGTGTACGTACACGCAGCCTGGGTAGTACTGGGGCTGTCCTGCAGAGTGAAGGGCGACAATCTCATAGCGAACCAACTATTCCGAGCAAGAAACGTCAGACCTGCAAGTCGAGAGTCCAATACAACGGGATTGACTGACGTATTGCCCAGAGGCGAGCCCGGCGGGGATGTTGGAGGTCCATTGGTTACCATCTACATCAGAGCGCCAGGAGATCAACGTGATTCAGAGTGCCCGTAACAATCCAACGTACCAGCGATCAGCTTCTGAGAGGCCCATTTTCCATTCGTGTATCCGCCTTCATCGATCTTGAACCACTTGCCATCAGTAGCCTTGAAACCGGAGCAATCTCCGTTACAAGAGGCCATAAGAGTCGTAACAGGACCCAAGTGATCGCTGGGCCACTATATCGAATGAATGACATAAAAGTAAGTCGGGCGGTAGGTAGAGGAATAGGGGCTAAGGGGCGTACGTTGGTCCACTTGAAGGTCATATCGCTCCCGGCGTTAACGTCGAAAATGTCGGGTGTACCGTCAACGCCGCCTTTGTTGCAGGCGATATCGGGGCTGGAGATGTCCGTCACGGGGCCGTCGTTTGGAACCTTGCGAACGACTCGATTCGGGACGGGACTCGCGTATCTGTGTGGGTCCGAAACAGTGTTTCATTGAAGGGTTATGTCAGATGCGCCCAATCGAAAAAGTCCCGGTGAAGTTTGAAAAGGGGATAGACTCACGGGTCAACAAAAGGGTTCCAGGCGGGCTGGGTCTGGCCATCAGCGACGACTGCAGTGACGATACCGTGGGCGGCCGCGGATGTGACAGCGGCGAGCAAGGTAGTAAGGATAGTGGAACAGCGCATGGTTGAGAAATCCGTCAAGGGTTGGGGGGTGTTAAGGAGGGGAAGAGCGGCTTCGTGAAATGAGAGAGGGGCAGATAAATCAAGCAGGAGAGGGGCCGTGCACTGTCGGAAAGCCCTGTAAGGAACGGAAAGGGGCAGGTGGTCACCGGTCACTGGCAAAGGCGGGGGGGTGGAGGATGAAAGAGGCCGCAGGCCGTAAGGCGCGTTGTGGGGGACACACTGCGGATAACGATCATCAGATTTATAGAATGCTGTCCCTTTGTCCTCCACTGATCCGAGGGACAATCCCGCCATGGGTCCTTTTGTGACCCTTTTGCGTCCATGGGGCTGCGGTCGGGCTTTTTTAGGTATTGCTCACCATTGTACGCTATTCTGGGGGTGCATGGCCGTGGCCGTGAATTCTGCTGCACGGCAAAAACGCAAAGCAGCGTGGCTCAAAGGGCGTGTCTTGCCCATGCGGAGCGCCGACGGTTCATGCTTGGTACACCAAGCCGGACGCATCAGCCACGGCAACGACCACGACCACGACACATCCCCCGTGATGATCAGCACAATGTCATTGACAGAATTCGGGCACGTATGCCCGTGGCACAAAGTCAAAGCCCTGGGACGGCGGAACGGCAAAAAATCTCGGCGCGATCGACCGACGATCGCATTTGGGTCACCTCCTGCAGATGAGCTAAGAACGGTGTATCTCTTTCTGGCGCTTTCCCATTCTCAACGCTCCGGCGAAACACTACGGTGTATCAGACCAAGGCGTCGTGGCTTACGAACCGTTTTGGCGCCTTTGTCGTCCTCTTCTGCCCTGGGACATAGGCAGAGTTTTACGTTGTCCCCTACCTCAACCCGGGGGCGGACATACAAGAAAGGTAAGCCTCTGTAATCCTTCATGCGGACCCCGGCCCATATTCATAATTGTACCGTGGGATCTAACTGTTACCGGAACCCCGTTCAATGAACAGAAGCGCACGGCTGCCCTTCTTCACGATCACGCAGTGTCATTATCACACCCACCGGGCTGGGGGACCGCAGGCAGGTTATTCGTCAATACAGTCATACTGCTCTTGGCTGGTGTGAGCCCGTGTCTCCGGTGCTGGGAAGTCGTGGCCAAAAGCAGGTGGGTCAATTATAGATGCTCATAGGTATGCAAATTGTTGTATGTCGTGAACGTCGCCTGCGGTATTACAAGAAAAACATATGTCCTCAAGTTGTGCGTTACGATTGCGAAACACCGCGTGATCCTGTTGCTTGTGAGGTTTGAAGCAAAACAGTGCAGGAGCACGGCTGGCCAGAAAAACCGGGGTGGGTGGACAGAGGGTGTCAGAGCTTCAGGCTTGTAACGATCTTCCTTTGTGACTTCTCTGCACTCGTGAGGGGGGGCGTGAGAGGGAAGTGAAGAACTTGGTACTTGTCCTTCTTTCTGTGAGCAAAGTTCAGCTGAAACTCAGCTGGTAGGTGTGCCGGTGCTGACCGTATTCGCTTCATCGGGAGTCTCGACCAATTCAGCGCATACTTCATTATATCACCATTCGCCGGTGATTGCTCCTCTTGGATTTCTACGGAGGGAGACCGGCCTGATCCCCTTGCCCCGTCGACGATCGTGGGTTGCAGATTTTCCGCGCCATCGACGACGATGACGTCCTTGCCACTCCCTGAACGGGACCGCTTCTGGGTGGGACAAGTAAGATCGATGACGCCTGGACTCCCTTTCCGTTTTTGAGCCTTCATCTCGGTAATCTGGTGGAACACGTTGTCTTTGATTCTGGCCACGATCTTTCTGTCTCCTGAAGCACGCAAACTCGTGCCTGGACCGTCCTGCAGTCCAAGAGCAGCGGTGCGTAACGAAGGCTGGAGTGATCTGGTAGTTGATCATCATAAACTGTGCGAGGAGGGGGGTGGATCGAGCCCACCTGGCAGGATCGAAGACGAGGAGATTGCACTCTCCGTTTCTCTGAACTTCGTATCCGACCACAGTCCTAGAGTGTCCCACATGCTGGAGGACCACCGGCATAGATTCTGTGACAGTCACTGCCCCACTCAACGCATCGTGTACGGTCCGAGTGCCTCCTTGGTTCGGGGAAAAGTAGTTTGTAACCCATCGCACCACCTTTTGAGCAGCGGAGTCTGCCCGGCGGTCAGGGGATGGCGGTACGAATAGCCCAGGGAGCGCACCTGTTTCGTCAGAGTGGAAGTCTACCAGCTCACACCTGGATGTTTGTGAATGACGGTGATCAACTCTCTTGGAGGGAGGACCTACGGGACACCCCGTGAGGCGAATGCGACGTAGAGTTCTGTTGAAGGTAGATCGGAGACACATCTTTCGGGGTTCGTACGGCCTACACACCACCAGTCCCAACCCACTTATGCGTCCCCAACAGCTGTCCCCGGAACTGGCCCGCACCTTCGTCGTCGTATCCTTAGCATCCAAGGTTAGACCGCCACAATATCACATCCACGAAACGCACCGAGGTCCCAAGCGTTCTCTATCCACCGTTGTAGGTTATCGACCCCTGGCGGTATGGGCCTTTTCAGTAGCTTCACATATCCTGGTTGCGCGGCCTGCTCCATCAAAGCGGTACATGCCATCAGGAAGTTTCGATAACTACGGGAGGGTTGGACTTCGTCGGGGAGATATCACCGGAACTACACACCCGCAACCTAGTGGCAGATAGAACATTGATGTAATTTGGTCTACATTCACAGGAAACAATGTCTGAGCGAGACGAACCCCATAATAAATCCCACCACTCCACACTGACGTGTACGCTCTTATCACAGCACAGAGCAGCCTTCCTGGTGATTCCGCTTTGGTGTGAGACTATCAGAGCTTTTTTGAGGAGGGGGATAAGATTCGGTGTAACGTTGTGTGGGGGCACAGATCCAAAGGATGGACACCAGAACACGTTCTTCTTATCCTTTGACACATTTTGGGCAGGTGCTGAACTTCCTGCTGAGCCTTTGTCAGGAAAGTGGCCATCATAGTGAGACTGCCTCTTCTCCTCATTCAGCCTGGAGAGGTCCTTTCCGCAGCACTGGCAGAGAAACGGTTCACTGCAAGACCAGTCTCAACGATTGCCAGGGTGGATGTTGGATAGAATCCAGGACACATACGCAGGCTTGGAGTACAGAAACTCGACGTCGTCGCAGTTTCCTCGAACAGAGCTCATTGTTGCAGCAGCCGTCAGAGATTCGGTTAAGGGCGGAGAGACGGCTGACGTAGGCGCGTGGCTTCCCGACTGTGATCGGACGCGTAAGTGACCCCTGCTGAACGACCACCAGCATACCAGAATGTCCAGGTCCTATGACAGAGGTCCGTAGCTGCTGATTTTCGCGACCTTGGATGGTTCTGACCCAGCGATGCCCGCAGCCCTCACCGTTTTCTCCCCCGATGGCCATCTATTCCAGGTACGCCCGACCAAACGCTTCCCGAAAGTTGTGATCTAATCAGGCATACTCCCAGGTCGAGTACGCAAACGAAGCTGTGCGAAAGGGAACTTGCGCTGTATGGATTAACTGCTGTGGTATCCTTGATGGTGACACTAACTGGTTGTAAGGTTGGGGTCCGAGGGGAAAACGTTGTCGTCCTGGGTGTTGAGAAGAAATCGGTCCTGCAACTCCAGGATCCACGAACTGTTCGAAAGGTTGTCATGCTCGACGACCACGTTTGCCTGGCATTTGCTGGTGGGTATTGACGTACCTACCTTACTCCTCCGGCCGGCTGACGATCCCAATTTCACCAGGTCTCACAGCCGATGGTCGAGTGCTCATCGACAAGGCTCGGATAGAATGCCAGAGCCACCGACTTACTGTCGAAGACCCCGTTACCATCGAATACATCACCCGACATATCGCGGGCATTCAGCAGGTGATTGTGGTATTCTGATCGCGGTTTGTTGGGGTCCTCAGTCTTCCAGCGTTACACACAATCAGGAGGCGTCCGACCATTTGGCATCGCGACTCTTATCGTCGGGTTTGACCCTAACGACACCCGACCGCGCCTGTACATGACGGAACCGAGCGGTATCTATAGTGCCTGGAAGGTTTGTGTAGTCTCACAGTTCCCACAGGCTCCGCTGATGGGGTGTATCAGGCCAATGCCATCGGTCGCTCGTCTAAGACTGTGCGAGAGTTCTTGGAGAAAAACCACAAAGATGACATGACGAGGGAGGAGTCGATCAAACTGACAATCAAAAGTCTGCTCGAGGTCGTCCAAACGGGTGCAAAAAACATCGAGATAAGCGTGTTGGACGGGTACAACAAGATCACGGTCAGCTTTCACGTCCAAGTTCACGACTGAGCCACGTCTCATCGCGTTTTTAGAGCTTGGAACTCTCTGAGATTGAGGGGATCGTCCAGGATATCGAGCGGGAGAAAGAAGCTGGTATGCACCCGCTGGTACTCGGCCTCTTGCTCTCACTGACAAATTTCCTACAGAGGCGGAGAGGAAGAGGTCACGACTGGCGGCTACTGCGGCTGGTCAGGCTGCAATGTTATCTCGGGCGGCGGACCAACCTGAGGGAGAGTAAACGAGAAATGGGAGCAGTAGCTGCTTATGTAACTTGATACCATCACTCACGATCGACGACGTGGAGAGTTTCGTTGAACATTATCTTCCGACACGTTCTCCTCAACCCACACCAGCTGAAGGATGTCCTCGACGGGGGCAACCGCTGGCCATGCTTTTGTATCCCCGCCGTCCGCGGTGTCGCCAAAACACACCCTTTATTCAGAGACCCTGGCGGTGACTTCGGCGATGCGCAAGAATTCCCGATGGGCATCCTCCCATTACTCGCTCAGTGCACGCGACTCTGCTCTCGCCAGTAGCCTTGGACTTCGTCGACCCAGTACCATTGACCCTTCAACCGGCCAAACTGGAAATTCGGAGAGGGACCTGATGTTAAACTTCCAAGAGCTGAAGCGAGAGATCAACACGGTGACCGGTACGTGGCCTTTCCCGCCAGGTAACACTCCTAATGCCTCGCGACTACCCCTCAGATATCCGGAGTATACCTTTGTCCTCTCTCCTCTCTCCCTTCTTCGCGATCATCCGTTCACCGCTGTCCACCGGTCCGATCACCTCCGCCGCACTGTCCTCATTGCACTCCGTATTTTTGTCCGGCTTAATCACCTTGGATTCACTGTCCGTGGAGAATGCCATGGCTGAACTCAGTGCTACCATCTCCCACTGTAAATTTGAACCCAGCGACTCGTCTGGCGATGAAGTCGTTCTATTCAAAATCATGGCGATCATTCGGGATTGCATGTGTAGTCCGATAGGCAAGGTACTCGGAGATATTGAAGTGTGCGAGATGTTGGAAACAGTTCTCACAACGTGTTGTCAAATGAGGTTGAGCGGTAGGCAAAATACTCGCTGATCCGTTGGTCAAGTCTGACCTTCCTTAGAGATTCTTCGCCGCGCTGCTGAGTCCACGATGCACGATGTTGTGCGGACGGTTTTCGCAAGACTTTACGACCTGGATCCCGCGATCGAGGAACCAAAGTTGCAAAGTAACGAGGAAGATTCCGAACTGAAGGTGGCTATGGGTCCGACCGTCACCGCACCCTCGGTATCGAAGGATACATCGACGGAACCGGAAACGTTGGTTGAGCCGAGTGCCGATCAACACGTTGTTCCGTCCCCGGCTCCCCTCGAACGGGTAGAGTGTATGTCTTTGGTCTAGCTCGAGTGGAGTTTGTGCTGATTTTCCTAGATGGTCTACCGTCAATCCTTGAGCTCTTACGAGTTATCATCAACATCCTGGATCCCGCCGACCAGATGCACACGGATTCGACGCGCTTGACCGCTCTTGGAATCCTCAACACGATGTTCGACGTCGCGGGGCCGCGGATGGGCGATTTCCCCTCCTTGATCGCGCTGGTTATCGACCACGGTTGTAAATACCTCTTCCAACTGGCCCGGTCTGACAATCCTGCGATTTTGAGCTTATCCCTCCGCACGATTTCCACCATGTTCGAGACAATGCGGTCGCACCTCAAGTTGCAGCAGGAACTGTTCTTGGCGTTCACCATCGATCGCCTTGCCCCGCCGATACCCCCCTCCTCAGTTAGAAAAGGCGTGTTGACCCCCACCCCCGGCACGCCTTCAAACGCCTCCCCCCTACTTACTGCGGTAGACATCAATTCGGAATCCAGAAAGTCCGTTGCTACTCCTCGACCGCCAGTTGTTCCCGCACCTGCGAGGGGAGAGACAAGGGAGGTTATGCTCGAGACGTTGAACCAGATTTCCCGTCATCCCGGCTTCATGGTTGACCTATATGTCAACTACGACTGTGACCCCAACTGTGATAATATGTTCGAACGCCTCATCGAGTTCTTGACTCAGGTCCGTATCTGTGCCCCACTCCCCTCTTCGAGCTGACCCAGGTTCCAGGGAGTGTATCCAATTCCGAATATCGGTGGTTACATGAGTCAACAAGTGCAAGCCTCCAACTATGTTTGTTTGGATATCTTGCTGGCCTTCATCGATCACATGGCAAACCGGATGGATGTGAGCACAATACGACGATTCTCAGTTCCCAACATACTGAACAACGGTTGATAGCTATCCAAGGACTGGCCAACGGTGCGTGTGCGGTACGGGTGAAATAACAAGTATGTTGACGTGATAAGCCTATCAGGAACTCCCACCGGCACAAGGTCTGCTGGACAAGAAATCAACCAAGAACCTGGTTTCCACCGGCGTCGCACGTTTCAATGCTAATACGAAATCCGGCCTCGTATTTCTGGAAGAGAATAAATTGATATATGCCAATCCGGAAGTCCCTCGTCCGCAAAGCTTGGCCGAATTTCTCAAGACCTGCGCTCGTATCGATAAACGGATCCTTGGGGACTTCATTTCAAAACCAGATAACCTTGATGTACTGGAAGCGTTCATAGGCCTGTTCGACTTCAAAAACGTTCGTGCAATCACTCGTTTTCCATTGGTGACTAGCAATTAACGTTTATTAGAAAGGCGTTGCGGAGGCGTTGAGAGAACTATTGGAGACCTTCCGGCTGCCAGGGGAAGCCCAGCAGATCGCACGGATAACCAACACCTTTGCGAAACATTTCATGACGTGTGAACCTGGTGAGCTGAGTTGTGTCTTTGTGATCCAAATAGTCTAACACACCTTAGCTGAGGTCAAGAACGAGGATGCCGTCTTCGTTCTTGCATACTCGATCATCATGCTGAACACGGATTTGCACAACCCCCAGATCAGGGTGAGTATCTCTGGCCTATCGCCTTACGGTTCTCGGCGCTCACACGCAACGCAGAAAAAAATGACCTTGGAAGACTATTCGCGTAATTTGCGCGGTATAAACGATGGGGAGAGTTTTAGTCCTGAGTTTGTGGTACGTTTCCTATATCATACCATGGGTTGTACAACGCTTAACAACGATCACCAGCACACGATATATGATCAGATTCGGAAACGTGAGATCGTCATGCCGGAAGAACACACGGGTCAAGTAGGATTCGAATACGCGTGGAAGGAGTTGCTGGCTCGCTCAAAACAAGCCGGTACAGCCGAATTGATTCCATGACGAGCTGAATTCTCATATCACCCTGCAGGTTCTTACATCTCGCACAACACTCCCATCTTCGACAAGAAGATGTTCGAAACCGTTTGGAAGCCCGTGATCTCCGCGGTTGCATACGCCTTCACCTCCTTCGAGGATGACCACATCATCGAACGGTCTATTGCCGGCTTCAGGCAGTGCGCAACGCTCGCCGGAAACTTCGTACTCCCCGACGTTTTCGACTACGTTGTAGTCTCCTTGTCTCAAGCTACAAGTCTATTGTCGGAGCAACTTCCTAGGAGGGTTCCAAATTACCCCGTTGTGACAGTGGAGAATCAGCCTGTTACAGTTTCTACACTGTCCGTCAAGTTTGGAACGAACTTCCGGGGACAGCTTGCTGCTGTTGTCCTGTTCAATATCGTCAACGGGAACGGCAATGCCCTCAGAGAGGGTTGGACGCAGGTGCGTTGGAGCCCGGGCCTACAAGACTCGGAAGCTCACTGACAGATAGATATTCGAAATGTTCACGAGCCTGTTCCTACACACCTTGCTCCCCTCGAGTATGCTGCAGATGGAGGACTTCTTGAGCGGAGCCTCAGTCATTCCCCTGCGAGGCAATGCCCCGTCTCAACCTCAGCCCCGAACCGACGGGCTCTTGTCTGCGCTTTCATCATACTTGATGACTCCATATAGTTCGAGCGAGCAGGTCCCCGAAGCTACGGATTCGGACGTCGAGAGCACGTTGTGCACAATCGACTGCATAACCTCGTGCCGATTGGACGAACTGTATTCGCAGATAATGTGGGTTCTCGTCCTTGAGATTTACGGGGAGACTGACGAGTCGCAGGCGCCTGGACCCGGAAGCGCTGGTCTCCGCTGTGCGAGCGTTAGAGGCTCTAGCCCATGAGCGGACGGTCGCACGGTTAAAACTTGAAGGGGACGAAACAGGCCAAAATCCTCAATACAATCAATCGAACCGTAACCCTGAGGGACAATACGTCCTCTCATACGATCCTGCTTCTGTATTCCTGCTGGAAACTATGGTAAGCATCCTGAAGCAGACACCGCAACGTATCGAAGAACTGTGGTGAGCCGCCTCACATTCTCCCTGATGACATTCAGGGTTGATCAAAGTGGCTAGGCCAATCGTCTTTGAACACATTTCCGCGCTTTTGGAAACTGCGATACAGTACAGCGTGCTGCTGATTGAGCGTGCCATCGTTGGGCTGTTCCGTTTAACGTCTCTGATCATCAATAAGGTAGGGACTGAGAGAGACTTCGCGTCTGCCATCGATCTAAAATTTCCCTCTAGCCCTCCATGCGCGACCAGCTATACATCGCCCTCGACCTCATCGGGAGACTCCCGTCATCCATTGCTTTCTCAGCCGCCGAGCAGATTGTTTCCGGTGTTGTACCCTTAATTCAAACGCCAGACATCGTCAGGTGAGCTTTCCGCCGATCGGCTTCCGAGGGCATCGCCTGACGGCGACCCACCTCAGCTCCCAAACCGAGTGGCGGATCGTATTCTCGATTTTCCGTGGTACAGTTACCCACCAAGAAGCAGCGAAGGCTACCTTCCAGATTGTTACGGGCTACGTCCTGGATGGTCCCAAACAGCAGGTCACAGTCGATAGTTTCCCCGGGCTGATCAGCATACTGGACGAGTATGCCAGCGCCGCGAGCGCCCTGACCAACTCCCAAAAACGTGGCCCAGGCGGAAGAAGGCAACAACAACCTAGCTCTCAAACGTACGTCACGACTGTCAGCTTCTCTGGGAAGTGCTGACGGTCTCGACAGGTCGCCAGTGATCGAACGGGGACGAAAGGCCGTTGAGTTACTGTTTGAGCTGAAACAATTCATACCTATGTTCGTCCAGAACCACAACGTACCCCAACACCAAGGTGCGCCCTCATCTAACCCTCGTGATCACGTACTTACCCTCCCTCGTTAGCATGGCGGCAGTTCTGTCTTCCGTTGATGGCCTCTCTTGAACGACAATCTATCAACTCTTCGCGGGAGATCCGTCAAGTGGCAATAACTCACCTCCAGCGAGTATTACTCGGCCAATACATTCTGTTGGAAGATGCGGACCAGGCGCAAGTAGAGGAGGCCTTCAACCGCGTCGTTTTCCCTTTGGTGGATGAGTTGTTGAAACCGGAGGTCTTCAACCGGGATCCTGCTGGAATGCCAGAGACAAGGTTGAGGGCCGCGTCCTTGTTGTGTAAGGCGTTCATGCAGTTGGAAGTGAAGGAGGGCGAGAGCCAAGGAGATATTCGAGTTGTCTGGATTCAGGTGTTGGATTTGCTAGACAGGCTCATGAACATCAACCGACAGGACCAATTGGTATGTCCATGTTTTTATGTTGATAGCCAATCACTCATCCACAATCTTACTCCAGCGCGAGGCCATTCCGGAGACGCTGAAAAACGTCATTCTTGTCATGAACGCGGCTGGTCTGCTCGTTCCACCGACAGAACCAGATTTACGGACAGAGAAACAGCAGCGACTTTGGGCCACGACGGAGGAGCGGCTCGAGAGATTCGTCCCCAAGTTCTTAGGGTCTGTCATTGGGGTAGCACCGAAAGCGAGGGTTTCGTCGTCCTAAATACCCCGGAGTCGTGCATCACGGGTCATGTATCTTAAGATGTTGATAGTATGAGTACAGAATTTAAAGTCTATAGGATTAAAGTTAAATAAGACGCTGCTAGTGCAGTACGGTTCAGAGGAACTTCATTTTGGATGGCCGGATGCGGATGAGGACCGAGCCTAAGAGGACGATGGGGGAGAGTATGTACGCAATGACGCGGGTAAAAACCGAGCTGTGCTTGATGGCCCAATGGGACTGCCCCCCGTAAAACGACGTTAGCATGAGTAGAGAGAACAGGATGTAGCCAGATAGCCTTCGAGAGTCCTATCAGCCCCCGCCAAAGAGATGAAGTGACGCTAGGAGACCAACCTGTGGTATTTCCAAATAGCTTTGGCTTTCATTCCACCACCGAATAGCTTGCCGTCGAACCAGACGCTACCTGCTCCGATGAAGACCTGGAATAGCGCCCACACGAACGCCAACAGACCGAGTTTCTGTGGTACCGTTTCAGCCATTTGGCGCATTCATTCCCAATAAAATGCTTACTGCGTGGATGCTGACGAAATGGTGCTTGTTGCTGATATTCTTATTTGCGATGATGGCCGAGGTTCCGAGAACGATGCAAAGAAGTCCGAAGCTCATTGCTAGTTGGTGTCGTACCAATCCCTCTGCTTTAGAGCGGGGGCGGGATGTTGGTTGTAACGTTAGGATCCCTGTGCGTTGAGGTTAAGGGACCGTGAAAGGAAGTGAAACCAAGGATAACTCTCACCCCATGCAAAGCAGCTGACCCCCAGGCTTTGCAAGATGGGATGGTAGGTGAACGGGGCGGATGGAGAGCTGTTTAAGGCGATTAACCAGGTTGTGGTGAGGAATATCTGGTTCAGGCTGGGTTAATGGACAGTTGTCCAAAGGGCGTGCCAACATGGAAGACATACTGCGGTAGACACCTGGGATAGATTAGAATCGTTCAAGGTGTAAGGGTGAGACTAGATCCCACATAAGCTGCCCATTCCGTTGGTAAATCTCCTCTCCGTGTCTCGGGCTTGGGCGTCTGCTCGTCTGCACCCGTCTGTGTTGGTTCTGGGGCGCTGGGGTCGTTCGCCAAGGGCAGATACTCTTCTGCGTTTGCAACCTCGCCCTGCTCGCCTCGAAAAGTCTTCCAGATGGTGAGGGGAAATGAGCTCATCGCCTACGCAATTGCTCTAGCAAGTGGTTGCGGACGTGGACCCCGCCCACGTGAGATTAAGGTTACGGATCGGTTTGCACGGCTAGAATATTTCCCCACACTCCCAACTGCCAGGGTTCATACACGGAACCCGGCTTTTCCACAAACCATCCGGACGACAACATGCGTGCGACTATGAGGCTACATGCGTTGGCCCGCAGGGCTACTTCCGGGACCACCCCGGCCAACCGATCCAACAACGTTGCGTTCATTGGGTTGGGAAGGATGGGATATGAAATGGCGACCAACCTGTGGAAGAAGAAATTTGCTGGTAGAAGCACCGGAGAGCTGATAGTATGTGATACTAGACAAGAGGTTGCCATGAGGTTCGTTGAGGAGGCCAACGGGAAACGTGCCAGCTTCGTGAAGACCCCTCGAGAGTGCGTTCGCCATCGGTGTATGCTGTTCGACTTATCTGATAGGGCCGACTTGACGTTCTAGAGCTGTGTTATCAGCTGGGACCATCATTACGATGTTGCCGTCGTCGCCCCATGTTCTCTCCGTTTACGAGGGACTCTCAGAGGGAATCATCCCCACACTCAAGGAATTGTCGGAAGAGGAGGCACAGAAAACTTTATGCATCGACTCGACAACGTGCAGTGTTAATACGTCGCAGGAACTAGCACGGATAATGGGGAAACTCCAGGTGAACGTTGTGGATGCTCCCGTCTCAGGAGGTGCGTGTCCCGCCCCACCCGTCACTTCCCCGTGTTTGATGCTCAACTGAAATAGGCGTCTCTGGGGCCAAGGCCGGAACACTCAGTTTTCTTGTTGGAGGTCCGGAGCGTTCCTTCGGCCTCGCGGTCCCATTCCTGCAACTGATGGGAAAGCGGGTAATTCATTGCGGACCATCCGGCTCGGGTCTTGCTGCTAAAATCTGCAACAACATGGTCTTGGGTGTCCAACAAGTGGTAGTCGCGGAGGCGATGCTTCTTGGACAGAGGCTTGGCCTGGATCCCAAGGTTCTCGCGAGCGTGATCAACAGTTCCACGGGAAGGTGTTGGGCAAGTGAAGTCAACAATCCGGTCAAGGATGCAGTCGAGGCGCCAGAAGGTCAGGCTGGTCCCCCTGCGCAGAGGAAGTACGAGGGTGGCTTCGCTGCCTCGTTGATGCTCAAGGTACGGGCTCGCTTCCTGTCCTCGGCCTTGGCTTTGTTTAAAGTGGTGTTCCAAGGACATGGGGCTGGCAACTGGCAGTGGCAAGATGTTAAATGTGCCGTTACCACTGGGTGAGAAGGCGGAGGAGGTATATACGGAGATGTTAAAGGAGAGGCCTGAGCTTGCCAACCGGGACTTTTCGAGTGTGTACAGGTATCTGGACGAACGGTGAAGGTCGGGGACGCTGTACGGTAGAATATTCTTGGAAACGAATTTCAGTCATCCACGGGATCAAACCCACACCTTCCTTTTTCAGACGACCATCACTGACTATTCCGCTCCCTTCTCTCATTTCTTAATCCTCCACCCTGATCTTCTCTTAATGTCTCAAAAGCCGAATGTCATCGTCTTCGGTCTGTCCGCCTGAACAACCCCACCCGCTCCCTCTCATTTCGTCCCCAGGTGGCCTAAACACCCTTAGCCGCGCCCTCGTCACCTATTTGGTTCCGCTCCAGGGCGAACCCCTCGTCAGCGTAAGCGAATCGACATCGAGCACGCCCGCGTTCATCTGCTCACAAGGTCTACAGCATCTACGAATCGTCGACAAGTATTCTATTAATCCCCCCACTACGTGAGCCCCCATCCGCCTGCACGTATTCAACGACGCTTAGTCGATCTCTCCCGCAAGTTATCTCGGAACCGAGTTTAAAGAGGTCGTAAAGAATCCGATCATCGAATACAAGCAGGCGAACCTCACCGTTGCATGTGCGTCTCAAACCCGCACTCGGTCATCGTAGCTCACGATTTTCTCTAACTCCCAGCCATCGTCGGATCTACCTTTGACCCGCCAGAAGGGCAAGGACCGTACTCTTACGTCTTCGACCTGTCGGGAGAGATCCGCTGGGACAGACCGGAACAGGTCTGGATTGTGATGCCGTGGGCCACATCAGGCGCTGACAGACGGGGATGAAACAGGTCCAAATCACTCAGACATTCAACGTCGTTCGGTTTATTGCCCAGGAAGCCGCAAAGCGGGATGTCAAGGCATACGTTCGGTTACAACACCCGTTCTACACCTCGGGCAAGGGACCCGCAGAGGAGAAAGATGACCTCAAGCCAGAGGGCGTCAGTGGTACTTGGTGGCACGAATCTCTCCGCGCCATCGCCGCCATCCCGAAGTGAGCCCATGAGATCTGCAAGATCGCAATGACTGCCAAGCTGACACCAAATCAGACTTAACTTGGTGATCCTACGAACCACCCAGACTTATGGACCATATCAAATAGAAATGAGTAAACATTCCAGCTCCCCACGTTCATCGAACTTCGCTGACTCCATGCCTCGACAGTATCCTCGATTTTTGTGATTGCCGCAGTGTACGCTCATTTGAAGCAACCTGTAAAATCTATGTGCGTCAACGGTTCGAGATCATTGGATTGGCTTGACCCACCGTTTCCTCCAGATGGTCACCTGGTAAATTTCCATACAACGTAACCCACAACACTGACGTGGCCGCCGCGATGTGGAGATGTGCTACATGGATCGAGGAAGTCGGGGGCAGAGAGAAAGCCAACGGATTGGCTGGAGAGACCATCCACTGGCACAACGAGAAGAAGCTCGTCAGTGAGGTGGATGGTATGGTCCCGCACAACACTGTGGTGAAAGCTCCACTGTTTAATTTGGTGAGCTCTTAAACCACTATCCCTGGTTTTTGCTAACCAATCGGATCCAATGCAGTCGGGCAACCCAGACCTGACGTATAACGAGCTTTTGAAAACCATTGCGACCGTGTTGGGAACAACTCACGAATATTATGATTTCTTTACTTCAACGGCAGCGAAGGTGAGCGACGCCACCTGGGCGATCGTTCTGTTAGCCCTAATATCACATTTCAGTTCCGACTCGAGGACTCTGTCGAAGACATCAACGAGGAACACGTTGGAGCTTGGACACAGATGATCACAACCTCTAATCCACCTGTGCCAAACACACCACTCAGTGCTTACTTGGACCTCTACCTGCTAAGCAAACACCAGTTTGGGTTGTCAAACAAGAAGATCCAGGAGGTCGTAGGCTTTAAGCCCAAGGTGCCAGGCATCACAGAGGCCGCGATCAAGGAGCTCATTCAGAAGTGGAAGGATGAGGGAACTTGGCCGAAGTTCGAACGATAAACGGGTGTGCACCTCGGACGGGGGAGATCCAACGCTCCACTGCTGTACTCGCATCATGATCTCCCCTTCCCGAAGCTTCTCGTCTCACGTCGGTCCGCGTTTGATGGTCTATTCCCCCCCGTCTCGGATTACGGACTCTGTTGCCCCTTGTTTGCTATGTGTTCTCCTACCTAAGTACGTATCTCATGCCCAGTAGTTTAGCGGTACCGTTTATAATGAGACTTGACCTTGCTTGTTTTTTATCACTTTTTTGTGCAGAAGCTGCGGGCCCGTCCAACGTGCGGATCGGGATAAGACTGTCATTCCTAGCCGCCGAACAACACGCTTACTCATCTCACGTCGGATTTCGTATAGCTTCGTCTTGGAGCGCGGAACTGCTCTGTCATACGCGCTTTAAACTCGAGTCATTAAGGGGGGGCTTGGGAACGATCCACCGCCGCGGGTCGGATCACATTTAATCTCCCCTGCCTCGCGTAGTGGTTTTCTATACCTTCTCTCTTCTCCCCGTCGGTTTCCCTATAGCACCGCTGAGATGCAAGAAGAGCTTCCTCCTTATGACTACTCCACACCCTTGCCTGGGTACATCGCTTCTAGGGGCCCTCGTCCGCCAACAGATACGATCTCCCTCCTCTCTGGTGGCTCTCAGGTTGGCGAATACAGCTATAAATCGGACCACCTGCACATCAACTTGGGACCTCGGCGATGGGGAACCAGGTTCCCGGTCTATGGGTTCCAGGACGTCGTTGAAGGTACCGTCCGTGTTGCCAAGAAGTGCAGCCATATCATGAACATAACTGTTACTGTGAGTTCGCTGTGGTCGCAATCGTTATGCCGCCCGGTATCTGACGCGATGGGTCGCCATAACAGCTCGAAGGGAATGCCGTGGTTACCGCTTCTTACGGTGGTAGTGTCGCCGCTGCGTCGGACAAGGTGATCCTATCACAGAGTGCCAAACTCTTCGAAGCTGGCAGTTCAGACTCATCGGGAAGTGATGGGTCAAAGCCTTCAGCGACGTTGTGTGGGGAGTCCTTCAACTTCTCACTATCCTTCTCGACGTACGTCATGAATGGGAGGGACATTCTACCTCCTTCGCAAGCGTTATCCCAGCAAGGGACCCATTGCAGCGTTGACTACACGGTCCGGGTTGACATCGTCAGAAAAGGTCTGAGGAGGCACGAAAGGTGCGTTCCACAATCTTCGTTATTACTCGCCGAGAGGACTCGGTGCTCACGCCTGTGGACATCAATCAATTATCAGGGTCACGATACCGATCATGTACCTGCCCCGCTCGACCCCACCCAGCCGACCCCAACCATACCTGATCCGCGACCCCCTGACTGGTTTTGGGGCTGAAGAGGAGGAGTACACAACGATCGACCTTCATAGTTCGAATTCGGCTCGCGCGGCGCTTGATAAATTGCAGACGTCAGCCCAGGTACTGGTCGCGACCCGTCATCTTTACCAAGCGAGCTTGGCCAGGCTAACCTTGTACCCCTCGAAAGCTGACACTGCCCGCACCGAAGATATATCCTTCTGGGGACTCTATACCCCTCGTTCTCACGCTGTCGTGTGCAAAACTCCCCTCATTACCGCAACTCCTCGTCAAGTCCGATTCCCTAGATATTCTTCTCATCAGGAGGGGGAAAATAACGTCGAGTTTCGGGGATAGCGTCCAAGAGACGGTGGTGTCAAAAGCGGAACTACAGCACACAGATAACAGCGCCGAAGCTGTCAGCAGGTCACAATGGGTGCTCAGGCTGGGAAAAAACCAACGTCACATCTCCTGGAGGATTGATGGGTTAGCTGAAGTCAAGGTACGGTAGTCTCCATCCTGGCGAGCGGTTTCAACGGTGTGTGATCCTTGTCTGACCCCTTGACATTTTATGCAGTACTTGATCCGGGTGGTGTTCAACCCACCACCATGTAGCATGATCAGGCAGCTACCTCCGTTCCAACACGACGAGATTGTCAAACTTACATCTGATTCCTGGTCAGATCCCGTAATGGCCGAGGAACTTCGGCATTTACCCTCGCTCGGGTTAGCTCCCGTCGGGTTGACCCCCAACCAGCTCATACCGCTGACTCCACGCTCAAGCCTGTCGAGTCCCAGTCCTAGACTATGAAATCAGTATCATAGTGACGATACCCCATCATTTGTAGTCTACACTTACTTCCTGTACTTACCCATGTCCGCACATAAGAACCAATATTATCACATGCATTTTCTCACTGTTTTTTTTGTGAGTTTTAGACGCACTCTTCACTTTTGATCAGCTTGTGATCGCGCGCAGGCAGATCGGACCCGTCGGACCTGCTGCGAAACGACAATGTTCGCGGCCGCGAGCTCCTTCTTTGCTAGATCCAACATCTCTCAGAACTACAATGTTGGGACGCCGTCCTCCATCATTGGCAGTCGATCCGCGACGCCCGCCTCAGGATCCTCGTCGAACCCTGGCGCGTTGCCCGCACCCTCTAATACTCCCACGTTCTTCGTAGGACCGTGGAAGGTTCAGTCCGGCTCTCACAAGACCACGAACAAGCGTGTGTCCGTATGGACGTTCGATAAGAAGAGCTCCGAGCTGGAGAAGATGGGACCGGCGGCTAAGGATAGGACGTTGGAGGTGCTCAAGTCCGAGGTGCGTGCCATACCTCCAAATAAATCTCCGGATATCGTGCTCACACTAGACGCGCGTACTAAGGCTACGTCTCTGTCAAGACTTAGACATCCATGTGTATTGGGTACGTAGCGGAGTGGATACTTCAATACACCTCCGTTGACCCCGCTGCGCTTCCAGAGATGGTCGAACCCCTCGAAGAGACACGGAGTGAACTCATATTCGCCACGGAACCTTTGCTGTCTTCCTTGTACCTATCCATCCCCAACTCAAACCATCGGTCTCCCATCGTGGAACTTGACGAGGTCGAGGTATCGATCATCTCGTCTGCCCAATGCCCGGGTGATCCATATTGACGGCCGCAAACTATCCTTCAGATCCAGAAAGGTATCCTCCAATTATGCAAAGGGCTCTCCTTCCTTCACACCTCCGCACGTCTAATCCATTCTAACCTCTCGCCGGAAAGTATCCTCATCACCAATGCCGTCAGTCTTCGGTCTCATACTCTGAATATCACAGAACTGAGAGCGCGTTGTTTGCGTTTTTACAGGGAGATTGGAAGATTGGCGGACTGGGGTTGACGATCGCCTTGGTCCGTCAAGATGGTCAACCGACCAGGTGGGAGTTCCCGACTTTTGATGGACGTGTTATGCCATACATCCAGAGGTCCTTTGATTATATGGGTATGTGCCCTTTATTAGCTTCACATTGTTTGTCTGCTGACGAACTACGTAGCCCCGGAGTATGCGTTGGACGAGATTCTGAACACCGCTTCTGATCTATATTCGTTGGGTTGTCTCATCTTCGCGGTCCACTGTAAAGGAGATCCGCCGTTCAAGACACACGGTAGTTTGGGTGGTCTCCGAGATGCTGCTGGACGTCCCCTCAACGGAATCAGCGGGCTGGACAGAGACCTACAAGGTGAGGAAGACTGTCCTACCGTCCTAGTTGGTGATACTCAACGCCCTCCTAGCGATGCTGAACGCCTTGATTACACGACAACCCACAAACCGACTCACTTCATCCTCACTGCCCTCGCACTCGTTCTTCTCATCACTACCTATATCTACCCTCAATTTCCTTGATAGATCCAACTTCGCTGCGAAGAGTCGAGAGGAAAAGATCTCGTTCATGAAAGGTCTGACCAACGTCTTGGAAAGGTTCACCGAGGGACTTCGAGTCAGGAAGATCTTACCGTCTCTTCTGGAGGAGGTTGGTGCCATTCCTCCGCATCTGTAGGACCCTTTCAACGTTTTCCGTTGCAGATGAAAGATCCGCAACTACTCCCCTACATCCTTCCGAACGTGTTTTCTATCTCTCGGGTACTCTCACCGACCCAGTTTGCTGCCTTGGTGCTGCCGAGCTTGAAGCCACTATTCGCCATCAAAGACCCACCCCAGAACATGTTGACCCTCCTGAATAACGTACAAATCCTGCAGGAAAAAACCGAGAAACCGGTCTTCCTTGAACGTGCGTGTCATCTTTGTCGAAAGGTGGATCCTTGTGTTGAGGTCTTTTAGACGTAATGCCATTGATATACAATGCCCTGGAATCCGAACACACTATCGTGAGTTCCGGAAGGACTTGAAAAGATCATCAGGATAACAAAATTTTCATCAACAGGTTCAGGAGCAAGCACTCAAGGTGGTCCCTGACCTGTGCGATACGATTGATTACGCAGAAGTACAAGGGGTTCTCTTCCCGAGGGTCGCGGTAGGTGCACTGTTCTCTGGCTCCGTGAGAGACCCCCTGACGGCCCACCACCCTCGTTATTTTAGCTCGTTTTCACGAAAACGAAGATTTTGAGTGTGAAAGTGGCCACGCTTTCGACCTTCTTGATCATGGTGAAAACCCTCGATCAGACGGTTCTAACGCAGAAGCTCGTTCCATTACTTTCCAAGATTCGGACGAAAGAGCCAGCAGTTATGGTATGAATTACCGGTCTCTCCCGCGCTGTTTTGTCGATGTTTACCCATTGGTCAGATGGCTACTCTGCTCGTGCAAGAGGCAATGGGGTTCAAAGTTGACCGAGAGGCGGTCGCCATGGCCGTCCTACCTCAATTGTGGCAAATGGCCATGGGTCCGCGTGCGTTGCCTTCACTCCTGTCTACTAAACAAAGGCTGATGGGGTACCTAAACAGTGTTGAATGTCAATCAATTCCAGAAGTTCATGGAGGTGATAAAAAAGCTTGGAGATCGGGTCGAACGTGAACACGGACAATTCCTCCGTGATTCTCAGCGCTTGGAGGATAGGTCTGCTATTCCCGCATCCGGTTCGGCCCCGAACCCAGTCGCTGGAGAGGTCAACTTTGAGAACCTTGTGGGAGGCGGGGACGGTACGACGGTGAAGCAGGATACCGCCATTGACGGATCTTCAAAGGGATGGGATGAGGATGACGTTTGGGGTAGTATTTTCTCCAGCAATGAGACTGTGAGTATCGATTTGTTCGCGTCGGCTCAGGCGGATTTATCCTTTCGCACCCCTTAGGTCACCGCACCAACTCTATCTCCTCCACCGGTTACCCAAACAACATCGTTACCGCCAACTCCAATGATCCCACCCAATCCAACCACACGACCAACACTCTCAAACTCAAGCCGAAACCCTTTGGGTGCCCGACAATTTTCATCCAACCCTTTCAATCCGTCAGCTTTCAATCCCACGAGTACAGTCCCACTGAACTCCTCGATCCCGTCATTACGGCCGCCCGCGTCAAACCACTTGCTCTCGACCACTACAAGCACCAGTAGTTACTCGGCGCCGACCTATAACCTCAACGCGACCCAGCCACTGTCGCAACCGGTTGGTTCAAATGGTACAATCCAGCCTCCGTCAACACAGTATGGAGGAGGGCTATCACAGCCTATGCGACCTATGCAGCCCGCACAACCCTCACAGCCGGCACAGAGTTCGTTTACGGCTCCCAACTACAACATATCCATTCCCCCGAGCAACCCCATTCCCTCATTCTCGACTCCCCCCCTGCAACCTTCACAGCCAACCCCACCGCCATTCTTTAACGCTGGGATGGGCGTGCTGGCCCCTTCAAAACCTCCGCAACCCGCATGGGGTAGCACGACAAACAAGCTAAATAGCAATGATTGGGGGGACTTCGACCCCCTCGGATGATATATTACACTTTCACCTGTTGGATAGATACTCTGACCTTCATAAGTATGGTAGCTCACTCTTTGTTTGATTGTAATCGACCGTGATTCAGTCTCTCTCGACCTGAACGTTCCCTTGAGTAGGAATAATGTCTGCCTCGATCACGGTTTGGTGGAGGGCCACTGGATCTCCTGGAAGATACTCCGGTGTTGGGACGTCTTCTGGGGTGACAGGAAGACCCAGTAATGCTTGAAGGACTGCCTTGGCCCCGACCTTGGAAGCAACCAGGTTGTGTTCGTGACAGAACGGATCCAAGATGCCTAAGAAGGACCTCGAGATCAGACGGCTGACTGGTATTAGTGCTGCACGAGAGCCTCACATGCGTTGCACCCCTTCTCGCATTCACACGTAGCAACCTTGTCATAAGCCGCGCCAACGAAATGCGAAATTTGGTCGAACGATTTCGCAGCGATACCACCACCCTTCCCCACGGGTTCATAAAAAATGAGCCTGGACAGCGTGTTGAGGTGAGAAGGTCAGAACATCGGAGAACGCTGCTTCGCCGACCTCGCTGGCCGCTTCCGGCTTGACTCTCCGGCCTTGTACTCCTTCGTCGGGGCCTTGCATTCAGTTCGGAGCTCTGTGGACATTTGTATACGATTCAACACGGCGTGCTGAGCGGAATGTATAGCCTCTGGAAAACCAAACACCCCGTAAGCGGCCATGCTAGAGAAGCCATCGGAACGTTTCGCACCTGCTGGGTTAACCTCTTGGTCAACGAATAGTTGAAGGAGGGACTTTGGGATGTCAAGCCAGAACCCGACGGTTTCTCGTTCCCATGGGAGGTTCTCAAGGTCAACTTGATCTATGATAGACCCGTTTCTGTACGAAGCAGTTGAGTTTGCAACTACTGGCCTTGTCTCTCCCGGCTTACCGTATCTTGTAGAACCCGTATACGGTAGTTTGGACCTTGATGCCTATTCAGATGTTGGGAGGGGACACTTCGCATCACTACAGCAAGGAAACTTACGCCCGTAAAACGCATGTTCTTGGGAAGTCGCACCCTCCCGCTTTTTTACCTCGCGGATACGATGGGTTCTTAGGGGGTCGATATCGCTGTAGGGAGGAGTTAGAGAGTGGCGATATTTTCTAGAGAACTAACTCACGTGAAGTCCCTGCGGAGGTCCAATAACATCAGTCGGAGAATCTCCCTACCCTGAGGGACCTTACCTCGGTTCTACGAGAGATTGCGTTAACGTGGGTACGCCGAACTACCATCACCACGTACCTGTAATCCAGTTGACGTCCACGCGACGAAGGTGGGCCACTCGGGTGTCGTGACTGATGGAGTGCACGACAAACGTCAGACCCTGGTGCATAAACTGGCGGAAACGATGTAAGTTCGATTCCCCCCGCAGAAACACATTATGCGCACCACCCCGCCCTCGTAAACCTCGAACAAGGCTCTCGATATTTCGATCTCCTCAACGAGTTTCGCAGTGCCCCCTCGCTCAAACTCTGTGATGTCGATGAGAACGTATTTTTCTTCCTCAACGCCCCGGAGGTTCACGTGTTTTGCCGGGTACGGCAAGAACTTCGGATGGGTATGGTACCTGAGTGGGCCATTTCAATGGACTGTGGAACCGATGCGGGACCGGTCGCGCATACCAACCGTCCTCGTCTTTTGACAAGCGATTCTCGCATATCTCCTTCATCATAGGTCCAAAGTATTGCTCGTCCTCCGACGTTATGGGCATCTCTGTCCCAGCGCACTGTAAATGCGCCTACAGAGGTCATCAGAGCCTGAACGTCATAAAACCGGAGGTACCAACCTCAAGAATGAGAGGGTTCTCTAGATCCATGATTATATCTGAAACAGTCCCCTGTAGCAGCTCGTGCGGGTTCAATAAGTAATAGAGATCCATCGGTACAGCCTCTGGGACGAAAACTGTGAGCGAGTCTCGAGCGCGTCGCCCTGCGCGTCCAATTTGTTGTCGCTGCGAGGCGGTCAGACTGATTTGTACGCCAAGTATGAAGGGTCACGAACGAAGCTGGCGAGACCGCCCATGGGAAATCCCAGCACGATCACGACGTCGAGCACCCCAATGTCAACACCGAGTTCGAGAGCATTCGTTGCAATGATACCAAGTAATTGACCAGAAAATGCTTCACGCTCGATCCTTCGGCGATCCTAGGTTTCATGAGATTCCGGTCTCTGAGCGGGGTACGAATATCTACCTGGGGTGTATACCCTGAATGCCCCTCGTGTGAGTGCAAGGACCTCAACAAGTGGATCGATCGACAGACCTCCTCTGTATGCCATGACCTTCTCGAGGATGTCGAGTCTACCTTCAGCTGTCAAGTCCGCACGGATCACCTTCATTGCCTGTGGAAACATTTAATCAATCCGTGGTTCCTCGCTGTAGACGGAGGTCTTACCAGTTCACATGATTTTCTTCTCTGCCCCAATGATAAATAACTAAGGTGGGTTGCGTGGAAGGTGGATTCGCACCTGACAGAAAAGGATGACCCTGAAGCCTCTCTTCATCAAGAACCTCATGAGGCCAGTTGCTTCGTCAGTTGCGTTGACACGACCCAGTGAGTGGTCCCCCGGAACCTTTAGTGGGGGGTTCCACACCTGGTGCGTAGTCAGAGACGAAGATGACGAAGCACTCCCTCCCCCTCACCAGGAATTCTTTGTGCCCTGAGGGTGCTCCGTCCACTGTAACCGCTGTGACACTCTGCAACCGGAGTCAGTAGACTGGCCTGACGGCGGTGAAACTTCCAAGACCTCAACACCAAAGATATTCCGCATGTGGTGCAGTGGACTCGCAATTGTCGCACTGCATGATACGAATTGTACTCTTCTGTCTGCGGGGATGTCTAAAACGGTTTGGAGGGCTTGGTTTCTTGAACTCACTTCCAACTGCTGTGCATATACGTCGTAGCCGGCGCATCACCTGAGCAACATGGCTGGAGGGGTGAGCGACGAGGGAGTCTATGTGGGGCGGATGGACCGACTAACCTCCCAAACAGACCCGTATAATAGTGGAGTTCATCCACCGCGACCAGCTTTAGGCTCTTGAAGAATCTGTCCAGGTATCAGGTACTCGGAAACCCCCCACCAGAAAGGTGGTACGAACCGCCTCCACAAGTCCTCCCGAGGAAGAATCGAAAAATGGACCATATCCTATGAGCATTATGAGGCAGGAAGTCTCTCTTGGGTAACCACGACGTACAAAGTTGGTGAAAATTATTGAGGCGTTCTCGCGGATTTGACCTATGAACCTCTCTAGAAGTGACCCTGGTGCAGCGACCGAGGCACTTACGACGATCTTCTTGCGGGGTGTCGCCATCATAGGCAGCGACTTGGATGTCCTCCAACCCTGGGCAACTCGAGAGAAGGTTTTGGACCGCTACACGTTGGTCCTGGGCCAATGCCTGAACGATACGTTATGATTTCACGAGTAGAGGAAATACTCCGCAAATACCTTTGTCGGGTAAACGAACATGAACGTGGACTCAGGATCCTTCTCAAGGAACCGGAGCATGGGGACCTACGGATGGTCAGAACTTCCATGACGGAGTCGAAGGTTTGCCCACCTGGTAGATTATACTCTTCCCAGAAGCCGTAGGTGTCGATACTGTGGAGTTTGTAAACCAAGTACAAAACACTAGGGGAGTACAAGCTCACCTATGACGTGGGGGCCTTCTGCCAGCGCATTAATTGCCTCTGCTTGGTGGCAATAAAGGGAGGATATCTGTCGTGAACTGGACAAGGCAGTTGTGATGGCCTTCGACAGCGGTGTCTCAAGGGTCCCTGAGCCCTAGTGTAAGGTGCAAGCGTTGGGGAACGAACGAGCCGATACAAACCTGGACGAGCAGCCTTCTCTTCCGTCTCCTGTCTGAACGTTATTTGATCTTTATACCAGCTTTGCTTTTGCATTTCTTCGATAACCTCTGTGGCAGAAAGTCTCTCCTCGGACGATGGAACTTCTGAGGGGTCATTGGAAACATCCCCGTTCCAGGCAGTGTTCGCAGGAACAAATCCCCGGCCGGATTCTCGCAGCAGGGAAACGGGGTCTTTGGATTTAGGAGTTCTAACCAACAGTCCGTTACGTTGTGGAGGTCAAGGGGAGAATACTTCACGTACCGGCGGAGTAACTCGTTCACAGCATCACAGAATTGTGCGTTCCGTTTTTCAACAAGCTTCTTCATCGCCGCAGGTGTAAGTGATGGTAGGGGAGCGAGAGAGTACCTGATGGCATGTGAGAAGGGTGGGAAGTTGCGGAGCACTCGAGCTCACGGATTGTCGGCTTTCTGACCGCGCACTGATTCTTTGAATTCGAGGACCAGGACGTGGTCCTGCGAGTCCTGCAGCTGAGAGGATCCGAACTCTGAGTAGTCTGGACCTTTATCGCGGCCCGAGCCACGCTTGAGCACAGGCTGGTTGGACCCGTGGATAAGCAGGTCATTCTTGGGGATGTATGCAAACTTCAAGAGATCAGGACACAAGGCCCTGAGGATAGATATGTGAGTTTCGATGCCACGGCAGCCGAGGGTTGTCGCTCACTTAATCTCTGAGACCTTCCCAAGGTCCAGTGGCCTAATTGCCGGTCAGTCGGTGGGGGTGCCGGATTTAAGCACTCACCCCTTGAGCAGACTCTCGACTGAATCGCGGATGCTGTCAAACGTGGGAGCCATGGACTTCCGCGAGGAGCAGAATGCGAGCACAGTATTTAACGCCTAGCCCGGTATGAAACTTATGCGCCGTCCAGGGGGTGGTGCGCACACACCTTATACACCTGGAGTGGTGCAACGGCGATGGAGTTAGAGGGTGTGAATATACGCCGCAAAATAGGGCACCTTGAACAACTAGAGTGTGTTCAATGCGATATACGTTTCCCAAAAGTGGGCAATTGGCGCACCTCATGGAAGTAACTGGGCCATTCAGGGGAGCCAGCCTGCACAACAGTCTTTTGTTTCTTGCCCGCAACGGCAGTAGAATTTACAGCTTTTCTCTTGGAACCCTTGCTTGAGGAAGAAGACGCGTCCCCATTGACCATGGCAGGGATGTAGTTAGTTGTAATTAGGGGACGCGTCGCGCATTTGTTTGTTCCGGGGGCTGTTGCCAAACAAACCCCTCTCCCCCTCGCACCCCCATTCGTCAATGGTAAGCAGAATCGAATCTTCCGCAGCGCGTAGCTAAACTCTTTTGTAGATGTTTGGATCACTCCCAAGGCTGGCCGCTCGCGTTATTTCCAAAAGCGAAGTTGTCGGTCAAAATGCCAACAGGGTGTTCCCGGCTCCGTTGACATCCAAAGAGCCGAGACTTTCGACACTCAACCTCCTCCTGCAACAGAAGGCCGAGGCTGGTGCAGACTACCCTACGAATATCCGCCTGGAGCCTCCTTTGGTCAAAACGACTTTGGCGCGTGTCCCAGCGGACATTCGGACAGAATTGAAGGAGTACTTGAGGGAACGGTGAGGACCGTCAGCCACGTTTTTGGTGAGTGGCAATGCCTTGCACCTGCACCCATTGTTTATTCGCGAAGTCACAGTTCCTGTCGCTTCTGCATGCACCCAGTTTTTATCCTTATCTCCCGCGCATCCTAATCCCAATCCAATGTTGTCCCTGCATCTACTATCACACAGCCGTGTAACTCAACTTCCGAGGCCCCTTATGCTGAGGCAGTCGTCTTGAGTCAAGAATTCCGTTGCCGCCAGACCCAACTATCTGCGTGATTTCCAAAGCTCAAGTCACAGAAACTCACGGTTGTGATGATTCATCGCCCTTACCCGCAGAGGCGGTCACACCGACTTGGCCTGTGTGGGACTAATTTTGACCGGGTTGTGGACAGCCTCGGGTCCCTGCGTCCGACAACCTGTTTGTGTCTAACTCGGAGAGTAAACACGAGTATTTTGAGTCAAGAGACTCAGGGTGATGGTGAGGGGGGACCCGAGCATCACGTGATGTGAAATATTTTCCACATACGGAAGCCTTTGACCTGCTGCGTTTGTTGAGTCAAGAAGCCGCGCAACCACAATCCGTTCTCCGTAGGCCCTCCTCTCCCCCGACCACCATCTGTTATAAACACACTCAAACCTACCCTCCAAACTCCTTTCCCCTAGTCAACACACCCCGTATTCCACCTACAATGCGATCCAAGTTCAAGGACGAGCACCCTTTCGGTGCGTATCACACGCGGCCTTGGCCTGCATCGAACTGACCTAGGTTGTTGCCATTCCGTCGTAGAAAAGCGAAAGGCTGAAGCTGAGAGGATTCGCCAGAAGTACCCCGACCGTATTCCGGTACGTTCGTTCATCTGGGATAAAGTCGCCAAGGTGGGCTGATTCGTTGGGGTAGGTAATCTGCGAGAAGGCGGACAAGACCGACATCCCCACTATCGACAAGAAGAAGTATCTGGTACCATCAGTGAGTCGGGGCCCGCAGATCGTCGTGGATGCGGCTAACGCCCGGCACCCCTTAGGATCTCACCGTAGGACAGTTCGTCTACGTAATCAGGAAACGCATCAAGCTCGCGCCAGAGAAGGCCATCTTCATCTTCGTCAACGAAGTCCTACCTCCAACCGCCGCCCTCATGAGCGCCATCTACGAGGAGCACAAGTACGCCGCCGTTCTATCTTGTCTCTGAATTGGAGCTGATCTTTCTGATCGACAGGGACGAGGACGGGTTCCTCTACGTTAGCTACTCTGGAGAGAACACGTTCGGGCTGTGAGCGGTCTGAACGTTTTCGGACAATTTGCGCCCCCTCACGGGAGGGTCCTCCATACACAGCTTGGGAATCACTTGCATCTTGACGTTGCCATTTCTTCGATTTTACCGCAATTCCTCGTAACCTTCTCCCTCATGGCTTGACATCTCTCTCCCGTTGTATTTTTTACGCGTTGGTCTCCTGATCCCGCCCCGGGACGGTGAACCAGTCTGAAATGAAATACTTATAATCCTCGTACTTGGAAACCTGATGAGCGTTTTGTACACGCCCGACAAACGCGCCACACCGACACACCCCCTCCCCCCAGGGCGACTTGACCTGTGGGGGATTAAGCGAGTTGGCATCGAACCGGCCGATTCCCCTGGATAATAAGGAAGCCTGGAAGAACCAGAGCACGAGGACAACAAGCTAACGTCTAACCCCCGCAAAACCCGACCGGTCTCCTCCTGAATCCAATTACATCACGACGCCGCCTGATGCTACAAAAAGGCCGAAGCCGTATTCACCTTGCTTGGACGTTCTCCAAGCGCGGTTGGCCCTATCAGCGCTGTGGCCAGTTCCCCGAGATCACGCGTACTTATTCCGAGCATGCGCGCCAGACTCCACGACTCCTGGGCTCGCAGGTGAATCCTGCGCAAGAACACCACCGCTGAACCGTTAGGACCTTACAGAACCAAACGCGCTGGACAAGACAATTAGAGTGATGAATATCGATGCAGATGGTCGAAGCTGGCGCGAACGGGCCGTCGGGAAGTCCCAACTCTACACTTACTCGAAGAACAAAAAAAATCCACACAGATCACGGAAGGCTGGCTGATCTGAGACTCCGGATCCACGCTGTCAGAGGGTATTGTTATATACCCTGGGGGGTCTTGTCAACCCCCTTCCCCTCAACCACTCTGGCAGGGTCCCCTCATCTCCTCCCCCCCACTGCGATAGAGTCGCAGGTGCCGTTTCATTCGTTTCGCAAACATGCACCCATTGGCGTACCAGTGTAACCTTGTTCTCGGTAAGCTGCTCTCTGATACTTTGCTCCACTACACCAGATCTGACTGACCGCGGGTGAACAGGGTTCATTGCCTTCCTGAACACCTTCGCCGTAGGTGTCGGATCGTTGGAGATCATCCAATTTGTGGTTGGCCAGCCGAACGATGCCATGCTTTCAAGCCGTCGTGCTCAGGGAGTGGAATCTACTCAACTGGTCTTGAGTCTGGCCGGTGCTATGTGTGGGTTTTGGCTGTGAGTGTCTGTTGTACCTGGGATAAGAAGGCTCGAGCTGATCCTGAGCGTCGTTGGTCGCAGATTGGGTTGTCAATCTATGATTGGTTTGACAGAAACTCAATGGGTGTTCCGTCGGATGCGTGTTTGTTATTACCTCCTCAACGGTCTCCGGTTATTGTGCGGTCTCCAGACCTGTACGTGATCACTCCCTCGTTTATTGGGATCCTTGCTGACTTTCCCTCCACAGCCGTACTCGGATTCTCGATCGCAAACATCGTCCTCCGACCGTACACGGTCGTGCCCCTCATTTTGCTCGCGGATGCCACCGTCGCGGTGATTGCTTGTAAGTGTCGCGTTCTCAAGTCAGTCGAGAACGATAGTTGACGCAAAACTATAGCCGTAGCTGGTCTTTTCCTCCTGACGAACTATCTCAAGCAGAACAAATGCGCAGACCTCGAGAAATGCCTCGCCTCCGAACTCGAACAGATGGAATACATCAGCCGGACGACCACCCCCATCGTCTGTCCACCGATCATGAAACCCTCCTGCCCACTCCCGAAACCAAAACGCGCCTATACTCCTTCGTACATTCTCCCTTCATACCGCAGCGCATCCCCTTACTCTTCTACATCTACGCTCTCCTCATTTTCGTAACGAAACCAAATCGAACCCCTTCATGTCGTTGGACATTTTTACCCACCTTGCATTTGTCCTGTCGTGTTTTGCTCTGCACACCACTTAGGTTACCCCCCAGGCGACTGGGACACTTATGTATGCATACCAAAGAATAACTGTAGTGCTTGACGTACTCGACTGTAATGCCTTCATATTAATATCACAAAGTCCGTTTCGTATACGACGCTAAATCATTGGGGAGTAGATGTTCCCTGTGGGCCGCTACTCTTTGGTACAGGGAAAGTAGATGCATACTCGCTGTCATAGTAGGCGAGGTCTAGATTAATGGTTCCCTGGTCCTCCGCAAACAGGGCATCCCAGTCGACATCCTCGTCGTCTTGCAGTTCTCCACCCCCGACTTCCTGAGATGCCGCCAGCCCGACATCCAACGGTTCTACCCGGGGTACCGTCGTGTCTCCGGGAGGCACCCTTTGCGGTGAAGGGTCGAATTGTCCCGCCACCAGTGAGTCCGCGAGACCAAAAACACCACCAGGGGTGACCACGAAATCAACTGAGCGAGGAGAAGAGACCGTCGAGAACACGACCGTCATCCGCCGGACCTGGATCTTCTCCATCGACACCGCCGGCGATCCTGAGCGCAATGGGGATGAAGACGAACGAACGCTCGCGAAGTGGTCCAGGGATACCCTTCGCCGTTTTGGATCTCGTTCTTCGGAGCCACAGATGTCCTCGATGCGTCGCTCTCTGCTTGTACGAGTGAACATTATCCGGACGTTGATCTGGTTCGCCCAGGCGAGTCCCAACATTGCCTCCTTCGCTCGCTCTTCGTGCATACTATCCGCACTACCAAACCACCGGGATTGCTCTCGATAGACAAGCTGACCGAGCTCGCTTCCACCGTCCGGAACGCCGCCATTTGACCAGTCGAAAACATCTTGCGCCCTGTTGATGACCACGACAGCGATCTGATGGTCGCTCGCAAGAGAATGCAAAAGGGAGGACAGCTCATTGAGGTTCCGCGAGCGTTCAACCAATGTGGCAGTTGTGGTCCTTTCCAGGGCGAGGAACAAATCCGCAATGGAATCGATCACCAGCAGCTTGACCGGTCTTCGCCCCGGAGCGGAAGAAGCGGCGATGAATTGGGGGAGGGATGTACGAAGAACCTTTGCGAGTAGTTCCACGGTGGGTGTCCGAATGGTGTTGATATCGTCGAGCGTACACTCAGTTGAGGAACTCGCTAATAACGGATGTGTTCTGGATAGCTCGTCGACCCGACGCGTCTCCAAATCCATGTCTGTGGTGAGGTAACAGGTTGAACCTGACAGGCCACCGAACTCTGGGGGCAGTTGCACGAGAAGTGAAAGCTGCATGGCCAGCTGTGTCTTTCCCGACGCGCTTCACCAATTTGTTTTAGGGCACACCCTCAGTAGAGGTCTCACAATGAAAACATACCTCTCGCCAACAAACTCCCAAACGCTTCCAGTCCGAATGCCACCCCCAAGCACGCGATTCAACGCCGCATCGCCAGTCGTGAGCCACCCCTGGGCATCGCCGTGGTGGGATATCCATTCCTCCAGCGTACGCGTCTCTGGGACCAAACTCTGGCACACCAGTTCTGTAATTGCCTTGATTTCGTAGGGAGGTAGTCTACATCTCTTCGAGAGCTCCGGCGCGCTCATTGTGAGTAGATCCAGAACGCCATTAATCCTGCCTGTTGGGCGAATTGCGTCATTACAGGGAGACGGGAAGCGAACGCAATGATAATCTGACCTCGTTTCAAACCTTGTCTCTGAGCTTCGGTTAGCGATGTGGGCCAGTTCATGTGGAAGACATTGGGACGTAACGGTCATAATGACACCGCGTCGTGATCAGAAACGGGCTTTAGCGCGCGGAAGTAAACGCGGTTGAACTCATGATACGCGTACACCAGGACAAGGAATAACCGAAGTGATAAATAAAATAAAAAGCGGTGGACGGTTCGAAGGTTTCAACTACCTGTTGTTTTGCTGGGGTTCTGCTCCTGCACCGTTGGCTCCCTGGCCGCCCCTTCCCAACAATCCCCCAATTGCATTGGTCACCGCCCCGGTAATTTGGCCCCTCCCTTGCGCCTGGGAGTGTTTGACGTAGAACAGACGGACGTTGGTCCCATTCCAGACGCCCAGCGGCGTCGTACCACGGACATATACCTCTCCCCATATGAGAGAAGCTAGCCATATTATCGACGCGTCCGACCACTAGGAAGGTGAAAGGGTCAACTTCGTTTAACTCCATGAGGAGTTACAGGTACTTACAACAAACTGACGAGGTGATATGCTTGGGGGATCTGGTAGGACATGCGAAAGGTTCGCGCTTGCCAAGAAGTCGATGATAGCAGGTGTCGTGTTCGCCTTGCTCAACGATGCCTGTAGATCGTGCACCTTCGGTAACAGTTCGGAGATGACCAACATCACTGGGTCGAGCGGTAGCCTAAATTCCAATTTGTCACCGGAAGAGCAGTCCAAACACAACGAACCCACCCTTGTTGCCAGGACGTGACCCATTCCTGTGTAGGCACGAATCTATTTCTCCCAATTCCAGCTAGGGCGATCCGCTCCAAGCTCCGCGTCATATCCATCGACATTGATGCCCTTTCCCTCATCTTCCCTCTAACCTTTTCGGAAAGCGCGTCTTCAGACACTGACCCCGTCGTGGGTGAGACCAACATTCTCGGCGCTTCATCGTCCAGGCTCACCCCCCGCTGCGGTGAATCCCTAGATGGTGGCGGCGGATCGGAGTTAACCTCCGACGACTCCCGCCTAGAGCTTGCCTCGCTCTCCAATAACCGGGCTTTCTCGGCTGAGGGCTCCTCGCCGGACTCTAGGTCTCCCAGGGCTCTGCCCTTACCTTTGGTGTCCCCCTTCTTGGCCTGCTCTTCTTTGGCTAACTGAACCCGTCGGATCTCCCGAAGGCCACGCGCCAGAGTAAAAGTACCGAGGTCTTCAAATGTCTTGTGGGCACGAAGCATACCATAGATGAGGTTGGGATTGTCCGCGAGATTGTATAAAATAATAGAGTTGAAAACTTCAAGCCTTATGAATGAGGTTAGTGATTGTATAAGCGAAGGTAGTTCTGCCGTACATGAAGAAGAGGAGTCGGGGATTGCCTTCGTCGGAAAGCAAGAAAGTTGCATTTGAAAACGCGGTGATCAGCTGCACGAGTCGAGTGGATGACGATACGCTCAAGTTTTTGAAGTACGGGGCACAGTTCGAGAGCGCAATGACCAAAGCGGGATAGAGGGAATTGAGGGTTCCCGATGTGGTTGCCACCATCGAGTAAACTGACTGGAAAGATTTGATCGATAGTTTGAGATGAGATCCAAGAGAACGTACGTTGATCAAGAAGTCTGCGGCTGTACCGGGTGCGTGCCACTTGGGTGGCAACTGGATCTTGATGGGTGTGTTCAGTTTCGTGGCGAAGGCCTTCTCAGCAGACAGGGTCTGGATGATGTAGGATAGAGATCTACATAAGCCGTGCTGTTCTACGAACCGTAACCGGTTAGATGATAAACGGCAGCCACCGACACCAAACTGAGCCTTACGAGGTTTGTCCTTCACTTCTAGGCTATAGCACAGAAGGTACCCGAGGACGTCCATCGACTTATCCCAGTCAAGGATAAATGCCCTGAATTTCTGTTGAATGTATTAGCGAACAAATGATGAACAGAGGGAGGCATATCAACTTTGTTTAGTTCGATCATCTTCCAGAGAACGATTACTACGAGGGGTTAGTTCAT